>ENA-ORDC01001240-ORDC01001240.1-marine-metagenome-genome-assembly--contig:-NODE-1240-length-19781-cov-3.224675_pt1 | contig 19781 bp, 15 predicted proteins | sample MGYA00237783_ERZ508515 | MGnify/ENA primary metagenome ERZ508515 (study PRJEB26186, sample SAMN06268792) | marine metagenome | isolation source: Eden Landing Ponds, San Francisco, CA, USA | place... | reverse complement strand
TCCTTGCACTTCGCCGTCGGCGGCCGGGGCCGCGTCCGGCGGCGGCAGCCCGTCGGCGGCGCCGCCGCTGTGGCGCACCAGCTTGGCGCCGGGGAAGTGCTCCAGCACGGCCTGAACGCTGGGATGCTGCATCAGCCGGGCGCGCTCGTCGGCCTGCTTGCGCTGCTCCTGCTCGACCACCGTCTCGGCGCCGGTATCCTGCGACAGACTGACCACCCAGCGCCGGCCGGTCCAGTCGCCCAGCAGGCGGCCCAGCCGACCGGCCAGATCGGCCGGGGCGTTGCGGTTCGGCCGCAGCTCGATGTGGCCGTCCTCGAAGCGCACCAGATGGACGCTGTTGCGCAGGTCCGCGGCCAGCTTCAGCTCGCGCTTGGCCTGCGCCAGCTCGACGACCTCGAGGAAGCTCTGCGGCTGCGCGTCGGCCTGCGGTGCCGGGTCCGGGGCCTCGGCCGGGGACGCCTGGGCGCGCGGCGCGCCGGTGGGCGCGCTCTCGGCGAGCTGCCGCGCCGCGCCGCCGTCGCCGGCGACCGCGCGGGCCTGACCGCCGCCGCTGCCGCCCGTGTCCCCGCCGCGGGGCGCCGCATTGGCACCGCCGCCTTCCTTGAGCTGCTTCACCAGATCGGCCGGGTTGGGCAGCTCGGCGGCGTGGATCAGCCGCAGCAGCACCATCTCCGCCGCCTGGCGCGGCTGCGGCGCGTTCTGGGTCTCCTGCAGCCCCTTCAGCAGCATCTGCCAGTTCCGCGCCAGCGCGCCGCGGCCCAGGTGCTCCGCCATCTCGGGCCCGCGGGTGCGCTCGACCTCGGGCAGACCGGCGGTGGCCTGATCGGCGCCGACGATCTGCAGCCGGGTCAGGGTGTGGGTGACCTCCAGCAGGTCCTGCAGTACCACGGCCGGGTCGGCGCCGGCGTTGTACAGGTCCGCCAGCACGTCCAGCGCGTCGGCCGCCTTGCCGCTAAGAACCGCGTCGTACAGGTCGTAGATGCGGCCCCGGTCGGCCAGGCCCAGCATGTCCTTCACCAGCGCCTCGGTCACCGCGCCGCCGGACAGTGCGATCGCCTGGTCCAGCAGCGACAGCCCGTCGCGCACCGAGCCGTCGGCGGCGCGCGCGACCATCTGCAGCGCCGGCTCCTCGGCCTGCACGCCCTCCTGTTCCAGGATGCCGCGGAAGTGGGTTGTCAGGGTGTCCTGCTCGACCCGGCGCAGGTCGAAGCGCATGCAGCGCGACAGCACCGTCACCGGGACCTTGCGGATCTCGGTGGTGGCGAACACGAAGACGACGTGCTCGGGCGGCTCCTCCAAGGTCTTCAAGAGCGCGTTGAACGCGTTCTTGGAGAGCATGTGGACCTCGTCCACGATGTAGACCTTGCGCCGCGCCGACACCGGCCGGTAGCGCACGCCGTCGATCAGGTCGCGGATGTCGTCGACGCCGGTGCGGCTGGCGGCGTCCATCTCGATGACGTCGACGTGCCGGTCCTCGGCGATCGCGGTGCAGTGCTCGCAGCGGCCGCAGGGCTGCACGGTGGGGCCGCCCTGGCCCTCGGCGCCGACGCAGTTCAGCGCCCGGGCGATGATCCGCGCCGTCGTCGTCTTGCCGACCCCGCGCACGCCGGTCAGCACGAACGCCTGCGGCATCCGGCCGGTCTCGATCGCGTTGGTCAGGGTGCGCACCAGCGCGGCCTGCCCGATCAGGTCGGCGAAGGTGGCCGGCCGGTACTTGCGCGCCAGCACCCGATAGGCGTCGCGCGCACCGCCCTCCGCGGCGGGCGGATCGGCGGACGGGGCGGCGTCGGACGAGTCGGACATGTGGCGCTTTTCGGGGTACGCGAGGACGGCGCATCTTGCGCCGCCCCGCTAGGCCGCCAGCGTGCGGCGCGCAGCCTGTCGACGTTGGGGTGGGAGGCTGAAACGGACGACCCGAGCCTGGCCGGTTACGGCTGCTTCCTTCCGGACCTGACCGGGTTAGCCGGCGGCTCGTCCGCCGCCAGCCTCCCTGGCCGCGAATATCACAGCGCGGCCGGCAAAAAACAAGGGGCGGTCACGCAAATCGCGAGCCCCGGCTCTCAGCGTGCGCTGCATTCGGACGGTGTGATCTTCAGGGGACAGGGCCCGGAACTGCCTGGCCGCCAACGGCTCGCGATCAATCGTTGTTAATGCTAACGCGCCGTGATAGTAACGTGCCGCGCAATTATAGCGCGCGAGGAGACGGCTCTGTGATCCTGTCTTTCTCCGATCCAGAGGCGGAGAAGATCTGGCATGGTGCGATTTCCCGTCGTATCCCGCGCAAACTGCAGGAGCGGGCGCGGCGCAAGCTCAGGATGCTACACGCGGCGGTGGAATTGAACGATCTTCGCAGCCCGCCGGGGAACCGGCTCGAAAAGCTGAGTGGTGACAGAAGCGGCCAGTACAGCATTCGGATCAACGACCAGTGGCGCATCTGTTTCCGCTGGACCGAGGGCGCTGCCAACGTCGAGATCGTCGACTACCCCTAGGCTTCGGATGTGCATGCGGTGGAGGACATAGGCGAGATGGCCGACCTGCCGAATATCCACCCTGGCGATGTGTTGCGGGAAGAGTTTCTGGAGCCGCTCGGCATCACGCCCTATCGGCTGGCCAAGGACATCGGTGTGCCGCAGACGCGGGTGTCGGCGATCTTGCAGGGGCGCCGGGCGGTCAGCGCAGATACGGCTGCGCGTCTGGGTCGATATTTCCGGACGACAGCCGGCTTCTGGCTGAACTTGCAAGCGGCCTACGATCTCGAGGAACTGGAACAGGAGAAGGGGGCCGAACTGGCCGGCATCCGGCCAAGGCCCGAAATTCCAGCCGACGGCTAGGTCGCGCCCGTCGCGTTGCACAGTCGTCGGGGCTGTGCGATCACTGGCGCAGCCATGCGCTCGGTCCGGATTCCCTACACGCAAGCCCCGCTCGACCGCGCCAGCCAGCTGCGCGGCGACCCCGCCTGGGTCGCGGCCAAGCTGGTGGAACGCGGCACCCGCTTCGCGCCGGTGTGGAACAACAAGAACCTAGTCACCGATCCGCAGGCGCCGGAGCCGCTGTTCCTGACCGGCGAGCGCGCCAGCATGGCGCTGGAACTGGCCGAGGAAGTCGTGCTGCTGGGACTGCAGGACGAGCGCGCGTTGTTCGCGCTGGACCTGTCGCCGCTGGACCACGGCGAGGCGCTGCAAACCATCGGCAACCAGGGCGCCTTCCACGACCTGCGCGAGGTCGGGCCGGCGATGGGGCACGAGGACGGGGCGCTGCTGGCCTACGCCCGCGGCATCATCTACTGGCACGGCCGGCACCGCTACTGCGGGCGCTGCGGCAGCCCCAGCGAGACCTCGGACGCCGGCCACGCCCGCATCTGCACCGGCCGGGACTGCGCGGCGCGGCACTTCCCCAGGACCGACCCGGCGGTGATCATGCTGGTGCACGACGGCGAGGAGCACTGCGTGCTGGGCCGCCACACCCGCTTTCCGCCCGGCATGCACTCGACTCTGGCCGGCTTCGTCGAGCCCGGCGAGAGCCTGGAGGAGGCGGTGGCCCGCGAGGTCATGGAGGAGGTCGGCCTGACGGTCCCGCTGACCGAGATCAGCTACTTCGCCTCGCAGCCGTGGCCCTTCCCGGCGTCGCTGATGCTGGGCTTCCACGCCCGCGCCGAGTGCATCCCGCTCACGGTCGACGAGAACGAGCTCGAGAGCGCGCGCTGGTTCCACAAGGACCAGCTGCTGCACTCGGCGGAGGACGAGCGCTTCCGGTTGCCGCGCGTGGACTCGATCGCCCGCAAGCTGATCGAGGCCTGGCTGGACACCGTCCGCTAGAGCGTCGCCAGCGGGTCGACGCCGAACAGCCGGAGGTGCAAGCCGCCCAGCAGCAGGGCCACCGCGGCAACCCCGAGCCCCAGCGCCAGCAGGTCGCGGCCCGCGAAGCGCGGCAGGCCACGGGCGAACGGGACCAGCGGGCAGGCCGCGGCGAGGCGGCGCCACGCGGCGGCGCCGAGCTGGCGTCGGGTGCGCCGGTCGACCAGCGTGAAGCCGGCGAGCGAGAAGCCGCCGAGGGCGCCGAACAGCACCACCGAGACCAGGTCGCCGTTGGGCGGCACGTGGGCGAACGCCCAGAGCGCGAAGCCCCACAGCACCGGATGCCGGGTGACGCCGACCAGCCCGGGTCGCGTTTCGTCGAAGTCACCGCCCGCGACCCCGATCGACAGCGGGTTCGGTCGCAGCAGGCCGGCCACCGCCAGGATCACCCCGAGCGGCGCGGTCAGCAGCGCCTGATGGTAGGCCCACACCGGCGGCGTCCAGAGCCCCAGGTAGGGCGCCCGCAACGCCGCGCTCACCAGCCAGGCCAGCAGCGCCAGCGACGCCACGCTGTAGGCCGCAAGATAGCCGCGCCGGCCCAGCCGCGCGACCAGGCCGGCGCGCAGCGGCCGGATCGACGGCAGGCTGTGCGCGATCAGGAAGACGGTGAAGGCGGCGAAGAACTCGGCCATCGGCGACGCCCGCGGCTCAAGCCCGCTTCAGGATCTCCAGCGCCTTCGGCCCGATCCCGGGAATCGCCGACAGGCGCTCCACGCTCGCCCCGCGGACGTCGCCCAGCGAGATGAAGTCCGCCGCGCGCAGGCTCTCGATCTGCCGCTTGGTCAGGCCCGGGATGTCGTCGACGTCGTCCATATCCGACAGGCCGCTGTGGCCCAGATCGCGGTTCGCCGTCATCGTCGGAATCAGCGCGTTGAGGTCGAAGCCGCCCTTCGCGTTGCCTGCGGTACCGGCGCCAGCGGACCGTGCGGTCGATCCGCTGCCCGCCGCGGCGGAGTCGCCGCCGCTACCCACGGGCTGCGGCCCCTTGCGCATGAGTTCGCGAATGTCGGCCACGCTGGAGGGCCAGGCGATGTGGTCGCGCCAGGCGATCACGATCCCCTCCAGGGCGCCGACGATCTTGTTGGCCATCGTCGTGTGCTCCCTATGTCGGCCGCGGCGTGCCGGCCGGGCGGCCGATGCGGCCGCCCCGGCGTCCCGGCGCGCCGGCCATCATGCGTCGGTCGGTGCCCGTCCAGCTTCCGCGCCCTGCCGGAACGGCGAGGCGGGATAGACCCCCAGCACCTTCACCTCGCGGGAGAAGAAGCCGAGCTCCTCCAGGGCCAGGCGCACCAGGCGCTGATCGGGGTGTCCTTCGATGTCGGCGTAGAACTGCGCCACCGTGAAGCGCGCGTCGAGGATGTAGCTCTCCAGCTTGGTGATGTTCACACCGTTGGTGGCGAAGCCGCCCAGCGCCTTGTACAGCGCGGCCGGGACCGAGCGGACGCGGAACACCATCGAGGTGACGATCGGCCCCACCTCCGGGTCCGGGTCGATCGCCTCGCGCGCCATGATCAGGAAGCGCGTGGTGTTGTGCTCCAGGTCCTCGACGTCGCCGTCCAGCACGTCCAGGCCGTAAGTCTCGGCGGCCAGGCTGGAGGCGATCGCCGCCTGGCTGCGCTCGCCGCGCTGCGCCACCTCGGCGGCGGCGCCGGCGGTGTCGGCGTGCACCACGGGATGCAGCTCGTGCCGGCGCAGGTACTGGCGGCATTGGCTCAACGCCTGCACGTGGCTGTGCACCTGTTGGACGTCGGCCATGCTGGTACCCGGCAGGCCCAGCAGGTGATGGTTCACCGGCTGGAAGTGCTCGCCGACGATGTGCAGCCCGCTCTCCGGCAGCAGGTGGTGGATGTCGGCCACGCGCCCGGCGGAGGAGTTGTCGATCGGGATCATGGCGTACTGCGCCTGGCCGTCGTGCACCGCCGCGAAGGTGTCCTCGAAGGACGGGCAGGGCAGGGTCCGCAGCTTTGGGAAGACCGCCCGGCAGGCCATGTCGGAATAGGCGCCGTGCGAGCCCTGGAAGGCGATGACGTGGCCGGGGTTGGCGGCGGGCGCGTCCGTCTCGGCGGCCGGCGCACGGGCTGTCTTGGGGTCGGCCATACGGCGGTGTGCGGTCTCGGACGGGCGTTGCGGCGCCGTGGGGCCGGCGCGTCGGTCAGGTGCCGCGCGAGTCCAGGATTTGCCGGGCTCGCGCGATGTCGGCGGGAGTATCGACACCCAGCGGTACGGTGTCAACGCGGGCCACGTCGATGCGCATTCCGGCCTCCAGCGCACGCAGCTGCTCAAGCTTCTCGCGTTGCTCGAGGGGCGCATGCGGCAGCTCGACGAAGCGCCTGAGCGCGGCCCGGCGGAACGCGTAGAGGCCGATGTGATGGTACAGCGGCTGCGCCGCGTCGCCGCCGTCCCACGGGATCGGGCTGCGCGAGAAGTAGAGCGCCCGCGCCACCGGGGTGGCGCCGTCCGCAGACTCCGGGAACAACGTGGCGATCTTGACCACGTTCGGGTTGGAGCGCTCGGCGGGGTCCGTAATGCGCGCGGCCAGCGTGGCGATGTCGACCTCGGCTGCCGACAGCGGGGCCAGCGCGGCGCGGACCAGCCGCGGGTCCAGGGTCGGCAGGTCGCCCTGCAGGTTCACTACGGCGTCGTGCGTTCCCTCCGGATCGACCGTCTCGACCGCCCGATGCACTCGGTCGGAGCCGCTGGCGAGGTCGGGATCGGTCAGAACCGCACGGCCGCCGGCGTGCTCCACGGCGTCGGCGATCTCCGGCTCGGCGCAGGCGACGACCACCGGTCCGACGTCGGCCTCCAGGGCCCGCCGCAGCACCTGCACGATCATCGGCACGCCGTCGATCTCGGCCAGCGGCTTGTTCGGCAGGCGCGTCGAGGCGAGGCGGGCCGGGATGGCGACGATCGGGGAGGTTGGTACGGACATCGCTCAGGGTTGGGCTTCTCGAATCGACGGTGCTGGCAAGCCCTGCGGCAACGCGGCGCAACCCCGAGCGGGGCAACTTGGTTGACGCGGACAACGTCGACGCGACATTAACGACGACGCGCCCCGGCGGGAATGCCCCATCGCCGGACCGCGCGCTATTGAACGCCTACAACCCGGCGGCTATTGTCGCGCCGCTTCGCAGGGGCCGCCAAAGGACGTCCGAATGTCGCTGGAACTCAACAAGATCGCCGCTTCCGTGCTGACCGCCGGCGTGGTCGCCATGGGCACCGGGTTCGTCGCGAACCTGCTGGTGCATCCGGAGGTACCCGAGGAACCGGTCTATCAGGTCGCGATGCAGGCGTCCGACGGCGGCCAGGGCCAGCAACCCGAACAGCCCAGCGGACCACAACCGATCCAGCCGCTGCTGGCCGACGCCGACACCGAGGCCGGCCGCCAGGCGATGCGGGCCTGCGGCGCCTGCCACTCCTTCGAAAAGGGCGGCGCCAACAAGGTCGGGCCGAACCTCTACGGCGTCGTCGGCAATGAGATCGCCAGTCACGACGGCTTCGGCTACTCCAACGCGCTCTCCGAGAAGGAGGGCGAGTGGACATACGAGAAGCTGAACGCCTTCCTGCACAATCCCTCCGAGTGGGCGCCGGGCACCAATATGAGCTATCCCGGCATCAAGGAGGTCCAGAAGCGTGCCAATGTGATCGCGTGGCTGCGCCAGAACGACGACGATCCGATGGCGCTGCCGACCGAGGAGGAGATCGCCGCGGTCACGCAAAGCCAGGAGAGCTCCGGCGACGGCGAGCAGGCGGCCGACGGCGGCGGCGACCAGCAGCAGGCGTCCGGCGACCAAGCCGGCGGCTCTCAGGAGGCCGATACAGGCGACGGCAACGAACTGGCCGGGCGCCTGCAGCAGGCCTCGGCCAGCGCCGGCGAGAAGGCGTCCCGTGTCTGTGCGGCGTGCCACTCCTTCAACAAGGGCGGGCCGAACAAGGTGGGTCCGAACCTGTACGGCACGGTCGGCAAGAAGATCGCCGGGCATGAGGGCTTCAGCTACTCCGACGCGCTTAAGGGCAAGGAGGGCGAGTGGACCTACGCGAAGCTCGACGCCTGGCTGGAGAACCCGAACGAGTTCGCGCCGGGCAACCGGATGACCTATCCGGGGCTGAAAGACCCGGCGAAGCGCGCCGACGTTATCAAGTACATGGCCGAGCAGGGCGACAGCGCGCCGCCGCTGCCCGGCGGCGACGGCGGCCAGCAGGCTTCCGGCGGCGAGTCGGAGGAGGCCACGGCCGACCAGTCCGGCGGCGACAGCGGCCAGCAAACCGACGGCGAGCAGCAGCAAGCCTCCGGCGGCGATGCGAGCCAGGCCGGCGACACCCAGACCGCCCAGGCGCAATCCGGCGGCGGCAACGCGTTGCTGCAGAAGATCGCGTCCGCGGATCCGGCGACGGGCAAGTCGGCCTCGCGCGTCTGCGTCGCCTGTCACTCCTTCGACAAGGGCGGGCCGAACAAGGTCGGGCCCAACATCTATGGCGTGATCGGTAGCGACGTCGCCAGTGCGGACGGCTTCAACTATTCCGACTCGCTCAAGGGCAAGGACGGCTCCTGGACCTACGAAAAGCTCGACGCCTACCTGGAAAACCCGTCGGGCTGGGCGCCGGGCACGCGGATGACCTTTCCGGGCGTCAAGGATGCCGACAAGCGGGCGGCGGTGATCGCCTATCTTCGCGAGCATGCCGACAATGCGCCGCCGCTGGAGTAGGCCGCCACTGGCGTAACGCGGCGGCCGGGGCAGGGGGCCGCCGGCACCGGCCCGAGCGGCTATCCAAGCGGCCGGCAAGTGCGCTAGGGTCCGTCCGCCCGGACCCGTCTCGAAAGGCTTTGTCGCGTTGAGCGAGCCCGCCGTTCCCAGCGACGAGATGCTGGCCCTGGCCGAGCGCCTGGCCGACGCCTCGCGCGCCGTGGCCCGGCAGCATTTCCGGACGCCGGTTGCGGTCGACGACAAGGCGGACGCGAGCCCGGTGACGGTTGCCGACCGCGAGTCGGAAACGGCGATGCGCCGGATCATCGAAGAGACGCATCCCGAGCACGGCATCATCGGCGAGGAGTTCGGCCGCACCCGGGCCGACGCCGACTGGGTCTGGGTGCTGGACCCGATCGATGGCACCAAGCAGTTCATTTCCGGCAAGCCCACCTTTGGCTCGCTGATCGGCCTGACCCACCGGGGTGTGCCGGTGCTGGGCGTCATCGAGATGCCGGCGCTGGGCGAGCGCTGGGTCGGCGCGCGCGGACGGCCGACGCTGTTCGTCGACCCTCAGGGCCAGCAGCGCGAGGCGGCGACGCGGCCGTGCCCGGCGCTGGAGCGCGCGACCTTCTGCACGACCGCGCCGGAGCTGTACGAGAGTGCGGAGGAAAAGGCCGGCTACGCGGCGCTGCGGGAGCGCGCCAAGCTGATCTACTACGGCGGCGACTGCCACAACTACGGCCTGCTGTCGGGCGGCTTCATCGACGTGGTCGCCGACGCGGGCATGAGCTATTACGATTTCGTCGCGCTGGTCCCGGTGGTGGAAGGCGCCGGCGGCCGGATCAGCGACTGGCAGGGCCGGCCGCTGCGCGAGGACACGGGCACGCGTGTGGTCGCCGTGGGCGACCCGGATTTGCAGGCGCAGGTCTTGGAGGTGTTGCGATCGTGACCGTGGCCTTCGTTCGGCGGGTCGGCTGCGCGTTGGCGCTGCTGCTTGCCGGGGCCGCACCGGCGGCGGCGCAGGACGCCGGCAAGGTCGATCCCGAGCTGCCGCAGCGCACCCTGGAGGCGCTGGAGGGGGTCGAGCCGGTGCACGCCGTCGCCATGCACGGCGACGTGAAATACCCGCCCGGTTTCGAGCATTTCGACTACGTCAACCCGGACGCACCCAAGGGCGGCGTCGCCAAGATGGCCGCCGAGGGCACCTACGACTCCTTCAACCCGTACATCCTCAAGGGCAACCCGGTTTCCGGCGCGTCCATGATGTTCGAGACCCTGCTGGCGCAGAGCGACGACGAGGCGTTCAGCGAGTACGGCCTGATCGCCGAGGACATCTACATGCCCGAGGACCGCTCCTGGGTGGCCTTCACACTGAACGAGGACGCGCGCTGGCACGACGGCGAGCCGATCACGGTCGAGGACGTGATCTGGTCGCTGAACACCCTGAAGGAGCAAGGGCACCCGCAATACCGCTTCTACTACAAGAGCGTGGAATCGGCCCGGAAGATCGGCCCGCGAACCGTGCGCTTCGAGTTCTCCGACGGGGTCAACCGCGAGCTGCCGCTGATCGTCGGCCAGCTGCCGGTTTTGCCGAAACACTACTGGACCGCCGAGGGCCGCACCTTCGGCAAGTCGACGCTCGACCCGCCGCTGGGTAGCGGCCCCTACAAGGTCGCCGACCACGAGCCCGGCCGCTACGTCGTCTACGAGCGTGTGGAGGACTACTGGGGCAAGGACCTGCCGGTGAACCAGGGGCGCTGGAACTTCGGGCGCGTGCGCTTCGACTACTTCCGCGACCCCACGGTGATCCGCGAGGCGGTGAAGGCCGGCAACATCGACTTCCGCCTGGAGAACACCGCCAAGGCCTGGGCCAACGCCTACGACGTGCCGCCGGTGCGCCAGGGCCGCCTGAAGCTGGCCGAGATCGAGCACGACCAGCCGACCGGCATGCAGGCGTTCGTGATGAACACACGCCGGCCGCCGTTCGACGACCCGAAGGTGCGGCTGGCGATGAACTACGCCTTCGACTTCGGCTGGACCAACCAGAACCTCTTCTTCGGCCAGTACACCCGCACCGAGAGCTATTTCTCGAACTCCGAGCTGGCGTCTAACGGACTTCCCACCGGCCGCGAGAAGGAGATCCTGGAGCAGTTCCGCGGGCGCGTGCCGCCGGAGGTGTTCACCGAGGAGTACGACCCGCCGGACACAGACGGCAGCGGCTACCCGCGCGAGAACCTGAAGAAGGCACTGGAGCTGCTGAACGAGGCCGGCTGGGTGGTGCGCGACATGCAGCTGGTGAACGCGGAGACCGGCGAGCCCTTCCGCTTCGAGTTCCTGGTCAACAACCGCTCGTTCGAGCGCGTGGTGCTGCCGTTCGCCGCCAACCTGGACAAGCTCGGCATCGAGATGGACGTCTCGGTGGTCGATTCCGCGCAGTACCAGAACCGGCTGGACAGCTACCAGTTCGACATGATCCTGGGCGGCTGGGGGCAGTCGCTGTCGCCCGGCAACGAGCAGCGCAGCTATTGGGGCTCGCAGGCCGCCGAGCGCAACGGCACGCGCAACTGGGCCGGCATTCAGGACCCGGTGATCGACGAGCTGATCCAGATGGTGATCGGTGCGCCGAGCCGGGAGGAACTCGTTCACCGCACCCGGGCGCTCGACCGGGTGCTGCTGTGGCACCACTACGTCGTGCCGAACTGGCATCTGGACTACTGGCGCATCGCCTACTGGGACAAGTTCGCCCGGCCGGACAACCCGCCGCCCTACGCGCTGGCGTTCCTCGACACCTGGTGGGTGGTGCCGGACAAGGCCGACACGATCGCCCAGGCGCAGCAGGACGCGACCGCGGACGAGCCCGAAGGCAGCGGCGGTCCCGGCTGGATGACGGTGCTGGGCGCCGCCCTGCTCGGCGGGCTGGCGCTGCTGTTCTTCCGCCGCACGCGGGGCCTTCGCGGCGGCGCGGCGCAGGGGGCGCGCTGACCCGTCATGACCAACTACATCCTCCGCCGCATCCTGCTGATGGTGCCCACGCTGCTGGGCGCGATGCTGATCAACTTCCTGATCGTGCAGGCCGCGCCGGGCGGGCCGGTGCAGCAGGTGATCAGCCAGGTCACCGGCACGGGGGTCGCCGCCACCCAGCGCGTCACCCAGGCCGGCGGCGACGTCGAGACCGGCGGGCAGGCGAGCGCGCAGCGCGGCGCCAGCGGCGACGTGCGCGGCGACTACCGCGGCGCCCAAGGGCTGCCGCCGGAGTTCATCGCCGACCTGGAGCAGCAGTTCGGCTTCGACCGGCCGGCGCACGAGCGCTTCCTGCTGATGGTGGGCAACTACGCCACCTTCGACTTCGGCGAGAGCTTCTTCCGCAGCCGCTCGGTGACCGAGCTGATCGTCGACAAGCTGCCGGTGTCGATTTCGCTGGGGCTGTGGACGACGCTGCTGACCTACCTGATCTCGATCCCGCTGGGCGTCGCCAAGGCGGTGCGCGACGGCTCGCGCTTCGACTTCTGGACGTCGGTGGTGGTGATCGTCGGCAACGCGATCCCGGCCTTCCTGTTCGCCGTGCTGCTGATCGTGCTGTTCGCCGGCGGCGCCTACCTGGATTGGTTCCCGCTGCGCGGCCTGGTCTCCGACGATTGGGAGACCCTGACCTGGCCGATGAAGATCGTCGACTACTTCTGGCACATGGCGCTGCCGATCACCGCGCTGGTGGTCGGCTCGTTCGCCGCGCTGACGATGCTGACCAAGAATTCCTTCCTGGACCAGATCAACCAGCAGTACGTCACCACCGCGCGCGCCAAGGGCCTGACCCAGGGCCGGGTGCTGTACGGCCACGTGTTCCGCAACGCCATGCTGATCGTGATCGCCGGCTTCCCGGTGGCGTTCGTGAACATCCTGTTCACCGGCGCGGTGCTGATCGAGATCCTGTTCTCGCTGGACGGTCTCGGCCTGCTCGGCTTCGAGGCGGTGGTGAACCGCGACTATCCGGTGATGTTCGGCACGCTCTACATCTTCACCCTGCTGGGGCTCGTGCTGCAGCTGATCAACGACATCATGTACACGATCATCGACCCACGCATCGACTTCGAGGCCCGGCAGGCATGAGGGGAGTGGTCCATCCCCAGCCGGCGGCGGTGTGCCACCCCCATCCCGGCCCTCCCCCATCAAGGGGGAGGGAGGTGCACGCGGCTGCGCGACGGGTCCCCTCTCCCCTGGTGGGAGAGGGCCAGGGTGAGGGGGGCATACCTCCGTTCCCGGGTGGTCGCGACCGGTGCCGCGGAGGTGCGGCATGACCTCGGCGCCGCGCTATACCTTCCTGGGGCGGACGATCTCGCCGATCACGGCGCGGCGGCTGGCGAATTTCCGCAAGAACGGGCGCGGCTTCTGGTCGCTGTGGATCTTCCTGTTCTTCTTCGTGCTGTCGCTGGGCGCGGAACTGGTCGCCAACGACGATCCGATCCTGGTGTCGTACCAGGGCGATCTGTACTTCCCGATCGTCAAGGACTACCCGGAGACCACCTTCGGCGGCGTGTTCCCGACCAAGACCGACTACTCCGACCCGTTCGTGCAGCAGCGCATCGCCGAGAACGGCTTCATGGTTGAGGCGCTGATTCCCTACGACCATCGCACGGTGGACTGGAAGCTGACCGAGCCGGCGCCGACCCCGCCCGGCTCGGAGCACTGGCTGGGCACCGACGACCAGGCGCGCGACGTGGTGGCGCGGGTGATCTACGGCTTCCGGATCTCGGTGCTGTTCGGGCTGGCGATGACCTTCTTCACCACGCTGATCGGCGTCGCCGCCGGCGCGGTGCAGGGCTACTTCGGCGGCTGGGTCGACCTGATCTTCCAGCGCGTGATGGAGGTGTTCGGCACCCTGCCGATGCTGATGGTGCTGATCATCCTGGCGTCGGTGGTGGAGCCGAACTTCTGGTGGCTGCTGGGCGTGATGGTGCTGTTCGGCTGGCCCTGGCCGGTGGGCTACGTGCGCGCCGAGTTCCTGCGCGCGCGCAACTTCGACTTCGTCAAGGCGGCGAAGGCGCTGGGCGTGTCCGACACCATGGTGATGTTCCGCCACATTCTGCCCAACGCGATGGTGGCGACGCTGACGTTCCTGCCGTTCACCCTGGCCGGCTCGATCACCACGCTGACCGCGCTGGACTTCATCGGCTTCGGTCTGCCGCCGGGCTCGGCCTCGCTGGGCGAGGTGCTGGCGCAGGGCAAGGCGAACCTGCAGGCGCCCTGGCTGGGCCTGACCGGGTTCTTCGTGCTGGCCGCCATGCTGTCGCTGCTGTTCTTCGTCGGCGAGGCGGTGCGCGACGCCTTCGACCCGCGCAAGCTGTTCCAGGGCGAGCCCACCCCGGCCGAGCCCGGGATCGCGCCGGAGAACACCACCGCCTCCGCCCGCGCCCAGGGGAGCGGCGCATGACGGGCAGCAAGATCCACCGGTCCTTCATCCTGAGCCGCTGCGCAGCGGCGACTCGAAGGACGCACGGTCACACCGTGCCGCGCGCAAGCGCAGTAAGACCCACCACGGAGACTCAGAGGCACAGAGGGGCCGCGGCGCGGGCCATTGGGCAAGACATCTCTGTGCCTCCGTGCCTCTGTGGTTCACTTTATTTGCCTGCGGCGTTGAGGGCCGTGCGTCCTTCGACTCGGCCTTGCGGGCCGGCTCAGGATGAGGCTTCGACTTGGCCGGCCGGCGTCGGCCGGCTCGGGACGACGGGCCTCATGCCGACCTCTTCTCCCACCACCCGCGAGCGTTCCGCATGACCGATCGCCTGCTCGAAGTCTCCGACCTCGGCGTCACCTTCGGCGGCGGCGAATCGGTCGCGGCGGTGCGGGAGCTCGGCTTCGGACTGGACCGCGGCAAGACGCTGGCGCTGGTCGGCGAGAGCGGCAGCGGCAAGTCGGTGACCGCGCTGTCGATCATGCAGCTTTTGCCCTATCCGGTGGCGCGCCACACCCCGGGTTCCTCGGTCCGCTTCAAGGGCGAGGAGCTGATCGGCGCCGGCGAGGGTCGGATGCGGCAGATCCGCGGCAACGAGATCGCGATGATCTTCCAGGAGCCGATGACCTCGCTGAACCCGCTGCACCACATCGAGAAGCAGGTCACCGAGCCGCTGCTGGTGCACAAGGGCATGAGCCGCGAACGCGCCCGGGAACGCGCGCTGGAGCTGCTCGACATGGTCGGCATTCCGGAGGCGCGGAACCGCCTCAACGCCTATCCGCACGAGCTCTCCGGCGGCCAGCGCCAGCGGGTGATGATCGCGATGGCGCTGGCGAACGAGCCCGACCTGCTGATCGCCGACGAGCCGACGACCGCGCTCGACGTCACCATTCAGGCGCAGATCCTGAAGCTGCTGCGCGAGCTGGCGGCCGATTTCAACATGGCGCTGCTGCTGATCACCCACGATCTGACGGTGGTCCGCAAGATGGCCGACGACGTCGTGGTGATGACCGGCGGCTACGCGGTGGAGCAGGGGCCGTCCCGGGAGATCTTCGCCGCGCCCAAGCACGACTACACCAGGAAGCTGCTGGCGGCCGAGCCGAAGGGCCAGCCGGTCGGCACCCGCGCCGACGCGCCGATCGTGGTGCACGGCGGCGACGTGCGGGTGCACTTCCCGATCCAGAAGGGCATCCTCAAGCGCACGGTCGACCACGTGAAGGCGGTCGACGGCATCTCGCTCGAAGTCCACGCCGGCCACACCGTCGGCGTGGTCGGGGAGAGCGGCAGCGGCAAGACCACGCTCGGCATGGCGCTGCTGCGCCTGATCCGCTCGCAGGGCGAGATCGCGTTCGACGGCCAGGTGCTGCAGGGCCTGTCGCCGCGCGCGATCCGGCCGCTGCGCCGGCAGATGCAGGTGGTGTTCCAGGACCCCTTCGGCTCGCTGTCGCCCCGCCTCTCGGTCGGCCAGATCGTCGAGGAGGGGCTGAAGGTGCACGAGATCGGCGCCAGCAGCCGCGAGCGCGAGGAAATGATTGTGCAGGCGCTGCAGGAGGTCGGCCTCGACCCGGACAGCCGCTTCCGCTACCCGCACGAGTTCTCCGGCGGCCAGCGCCAGCGCATCGCCATCGCCCGCGCCATGGTGCTGAAGCCGCGCTTCGTGGTGCTGGACGAGCCGACGAGCGCGCTCGACATGTCGGTGCAGGCGCAGATCGTGGATCTGCTGCGCGAGCTGCAGCGCCGGCACGAGCTGGCCTACCTGTTCATCAGCCACGACCTGCGCGTGGTCCGCGCCCTGGCCGACGACGTGATCGTGATGAAGGACGGCAAGGTCGTCGAACAGGGCCCCGCCGCCGACATCTTCGACCGCCCGCAGGCTGAGTACACGAAGGCGCTGATGAAGGCCGCGTTCGAGCTGGAGGCGACGGAGACGGGCGTGGTCAGCGTGTAGGGTGGAGTCGCCGCGCAGCGGCACTCCACCAGCTACCCGTAGAACGCCGCAGCTCGCGGTGGGGTGCCGCTGCGCAGCGACGCCACACGACGGCAGCGCCCGCAGACGTAGACCTTCCGCACCCCCTTCCTTAGTCTGCCGGGCACGGCCGGCGCCGGCATGAAACCGGCCGCGGCCTGCAAACGTCGTCGGAGCTGCGCGATCGCAACGCGCCCCGACCGGGACACGACAGGGAGAAGATCATGAACGACGCCCAGAAAGGTCCGCTCGCCCGTATCAAAGACACGGCGCTGATCCGCGACCTGTCCTTCATCGGCGGACAGTGGCGCGACGCCGCGTCCGGCCAGCGGATCGACGTGCACAACCCGGCCGACGGCACGGTGGTCGCCCGCGTCGCCGCGCTCAGCGCCGAGGAGAGCCGCGCCGCGGTGGACGCCGCCCAGGACGCCTTTGACGGCTGGTCGGGCTTGCTGCCGCAGGAGCGCTCGCGGCTGATGCGGCGCTGGTTCGATCTGATGCTCGAGCACAAGGAGGACCTGGCTAACCTGATGGTGGCCGAGCAGGGCAAGCCGATCTCCGAGGCGCGCGGCGAGATCGACTACGCCGCCTCCTTCATCGAATATTACGCTGAGGAGGCGAAGCGGCCGAACAGCGAGAACGTCACCTCGCACCTGCCGGACGCGGAGATGGAGGTCTGGCGCGAGCCGATCGGCGTCTGCGCGCTGATCACGCCGTGGAACTTCCCCTCGGCGATGCTGACCCGCAAGGCGGCGGCGGCGATGGCGGCCGGCTGCACGGTGGTCGCGCATCCCTCGAAGGAGACGCCGATGTCGGCGACCGCGCTGGGCGAACTGGCGGCGCGCGCCGGCATCCCGGACGGCGCGTTCAATGTGGTCACCGGCTCGGCGCGCGACGTCTGCCCGCCCTGGACCGAGGACGCGCGGGTGCGGGCGCTGTCGTTCACCGGCTCCACCGAGGTCGGCCGGCTGCTCTACAAGCAGTGCGCCGGCACGGTGAAGAAGCTGGTGATGGAGCTGGGCGGCCACGCGCCGGTCCTGGTGTTCGCCGACGCCGAGCTCGACGAGGCGGTCGACGAGTCGATCAAGGCGAAGTTCGCCACCAGCGGCCAGGACTGCCTGGGCGCCAACCGCATCCTGGTCGAGCGCTCGATCTACGACGACTTCTGCCGCAAGTTCACAGAGAAGGCCGCGGCGCTGACGGTGGGCCAGGGCTACGACGATCCCGACATCGGCCCGGTGATGAACCAGGGCGCGTTCGACAAGCAGGTCGAGCACGTGGAGGACGCCAAGGCCAAGGGCGCCAAGGTGCTGTGCGGCGGCGGCCGTCACGACGCCGGCGACCTGTTCTTCCAGCCCACCGTGCTGGCCGACGTGCCGGCGGACGCGAAGATCTTCCACGAGGAGACCTTCGGCCCGGTCGCCGCGATCGCCCCCTTCGACACTGAGGAGGAGGCCGTCAAGCGCGGCAACGAGACCGAGTACGGCCTGGTCGCCTACCTGCACACGATGAACCCGCGCCGGATTTACCGGGTCAGCCGGGCGCTGCAGTACGGCATGGTCGCGGTCAACCGCACCAAGGTCACCGGCGCCCCGATCCCGTTCGGCGGCGTCAAGCAGTCCGGCCTGGGCCGCGAGGGCGGCCGCCTCGGCATGGAGGAGTTCACCGAGGTGAAGTACGTCTGCCGCGACTGGATCTGAGGGGGAATGGCGCAGGTCAGCCACGCAGGTCCGATCGACGACTCCCATCTTCAGGAGCTTCAAGAGCCCCGATGACCATCCTGTTCCAGTCCAAGGGCGACGACCCGGCGAAGTGGCGCGGCATGCTGCAGGCGGAGCTGCCGGACGAGACCGTCCGGCTGTATCCGGACGAGCTGGGCGACCCGGGCGAGATCGACTACGCGCTGGTTTGGAAGCCGCCGCAGGGCATGCTGGCGCAATTGCCCAACCTGAAGGCGATCTTCTCGCTGGGCGCCGGCGTCGATCACCTGGCCTCCGATCCGGACCTGCCAAAGGACGTGCCGGTGATCCGGCTGGTCGACGAGGGGCTGACGATCGGAATGACCGAGTTCGTCACCTTCGCGGTGCTCAAGCACCATCGCCGGATCCGCGAGTACCAGGAGCTGCAGCGCGAGCACCTGTGGCGCGAGATGCAGGTGCCGCTGGCGACGAACCGCCGGGTCGGCCTCCTGGGGCTCGGCGAGCTCGGGGCGGACGCGGCGCGGGCGCTGACGGCGCTGGGCTTCCAGGTCGCCGGCTGGTCGAACTCGCGCAAGGAGTTGCCGGGCGTCACCAGCTACGCCGGCCGGCGCGAGTTCGGCGAATTCCTGGTGCGCACCGAGATCCTAGTGAACCTGCTGCCGCTGACCGAGGACACGCGCGGCATCCTGAACCGCGAGACGCTCGGCGAACTGCCCAAGGGCGCGGCGCTGGTGAACGTCGCCCGCGGTCCGCATCTGGTCGACGACGACCTGCTGGAGCTGCTGGAGACCGGGCAGATTGCGGAGGCCACCCTGGACGTCTTCCATGAGGAGCCGCTGCCTGCCAAGCATCCCTTCTGGGACCACCCCCGGATCCTGGTGACGCCGCACGTCGCCTCCGTTACCCCGGCGGAGACCGCCGCCGCGGTGATCGCCGGCAACATCCGCAAGCTCAAACGCGGCGATACGCCCGGCCCGATCGTGGACTTCGGCAAGGGGTATTAAAACAGCCGTTCCCCGCGACCCCGCGCTCATCCTGAGCCGCGCCGCAGGCGCGACTCGAAGGATCGACGCTGGGTCTATCCATGCGCGCCGACCGCGCGTCGGCGCAGGAGCAGCCGCCGTCGATCCTTCGACTCGCCCGGCGTTGCCGGGCGGCTCAGGATGAGCCGCCCACCGTGGCCGGGAGCCTCAGCCTGAGCCGCCAACCGCGAATCCCGTGTCCCGGCTGCCCTGTTGAGCGCTACCGCCGTCCGCCGGCGGCCGCACGGCCGCCGCGCCGCGCCGGGACCAGCGGCTCGTCGTCGAACAGCTCGGCCAGGCTCTCCATCATCGTGCCGCCGAGCTGCTCGGCGTCGACGATGGTGACTGCGCGGCGGTAGTAGCGGGTGACGTCGTGGCCGATGCCGATGGCGGTGAGCTCGACCGGGGAGCGGCGCTCGATGTAGTCGATCACCTCGCGCAGGTGCTTCTCCAGGTAGTTCCCCGGGTTCACCGACAGCGTCGAGTCGTCGACCGGGGCTCCGTCGGAGATCACCATCAGGACGCGACGCTGCTCGGGCCGGCCGATCAGCCGGTTGTGCGCCCACAGCAGCGCCTCGCCGTCGATGTTCTCCTTCAGAATGCCCTCGCGCAGCATCAGGCCCAGCTTACGCCGCGCCCGGCGCCACGGCGTGTCGGCGGCCTTGTAGACGATGTGGCGCAGGTCGTTCAGACGCCCCGGGTTGGCCGGCTTGCCGTTGGCGATCCAGCGCTCGCGCGACTGGCCGCCCTTCCACATCCGCGTGGTGAAGCCGAGGATCTCCACCTTGACGCCGCAGCGCTCCAGCGTGCGCGCCAGGATGTCGGCGCTCATCGCCGCCACCGTGATCGGCCGGCCGCGCATCGAGCCGGAGTTGTCGATCAGCAGCGTGACCACGGTGTCGCGGAACTCGCTCTCGGTTTCCTGCTTGTAGGACAGCGGGAACTCCGGGTTGGCGATCACCCGGGCGAGCCGTGCGGTGTCGAGGTAGCCCTCCTCCAGATTGAAGTCCCAGGAGCGCGTCTGCTTGGCGAGCAGGCGGCGCTGCAGGCGGTTCGCCAGGCGCGAGACGACCGACTGCATGTGCGCCAGCTGCTGATCCAGCATCTG
>ENA-ORDC01001239-ORDC01001239.1-marine-metagenome-genome-assembly--contig:-NODE-1239-length-19789-cov-6.425223_pt1 | contig 19789 bp, 15 predicted proteins | sample MGYA00237783_ERZ508515 | MGnify/ENA primary metagenome ERZ508515 (study PRJEB26186, sample SAMN06268792) | marine metagenome | isolation source: Eden Landing Ponds, San Francisco, CA, USA | place... | reverse complement strand
GGACCCCCTCCTCGGTCACGCTCATGATCGGGAGTCGTGTTCCGTCGCTATCGAGAAAAATCTGCGCTTGGATCGACAGAGCCCGTGGGGATCAGTGTCGTTGCGGAACTTCGGGACAGCCGGCAGTGGCTCGACGACCAACAGACGTGTACACCGGAGCGATCGCTTGTGCACAGCGGGTATCGATCCTGACGGCGAACGTCGATCAATTTGAGCGTTTCGAGAACGTGTGAGCGACGAGTGGACTACGTTGTGACGCGTGGCAGCCGGGAGTGAGGAGGTACATTTCGTCTGACTTTGTCGAGTGTCACGGAGCGATATCTGTGTCAGCTTCGTGGCGTAGTCCGAGGGTGATCTCCCGATCGATGTCGAGTTAGTACTTGCATATCCACACGATCTTTATCGTGAATAAGCCTGCTTGCCCGCAGTTCTGTGGTCCTCGGACACCTCTCGTTTCGCCTGTTCTTCGGTTCATCTGACTACGGCTGCTTCTCGATCGATTTCCGTGTCTCTACGATCATTTTCCGTGTCTCTATGATCATTTCGGGGTTCAACGCGAGCTCGTACCGATAGTGGACACCGCCTGCACGCCCCTCGTCCGTTCAATCGTTCGAGAAACCCGAGCATCGTGAGATCCGCGGGATGGTTCTGGATACCCTTTAGCGTGGTCAGCAGAAACAGACGAAACGAGGGGTGTGTCTCGGACGGCTGTCGACTACTCAGTCGTCGACCACGGCTTCGTCGACTTCCGCTTCCGCGTCGTCCTCCTCGGCCCGCTCGTCGAGTCGCTCCTCGGCGCGGTCGCGGTCTTCGGGGTAGCCCACGTCGATACGCCACCCATCGAGGCGAATCGCGTCGATGGTGCGGCCAGACTGGATGAGCAGATCGATCGCGTCGGGGAGTTCGTACTCGCCGCGGTCGGAGGGCTGGACGAGGTGACACGCGTGGAAGATGGCGGGCGTGAACGTGTAGAAGCCGGTCATCACGAGGTTGCTCGGCGGGTCGTCGGGTTTCTCGACGACCTCGACGACCTCGCCGTACTCGTTGGTGTCAAGCACACCGTAGCGTGAGGCCTCCTCGTAGGGGACTTCCTCGACGAGGAAGGCGGCGTCGGCGCGATCCTCCTGCTGGCGGCTAGCCACGTCGTCGAGGTTCCCGCGGAACACGTTGTCGCCCAGCATCAGCATGAAGTCGCCGTCGATGTGCGGTTCGGCTTGGAGAATGGCGTGGGCGAGCCCGAGCTGCTCGCGCTGGTGTGTGTAGGTGATCGGCACGTCGCGGTACGCGTCGCCGTAGCGATCGATGATCTGCTCGGCCTTGTAGCCCACTACGACGATCAGCTCCGTCGCGCCAGCATCGATCAGGTTGTCGAAGACGTCCTCGATCAGCGGCGTCCCGTTGACCTCGACGAGCACCTTCGGCTTGTCGTCCGTCAGCGGTTGGAGGCGTGTGCCCTCCCCCGCCGCGAGTACGACTGCTTGCATAGATAGGGTGTGGTAGTGGAGTGTGAAACAGTTTGGGAGCGATCAACCTAAGCGCATCAGATGTGGTACGACGAAGTCCCGTGTTCTTATTCCAATCAGAGTCTGTCCGGACGTTGTCAAGAGAAGACCTGGGTCAACTCCGCTTCCGAAAACGCTTCGAGGCCTCCCCGCGACTCATTCGTCGCGTTCGCTGGAGAGCCGTTCCCAGATCTCCGTACAGCCCGCGCCATCAGGAATGTCAGAGAGGTGGGCATCATCTTCGTCTGTGGATTCGGAGTTACTCATGTTCTGAGTAACTATGTGTATCGGCGTGTTATAACTGTTCCGACGCACCAGTACGTACTTACGAGGGCGACGACGACGGACGGGCATGTCCGATTCCGGCGACGAGTTCCTTTCGCTACTCGATCTCACGGAGTACGAGGCCGCGGCACTGGAGGAGCTGCTGCTTTTGGGCCGGACGACGGCACCCGATCTTGCTGAAGCGACCGGCATCCCGAAAGCAAGGATCTACGGCGTGCTCGATTCGCTGTCAGAGGCGGGGTACGTGAAAGTCATTCCGGGCCGGCCGAAGCGCTATCAGCCGCACGATCCGTCGGCAATCGCGGAGCGCGCTATCGCGAACAGGCGGCACGCGTACGAGCGGTTTCGCGAGGACGTTCAAGCAGTCGAGAAGTCGTTTGTCGATGCGTACTCGCCGGTCCAAGACAGGGGCATTGACGATCTCAGCCCGACCGAAGATCTGTTTCACGTCGTCGATGTCGGCGAGCCCAGCGAACGCGAGACGCGCCGCCTTTTCGACGAGGCCGAGGAATCGGTGCACGTCCTCACGAAGAGTTTCGGATACATCGACGCCGTGCGACCCGCGATGCGCGACGCCACCGAGCGCGGCGTCGATGTCGACGTGTTGCTGCTCGCGCCCGAATACCTCTCGACGGAGAACGAGCGGCGCCAAGGCGAGATCCGGGACCGCCTCGCCGAGGAGTTTCCGTCCGTCTCCGTCCGCCTCAGCGATCGGGTACTCCCGTGGCGCGGAACGTTCGCCGACCCGAGTCTCGAGTACGAAAGCGGGCAGGGTCTCCTGATGGTCGAACAGGAGGAGCTCCCGAACCACCACCGCCAAGCGGCGGTCACGGAGAACCCCTCGTTCGTGGCCGGCCTCTGGCAGTACTTCGATCTCCTCTGGCGCCACGAGAGCCGACCCGAAACGCGGTGAACCAGCGCGTTCCGGCACGTGAGGGGTCGCGAGTGCTAACCAGAAAGCCTTTAGTCTGAGTTACTCGATATCCGAGTAACGATGACTGTCCTGCTCACCGGTGCGGACGGGTACCTCGGCTGGCCGACTGCGCTTCGTCTGGCGGACCGCCTCGACGAACGGATCGTCTGCGTGGATAACTTCGCGCGACGCGATTGGGTCGCCGAGTCCGGCAGCGTGTCGGCGACGCAGATCGAGAACCCCCAACAGCGGTTCGACGCGGTCGAGAACCTTAGCCTCGTCGAGGGTGACCTCGCCGACCGCGATTTCGTGCTCCAGCTGTTAGAGACCCACGAGCCGGACACGGTGCTGCACGCGGCCGCGCAGCCGAGCGCGCCCTACTCGTCGATCAACGGCGAGCGCGCGCTGTACACGCAGCGGAACAACGTCTCGATGAACCTCAACCTGCTCCACGGGCTTCACGAGGCGGACCTCCACGACACGCACTTCATCGAGACGACGACGACGGGGATCTACGGCGCCCCGCACTTCCCGATCCCGGAGGGCGGGCTGGAGGTCGAGCGGGAGGACGGTAGCGACGAGGTGCCGTTCCCGGCGATGGGGGGTAGTTGGTATCACCAGACGAAATCCTTCGACGCGGCCAACATGCGGCTCGCTGAATCGCAGTTCGAGTTCCCGATGAGCGAGGTTCGAACCGCGATCGTGTACGGGACGGAGACCGAAGAGACCCGAGCCCACGACAGCCCGACGCGGTTCGATTTCGACTACTACTTCGGCACCGTCGTCAACCGCTTCTGCGCGCAGGCGGTCGCCGGCTACCCGATTACCGTCTACGGCAAGGGCGAACAGCGCAAGCCGATGGTGAGCTTAGAAGACACCGTCGAGAGCCTCGTACGGCTCGTCGAGGAGGGCCACTCCGGCGACGACGGGATCGACATCTACAATCAGGTCACTCGACCGGTCGCCATCGTCGAGCTCGCGGAGACGATCGCCGAGGTCGGCGACGAGTTCGACCTCGACGCCGAGGTCAAACACTACGAGAACCCGCGCAACGAGGACGAGGAGCACAAGATGGAGATGGAGAACGACCGGTTCCTCGATCTGGTCGGCGGCCAGCGCCAGGAGCTCGAAGCCGGGATCCGCGACGTGCTCGGAACGCTCGTCGACGAGCAGGACCGGATCGCGGCCCACGAGGACCGGTTCCTGCCCGGCGTGTTGACCGATGAGTGAGTCGGACAGGGACGCGGGTCGAAGCGGTGACGACGACGCTGACGATGGACGGCGCGTCCTCGTCACCGGCGGCTGCGGGTACATCGGGAGCGCGCTCGTGCCGCGGCTGCTCGACGACGCCCGCGTGAGCGAGGTCGTCGTCCTCGACTCGCTGGCGTCGGGGTCGCCGGCCCACCTCGCCGGCTGCGTCGGCCCGGACCTCGACTTCCGGCGCGGCGACGTGCGCGAGTACGGCGTCGTCGAGAACGCCACCCGCGGGGTCGACGCCGTGATCCACCTCGCGGCGATCACCGGCGCGGCGTCGACGCACGACCGGCGCGACGAGACGTTCGCGGTCAACCGCGACGGGACCGAGAACGTGCTCACGGCGGCCGGCAAGTTCGACGTCGACACCGTCGTCGTCGCCTCCTCGTGTAACAACTACGGGCGGGCGGCGAGCCGCGACATCGACGAGACGACCGAGCAGAACCCGCTCAACCCCTACGCCGAGTCGAAGGTCGCCTGCGAGCGCCTGCTCGACGAGGCGGTCGAGTCGTACGGGCTCGACGGGACAGCACTCAGGATGAGCACCAACTACGGCTGGTCGCCGGGCGTGCGGTTCAACCTCGTGGTGAACCACTTCGTGTTCCGCGGGCTGACGGACCGCCCCCTGACCGTTTACGGCGACGGGTCGAACTGGCGGCCGTTCATCCACGTGCGCGACGCCGCGCGGGCGTACCTCGACGCCGCGCTGGATCCAGACGCGTGGCCGCAGCGCGTGTACAACGTCGGCTCGAACGAGGGGAACTACCGGATCAGCGAGATCGCTGAGGTCGTCCGAGAGGAGCTGGACCGCGAGCTGAACGTGACGTACTTAGAAGACGAACAGCCCGGGCCCTCCTACCACGTGAACTTCGACCGGCTGGCCAAGACCGGCTTCGAGACGGAGTGGACGCTGCGGGAGGGGATCCGCGACATCGCGAGCGAGCTGAGCGGGGACGGGCGCGACGAGGTGACCGCATGACCGAGAAGGAATCCGACACCGACAGCGAGGCGACGGGAGGATCGGCCGACGAGCAGGCGCCCCCGACGATCGCGATCACCGGTGCGGCCGGGTACATCGGCAGCCGCGTGGTCGTGGAGTTCCAAGAGGCGCATCCCGACTGGGAGATCGTCGCGCTCGACAACGGCTACCGCGCGCAGGTAGATTCGATCGGTGACGTCGAGATCGAACACGTCGACATCCGGAACCGCAACCGGCTGGAGGATGCGCTCGCCGGCGCGGACGTGGTGTGTCACCTCGCGGCGGTGAGCGGGGTCGATGACTGCGACGAGAATCAGGACTTAGCCTACGAAGTGAACGTCACCGGGACGAACAACGTGGCATGGTTCTGTCGCAAGACGGGCGCTGCGCTCGCGTTCCCGTTCAGCATGGCGGTGTTGGGCGACCCGCAGTCGTTCCCGATCACAGCCGACCAGCCACGCGATCCGTTGAACTGGTACGGTCGGACGAAACTGCTCGGCGAGCGCGCGGTCGAGACGTTCGCGGACGGCGCGTTCCCGGCACACCTCTTCTTGAAGTCGAACCTCTACGGCGAACACGTCGTCGACGAGACGGAGGTGGGGAAGCCGACCGTGATCAACTTCTTCGTGAATCGCGCGCTTTCGGGCGAGACGTTGACCGTCTACGAACCCGGGACGCAGGCGCGGAACTTCGTTCACGTGAAGGACGTGGCTCGGGCGTACGTCCGGAGCGCGGAGCGGTTGTTGGAGCAGTTGGAGCGTGGAGAGACCGGAACAGAGACGTACGAAATTGCTAGTGAGGAGGACATGAGCGTTATGCGCGTGGCAGAGATCGTTCGGGAGGCGGCGTCGGAGGAGCGCGGGATCGATATTGATGTGGAGTTGGTGGAGAACCCGCGGAGTGGGGAGACGATGGTTGAAGAGTTCGGGGTGGATATTTCTGGTGCGAGAGAGCTGCTCGGATGGGAACCGAACGAGAGCGTGGAGGAGTCGGTTGGAATACTGTTGTCCGAACAGACCTAAACACTCAAATCTCACGTACCGGCCTCCGAACGGTTCCGATCGGAAGCACGATTTATTTAACCTCGACAGGATTTCTGTCCTGTATGCGCGTCCTCTATCTCACCGAGGAGCCGATCACCTTCTCCGGATCAATGGTGAGAGGAGGACAGATACATGTTCGGAACGTCGTTGAGGGACTGCGCGAACGTGGCCATGAGGTTCATCTGATCGACTGGAATCGCAAGTCCGAACGTCAGTATCAACACTCCATCGAACCACGCTCGCGGTTCGTCGTTGACCCAGCACGAACACTTCGTCGTGCTATTTCCGTCGGGCAAGAAGTGGACGTCGATGTCATCGTGTCGAAGACGCGAAAGACGTACCTGCCGGGTGTTTTAGCTGCCCGAAATCTTGGTGTTCCGCACGTCGTTCACGTCGGGTCAAGCCCGGGAGGGCCTGGAAGCGGGCTGTTCGGTCGAGTCGATCGTGCGTCGGTGGTTGCTCGTTTGAAGGCACCACACGACGGCTATTTCGTCGTGTGTGACGCGATCACCGACGATCTAGTGCAGTTGGGCGTCGATCACGGCCAAGTGTACGACGTGAAGAACGCCGTCGATACGGAGCGTTTTCATCCCGAGCGTGTCCCGGTCGAACTCGATGAGACGTACCGGAGACAACTCGACACCCTCGACGACCGTATCCGCCTCGGGTTCGTCGGTGGGCTTCAACCGTATAAGGGTCTGGACGATCTTGCTTCCGCGCTCGACGAGGTAGAAACCGCGTGCCAGGTCGTCGTCGCTGGTGACGGTCCCGAACGGAAACGGCTAGAGCGAAGGTTCGGGGAGCGAGCGGTGTTTCTGGGCGCAGTCCCGTACGAACAGGTGCCGGCGATTTATCACCGTCTCGATGTTCTCGTTCTGCCATCGCACACCGAAGGACTACCTCGGGTCGTCCTCGAAGCGCAGGCGACGGGGACTCCCGTCATTGCGACGCGAGTCGGAGGTCTCCCGGAAGTCGTCGAGAACGGGGAAACGGGACTCCTCGTTGATCCGCGAGCGCCGAATCGACTTGCGACAGCAATCGACAAACTGGGCACTGACGTAGGCCGCCGTACTCAGCTCGGCGAGAGCGGTCGACGTGCAGTCGTCGAATCCTACAGCTGGGAGACGATGTACGAGCGATACGAACGATTCTTGGGAAAGGTTGTCAACAGCGAGAGCGATGAGTGACGCGGACCAGGCGATACAATCATCTCAGTCAAAAGTGAGAATTTGTCTACGTTAGCCTGTACGCTGAGCTGCTTATTGTGGATCGTCACACAAGTCATCGCCCCACTCTAATCTCCTTGTAGATGACTTCAGAGTCATCATCACTAAGACGGCAGAAGTATATAACGGAACGTATGACATTCGCACTTACTGTATCAGTATTCTAGCAACTATTCTCCGACGTAGACTCGTATTGACCAATTTGGGCCAACAATCGAAGCTCCAAGGTCTGTGTCACCGTCCAGTGCATACATTACTGTGCCGCCTGCTTTTTCCCACTCGAATGTATGCATACGGCCAGAGTTCCATCCGATTTTTCTTTTACTTGGCCCGATAACCGACGATTGAGACAGACGTCGATCCTCATAGTTTGTCGGAGTTAATTTCACAATCTCAAACGCCTCAACCGACTTGCCGTAGTAGTGTGGGCCGTCTTGGAAAAACATGATTACCGAATCCCCACCCACAATCGGTGATCCACCCGGTATCCGGGGCTTTCCGATGCTTACCGGATTTGACTCGTGTGGCGTCCAACTCTCGTTGGTTAGACTCTCTGAGAAGAATATCAGTTCTTCCTGATTTTCGCCAGAAGCAGCCACAATAAGCCACCATCTATCTTCGAACTTGAACACAACTCTATCGGTGGGTGTCGATTCGACTTGGGCGATTGTTGCGACTTCGTCAAAAGAATAACCGTCCTCAGATCGATATAAACGGATTTTCTCTCCTCCGTTGTCGGGATCTAAGTTCGGAACCATCCAGAGGTTATCTGCGTGCTCAAAAACGAACGGGAAAGAAATGTGGCACCCGAGATCGAGTGCGATCCCTTCGAACTTCCAAGAGCTACCACCGTCATGGCTCGTTGAGTGACCAATTACAGCTGTAGGAACTGAATCTGAATTGTATATTTCGTAGTAGAGGTGCCAGACATCTCTAAAATACGCAAGAAACGGGTCCGCCAAGTAGTTTGCGTCGCAGTGTTCGTTAACGTGATCGGCGGTGAGGACACATTTTTCATGTACTTCGAACTGGTCTGCTGCTACCGAATCTGTGAGAAGATGCCTTTGTCCGATCAGTGACATTGTCTCGTGCAACTTCTCTTCCGTGTCTTGTCCAACGAAGCGAGAGCCGAGTCTGTCATGAACCGTCCGGTCCGCCACTCGCAGACTACGTTTGAGTTGGGAGGTATATTTGAGTCCAATTGATCTGAGGAAACTAGATTCACTCCACCGGGTCATGAATTCTTTTTGGTGAGTAGAATTGATAAACCTCTCGTGGCTACTTGGTCGAGAATCGGTCAACGATTTTATCAATTAGCCAGAAAGAAATACCATACTTCTCTTCGACTGAATCCACCAGCATTTGTTCCTCTGGCGTAACACCGAGTATGACAATCACCAAGGCTACATATACCACAGACGTGCAGGTAGTTAGCAGAATCAGCGAGTATACAGATGCCCCGATCTCAAGAGCAAAATATCCTATTACCGCCATTGTTGGAATTGCGATCAGTATCGGGTTTATCACCCGCGACGTAACTGTGTATCTCCCGGTAAACATTCGTAACTCAAGCACAACAACTGCATCTCGGAAGAGGTAAGCAGCGATAGTAGCGATTGCAGCACCCAAAACCCCGTACTGAGGTATCAAGGTGAGATTGAGTATGAGATTTAGGGTAGACGTGACAATATTGTTTCCCATCATTGTCTTCGTGTGACCAGTCGCTGTCAACAGGCTCCTGTTCGGGCTGAAGACGTTGTGGATAGCAAACCCAGACGCAAGCACCACTAGTGCGGCACTACCTGCTGTGTACTCTTGACCATAAATAAACGAAATGATGAATTCAGGATACACCAGCATCGGAAAAAGGGCAGGGGCACTCAGCACGGCCAACCATCGAAGAATTGACTCATTTACTCTAAGTGCATCCCCTAAGTTCTCGTCATTCTCTAGCTTCGACGCTACTGGCATCCCCAAGAAGTTGAATGCGGTTGAAAACATCCTAACGAGTTGTGAAAGAGAATAGACAACGCCGTAAGCACCTACTGCTTCGTTACTCAGGAAGTACAGCACGAGGAAGATGTCGGAACTCCGAATCACAAACCCGGTCGCATTCGACACAGAAATCGGGACAGAGAAGTCAACGAGTTCCTTCACAGTTTTCCAATCGGTTCTCCCGATTACTCTGAATCCAGGAAGGGCTTTGGTGAACAGGTATGTTGAGACAACCCCGACAACCGCGTACGGTACCGCATATCCGGCGAGAAATCCGATCTCTCCGAGTCCATAAATGGCTACAACCGAAATAATGCCCATCCTCGTGACTGGCTGGATAATGTTTCGCAGATAGACACGGTATCGAGAGATCTCTTGACCTCTAATCCCCCCAGTTGATAGATTGTAGAGAACCGCAAATGGAACGGTAGCACCAAATATGGTAATACTCGTCGAGATGCTCCGATCAGAGAATATCGTACTTGCGATATACTGTGAATTAAGCACGATACCGAGCGCAACAGCTATCGAGAGCGGAATTGCAATCAGATACGCCGCGTTGGCAATTTTGATTCTCTCAGATCTACTCGACTCGCGTGGGAGGTTCCGAGCAAGACCGATATTCAATCCGATAGTCCCGATAATAGCTCCAAGATCGATAACAGCAGTACCAGTAATTACATTACCAAACCCACCGGCTGGGAGCAAATTTGCGGTGATAACCTGTGCAGCGAACGAAATAAAATACTGGATAATAAGGCCAGCATAGACAATACTGGCTCCTTTAAATATAGTTCTGATTGCGCTATTTGAATCTTCAGGCATATACTGAGAACGATCTATGAGAGATAGCCGAGATCACGGAGCCGCTGTTCAGCCGCATTATCGAAAGTAGCGGTATCTCTCTCGAAGGCATCATCCCACTCAATGCCTTGGCGATCTATTTCTGCAGTCATGGATTTAACGACCTCGGGATATTCTTCTGATACGTCTGTATCCTCGTTAGGAAGCTCGTACAACAACTGGTGTGTGTCTGATTCGATGAGCTTGAATTCGGGTGCGCAAACGGCAGTATAGGGCTCTTTGATGAATTTATTGTGATCAAAATCTGGGTTGATGTCGGTGTAGTCAGAGAAATCCCATTCACGACGTTGAGCAATCGCAAACTCTCTCATCTCACCCCGAAGGTCGCGTCCTTCGAATTGACTCGTCGGAACATTCAGAACTTCACCGACGGTTTTGGTAAGATCAATATGCTGAGACATCTCGCCATCTCTATTTTTAACGCCGTCAATACCGACCACAACACCTGGTACCTTGATCGCTCCATCGTGGAGAGTGATCTTGTGCGAAATCACCTCTTTTTCCCCAAATAGTTCACCGTGGTCTCCGGTTACGATGATAATGAGGTCGTCACTTGCCGACCCTGCGAGATCAACCATCTTTCCCAACATCTCGTCGGCATACCGAACTTCAGAATCATACAACGCCTTCATCGCTGCCCACTCCCTATCGGAGAACATCTCGCCGTTTGCGATTTTTTCAGTCAGATTTTGATACTCATGTATGGCGAATTCGTACGCCTCATTGAGATTCATCTCGATATTATCAAAGAAGAAGTCGCGATATCGTTTGATGGGCTGAAATGGACTATGGGGAGACCAGATATGAGCGTACGCAAAGTAGGGTTGTTCTGAACGATCTCTTTTTTGAAACCAGTTCTTGAACCGCAGAAACTGCATGAGGTTCATGTCGTCAGCATCTTTAATTGCCTCAAGCGGGTCCCACCCTGGTTCGGAAATTAGGTGATGCAGCAGAGTTCGCCAGCTCTCACTAAAATATTCACTTCCCGGGAAGAAGTTCTCCACGCCGACGTCAATGAGTTCGTAGTGATCAAATCCTCGATCTAACCCGGTATCTGAGCTGATCTGTGGTGCTGGTGAAAAGAGGGCTGTATCATATCCACGATTGCTGAGATACTCTGGCAATGTATCCAGATGATCGGGCAGTTTCGTTCCTCTTGCCCCCCTCCCGCCCGTGTTATGTGTGGAATAGTGGGTTCCAGTGAGCATGGACGCGGTTGACGGCCTCGTCCAGTTGGAGGCAGAAACCATGTTCTCAAGAAGGACCGCATCCTCACGATTTGCAAGTTTAGCGAGGTTCGGGGTCGTATTTCGATCATATCCATACATCGGAGTGTGATCGGCCCTTGTGCTTTCTAGAGTCAGCCATAGCACGCTGGGCTGTTTGGTCATACTGGCTTTTTCACCTCTGGTTATTTTACTGTGGTCATCTGCGGTCTAGGGTAGAGCAGTTACTTTATTCAAACCTATCGCACCGTGGATAACCTGACGGTAATGGAAGTACACCATGGGAGAAGACCGGGTCCACCTTGGTGGTTTCCAGTCTGAGTACTTCGAAGAGAATCTCAGTGATGAGTTCCCCGGGTAAATCAAAGGGGTTCTACGCACTGAGGTGAGAACACCGAACAGTTGCCCAACTTCTCGATATCGATGACTTGATTACACTCTTTTAACTGTATCTGAGCAATGAGGGTTCTAAACGTTACAGGGGGAGTTAGCACAAATGCCAGTGCACAGACAGCCCAACGTCTTGAGCACTATTTTGCAGGACACAATATTACATGCGGAATATTTGAATCATCTAATCCTAAGTTTCAAACGATAGCTGAGGAGAAAGGCATTGAAACGACTTTTTTCGGACCAAGCGTCACCGACCGTTTTTCGTCAATATCTCTACTTCCTGGAATTGGTTATCCGAAAGCGGCTCTACATGCCTGCCGCGAAATTTCAAGCTACGACCTCATCCATGTCTATGGTGGGCCACTGTTTCATGGACCTGTTGGTGCAATGATCGCGATGACCTCACAGTGTCCCCTCATTACGCGCTTCAACGGCTATATCCCACTTCCCGAAAGCGAGCCGAAACGTACGGTTGTCCGTACAATCATCAGAGAGCTACTTCGTAGTAGCGGGGTGGTTTTCAATTCGTATGCACAAAAAAATGATATACTTAATACATACAACATGGATGACAAAGAGAATATACGAGTTATTTCTCCTGGTGTCGACCAAGAGAAATTTAAGCCAGTAACAGAGATCAATCAGTCCAAAATTCCGAAAGAAATAGCGAAGTCAACAACAGTCATTGGATCTGTTCTCACACCTCGTCCCGTTAAACGCCTTGATCGAGCGTTTGATATCATTAAGATCCTCGCAGAGTCACACGATATCACGTACGCTATCCTTGGAGATAGTGAAAATATTGATCGGTATCAGAATCTTGCCGCCGAGAAGGGGATTAGTGATTATGTTTACTGGGCCGGGCACGTAGATCAATCTGAATTGGCTTCTTGGTACTCCCTATTTGATGCGACTATTCTAACTTCAGAGTGGGAAAGTTTCGGGATGAGTATAACAGAATCATACCTCTGCGAGACACCCTGTGTTGCGTTCGATATAGGCGGAATGAGTGATCAAATTATTGATGGTAATACAGGATATCTAATAGATCCATATAACACTGATGCATTTGCAGCAGCACTCAACGAGTTGATCACTGATGAGGAACTGACCGTGAAATTTGGAAAGGAGGGTAGAAAATATGTTCAAAAGAAATTCACACTTGAAAGCGTCTCTAAGCAGTATAGCTCTCTATTAAACTCATTGACATAATAAATATGTGTCAGATACTAATTCACCTAGGTGATTCGTTACCTCCAAACCTCATTCGATTACTTACTGGAATCGGAAAGATCGCTGCCTCTCGATTTGATTTTGTCATCGTTGGAACTGGACTCAATTCCTCCCAACTTCCAGATCGATATAGGTACTATAATGTGCCAGATGCGTCGACAAACCGTGGTCTGACAGAGATGGTTGCGACGTATCGTCGCTTAAATAGCTACATTAAGAATACACCAACAAGACCGGATGCCATCTGGCAACTCACGGCTCCGCATTTTCATGCAGTACCCACAGTTGTGGCTGCACACCGCTGGAGAATACCCGTTGCTACCCGAATTCCTGGAAATAAATTTGATGAATATCAAAAGCAATCGTCAGTTATCAAAAAAGGGAAAACATATTTTATGAATAACCTTTTACTTCGTCTCATAAGATTCTCAGAGGCAGTAGTAGTCCTCAGTGAGTATAATAAGCATAGAATCCAAGAGCATGGAATCCCGGAGGAGAAAATTCATCTCCTGCGGCAGCCTCTAGATACGGAAGTTTTTGCTCCAGTAGATGAGAACCGAAGAGAAGGGCTAAGAGAGAAGCTCGGTTTCAGTAGCAGAAAATACAATATTTTGTACGTAGGAAGAATTTCTGAACTGAAAGGTATGCCGACGCTAGATCTTATAACTAAGGATCTCAGCTGCGATGATTATGAGTTCCACCTTGTCGGTGATGGCCCCTGCCGATCTACGTTCGAGAATAAGCAAAATGTGACCTGTCACGGATTTGTTGATCCGAAGGAACTACACCAGTACTATAAGGCTAGTGACCTATATCTGCATCCCTCCCATACTGAAGAACAAGGAATTTCATGGACAATGATCGAGGCTGCAGCCACAAGCATTCCAGTTGTTGCTCGAAATATTGGTAATGCCTCAAAAGTAGCTACATCTGTATTTTCGGATACTGATGAATTATTATCGTACCTGAGAAGTCCTTCTGACTGGACATCAGCGCCTTATCCCGTGGAGTGGTCTCTTAAACATCTTGAACCAAAATATAATACTTTTTTCTCTAAATTAATAAGTGGTAATAATATAACTATGGATGTATTATAGTTAATCAGTTGGTTATTGACGTTATCTCAGCAGTTTCAAAATCGCCTCTGCAAATGGTACTAAGACTGTCAAAACCATCCGACAGTACGATACACGATGGATGCGCGAGCACCGTTGCCATTCGTCCTGCATTCTTATGTTCGCAAATACACTCTAACACCCACTCCACCCACTCTTCCACCTCCACCGACTCCCCACCGAACGGTCCCTCGAAACCGTCCTCTGCCACGAACTCGGGCGTCCGAAACGCGTGATACACGTGCTCGTGGTCGGGCGGTGTGTTTATCGGCACCACGGTCAGTCCGTCTTCCTCACGAACCTCTCCCTCTGGTTCAACCGCGTCGGAGAAATGCGTAACACCGGCCTCTGACAGCAACGCCGCCGTATGCTTGTCGTGTCGATAGGCGTGGTCGCGCCACGACGTGATCTCGATCCCCAGCTCTTCGAACGTCTCGATCGTCTTCCGTATCTCCCACCGCTGGAACGGCCGGGGACCGTTCCACGATCCCGTCAGGGCGCGCCACGCCTTGTGAACTGGCGTGTCGAACGCCCAGTAGTTGTGCCCGCCGATCTCGACGTGGTCCATCGCGGCGAGGCGTTTCACCCGATCGGGCTCTTCTTTCGCCGCCTTTCCCGTCACGAACAGCGTCACCGGCACGTCGTACTCCCCGGCGATCTCGGCGTACTCGATGGCGGCCTCGACCTCAGTGCGGTCCATGTACTCCTGGTCCCGAGTCTCCAGAGACATGTGATGAACGTCGCCGGTGAGACAGACGGTCATTCGAGATACCCGAGGTCTTCGAGTCGCTCCGCCACGGCGTCGTCGGCGTCACCGTCGATGGAGGCGAACGGAATCGGCTCCCGCGTCTCGACCGGTCGGTCTCGTTCTAGTTGCGGGTCACCGTCCATATCTGTCGGGACGCCGACTCCGAGCCGGTGGAGCAGCGTCGGGGCGACGTCCGTGATCGACATGTCCGCGTCGAGCGACTCGCCGTCGTCCACGTCGGCGGCGAGGAACAGCCCGGTTCGGACGTTCTCCGCTTTCCACTTGCCCGCATCCGAAAATACGGGGTTATCGCCGATCGCACCGCTCGTGTGGACGCCCTCGCGCTGATCGAAGACGATCTCGGGCGCGTCGTCGACGAACTCCCCCTCGTACGCCTCCTCGCGCGTGTAGACCGCGCTCGCGATCGGTCGCCCGTCGCGTTCGAGGTCCTCTAGATCACTCACGAGATCGTCCGTCCGCGAGTCGTCGATCAGATAGATCAGGCCCTGTCCGCTCGCGATCGCGTCGCTGCGCTCCCAGTCCACCTTGTCGAGCTTCTGCTCGCGTTTGAATCCCTCTTCGTCTTCCGGGACGGCGTCTTTGACCGAATCCGGGGCGAGCGACGTGACGAGTCCGTGTACACCGAGGCGATGTGCGAGCCGCGAGACGCGCTTCTTGTTGATTCCGACCTTCGAGAACGTGTCCGACGCGCCGGTCTCCGTAACGAGATACCCCTCCTCCTCCAACCAGCTGTTGGCGTGGAATACGGTGTCAATGTCGGTACAGCCGTGATCGGACATCAAGTAGAGCGTCGCGTCGGGGTACGCGTCGCGGATCTCACCGATGTGCTCGTCAATGACCTTCCACGCTCGCTTCGTCACGTCGTCACGCCAGAAGAAGTGCTGGAGGACGTTGACGTAAAACACCGTTAGGTGGGCCACGTCGACGGGACGGTCGTCGAGAAGTTCACGAAAGGCGTCGAATCGGTCGTCGATGAGGTCCACGATGGCGGCCGCTTCCTCGTGGTCTTCGTTCGACGTGACCGGAATTTCGGGGTGAAGCCGGTAATCGCGTGCCTCAAGTTCGTCTTCGATCGTACCGGGATGCGTGTAGTCTTCCTGCTCGCTGCCGGGCCCCCCGGCCACCATCCAGCCGTCCACCTCGAACGGCGGGTACGACATCGGGAGGTTCATGATTCCGACCGTTTTTCCGGCGTCGTTCAGGTAGTCCCAGTAGTTGCTCGATTTAAACGATCGAGACGTTGGTGTCGTGAGCGTTCGCTCTTCGGTGTCGATCTTCTCCCACCAGAAAACGCCGAGCTTTCCGGGGTTCTTGCCCGTCGAGTAGCAGCGCCAGTTCGGACACGTGACCGGTGGTGGACAGCTCTCCATGTCGCTCCACGTCCCCTCTTCTCGGAGCGACTGGATGTTCGGAAGGTCACCGTCTTTGAGCCACGGCTCTAGCAGGTCCCAGTTCGCCCCGTCGAGACCGAGGACGATCGTCTCCGTCATCGTTCAATCATGCTCCGCTACTCGGGAAGAGTATTTGTTACTGGCGGACACGACGCCGGAAGTCGGCGTGCGAATCTACGATCGTGTCTCGGATCCGCTCTGAGAACGCCTCGAAAGAAAAGCGTGAGACGTGTTCGTCCGGATCGACTGTCAGATTTTCTTCGCGCACCCGATCGATGACGTGTTGAATACCGTCTGGGGTCCCGTCGTGAAGGTACCCGTTCTCTTCATGAACGAAGAGTCCCGGAAACCCTTCGTCCCGAGATAACACCGGCTTTCCGCTTGCGTTCGCCTCAATTGGAACGATCCCGAAGTCCTCGTTGCGTCCGTTGAACACGACCGCGGTACAGGTCGCTAGCAACGCGAGTTTCTCATCCTCGTCGACGAACCCCTGCCATTCGATGTTCTCGGCGCGCTCGATCCGATCCATAACCGAGTCGTCGACATCGCCGGCTCCACCGGCCATCACCATCCGTTCGTCCAACTCCTCGAACGCCGCGACGACCGCGGGAACGCCCTTCTCTTCGTCGAGTCGGCCGAGATGGAGGAAGAACCCGTGATCGCCGTCGTTGTAGTACCGATCTAACTCGACGGGAGGATACAGCACCTCGGAATCTCGTTTGTAGTACTTCCAGAGGCGACGCTCGATGATCGGGCTGTTGACGAGGTAGTGATCGACGCGGGGGTCGATCGCCATGTCCCGCGTCCGGAGGTACCGGATCATCGGTCGAGTGAGGGCTCCGAACATCGAACCCTTGCGGTCGTGATAGAGGTCGTAGAACCATCTGGGCGGCGAGTGACAGTAGTTCACGTGAAGTGTGTCGTCGGGCGTGATGACCGCCCGCGTCGTCGCCCCTGAGGTGATCAACACATCGGGATCACCGAACTCTCTCCAGTCCACGTCCTCCCACTGGGAGTACTCGAAGACCCGCCCGGCCCGACGTTGGAGTCGACGAACGGCCGCGTAGTCAAGACGCGGAGTTACATCTTCGAATGTCACCGACCCGTACGGATTGGGTTCGTCTGGATCGGGCTCACCGAGTGTGTATACGCGGTCCACGTCGACGGCTTCCGCGAGCTTCGTGACGAGGTACTCGGCGCCCCCCCACGCGTTGACGTGCCAGTGGGCGACCGCGACATCGAGCTCCCCGAAATCTGCGGTCTCGTCACCGGCCGACGCGTTCATACCGACGCCAAAGACGGGTCATCGAAAAAGTGTGTCGTCATTCCAGTCCCAGATCCCGTAGACGTACCCGGAACCGACTGCGGCGGTGAGCAGGAACAGGGCGAGGAACTGTGATACCGTACTCAAGGAGGGATCTCGAATTGCGTTGATCACGCGTGTCGGAATAAAGTCAGTCACCAACGCTCCGAGAAACGCCTCCTCCTCACCACCCTCATTTTCAACCATCGACTCCATCGCCCGCTTCGAGTACCCCTGCCAGAACGCCCGATCGACCAACCACCAGAACTCCGTCCGGTACTCGAACACCTTGTGTGCCACCTCCGCCTCGGGATCGTACCACACTCCCTGTCCGTACTCCTCCCGCATCCGCGCACACAACTCGGTCTCCCCGCCCTGCAGGTTCTTGTCTCCCTTCCGACCGCCGATGTCGACATCGAATCCGCCCAACTCCGCGAACACGTCCGCCCGGAACGAGATGTTTGATCCGAACGTGTTTCGCACCTCGCCCGGCCCGTCCGCGAATCCGCGATGCGTCACGCCGATCAGCCAGTAGAACTCCTCGGGGAGAAACGACGGTTTCCCCGCGACCCACTCGGGCGTCATCTTTCCGCCGGCCGCGATCGCGTCCTCCTCCTCGTACGCTCGGACCAACCGCTCAATCCACGCCTCATCAGCGATCGCGTCGTCGTCGATGAACGCGACCACGTCGCCGGACGCGATCTCCGCGCCCCGGTTCCGGCTCTGCAAGAGTCCCACGTTTTCGTCGTTGCACTCGATCACCACGCCCTCACGGTCGCCGTACTCCTCCACGACGCGCTCATACACCTCGGGTGTCCCGTCGACGATCACGACGAGCTCGACATCGTCGTACGTCTGCGCGAGGATGCTGTCGGCGGCCTCGCGGAAGTGCTCGTGCATGTCGAGCGCGTACGTACAGAGGACGACAGAGACCTTCACGGGGGCATACTCCCCGACCGGAGCGCTTAGACCTTCCGCCTCCGGTCGCTCGCTTTATCACAAGCCTTATGCGCGTTTTGACAGTCGTCTTCACGTAATGAGCGACTCGAACGACCCACCGGCGGAGGCGGACCGGTCCCCCGCCGACCTCCTCGCACGGTGGTACCACGTCCCGGTTCTTCTCGGCGCACTGGCGTTCATGCTCTGGACGCGTCTCCAGTCGTACGGCAACTTCATCCAGAACGGCGAGGTGTACTTCCGCGGCAACGACCCGTGGTACCACCTCCGTGAAACGTCGTACATCATGGCGAACTACCCGAACCGGATGCCGTTCGACGTGTGGACCGGGTTCCCGATCGGGAATCAGGCTGGCCAGTTCGGCACCCTCTGGGACCACATCATGGCGGTCGGTATCTGGATCGCTCGGCCGATCATGGGCGGCGCCGAAGAGGTCATGCTCGTTATGGCGCCCATCGCGGGAGCCCTCGTCGCAATTCCGACGTACTTCATCGCGCGTCGGTTCGTCGACCGCTTCGCGGCCCTCGCTGCGGTCGTCGTACTCGCACTCCTGCCGGGAACCTTCTTCAGCTACAGTCTCGTCGGCTTTCCGGATCACAGCGCGGCCGAAGTGCTCTTCCAGAGCATCGCCGTTCTCGCGTTCCTCGTCGCCTTCGCGGTCGCCGAGCGCGAGGCGCCCGTCTGGGAGCTGGTCGTCGATCGGGACTGGACCGCCCTCAAGCGTCCCGCCGCGTACGCGGCGGCCGCGGGCGCCGCGCTCGGCCTCTATATGTGGACGTGGCAACCCGGAGCCCTTATGGTCGGTTTCACCGGGATCTTCCTCGCCGTCAAAATCACCAGCGACGTGTTCCACGGGAAGAGCCCCGAACCCACCGCCTTTGCAGGCGCGGTATCGATGATCGTCGCCGGACTGATACAGATCATTCCGCTCGACACGTACCGGTTCGCGGTGAGCGAGTACTCCTTCCTCCAGATCGTTCTCCCGATCGGCGTGGCACTCGGCGCTGTTTTCCTCGCGTGGCTCGCCCGCCAGTGGGAGTCGCGCGACTTCAACAGAACAACCTACCCGCCGGCTGTCGGCGGGCTTATCCTCGCGTCTGCAGGATTCATCTGGGTCGCAATTCCTTCCCTGTGGTCTCTACTCACCGGACGAGTGCTCAGCACGATTGGCTTCTCCGCTACTGCAGGAGCCCGCACCATCGGTGAGGCGCAACCCCCCCTCCAGGAGGCCTCATTCACTAACTTCGTCCTCTCCCAGTATGGTCTCGCGTTCTTCCTCGCGCTCGCTGCGGTCCTCTACATCGTCGCGCGCCCCCTCTACCGCTCGGACGACGCGAACCA
>ENA-ORDC01001238-ORDC01001238.1-marine-metagenome-genome-assembly--contig:-NODE-1238-length-19803-cov-6.881020_pt1 | contig 19803 bp, 13 predicted proteins | sample MGYA00237783_ERZ508515 | MGnify/ENA primary metagenome ERZ508515 (study PRJEB26186, sample SAMN06268792) | marine metagenome | isolation source: Eden Landing Ponds, San Francisco, CA, USA | place... | reverse complement strand
GAACTCAAAGAGGCCGTCCGAAAGGGACTCAGACTCTCGCGTGACGACCGGGTGATGATCACCGAGTCGATCGACGGCTGGATCGAACTGGAGTACGAGGTGATGCGCGACGCCGACGACTCCTGTATCATCATCTGTAACATGGAGAACCTCGACCCGATGGGGATCCACACCGGCGAGTCGATGGTCGTCACCCCCTCGCAGGTCATCCCCGACGTGGGCCACCAGGACATGCGCGACACCGCGCTGAAGGTGATTCGGGAACTCGGCATCCAGGGCGGCTGTAACATCCAGTTCGCCTGGCGCGACGACGGCACGCCGGGCGGAGAGTACCGCGTCGTCGAGGTGAACCCCCGCGTCTCGCGGTCGTCCGCGCTCGCCTCGAAAGCGACGGGCTACCCCATCGCCCGCGTGACCGCGAAGGTCGCACTGGGCAAGCGCCTCCACGAAATCGACAACGAGATTACCGGCGAGACGACGGCGGCGTTCGAGCCGGCCATCGACTACGTCGTCACGAAGGTGCCCCGCTGGCCCAAGGACAAGTTCCGCGACGTCGCCTTCGACCTCGGTCCAGCGATGAAGTCGACGGGCGAGGCGATGGCCATCGGCCGCACGTTCGAGGAATCGCTGCTGAAGGCACTGCGCAGTTCGGAGTACGACCCCGCGGTCGACTGGTCGACGGTCGACGACGCCGAACTCGAGACCGACTACCTGGAGAATCCCACTCCCGACCGCACCTACGCCATCTTCGAGGCCTTCGAGCGGGGCTACGACGTCGAGCAAATCGTCGACCTTACCGAGATTCGCGAGTGGTACGTCGAGCGCTACGCGAACGTCGCAGCAGCCGCAGTGGCCCCCTCGGAGGGCGACTTCGAGACGGCCGCCGACGTCGGCTTCACCGACCACGAGATTACCGCGCTCGCGGGCGGAAACTTCGACGACACCCACGCCTCCTGGCTCCCGGACCGCCTGCTCGACGAGCGCGGCGCAATCGAGGAGGGCGAGGTCACGACAGACGGTGGGTCTGCCTCGGATGGACCGACGACAGACGGCGGTGCGGTGACCGTCGACGGCGTCGACGAGTCGACGCTCGACCGCGACTTCAAACTCGTCGATACCTGCGCGGGCGAGTTCGAGGCGACGACGCCCTATTATTACTCCACGCGGGACCCCCTCTCGGAACTCGACCGCGACGAACTCCAGGTCGACCGCGACGTCGAGAGCGTGGTGGTCGTCGGTGGCGGCCCCATCCGAATCGGCCAGGGCGTCGAGTTCGACTACTGCTCGGTCCACGCCATCCAGGCGCTCCGGGAGATGGGTATCGAGGCCCACGTCGTCAACAACAACCCCGAGACAGTCTCGACGGACTACGACACCTCCGACGGCCTCTTCTTCGAGCCAATCACCGCCGAGGAGGTCGCCGACGTCGTCGAGGCGACGGGGGCCGACGGCGTGATGGTCCAGTTCGGCGGCCAGACGAGCGTCGACATCGGCCGACCGCTCGAGGACGAACTCGACCGCCGCGACCTCGACTGTTCGATTCTGGGTACCTCCGTCGACGCGATGGACCTCGCGGAGGACCGCGACCGCTTCAACCGGATGATGGACAACCTGGGCATCGCCCAGGCCGAGGGGTCGACGGCGACCAGCAAGGAGGAGGCACTCGAACTCGCTCACGACATCGGCTATCCCGTCCTCGTGCGCCCCTCCTACGTGCTCGGTGGCCGCGCGATGGAGGTCGTCCACAACGACGAGGACCTGGCGACCTACATCGAGGAGGCCGTGCGGGTCTCCCCCGAGAAGCCAATCCTCGTCGACGAGTTCCTGGCCGATGCGGTCGAACTCGATGTCGACGCGGTCTCGGACGGCGAGAACGTCCTCATCGGCGGGGTCATGGAACACGTCGAGACCGCCGGCGTCCACTCAGGGGACTCTGCCTGTATGATTCCCCCGCGCTCGCTGGGCCGGGACGTCAACCGCCGCGTCCGCGAGGTCGTCGAGGACATCGCGACGGCCCTCGAGACGGTCGGCCTGCTCAACGTCCAGCTGGCCGTCCGTGACAAGGAAGTTTACGTGCTGGAGGCCAACCCCCGTTCTTCTCGAACCGTCCCCTTCGTTTCGAAGGCCACCGGCGTGCCCATCGCCCGCATCGCGGCGAAGGTCATGGCCGGTGCCTCCCTGGCCGACCTGGACTACGAGGAGCAGATTCCAGAACAGGTCAGCGTCAAGGAGGTCGTCCTCCCCTTCGACAGACTGCCCGGCAGCGACCCGCGCCTCGGGCCGGAGATGAAGTCCACCGGCGAGGTGATGGGCACCGCCGACACCTTCGGCAAGGCCTACCAGAAGGCCCAGATGTGCGTCGGCAAGCCCATCCCGCTGTCGGGGACCGCCATCGTCGACATGCCGGTCGACGGCTTCGCGGAGTTCTTCGACGTGCGCGCCCTCGAGGAGTACGACGACGCGGCCGCCGCCGAGCAGGCCGTCCGCGACGGCGAGGTCGACCTCGTCCTCTCGCGAGAGCGGGATCTGCTGGAGGTCTGTGTCGAGGAGACCGTCACCTACTTCTCGACGGTCGAGAGCGCCCAGGCCGCCCTGGAGGCCATCCGCCACGCCGACGAACCGCTGGACGTGGAGTCCATCGACGCGCGACCGAAGATGCGCGAGTACTGGGGCCAGCCCAAGGGCCGCGAGGACCTCCGGACGCAGGTCGAAACCCTGCGGGCCGTCGCCGACGCGGGCTATCTCGATGCCCTCGGGGCCGACGACAAGTCACTCGCGGAGTTCGTCGGTGCGCTCGACACCGTCCTCGAGACGGTCGACCGCTCGGTCCTGTTGCTCGAATCAGCACCCGGAAACGCCGACCCGACGGGGGACCTGGAATCCCTCCAGACCGCCATGGCCGAGGACGGCTACGACGCCCGCCTCACCGCGGACCTGCCCGGTGTTCCCGAACACACCGACGAGCAGTCCGCTGCCGTCTACATGATGCTCTCGAAGTTCTCCATCCTGCTCGACCGCGACCCATCGCGCCGCCTCACCGCCTACGAGACGGCCAAGGCCCACAACAACGTCCTCGCCCGACTCGTCCCCGCGGACCGGGACCGCCGGACGACCCACGTAATCGGGGGCCACGAGGCCGACGACGTCGACCACATCCGCGAGTTCGAGTACAACGAGGACCCGGCGGAGGTGCTCGAGGAGGCCGTGGCGTGGGCCGAATCCGTCGTCGACCGTCGCCGCGAGTCCGCGCGCGACCGCCTGCCCTGGCGGTAGGGTTCGCCCCGTCCGGCGTTCCTTCCCGCCGTTCCAAACATCGTCACGCTTAGGCCACCCTTCCCCCTCTGTATCGACATGCCAAAGCCACGGGACGCCGTCGAGGACGTCCGCCCGCTGGAGTTCCAGGAACCCGCGGACGTGCTCGACCCGGACGAACTGTACACGGTCTACGAGATTGCCCGCCTCCTCCAGGGGCTCTCCCCGGAGGCAGAACTCGACATCGAGACCGAGGACGTGCTGCTCGACTGGGCGATTCCGTGGATTATGCGCCACGCCGACGCCCTCGTCTTCGCGGAACCCGAGTCCGACACCGAACCGGGATACTACGGGCTCGCGACCGAGTGAGGGGAACGGTCTGTCTGGCCGGAGACCGCTTCAGACTCCCATGCGCGCGGCCTGGAGCGCGAGTTCGATGTCCTGGCGCGGCGTGGTCTCGATGCTCGGGCCGTGGCCCGTGTGGACGACCGAGAGGTTCTCGTCGACGAACTCGAGCAGGCGCTCGATGCTGTCGACCAGCGTCGCGCGGTCGCCCTCGGCGAGGTCGGTCCGGCCAAAGCCCCCGTTGGCGAAGACCAGGTCGCCGGCGAACAGGACGCCACTCTTCGGGGAGTACAGACAGAGGTGGTCGTCCTTGTGGCCCGGCGTGTGGAGCACGCCGTAGGCGTGGTCGCCCAGCATCGGGTCGTCGCCGGGGCCGAGTTCGTGGTCCACGGCCTCGTGGTCCGGGTCGTAGCCCCAAGACTCGACGTCGAAGGCCGCCCGTACCTCGTCGATGTTGTCCACGTGGTCGTAGTGGGTGTGGGTCAGGACCACCGCGTCGATGTGGTCGACGTGGTCGCGCACCTCGCTGACGACGTCGAATCCGCCGCCGACGTCGACCAGCACCGTTCGCTCGCCCGGCACCAGGAAGACGTTGCTCGTCATTCCCGTCTGCCCGGCGGCGAGATTCCGTATCATGGCTGACTCTTGGACGAGCCCTCTCATGGGTGTGCCGATTTCTGGCGTGCCGGGGAGCACACCACCGGTAAATTTATTATTGATACCTGAAATAATTCATATATGGACTTCCCCGACGAGCGACCCGACCCGACAGGAGCACGTCTTCGTAGCGTGTCACCCGTCATCGGCGCTGTCCTGTTGCTCGCCATCGTGGTCGCCATCGGGGCCATCGCGGCGGCATCCATCACGCAACTGGGGCAGAGCGAAACCCGGGAGGTAGCGCCGCAGGCCAGTCTTTCCCTCGAGAACGACGGCGGGGACTACGTCATCATCCACGAGGGTGGCCAGTCACTCGACATGTCTGAGATTTCCGTCCAGGGTGTCAGCGAGTTCGACGAGGCCGAGACACTCACCGCCAACGACGAGCTGCGAATCCAGCCGACTGCAGACACCGTGCGGGTCGTCTGGGATAGCGGCGGCCAACATACCGCCACGCTCGCCACGCTCGACGTCCGGCCAATCGACCCCTACAGCAGCGGCGCGGGGAGCGGTGGTGACGATGGCGACGGCGGGGATGGCGATGGCGGTGGGCCCACTGCACCGAGTGGCATCTCCGTGGGCATGGACTCCTTCGACCCGCCGAGCGGCGACTGCAACGACCTCGTGACGAACAACGGCAAACTGGTTGTCATCGACGAGGTGTACGCCTGCGACCTCTACTCAGTCGACCCCGTTCTAATCGAGGACGAGGGTGGTATCATCGGCGACGTGACGGTCAAGGATACGCTGGACGTCCAGGAGGGATTCGTCGACGGTGAACTCACCGACATCAGCGGGGAACTGACCCTCGCCAACGCGACCATCACCGGTCCGATTGCCGGCTCGAGTGACGTCGTCGTCGAACACAGCGTCCTGCAGGATACACTGGAGACCCCGGGCGCTGTCACCATCGAGACCGCTGTCGTCTCAGAGGTCGACAGCCAGAGCGCCGTGTCCGTCGTCGACGGGGCCGTCGACGGTGACGTGGGCTCCCAGTGGGGTGCAATCTCACTCGACGCCTCCGAGGTCGAGGGCGAAGTCGTGACGAACAATGACGTGACGGTCCTGGACAGCGAGGTTGACGAGGCCATCGACGCCGGCGGCGGCTCGATAACGGTCGAGGCCGCCACCGTGAATGGGTCGCTCTCCGCAGAGAGCGCGGTCGACGTCACCGACGGGAGTGCGATACACGGGACTATCACCACTCCGTGGGCACCGGTCACCATCACCGACTCGACGCTCGTCGGTGCCGTCGAGACCGATGCCGACCTCACCGTCGAGCGCAGCGAGATAACCGGCGACCTGAACCAGACCTCTTGGAGTACGGTCTATCTCACCGACACCACGCTCTCGGGAGCAATTCGACCGGGTCCGGGCGACACCGAACTCACCGGGAGCGATGTCAGTGGCCACGTTTACGCCTCTGATGGCTGGAAAATCACCTGTGCCGGTGACGCCTCGATTCACGACACCGACTGTGGCTCCTACGCCCCGCCGTGATGGAACTGCCGTCCTGCCGCGACGGTGCCACTCGCCCGGACCGGTCGCCTTTTTCCTCCCGCCCCCGTTTCTGTCGATATGTCGCCGCCCCACGTCGACGCGCTGCTCGCGGTCGTCGGCGACGGCGTCGCTTTCGACGGTCTCCGGGTGGGTCCCGACGGCGAGGGAGGCTATCGGTTCGAGACCCCGGAGACCGAGCGTCGGGGCCTCGACGAATCCACGCTTCGCTCGCTTGCAACCTGCTCACCCGCTGTCAGCAACTGGCACTTCTGGCACGCTGTGGCCCCCCAGCGCGAGGACCACTGGACCTTCCTCCGGTGGCTCGAAGGACTCGACGGGAGCCGAACGGAGCGCCATGCCGGACGCGACGACAGCAACGGTCACCCCGACATCCCGTCCCACTACGAAAGACTCGCCAGGGGAGTCGACACGACGTGGGGCCAGCTCCGCGTGACCGCCAGCCTGGCTGAAGACGGGAGACGGGCCTACAGCCTCCGCCACGTCGCCGATGTCGGCGAGAATGTCGACCCGGCGGCCCTCGAACTGCTGTCGGAACCACGAGCGGCCCGCGACCTCGCCCGCTTCGACGACCGCGGCCGGTATCGCCCGCTCAAGACCGCACCCACCTTCCAGCGTGGCTGGCGGTTCGCGGACCTGGACGCGGAGACGTTGCTCGACGTCCTGGGTTACCTCTACCCCGCCACGGTCGAGAACTGGTACCGCGAGCGAACGGGGACCCTCAACGTGACCCACTGGCAGGAGGCCATCGACCGCCAGACTGGCATCTCCGGGGTCGTCGAGACCTGGAACCGGGGCGAAGGTCACGACCACGTCGAGCGGGTCGCCGAGACCTGCTGTGTCGACGTGGAGTGTCTGAAACGCCGCGAGTGGGAGTACGACGAGGAGACGACGCTGGACGTCGAGCCGGGCGAGGGGGCCTTTCCCTGCCGCGAGCCCTGTTCGATGGTCGTCTCGGCCGCCCGCACGTGGACCCGCATCGAAGGCGAGGAGACCGAGACCTACGAGTTCGACCTGACGCCGACGGAGCGGGCACAACTCGAAACCATCGTCGACGCCGTCGCCGACGGCCGGACGGCCGACATCCGCGAGGCCGCCTTCGAGGACGGTGCGAACCGATGGCGGGCACGATATCTCCGGGCCAGACGGTTCGACGACGATGGCGAATCCGGGGAGTGAACGACCACGCAAGGAGCGGGAGAGGAGTGAGCGAGAGGCGTGAGGAGCGCCTCGGCCTCGGGTGAGGCGAGTCCCGGGAGGGCCCGAGCGGAACCCGGTTGCCTTTTGTGGGGGAACCGGTTACACCACGACAAGTGATGACCGAGGACTTCTACGACATCCTTGGGGTCTCGCGTGACGCCTCCGAGGAGGAGGTCGAGCGGGCCTACCGCGAGGCCGTGCGGAACTACCATCCGGACGTCAGTGACGACCCCGAGGCAGAGGAGAAGTTCAAGAAGGCCCAGAAGGCAAAGGAGGTGCTCACCGACGACCAGAAACGAGAGCAGTACGACCAGCTGGGCCACGAGCAGTACGTCGAGGCCGAGAAACACGGCGCGACCGGCGAGGGTGGCCGGGGTCGCGGCGGCGACCCCTTCGGCGGGGGTGGTGGCTTCGGCGACGTCCAGGACATCTTCGACCAGTTCTTCGGCGGCGGGTCCCGCTCTCGCTCGCGAGGTGGCCGCGACCTGAAGACGGGGTTGCGCATCGACCTCGAGACGGCCTACCACGGGGCCGAGAAGGAACTGACCGTCACCCGTCCCGAACAGTGTGCGGACTGCAACGGCCGTGGCCACCCACCGGGAACCGACTCGCGAACCTGCCCCGAGTGCAACGGACGCGGGCAGACCACGCGCGTCTCCCAGACCGCATTCGGGCGGGTGCAACAGCAGACGACCTGCCGCCGCTGCGAGGGCGAGGGAACCCTCTACGAGGAGCGGTGTGGGACCTGTGGCGGCGAGGGCATCGTCCAGAACCGGGCGACGCTGACCGTCGAGATTCCGGCCGGCATCCAGGACGGGCAAACCCTCCGGATGGACGGCGAGGGCGCACCGCCGGAGGGCGGGAGTGGCCCGAACGGCGACCTCCTGGTCGAGATTTCGGTCTCGGACCACCCCGAGTTCGAGCGCGACGACGCCGACCTGCTCAAGCGAGAGGCAATCTCCTTCCCGCAGGCGGTCTTCGGCGACACCGTCGGGGTCGAGACGGTCGACGGCGCGGTCGAGGTGGACGTGCCCGCCGGCACCCAGAGCGGTGAGACGTTCAGACTGCAGGGCAAGGGGATGCCCCGCCTGCGCCGGCGCGGCCAGGGCGACCTCTACGTCCAGGTCCAGGTCGTCACGCCCGACAGCCTCAACGAGGAACAGCGAGAGGCCCTCGAAGCCTTCGCCGAGGCCGGCGGCGAGGAAGTCGAGGTCGAACAGGGTTTCTTCGAGAAGATCAAGAGCTCGTTCTGAGCGCCTTCCGGGTCCGTTCTGTCCACTCTCTCCTGTCGGGCAGCGTCCAGGCACCGCACTCAACATGAAGAGGTTTAGGGGGGGTCCCGCGTACGGAAGAGCGAATGGAGTTTGCCACGTTCGCCGAGCACGCTCGCGAGGCCGAAGCCACGAGTGCCGATTACGACGTTCGCGACTGTGTGACCGAACTGCTGGTCGCCGCGGAGTCGGACCTGCCGGTCGTCGCTCGCTACGTCCAGGGGCGGGTGTTCCCGGCCCACGTCTCGACGAAACTCGACGTCGGCCCCGCGCTCTGTTACGCGGCTATCGCGAAGGCCGCCGGCCGGAACGTCGACGCCGACGACGTCGAGACGCGCGTCGCCGAGGTCGGTGAAGTGGGCGAAGTGGCCGCGAGCTACGATTTCGGCGCACAGCAGGGGCTGGGCGCGTTCACCGGCGGCGGTGATTCTGGAGGGTCATCGGGATCACTGACCGTCGCCGAGGTCGACGACTCGCTGCGCGAACTGGCCGCAGTCGACGGATCGGGCAGCGAGGACACGAAACGGGACATCCTGTTCGGCCTGTTCAACCAGGCCAGCGACGACGAAGCACGGTATCTCGCGCGACTCGTCCTCGGTGAGATGCGGATCGGTGTGGGGGGTGGCACGGTTCGAGACGCCATCGCAGAGGCCTTCGAGGTGTCTGCCGACCACGTCGAGCGTGCACTCCAGGTGACGAACGATCACGGCGAGGTCGCTGTCGTCGCCCGCGACGAGAGTGCGGCGGGACTCGACGCGCTCGGACTCGCAGTCGGTCGGCCGGTCGACGCGATGCTCGCACAGGCGGGGACCGTCACGGAAGCCCTGGACGACTGGGAGCGAGCGGCGGTCGAGTGGAAGTACGACGGCGCCCGCGTCCAGGTGCACTACGACGGGGCTGACGCGAGACTGTTCTCCCGGAACATGGAGGACGTCACCGACCCGCTCCCCGAGGTCGTCGCGTTCGTCGAGGGCGCGCTCGACGTTCCCGCGATCCTCGACGGCGAAGTGGTCGCGGTCGCCGACGACGGGTCGCCGCTCCCCTTTCAGGAGATACTCCGGCGCTTTCGCCGGAAACACGACGTCGCGCAGGCCCGCGAGGACGTCGCCGTCGAGTTCCACGCCTTCGACTGTCTGCACGCCGACGGCGAGGACCTGCTCGACGCTTCCCTCGGGGAGCGCCACGAGCGACTGGCCGGGCTTCTGGACGGTAACCCGGACGCCGTGTCGGATCTCGCCGTCTCGGACGACGCCGAAGCGATCGAAGAGATCGAGTCGGCAGCACTCGCTGCGGGCCACGAGGGGATCATGCTCAAGAACCCCGAATCGACCTACACGCCCGGCCGACGCGGGAAGAACTGGCTCAAGCGCAAACCCGACGTCGAGACCCTCGATCTGGTCGTCACTGGCGCCGAGTGGGGCGAGGGCCGCCGCGCGAACGTCCTCGGGACCTTCCTGCTCTCGGTTCGTCGTGGAGACGACACCGGTGGTGAAGCTGGCAGCCCGGGGGCGAGTAACGGCACCGGCCAGTTCGAGACCATCGGCAAGGTCGCGACCGGTATCACCGACGAGGAACTCGACGAGTTGACCGACCTGCTGGAACCCCACGTCCGGAGTCAGGACGGAGCGGAACTGGACGTGGAGCCAGCAGTCGTCTTCGAGGTCGGCTACGAGGAGATCCAGCCCTCGCCCACCTACTCGTCGGGCTACGCGCTCCGGTTCCCGCGGTTCCTGGGCGTCCGCGACGACAAGGACCCCGCCGACGCCGACAGCGCCGACCGGGTGGGGCGACTGGCCGACCGCCAGTAGCTGGTGAGAATCCATTTCAGTGAGTGTGAATAGAGGTTCGGCGTCGGGGCCACGGGAGGTATTCCGTCACGTCGACGAGTTCCCCTCTGTTCGCCGGAGATACAGCTGTCTCCCGGTCGACCACGGGATCGAGACGGCGGATCGGCTCTCGATCACGATCTCCCAGTATCAAGTACGACCGGTCGTTCTCGTAGCGGCACAGTCTATCTATGAAATCTAATTGTACGCGCCATCGAACCGTTCACGCCTGCTGATCGCCCACCAGCTCTGATCGACGCCGTCCGCCATACCGGTCGAGGGAACGAGAGAGAATCCTCCGCTCGGCCCGCCGGAGGAGGACTGACGCCGTGCTCTCCGCACACCCTAACTCGGTCGCGACATCGTCGAGTGTTCCCTCACGAGGAATCTCGTAGTAGCCGAGTTGCAGTGCGGTACTGACGGCCGCGAGCTGGCGGTCGGTGAGTGTTCCCACGACCGTTCCACCTCGTCGGTCGTAGGTTCCAATCTCGTTGACTGTTACGTCAACCTCTGTGGGAACATTCTCGAGCGTCGTGTGGATATCATTCCCATCACCGACGATCGTCAAACTCATCTCGGCTGTGTCGTCGAACCGGATCGGTGGAATCACGATCAGTTGCCGGTCGGCGAAGGCATCACGCCACGCTCGCGTTTCCGGCCGCGTCTCCTCGCAGACCCAGACGTGGGCAGACGCGTCGTCGATGGGTGTGACTCGATAGTCGATGACCGTCTCTATCCCGCGGACTGCTGTCCGATACCGCTCTAGATCCGCTTCGACGTAGTAGAGCGCGTATTCGATGTCCCTGTCGGGACGGACGCGCCAGGCGAGCATCTCCTCGTACCGGACGGCATCCGACTCGCGGATGAACTCCTGCATCGGATGGAGCATCCGATCCGGGAGATGGATCCGTATATCGAGGTATTTCATCGCACGATCGGACAACGGACGTAGGTATTAAAAGACGCTAGGAGCTTCGCCGTAGCACCGAACACGCCGACGCTCGAACAGGTACCCGTGATCGTGTCTCGTTCGACTCTCGAAGGAACTGCCACGCCTCCCACTCCTGACGGGGTTCCGTTCTTCGGCAACGGACTGACTTTCTCACGGGATCCAGTCGACGCGATCGAGGACTGGTCGTCACTCGGCGACGTCGTCCGCCTCGAAATTCCGGGGCAATCGATGTACCTCGTCACTGGGCCGGAGCAAATCAAGCGAATCCTGGTCGACGATTACGAGCAGTTCACGATCAGTCCAGCGCAGCGAGAGGCGTTCCGCGGGGTCGAGGATCACGCGGTGACCACGACGACCGGCGAACGGTGGCAGCGCCTCCGTGACGCGCTGGGTCCGGCGTTCACACGCGAAGCGATGCAGCGGTACGCCGACAGGATAGTCGAGACGACTGCGACGTGTATCGAGCAGTGGGACGACGGCGAGCGAATCGATCTCTATCGGGAGATGCGATTGCTGGCCGTGAACGTCCTTGCCGATTCACTGCTCGATACCGACATCCGTGGGCAGGAGGACGTGGTCATCGAGGCTGCGGATGCACTCGTCGACCGGGCCAACTTCCGCAGACCCGGCCAGTTGCTCCCTGACTGGCTTCCGACACCGACCGACCGTCGGTTCGATCGAACGGTGAGCGCACTCGATGCGTACGTCGACGAACTCGTCGCCGACCGCAAGTCCAGAGACGCAGGTGACGACGTCTGTTCGGTCCTGCTCGAGGCGCATAATGGGGGTGACATTACGCTCGACGAGGTGCGCCACAATCTGGTGGCGATGTTGCTCGCAGGGCACGATTCACCATCGGTTGCACTCACCCACGTCTGGCGACTACTCGACGGGCATCCCGACGTTCGGAACGCGTTGGTCGACGAATACCACGATGTCGTCGCTGGTGACCGGCCGACCGGCGAGTTGTACGCTGACCTCGACTATGCCCGAAACGTCGTCTCCGAGACGCTCCGGCTGTATCCCCCGACGCTCGGTGTCACTCGGCAGGCGACCGAACCGGTGACGCTCGATGGCTATGACCTCCCCGCCGGCGCACAGTTCCTGTGTCCGCAATGGCCGGTCCATCGCGACGACCGGTTCTGGGTGGAACCGGCGACGTTCGACCCGTCTCGATGGGAGGGGGCTGCCGACCGTCCCGAATATGCCTATTTTCCTTTCAGCGGCGGACCGCGTAACTGCATCGGGATGCATTTTGCCCGACAGGAACTGACACTGGTTCTGGCGACGATACTTTCCGAGTTCGAACTGAACGTCTCGATCGACGGTCCAGTAACGTTCACGCCCTCGATTCAGCTCCGACCGGAGCCGACCATCGAAGCAACTCTTAGCCGACGATAGAGCGAAAGCGCCTGTGTTGGGCTTCTTGTTGAGATAACACCACTACTGCTTCCAATCACCGTTCGGTAGCGAGTATGGGGCCAGTGCGGGAGTCACTCTACAACACGCTGAAAGCGGACCGACACCCGAGTAACTCACAGTTGCCGACCGAAGCCTCACCCAGGAACGGGACCCGTACTGCCGGCAACCCAACGCCTTTGCCCGCGAAGACGGAGTTTCTGGTATGACAGTCAGACACGACGGCCTGACACTCGACTGGCTCGGCTACGCCGGGCTCCGGATCGAAGGCGCGGACGCGACCGTCTACACCGACCCCGGTCGCTACGGCACGCTCGAAGGCACCTGGGCGGAGCAATACGGCGGTGCCGACCACCCCAGCGGCGACGCCTACGACGCCCAGGACGGCGACCTCGTCCTCGTCACCCACGACCACCACTACGACTCCGACGGTGTGCGCCGCGTCGCGAGCGACGACGCAACGGTACTGGTCTACGAGGCCGTCGACGCCGAGCGCATCAACGACGGCGGCCGCGACGTCGAAGTGCCCGAGGAGTTGCCCTACGACGTCCAGCGTGTGGCCTACGGCGACGAACTTACCGTCGCGGGCGTCGACGTCGAAGTAGTGGCGGCCTACAACCGCGAGGACGGCCCGCGCGCCGACGCGGACGGCAACGTCGTCCACCCCTACGAGTTCGGCTGTGGCTTCGTCGCGACGGTCGACGGCGTCCCCTGCTTCTGGCCGGGTGACTCCGACGCGGTCGACGAACACGAGGGACTCGACGTCTCGCTGTTTTCCCCCTCGATCGCCCAGAGCTTCACGATGGACCGTCACGAGGCCGCGGACCTGGCCGAAGACCTCGACCCGGACCTCGTACTCCCGATCCACTACAACACGTTCCCCGACCTGGAGTCCGATTCGGGCGCCTTCGCCGCCGACGTGGCAAAGCGGAGCGTGCCGGTCGTCCTCGACGAGTCCTGACACTGGCTATCCGGTTCCGGTAGCCTGCTCGGCCGTTTTTTCCGCCCGTGCCGGCTGTGCACACGACCGCCGCAGACGGGATACGTCCTTTCCCGAACCCGTCAACCGATCGCTCATGGCGACCGAAACCCGTTCGTTCGCTCACGTACAGAACCCCGTCGACAGACTCTCCCACGGCGTCTTCGGCGGCCTCGTCGCCGGCCTGGCGATGGGCGTGATGGTCCAGCTCGTCCTCGGTCGGATGACCGCAATCGGCGCACTCTACACGCTCGGCGAGCCCAGTCTGACCGTCGGCTGGGTCGCTCACCTCTTTCACAGTGCTCTGTTCGGTGCTCTGTTCGCCGTCGCCGGCGGCCCACAACTGGTCGCACGACTCGCGGCGCGTTCACCAGTCGGTGACTCTCTGAACGGTAACTCTCTCGGCGGATACCCCGCCGGCCTCCTGGGAGGGGTCGCGTTCGCGACGGCGCTGTGGGCGGTCAATATCGGCTTCGTCTGGCCGGTCTGGCTCGGGACCGTCGGTCTCGGTGGTCCCCCTGTCCCGAATTTCGCCGTCCAGCCGCTCGTCGGCCACCTCGTCTACGGCGCGTTGCTGGGGCTCGCGGTGGTGGCACTCGGGTCGAGAACCGCGGGAACCGAGCACTGACGCGCCGACTACAGGACGCCCATCTCGTCGAGTCGCTCGGGCAGATACGTGTCTGTCACGAAGTCCAGGCCGTAGGACGCGAGTGACTGCTGTTCGGACTTCTTCTCGATGTCGAGTTGCAACTCGATCTGTTCGGTCCAGTAGTCGCTCTGGAAGCGGGGGTCTTCGAGTTCCGACTCCAGCGCGTTGACGTCCGAATCCGAGAGCGGGTCCGTCGGGAGTTCGTACTCGACGATGTCCTCGGGCTGGATGCCGATGAACTTCGCCTCGGGCGTCGCCAGGTACTCCGAGAGGTGGGCGCTCTTGATCGACCCGTAGGAGACGGAACCGAAGATGCGATAGGACCACGGGTCACCGTCGGTGAAGACCGTGACCGGCAGGCCGAGTTCGTCGTGCAGGCGCTTCGTGAGTCGGCGGGTCGCCCGCGCCGGTTGGCCGCCCAGATGGACGACGATGGCGTCGTGGTCCTCGTCGAAGCCGTTCTCGACCAGTCGGTCCCGCATCCCGCCGGTCTCGACACAGAGGACGAACTCCGCGTCGTTTTCGAGGAACTCGATGGTGTCCGGGTTGTTCGGGATCTGGTAGCCGCCCTGGCCGACGTCGTCCTGGCAGTGGATCTCCCGGTCACCGCGGCGGGTCTGCTCGCGGAGGAGCAGCGGTCCCATCACCTTCGCGCCCGACTCCTCGGGGCGCATGTGGAAGTCCTCGCGTTTGACCTCCGAGACGATCTCCAGGTCCTCGATGAGGCTGTTGGACTCGTCCTGTGAGTTGAACTGGGCCTCGTTCAGGTCCCAGGACTCGCTCAGGTAGTACAGCTCACGCAGTGTCGACGAGCGCCCCTGGTCGAGTTGCTCGGAGAGGAAGTCGATGGTGTAGACGGCCTTCAGGAGCTTCTGGGCGCCCGAGACCGACTTCGCGCTCCGGGTGCTGGTGCGGTCGCCGTACACCCAGACGTTCTTGTCCTCGTCGTACTCGATGTTGGACTTCGTCCGCGTCGGAATCTGCATCCGCGGGACGTCGCCCTCGGCGAACTGGTCGTAAAAGTCCGCCGCGAGGTCGATCAGCTGTTGGCGTGCCTCTGCGTCCGTCGTCTCGGGACCGTCCTGGTCCTGGGGTGTGTCTGTGCTCATGCGTCCACCGTGAGTCGCTCGTCTTCGATTCCGTCCACCGAGACGTCGAACGTCGCGTCCTCGTCGACGTCGTACTCCAGTGTCGCCGTGTCACCGGCCGACACCGACACCGACCACTTGAGGAACCACTCGCCGTCCATCTCGACGACGCTCGCCTCGCCGTTTTCGAGGGCGGGTTCGCTCCCGGTGACGATCTCGGTCAGTTCGATGTCCGCGCTCCGGTCGGAGTTGTTCTCGACGACCAGCGAGACGGTGTCGCCGTCGCGCTCGCGCTCGACGAGGACGTTGTTCATGATCCGCGCCAGCGAGTCGTCGATGTTCAGCTCGTCGTTGCCGGTGACCGCCGACAGCTTCTCGGCCATCTCCGGCAGGATCGTCGCGAGTTTGTCCTGTTTCTTCCGACGCTGTTGCATCGAGCGCCGTTTCTTGAGGAACGATTTCAGCTCCCGGGCGGCCTCCCGTATCGCGAGTTCGATCTCCGATTCGAGTTCGGGGATGTTCGCGACCGCGTCCTTGGACTCGCTCGTGAAGGGAACGTTCGTCGAGGCGATGTGAACCATGATGACGGCCGCGTCAGTCGGAATACCGGAGCCGCCGGGCTGGTTCAGATTGTAGTTGCGCCAGTTGATCGATTTGACGACGTCCGTGGTCGCGCACGCGCCCCGTTGATACACCAGCGGGACACGATTCGCAAAGCGCATCACGTCCGCCTTGCTCCCCTCTTCGAGTTCGCCGCCGTAGGCGATGCCGGCCTCGACGATGAACGGGTCGCCGCCGTGGACCGACGCGTCCCGTGTCGAGGCCGCGTAGAAGTCCGCGTCGAACTCCTTCCGGAGGCCTTCCTCGATGAGTTCGTCCGTGATGGGTGCGAGACAGTCCGTCGGTGGGGCGATGATGTCGGTCGCCCGCATCGCGTCGAGCAGGTCGCTCGCGGTGTCTCGGTCGCTCGCGATAGCGCTGACCTTCGGCGGGTCGTCGGGGACTCCCACTGCGGCGTCCCAGAGGGCCTCGACGACGTTCTCGCGGGCCGTCTCGCCGAAGGTCGCGTCGTCGTACTCCTCGGTCGCCTCGGCAGCGCGCCGGACGAACTCTTCGAGGTCGTCGTGGGTCACGCGGTGGCGCCCACCCGCCTCGGCGAACTTCGGTGCCAGCCTGTCGGCCAGCCCCTCGATGGTCGCGTCGTCCTTCCGAGTACTCGTCGCGTCGTCGACGAGCGCGTAGAGGTCCGAACGCAGCGTCTCGTGTCGGCTGTCCTGTTCGTCGTCTTCGTCACTGTTCTCTGGGTCCTCGTCGCGCTCGCCCAGCACGGCCGTCCATGCGGCCTCGACGGCCTTCTCGCGGACGGTCGTCCCGAAGGTCTTGTCGTATTTCTCTTCGACGTCGTCGGCGATGTCGTCGACGAGCGCGGCGATCTCGTGGTGTGCGACGCGGTCGTACCCCTCCAGCGCGTCGTCGAGTCGTCTGGCGAACTCCGCGGTGGCGTCGGCCCCCTTGTTCGCGACGACCGCCTCGACGGCGTCGGAGACGTCGGCGTTCTCGTGGGCCTGTGGGGGTCGCCAGGCCATCTCGCGGCCGAAGTGCCGGTCACGGAAGTTATCGATGACCGTATCAGAAGTCTTGCCGCCGACCCGGGTGAACTCTCCCTGCAGGAACCCCGAGACGGAGTAGGAGTCGGTCGCCTCCAGCATCTTGAGGAGCGTCCCGAGTTCGACGCCGTGTGGGTGGGGGCGGATCTCCTCGGTCTCCTCGGGCAACTGGTCGGTCGCTCGCTCGGATTTGATGTGTTCGTCGGGCTCGCGCAACTCGATGCGGGCGTGGGGGTTGACGACCGCCGTGTGTTTGATGTAGTCGTGGAGCTGACTCCGGGCGCGCATGTTCCCCTCCATCTCCAGTTCGATGCGCGTCCCGTGCGGGCGGTCCCAGGAAGTCGTCTCCTCGACGTCTATCTCCGGTTCGTTCGTGTCTGTATCGATGATAAGTTCGAAGTATTCGGCCTCGACGCCTCCTTTCGTTCTGGAGGTGATCTTCGCGGGCTTGCCGCTCGTCAACTGCGAGTACAGCACCGCCGCGGAGATACCGATGCCCTGCTGACCACGGCTGTTTTTGACCGACAGTGCGCCGTCGTTGACGACGACGAAGTTCTCGTCGCGTCCCGTCGAACCGGGAACCGAGATGTCGTAGACGTACTCCGGCGGTTCGATCTCCTCGACGGATTCGACCGGCAACAGACACATGTCCGTCTCGGTGAATCCGTGGAGGTTCTGCACAGTGGACCAGAGTTCGTGGAGTTTCTCGGTCGGCCGGTGGTCGTCGTCCAGCAACTCCATCTCTTTGAGATTGTGGACGTATCGGGGCTTGTCGACGTACTGCCCGTCGAGCGCGTCCTCGATCAGTGACTGATACACTGCGGCGTGTTCCAGGTTCGACCCGACTCCCGCACCCATCAACAATCCCGAAATCGAATCTGGGACGGTGTCTCTATCGACGTATCCAGCCTGAACGTCCTCTAGGAGGTCGGTGGGGATCCGTTTGTACCCCTGTTCGCCCGATTCGGTCTCCGTGTCGAAGACGTTCGAGCGTTCGACGTCCGCACCGTAGACTTTCGTCCGGTACTGCGTACTCGGTTCGTCTCCGTACCCGTGACTCTGTCCTGTTTCCGTACTCGCGAGAACGCCCTGCATGTTCCACAGGACCGAGAGTTGTCGAGAGAGTGTCTCGCTCGTCGTCGTGTGCGAGAGTTCGTTACTCGGGTGGCTGTCGGAGCCGTCACCCTGATACAGTGCGTCGATGAACTCCTGCTGTGTCTCTAGGTCCGCTTCGAAGATGAAATCGGGAATCCGCTTGTTCCTTGCGCTGTCTCCACAGACCTGTTCGAGGAACATCGAAAGCGGCGACCCGAACGCCTTCACGCGGGTCGAATTACGTTCCCGGTCGACAGTCGTGGTTCCGCCGCCGACCGCCGCGACAGCCTGTTCGGTCGCCTCCACTAACTCGGACTCGTGTGAACCGAAAGTGAAACCGACCTGTCGTTCACCCGTGTGTCCCTCCGAGATGTAGTACGCGACGAGTTTCACGAACGAGGACGACAGCGGAACCGAGACTGGCATCGACGTCTCCTCGCCACCGACCTGGTAGGTTCTGAAGCGACAATCGGTGGCTTCCGCTTCCCACCCGAGTTCGAGGACTTTCTCGGCCGGCAGGTATCCCTTTTCGAGGTAGTTCGTTTCGAGGCTGTCTTTCAGTATATCGACGCCATCGTACCGGTAGTACGTCCGTTTCCGGTTGCTGTCCGGGGAGGGCTTCTTTCGTATCTTCTCCCCTGTCTTCAGTCGTTCCAGCCGCTCTCGCTCGAAACCGTATACGTACAGCCGTCGACCGTCGAGTTGGGTCGGCGTGATGTATTCCAGGAGGTTGACCTCCTCCGTTGTCTCTGCCAGAGACGGCAGCGACTGCGGTGTGAGGACTGTATCACCGGGACCCAGTTCCGACGCTTTGACCTCCTTCGTCTCGCCGTCTTTCGTCAACGTGAACAGACAGTGGTCGCCGGTGACTTCGACGGTTCGGCCTTTTTCCGTCGTGATCTCGTAGACTTTCCCGTCCGTCTCGTGGCGGATCGCGTGGGTGACCGGCTCCCACGTCAGTTCGTGAGTCGTCCGGTCGAACGAGGGTGCCTCGATATCGCCGGCGATCGGGCGTGTGGCTTCGCCTTCATCCGGGAGATATGCGTCACAGAGCACTCCGATCGGGATCGTCTCCATCTCTCCGTCTCGCTTGACGAGCAGTTGCTGGTCGGGCGTCAGTGACTGCTCACGCTTGTGAAAGCGAGATCCGTACAGTAATTTACCGAACACTTTGGGGATCTGTTCTTTGGTGATCCCGGGGCCGTTGTCCTCGACGACGAGACGGTAGTAGTCGCCGACCTCCTCGATCTCGACGTAGATGTCGGGGAGCACTCCGGCCTCCTCGCTGGCGTCGAGGGCGTTGTCGACCGCTTCTTTGACCGCTGTGACCAGCGCCCGGGCTTCGGAGTCGAACCCGAGCATGTGCTTGTTCTTCTCGAAGAACTCGGCGATGGAGATCGACCGCTGGCTCTCGGCCAACTCCTCGGCGATCCCGCCGCCCCCCTCACCGAGTTCCGACTGGAAAGAGGTCATCGTACCCTGGGGATACTGCCGGACAGTTTATAAGGAGTTCGCTGCCGGAGTGAAAGTAAAAATCGCCGGATGGGGCGAGAGTACGGCGATCCGTCAGACGCCCGTCCGACGCGAGGTCGGACCCCCCGTTCGAGTGGAGGTCGACGGAACTCCGGGGAACCGATCAGTTCGTACGTCGGGATCGGTGGGTCTGAAGGTCGGAATCAACTGATGTGTGAATCGGAGTCGACGGGTGTGAAAGCCTGATCCGACGGTGCGTGCATGGGGGTCGCTCATACTCCTCGCCCGCAAGGCACTCGGTGGCGGTGTCTCCGTGTATAATGGATCTGCCAGGACCGTCGTACGCGCGCGTGACGCGTGCGAGGAGTTTAAATATCCCCGTGTTGTACGGGTGATCATATTGTATGTCAGGTGAGCCTGATGAGTACGGCGCAAACCAGATACAGGCCCTCGAAGGGCTCGAGGCCGTTCG
>ENA-ORDC01001237-ORDC01001237.1-marine-metagenome-genome-assembly--contig:-NODE-1237-length-19808-cov-15.476002_pt1 | contig 19808 bp, 17 predicted proteins | sample MGYA00237783_ERZ508515 | MGnify/ENA primary metagenome ERZ508515 (study PRJEB26186, sample SAMN06268792) | marine metagenome | isolation source: Eden Landing Ponds, San Francisco, CA, USA | place... | reverse complement strand
CGCCCCGGGTGGCACATCGAGTGCTCGGCGATGTCCACCAGCCACCTCGGCGACACCCTCGACGTGCACATGGGCGGACGCGATCTCGTGTTTCCACACCACGAGAACGAGATCGCCCAGAGCGAGGCCGCGACGGGCCACACGTTCGCGTGCTACTGGCTCCACAACGGGCTGCTGGAGACCGCCGAGGACAAGATGTCCTCGAGCCTCGGCAACTTCTTCACCGTCTCGAACGCGCTCGAGGAGTTCGGCGTGAACGTCCTGCGCACGTTCTATCTGGGCGCGCAGTACCGCGGCGACCAGACCTTCTCCGAGGACGCGATGGCCGAGGCCGAGGAGCGCTGGGACCGCCTCGAACGCGCCTACGAGACGGCCGTCGGCGCCTGCGACTCGGTCGACGCCCGCGCGAAGGCGACCGACGACGACCTCCGCGCGGCCGTCGACGACGCCCGCGAGACGGTCGTCGAGGCGATGAACGACGACCTGAACGTCCGGGAGGCGTTCGGCGCGCTGCTGGATCTGGGGTCGGCTGTCCACCGCCACGTCGAGGCGGTCGACCTCGTCGCCGACGACCACGCGGCGTACGACTATCGCGGTCTCCGCCGCGCCGTCGAGACGTTCGAGGAGTTCGGCGGCGACGTGTTCGGCCTCGAACTCGGTCGCGAGGCCGGCGGCGACGTGGAGCTGGTCGGCGACCTCGCGGACCTCGTGCTCGACGTGCGCGAGGCCGAGCGCGAGGCCGGCAACTACGAGCGCGCGGACCGCCTCCGCGACGACTTGGAGGCGCTGGGGCTCACCGTGGAGGACGGGGACGACGGGCCGGAAGTCCGGTTCGACTGACGCGGCCGGCGGCGCCTACTTCTCCGATTCCGCATCCGCATCTGATTCCGCCCCCGCCTCGGCGAACGAGCGGGCGGCGGCCGGGACGACCAGAACGGGCCGGTCCGCGGCCCTGAGGATCCGCTCGGCGACCGAGCCCAGCACGACCCGGCGGACGCCGGTTCTGCCGTGCGTCCCGACGATGACGACGTCCGCGTCGGCATCGCGGGCGTACCCGCAGATGGCCCTGCTCGGCTCGCCCTCGATCACCTCGCCGTCGGCGTCGACCCCGGCCTCCTCGGCGCGGTCGAGCGCCCGGTCGACGGCGTCGGTGGCCCGGTTCGTCACCGCACGCTTGACCGACTCGATCGTCTCGTTCGTGAGCACGCCGCCCCCGGCGTTGGTGAGCGCTCGTGCCTGGTCGACGGCGCTGACGGCGGTGAGTCGCCCGCCCAGCGTCGTCGCGAGGTCGACGCCGATCCGCTCGGCCGGAGTCACCGCGTCGCTGCCGTCGGTCGCCAGCAGGAATCGGCTCTCGCTTCCCCACTCGACCTCGACGCCGTCGCCGTGGACCACGAGCACGGGTACGTCCGCGGTGCGGACGACGGTCTCCGCGACCGAACCGAGGAGCACACGCCTCGCGCCGCCCCTGCCGTGGGTGCCGATGACCACCATCCCGGCGCCGACCTCCTCGACGTACGCGAGCAACTCGTCGGCCGGCATCCCCTCGCGGACGGTCGCGACGGCGTCGACGCCGGCGTCCTCGGCGCGCGCGACGATCGACTCGACGCGCTCGTCGGCCTCCGTTCGGCGCTTCCTGAGGTCGACGAGTGACTGTCCCGTCCGGAACGGGTTCACCACCGTGCAGGCGTGCAACGTCGCGCCGGTACCGGCCGCGAGCCCGATCGCCGCGTCGACGGCGGCGGCGGCGGGGTCGCTGCCGTCGGTGGCGACGACGATGTCCGTGAATGAGGTGTCGTCCATACCTGAGGGTTGTCACGATCCCACGATAAAACCGCCGCCACGGTCCGGGGCCCCGAGTCCGCTCACTCCGTCGTGAACAGGTCGGTGTCGTCGGGGATCGCGAACAGGCCCATGCGGACGCCGCAATCGAGCCACCCGTAGCCGTAGGAGTACGACGCCAGCGCGTTCACGGGATCGTCGCGCTCGCGGAAGTGGCGCCCGTCCTCGAGGTAGGAGACGGCCATCTCCTCGCACTCCAGCGCCATCTCGTGGAGCGGCGTCCCCTCCGGGACGCACACCTCCGCCGCCGCGAGGGCGTCCGCGAGCATCTCCCCGTACCGGGTCGTCTTCTCGTCGAGATCGGCGGGCATGTCAAGACGGATCCCGCCGGCGGTCCCTGAGCGTGTCGCCATCGCGGCGACGGCACGCCGGACCGCGGCGGCCCCCCGCGGTCACGGCTCGTCGCTTCGGAGTTCCCCCTCCGGATCCTCCTCGGGGTCGAGGAAGCCGCGGTACGGGCAGACGTGCTCGTCGCGAATGAGCTGTTCGTCGATGATCTCCAGTCCCAGCTCATCCAGCTCCCGGTTGATCCGGTCGAGGTCGTCGTGGTCGCGACCGATGGCGTTCACGTACACGTTCCGCTCGCCGGTCATGATCTCGCGGACCGCAGTCACCCCGCGGATCTCTCTGGCCTTCCGCCCCAGTTCGTCGCGCTCCGGGATCCGCGCGGTGCAGACGATCTTCGTGTACAGCGGGTAGCCCGCGAGGTCGTAGTCGATGTCGATGTGGTAGCCGCGGACGATCCCGGACTCCTCGAGCTTGTTGAGGCGCGTCCGGACCGTGCTCGCGGACAGGTCGAGCTTCTCAGCGATGTCGCTCGACGACGTCCCTCGAGCGTCCTGCTGGAGGTAATAGAGGATGTGCCGGTCGACGGAATCCAACTCGCCGTCCTTCATCTGTATCGTGGAGTGCCACCGCCGACGCTTTAGTGTTCCCCGGTCCGTCGTGCAGCCTCGTCGGGGCCATCTCGCGGACGGAACGAGTCTATATATCTTGATCGTTGACGATCCGTCAATAGAAGCACCCGATTTATCTGGTCCCGTCACATAAGGGCGAACGAACGACCGGGCGGTTCCGTGTCCCGATCCGGGTCGCCCGCTCCCACCACACCATGAAGGAACTCGAACGAGACCTCGGCCTCCCATCCGTCCTCGCGATCAGCATCGGCGCGATGATCGGCAGCGGCATCTTCATCCTGCCGGCGCTGGCGCTGGAGATCGCCGGGCCCGCGGTGATCCTCGCGTACGCGCTCGCCGGCCTGCTGGTGGTCCCCGCGGCCCTCTCGAAGTCGGAGATGGCGACCGCGATGCCGGAGGCCGGCGGGACGTACATCTACATCGAACGCGGGATGGGGCCGCTGCTCGGCACGATCGCCGGCGTCGGCACGTGGTTCTCGCTGTCGTTCAAGGGCGCGCTCGCGCTCGTGGGCGGCGTTCCGTACCTCCTCCTGCTGTTCGATCTCCCCCTCAAGCCCGTCGCGCTCGGGCTGGCGGCCGTACTGATCCTCGTGAACGTCGTCGGCGCCAAGCAGACTGGCCGCCTCCAAGTCGCGATCGTCGTCGTGATGCTGGCGGCGCTGGGGTGGTTCGCCGCCGGGAGCGCCCCCAGCGTCCAGTCGGCCAACTACGTCGACTTCTTCGGCTACGGCCTCGACGGCGTCCTCGCGGCGACCGGGCTCGTGTTCGTCTCGTACGCGGGCGTCACCAAGGTCGCCAGCGTCGCCGAGGAGGTCGAGGACCCCGGGCGGAACATCCCGCTGGGGATCCTTGGCTCGCTGGCGTTCACGACGGTGCTGTACGTCGTGGTCGTCGCCGTGCTGGTCGGCATCACCGACCCCGGCAGCGTCGCCGGCTCGCTGACGCCCGTCGCCGTCGGTGCGGAACAGACGCTCGGGCAAGCGGGAGTCGTCGCGGTCATCGTCGCGGCCGTGCTCGCGCTCGTCTCGACGGCGAACGCGGGCATCCTCTCGTCGTCGCGGTACCCGTTCGCGATGAGCCGTGACCGGCTCGCGCCGCCGTCGCTGTCGTCCGTCAGCGAGCGGTTCGGCACGCCCGTCACGTCGATCACGCTGACCGGCGCGGTGCTGCTCGCGCTGATCGCGTTCGTCCCGATCCTCGACATCGCCAAGCTCGCGAGCGCGTTCCAGATCATGGTGTTCGCGATGATCAACGTCGCGGTGATCGCCTTCCGGGAGGGGAGCACCGAGTACGAGCCGGTGTTCACATCGCCGCTGTACCCCTGGGTTCAGGTGTTCGGCACCGTCTCCGGTCTCCTGCTGTTGACACAGATGGGGACGATCGCGCTCGCGGGCGCCGGAGTCATCACCGTCGGAAGCGTCGTCTGGTACTTCCTGTACGTCCGCCCGCGGGTCGACCGCGAGGGCGCCGCGACCGACGCGATCCGCCGACAGGTCAGCCGGGACGCGCTCTCGGAGATCGAGTCCGCGCTCGCCGAGCGTCCCGACACCAAGGAGGTGCTGCTCGCGCTCACGAAGGATCTCGACCCCGAGCGCGAGCGCTCGTTGGTCGCGCTGGCGGCGGACCTCGTCCGGGAGGACGACGGTCGCGTCGTCGCCGTCAGGTTCGAGGAGGTGCCCGACCAGGCGCCGCTCACCGAGGGCGCGACCGTCCAGTCGGACGCCGACCGCTCGTTCGAGACGCGAGTGAACGCGCTCGCCGAGGAGCTCGACGTCGACATCGAGGCCGACGAGATCGTCAGCCACGACACGAAACACGCGGTGGTCAACTTCGCGACTCACCGCGGGGTGGACACGATCGTCGCCGAGCACGAGCCGCTCCGGGTCCGGTCGCGGCTGTTCGGCGATCCGATCGACTGGGTCGTCAGACACGCGCCCTGCGACGTGCTGCTCGTCGACAACCTCGGCTACGACGACCCCGAGCGCGTCGTGCTCTCGGGCGACGTCGGTCCGTACCCGCCGCTCGCCGTCGACGTCGCCGAGGCGGTCGCCGCCGCCAACGGCGGCGAACTGTCGCTGTGGCACCCCGCAGGCGGCGACGACTCCGACAAACAGCGGCGGCTCGTCGAGGACTACCGCGCGGAACTGGCCGAGTTGGTGTCAGTCCCCGTCGGCACCCAGTCGGTCCGAACCGACGGGGGTCGCCCCCCGATGCCCGATCTGCTCGTTCGCCGCGGCGCGGACCACCGCCTCCGCAACGCGCTGCTCGACGAGCGGGCGGAGTTCCCGAACCCGGGCTGTACGACCGTCACCGTCTATCCGCACGAGTCCAGCCGCGTCGGACTGGCACGTCGGCTGGTCGAACGAGTCGCGTTCTGACCGGGCGCGTCGCGACCGGTCGTTTGTATTGTTTTGTCTGGACAATACTGTTGTCCGCGCTCCGAGCACGACAGCACAACGTACAAACCCCGCTCGACCGTATCGGACGGTAATGACAGACACCTCCGACGTCGTCGAGCACCGTCCGTTGATAATCGCCGGGACCGGCGCTGCCGGCCTCACGGCGGCCATCTATGCGGCACGATCGAACAACGAGCCGCTCGTGTTCGAGGGCGACGAGCCGGGCGGGCAGCTCACGCTCACCTCCGAGGTCGAGAACTTCCCCGGGTTCCCCGAGGGGATCAACGGCGCGGAGTTCATCAACAACGCCAAGGAGCAGGCGAAGCGCTTCGGCGCCGACGTGAAGAACGGCATCGTGGAGCGCGTGGACGACTCGCAGCGACCCTTCCGCGTCGAACTCACGAACGGCGACGTGTACACGGCCGACGCCGTCGTCGCCGCCTCCGGCGCGTCGGCGCGCACGCTCGGCATCCCCGGCGAGGACGAGCTGATGGGCTTCGGGCTCTCCACGTGTGCGACGTGTGACGGCGCGTTCTTCCGCGGCGAGGACATGCTCGTCGTCGGCGGCGGCGACGCCGCGATGGAGGAGGCCAGCTTCCTGACGAAGTTCGCCGACACGGTGTACATCGCGCACCGACGCGAGGAGTTCCGCGCGGAGGACTACTGGATCGACCGCGTGATGGACCACGTCGAGGAGGGGAACATCGAGATCATGCGCAACACCGAGGTGACCGAGCTCCACGGGACGCCCGAGGCCGGCATCGACTCGGTCACGCTCGTGCGCAACCCCGAGGGACACCCGACCGACAGGCTCGACGACCCCGACACCGAGGAGTGGGAGTTCGAGGTCGGCGCGGTGTTCTACGCCATCGGCCACACGCCCAACACCGACTACCTCGCCGACACCGGCGCCGAACTCGACGACGACGGCTACCTGCGGACGGTCGGCGGCTCCGGCGGCGGCCAGACCGAGACGGCGGTGTCCGGGCTGTTCGGCGCCGGCGACGTGGTCGACTACCACTACCAGCAGGCCGTGACGGCCGCCGGGATGGGGAGCAAGGCGGCCATCGACGCCGACGACTACCTGGAGGACCTGAAGCGCGCCGGGGCGGCGCAGGCGGAAGAGGAGCCCGCGGCCGCCGACGACTGATCTCGGCGGAGTCACCGAGTCCTCAGTGAACTCGGGGGCCGCGACCCACGGACCTTTACGTCCGGTGACCCTCCGGGGAGCCATGGTTGGAACTGAAACCTACACGGTCACCGGCCCGGACGGCGACAGCGACGAGGTCGATCTCCCCGAGGGGCTCGTCGACATGCTCGCCGAGCAGGGCGAGAACCCCAGCGACGTCATCAGCGACGTGGTCCTGCAGGCGTTCGCCCAGCAGGCCCACGCCATCGCCCACCACAGCGAGGGCGAGCCGCCTCAGGACGTGCTCGACATCAACGAGAAGGCGGAGGAGCTGTTCGAGGAGCGCTTCGGACGGAGCCTCTCGGAGGCGATGGGCCACTCGCACTAACGCGACCGCCTCGCCAGGACACCCGTTCTCGCGCGCTACACCGACGTGACGGACAGCAACGGCACCATCGCGCCGACCCCGACGAGGACGCCGGCGACGAGCTCGCGCCTGCCGTCGCCCGCGAGCCCCTCGCCCAACTCCAGCGCCTCGGGGATGAACTCGGTGACCACGAGATACACCATCGCGCCCGCGGCGAACCCGAACCCGATCGGGAGGAACCGCTCGGCGAGGGTGACGAAGTAGAACGCGATCACCGCCCCGACCGGCTGCGGGAGGCTGGAGAACACCGCCCACCAGACCATCCTCGGCGGCGACACGTCCATCGAGCGCAGCGGGATCGACACCGCGACGCCCTCGGGGACGTTGTGGATCGAGATGGCGACGGTCATGAACACCGCGAGCAGCGGGACCGCGGTGCCGAACAGGAGGACCCCGCCGGGCGTGTCGAACCCCAGCTCGGCGAAGGAGACGCCGACGGCGACGCCCTCGGGGAAGCTGTGCACCGTGAGCACGCCGAGGATGAGCAGGAGCTTCTTGAAGTCGGCCTCCTCGTACACGCCGGGGTCGACCTCCGCCCCCTCGATCACCTCGTGGGCGACGACGACCAGCAGAACCCCCGCAAGCACGCCGACGCCCAACTCCAGCGGGCCGCCGTACGCGAGCCCCTCGCTCACCAGCCCGAACAGCGACGCGCCGAGCATGATCCCCGACGCGAGCCCCCACAGGACGACGTTCCACCGGTCGCCGATCTCGTCCACGAGGAAGAACGGGATCGCGCCCAGCCCGGTCGCGAGCGCGGTGATCAACCCCGCGACGAAGACGAACACGTACGCGCCGGCGTCGGTCATGCCCGAGGCTAGCCGGCGCTCGGACATAACTTTCACGCAATTGACTATTTTTGGCCCGCCGAAACCAGTGGGTCGACCGACCCCGAACACGTACGCGTGATCGTCGAGATCGTCCGCCGGAGCCTCTATATCAGAAATCAGTCACGTTCCGGGGCTACGCCGTCTTCCAGTCGCGATCGGTTCGGTTGAGGCGGACGCAGCCGTCGTCGGTAACGACGACGAGGTCCTCGATCCGGACGCCGAACTCGCCCGACAGGTAGACGCCCGGTTCGACGCTGAACACCATTCCGGGCTCGAGTTCGCGCTCGCCGCCGGCGACGACGTACGGCTCCTCGTGCACGTCGAGGCCGACGCCGTGGCCCGTGCGGTGGACGAACTCGTCGCCGTAGCCCGCCTCCGCGATGACTTCGCGGGCGGCGGCGTCGATCTCGCCGGTCGTGACGCCCGGCTCGACCGCCTCGACGGCGGCCTCCTGCGCCTCGCGGACGGCGCGGTGGACCTCCCGGAAGCCCGCCGGCGGCGACTCGTCGCCGAACACGAGCGTCCGGGTCTGGTCGGAGGGGTAGCCGTCGACGCGGGTGCCGAAGTCGAGGACGACCGGGTCGCCCGCCTCGATCACGCGGTCGCCGTGGGTGTGATGGGGCATCGCGCCGTTCGGCCCCGAGCCGACGATCGTGTCGAAGGAGACGCCGACCCCGCCGTTGGCCGCGAGGCGGTCCTCGACGTGGCGCGCGAGGTCCGTTTCGGTCATCCCCACGACCTCATCGCCCCACTCGCGCAGGTCGCGCACGACGGCGTCGGCCGCCTCGCCGGCGTGACGGAGCGCGGCGACCTCGGCGTCGTCCTTGATCACGCGAAGGTCCGCGAGGGCGGCCGTCGCGAGCCCCCACGTCGCGTCGGGGAGTACCCGCCGAAGGTCCTGCGTGAAGCGCGCGTGCATCGTGTCGTCGACGAGGACGTGCGGCGCGTCGTTCGCGAGCGCGAGGTCGGCCGCGACGGACTCGACCGCCGCGACGGGGTCCTCGTCGTCGCCCCACGTGCGCACGTCCGCCACGGCCGACTCGGCGCGCACCTGTTCGCCGGACAGTTCCGGGACGAGGAACACCGGCTCGTGGTCGGGCACGACGAACAGCAGGAAGTGGCGTTCGCTCGGGTGTTCGTCGAGACCGGTGAGGTACCGGAGGTTCGTGCTCGGGAACAGAACGAGCGCGTCGGCGTCGACGGCGGCGGCGGCGAGACGTTCCCGCGCGGCGTCGAGTCGGTGCGTGTACGGCGCGTCGTCGGACGCGTCGGGGTCGGCGTCGGTCATGTGCGACGGTTCTCACGCCGCCGAATTGAACGCGTCGGAGGCGGTCGCTTCACCCCGCCCGCGTCGCCTCGCCGGCTCAGTCGCCGCGGACGAACCGGTCGTACGCCGACAGGAAGTCCTCGTCGGCCTCGGCGGTGCGCGCCCAGTCGGCGAGGCCGCGCTCCTCGTCGGTGCCGGGGATCACGTTGTCGAGGGCGAACGCGACGATCCCGCCGACGCTGATCCCGGTGGAGCCGACGACGAAGACGGTGTTCGCGACCACCTCGGCGCCCAGCGCCGGCCCGAGGACGGGCACCGCGGCCATGCTCCCTGCGAAGAAGGCGGCGCCGCCGACGCCGTCGGGGGCCGCGGCGGCGACGTTCGAGAAGTACTCGGGGACGAACAGCCCGGCGAACAGCGACACGCCGAGCACGAAGAGGTTGCGCTGGGAGTCCAGATCGACGTACTTCAGGTTCGAGAGGCCGACGCCGACGATCTGGCCGAACATCGCGACGTAGAGGCCGCCGACGACCGGGTCGGGGATGCTCGCGATGAGCGCGCCGAAGGGGCCGAAGAAGCCGACGACGAGCATCGCCGCCGCGCCGACCTGCACGACGTAGCGGGAGGCGACGCCGGTGAGCCCGATGGCGCCGATGTTCTCCGAGTAGGAGGTGGAGCCGCCCGCGCCCATCAGCCCCGCGAACACGTTCGCGAGCCCCTCCATCCCGATGCCGTGGGTGATGCGCTTCTCCGAGGGGGCGCCGACGCCCGAGAGCCGGGCGACGGCGTGGTAGTCGCCCAACGACTCGATGATCGAGGCGATCACGCCCGCGAGCATGCCGACGACGAAACTCGTCGTCACCTGTGGCACGCCCCACTGGAGCGGGTAGATCGCGACCGCCAGCGGCGCCTCCGCCACCGGCGTCAGGTCGACGTACCCCGGCGTCCCGGGCGCGTACACGCCCGTCGCGGACAGCGCGAGCGCGACGACGTAGGCGACGACGATCCCCAACAGGACCGGGAACAGCTGGAACGACGGCGCGCGGTCGCCGAGGAACTGCGAGAAGACGGCGATCAGGCCGAACGTGAACAGGAGCAGCGGCCAGTTCTGCGTCGCGCTCGCGACCTGCGGCGCGGAGAACAGCGTCAGCCCGATGAGCACGATGACCGGCGCGATCACCACCGGGGAGAAGAACCGCCGGAGGCGTCCAACGAGCCCCAGATAGCCGATCGCGATCTCGAACAGCGCCGCGACGACGATCGCGCCCTGCAGTTGCAGGAGCGCGGCCCGCCACGCCTCGATCCCCCCGCCGGGCGGGTTCGCGACGACGACGCCGACGATCGCCAAGGCGGGCGCCAGCATCGAGAACGGCGCTCCCTGCACGATCGGGTAGCGGTTCCCGAGCGTCGTCTGCGCCAGCGTCGCGATCCCCGAGACGACGAAGAACGTCCCGACGAACCGGGGGACGAACTGGTCCGGCATCCCCATCGCGCCCGCGAGGATCAGCGGGACCGCGATGTTCGCCCCGACCATCGTGAGGTAGTGCTGGATCCCGAGTCCCAGCGACTGCGCGAACGGCGGCCGGTCCTCGATCCCGTAGGTGATGAGCGATGCCTCGTCGCCGCCGCCGGCGTCGCCTGCGTCGGTATCGACGTCGCGACCCTCGGCGTCATCTTCGCCTTGCATCCTGCCCGCTCGTTCGAGTTCTCCACCTTCACCCTACCGTTCTCCGAGGCGTCCTATCGCTCGGCTGACCTCTACCCTCCGGCGTCGCCGCCCGGTTACGGAAGGGATTTGTCGCCCCCGGAACAGTCCCGCCCGTGGATCGCGCCCGTCGCTGGCTGATCGCGTGGGGACTGGGATACGCCGCCGTCGGCGGCGCCTCCGTACTGGTGCCGCTGTACGCGATCGCGCTGGACGCCAGCCTCGCGTTCGTCGGACTCATCGCCGCGACCGCGGCACTCGTTGGCGTGCCCGGCGCGCTCGCGTGGGCCGCGCTGGCCGCCCGGACGGATCGTCGTCGGCCGTTCGTCCTCGTCGCGCTCGGGGCGACCGCGGGGGTGCTCGCGCTCGTGCCACTGGCGACCACGCCGGCGACGGTGTTGGTGCTCAACGCCGCGCTGTGGTTCGTCGTCGCCGCCGCGGTGCCCGTCCTGAACCTGATCGTCGTCGAGGGCGCGCCCGTCGACGAGTGGGACGGCCGCATCGCCTCGCTGAACGCCTGGCAGGGGTACGGCTGGGTGGCCGGTCTGCTCGTCGGCACCGCGTGGACGCTCGCAGCCCCCCGGTTCGGCGTCGACCCGCTCACGGGCCAGCGATTGCTGTTTCTCGTCCTCGCGGTCGTTGCGACGGCGGCGCTGCTGCTCGCGCGGGTGTGGTATCCGGAGCCGTCGACCGTCTCCGCCGAGCGCTTCCGACGGGTGTACGCCCGGCTCTCGCGCTCGAACTGGGGCGCCGGGCGCTACCTTCGCGCTAGCCTCTACGGCCCGACGCGGGTGTTCTGGGGGCTGCGGACGCTTCGGAACGGGACTCGCTCGCGACGGGACGAGACCGGGCGTCCGGATCCGCTCGCCGGCTTCTCCCCGTCGCTGCGGCGGTACGTCCTCGCGGTGGTCGTCTTCTCGCTGGGCTTTGCCGTCTTTTGGGGACCGGTACCCGCGTACCTCGCCGAGCGCGTCGACGACGGGGCGGTGTTCGGCGTCTACCTCGCGGGCAACCTCGGCTCGGCGGTGTGTTACGGGCCGGCGGGTCGCCTCGCCGGGCGGTACGCCCCGCGAGTCGTGCAGGCGGGCGCGCTCGCCGGGCGGGGGGCGCTGTTCCCCGGCGTCGCGGTCGTGGGGATCGTCGTCCCGGCGGCGGCGCTCCCGGCGCTGGCGGGCTACGCGCTCGCGTTCGGACTCATCGGCGCGACGTGGGCGTTCATCGCCGTCACCACCGCCGGCATCGTCAGCCGACTCGCCGACGAGTCGACCCGCGGCGCCGCCCTCGGCGCGCAGGCGGCGGCCGCGGGGCTCGCGACGGCCGTCGGCTCCGCGCTCGGCGGCGTCATCGCCGGCGTCGCGGGTTATCTCCCGACGTTCTCGCTCGGCGCGGCGCTGGTGTTCGTCGGGTTGGCGATCGTCGTCGTCGAGCGGTGACGGGCGGACCCGAGCGCCGCCGAGCGTGCGGCCCGCCGGCCGGTGCAGGCGCGGTACCTACCCGTTGCCGAGGAACGCCTCGACCCGTTCGCGCGTCGGCAGCGCCGCCATCGCTCCCTGCGCGGTCGTCGCTCGGGCGCCGACGGCGTTCCCGAACCGCAGCGCGTCCGAGAGCGACGACCCCTCGTCGAGCGCCGCGATCGCGCCCGCGGTGAATGCGTCGCCGGCCCCCGTCGTGTCGACCACGTCGGCGTCGAACCCGGGGTGATCGGCGGTGCCGGCGCCCCACGGCGCGTCCGCGGTCGAGCGGGCGTACGCCCCCGTCGCGCCGCGGGTGACGAGCGCCGTGTGCGGGCCGTCCGCGACGACCGCGGACGCGACGGCCTCCGGCGTCCCCTCGTAGCCCGCGGGGTCGAGGTCCTCGGCGGACGCGACGAGCACGTCCACGTCCCGGAGCGCCCGCGTGAGCGTGTCGGGGTAGTCGAACTCCCGCCACAGCGAGGGACGCGCGTTCGGGTCGAACGAGACGGTGACGGCGTCGGGCGTCCGCTCCAGCAGGTCGAACACGGCCGAGCGCGAGGGCTCGTGGGCGAGCTCGACGCCGCCGACGTGGAGCCAGTCGACCGCCGCGAGCGCGTCGTCGTCGATCCGGCCCGACTCCAGCCGGGTGCTCGCGGTACCGTCGAGGTACAGCGAGAACGAGCGGTCGCCGTCGGCGTCGAGCGCGACGACCGCGAGGCCGGTCGGCGCGCCGGCGTCGCGCTCGACGTACGTGTCGGGGATCCCCTCCTCGCGGAGCGTCGCCGCGAGGAAGTCGCCGAACCCGTCCCGGCCCAGTCTGGTCCACAGCGCCGGCGCCTCGCCGAGGCGCGCGAGGCCGACGGCGACGTTCGCGGGCGCGCCGCCGGGCCGTCTGGCGTACGTCCCGGCGTCGCCGTGGTCGCCCGACTCGGCCCCCTCGGGGTGGAGGTCGACGATGCACTCGCCGACGACGAGCCGGCTCATTCGTCCCCCTCCGGGGCGTCGGCGCCGCCGCGACCGTCGGCCGCACCGTCGCCCGCGCCCGCGTCGCCGGACCCTCCCGATCGGCCGCGCCCCGCCGCCGAGAGCGACTCCTCGACCCGGTCGAGGCTGTGTCCGAGATAGCCGGCGTCGTGGGTGAACACCTCCGCCGAGAGCGTCCCCGTCCAGTCGGCCGGGAGCGCCCGGAACAGGCGCTCGAAGTCGACGAACCCCGAACCGATCGGGAGGTGCTCGTCGCGCGACCGGCGGACGTCGTTCAGGTGGAAATGCGAGATCCGGTCGGCGTGTGCGTCGATCAGCGCCGCGATGCCGCCGTCGTCGCGGCCGTCGACGCGGGCGTGTCCCGTGTCGAGGCACATCGACACGTCCGTGCGATCGAGCAGCTCGTCGATCCGGTTCGTGTCGAATCGGCCCTTCGGGATGTTCTCCGCGACCAGCTCCACGTCGCGGTCGGCGGCGTAGCCGTCGAGGTGGCGAACGGACTCGACGATCGCGTCGCCGACGGTCTCGTCGTCGTGGGCGGGCCCCCACGCGTCCGTCGTCGGGTGTAACGTCGCCTTCGTCGCCCCGAGAGCCGCCGCGAGGTCGAGGTGCGCCTCCAGCTCGGCGACGGCGCCCGAGCGCACGGCGTCGAACGGGGAGCCGGGGTCGATCGATCCGAACGGGAGGTGGACCGTACAGCCGACGCCGTGGTCGGTAAGCGCCGTCCGGAGTTCGTCGCGGCGCGGAGCGAGTCGGTCGCGAGCGCCGGCGCCGTCGAGCATCACCTCGACGTAGTCGTAGCCGTGATCGGCCGCGATCGCCGCCGATTCCGGGAGATCCATCCCGAGCTGCGTGACGAACCCGATGTCGACGTTCATACCGCTCGTACCACCCGTCGGCACTTCGACCCACCGCATCAGTCATCGATCCACCGCATCGCTCATGGCGTCGCGGACCGCAGCCTGCCGTATGGAGGACATCGGTCCGCTCGCGTCAGACATCTCGGACGCGGCGGCGGCCGCCGGCGTCGACGAGTCCGCCGTTTCGGAGACGCTGACGACGATGCAGGCCGACGTCCGTGCGTATCCGGGCGTCGCCGACCTCGTCTTCGAGTACCGACGGGCGTTCGAGTACGACCCGCTGGTTCGCCGGGACGGACGAGTGTACTTTCTGCTCGTTCCGCCGCGCGTGTGGAGCGAGTTCGCGGCGGTGCTCGACGCGTCGGCGGCCGTTCTCGCGGCCGTGCGGGCGGTTCACGACCGGGCGTTCACCGCGGGTACCGAGTTGACCCCGGAGGAACGTGGCGACTGGGAGCCGTTAGTGCTCGTCGCGTCGCCGTAGACTGAACACTCGATCGGGTCAGTCGCCGTCCTGCGGTGGCTGTGGCGCGACCGTTCGGTCGAACGGTCGCCCGTCACCGCCCCTGCCGTCGGTGCGCTCGGGGCTCGTCCTGGCGACATCCCACGGGTCCATCTGATCGATCGCCCCCGTCGTCGTCGACTCCGAATCGGCCGCGCGCAGACGGAGGACGACGACCGTTCCCACGTCGTCGATGGGCTCGAACTCGGCCTCGTCGCCGTCGACGAACGAGAGCTCGCCGTCGACCCCGTCCACGATCCACCTGACGAGCCAGAGCCCGAGCCCGCTGGCGTGGCGAAGCTGGGTTTCCTGGCCCGACTCCACCGCCTCGCGGTCCTCCGCGGGGATTCCGGGTCCGTCGTCGGCGATCCGGAGTTCGGCCGTGCCCGAGTCGTCCGACAGCGTGATCGCCATCCGTGGCCGATCCCCGTCGTGGTGCCGGCCCGTGTTCTCCACGACGTTCCACAGCGCGGTGGCGAGCAGCTCGTCAGCGTACGCGAGCACCTCGTCGGTCTCGACGGTCACCGTCATCTCCGGGAACCGATCGCGGGCGCGGTCGGCTACCTCGGTGACGACGCGCGTCACGTCGACCGGGCGACCGCCGTGATCCGTCCGCCGAAGCGTCTGATCGACGCCGCGGACTCGGGTTCCAAGCGAGGCGAGCCGCTCGGCCGATCGTTGGATGCGCTCGGCGTAGTCGGCGTCGTCGCCGCCCTCGGCAGCTATCACGTCCGCGTAGCCGTGGACGACGTTGAGTTCGTTTCGGAGGTCGTGCCGGAGCACGCGCGTCAACACGCGCAGCCGCTGTTCGTAGCGATCCCGTCGGGTCTCATCACGGAGCGTCAACAGGTAGCCGCCGATGTGGGGGTCGTCGAACCTGTTCACGCCGACGCCGTCGAGGACGCGCCAGCCGCCGTCGCTGTGTTCGATCCGAAAGGAGATGCGGATACGTTCGCCCGGCCGATGGAGGCTCTCGGCGAACGGTTCGGCGACCGACCGTCGGTCGTCCGGATGGATGTACTCGGTGAACACCGCGCCCTCGAGCCGCTCCGGGTCGTATCCGAGGACGCTCTCGACGGCGGGGCTGACGTACTCGAGGACGCCGTCGGCGTCGGCGACGGCGACGATGTCCTCGGCGTGTTCGACGTACGCTCGGTACCGCCGTTGCATCTCCGTGCGCTCGGTCACGTCCCGAAACACGAGCAGCCGGACCCCGGCCCGCCCGAGCGACTCGCAGGTCGCCTCGAAGTACGTCGGGTCCGTCGGTGGACCGGAAGGGTCGTCCGACTCCGATCCGCCGGCCGCCTCGTCGATCGTGATCTCCACGTCGTCGCCGTCGAGCAGACCGGCCTCGACGACGGCGTTCGGCAACACGCGTTCGGCGTCGGCGCCGACCTCGTCGGAGTCGAGGCCGAACGCCTCGCCCGCGGCGGGGTTCGTCTCGAGCACCTGTCCGTCGTCGTCGATGACGACGATCGCGTCGTCGAGTCCGGCGAACACCGTCTCGTGGGCGATCGACGCCACGTCGAACAGGCCGTATCTGGCCATCGCAACGAACAACAGCAGACTCACCACGCCGAAGCCGAACGGCGTCGCATCGAACGGCGGCGCCCACGGCGGTTGGAGGACGAACACCGACGCGGTCGCGACGGGCGTGGCGGTTCCGGCACACAGCACCGCCGCCTGTGTCCGATACGTGCCGGACGAGCGCAGCGCGACTCGCCCCAACAGCGAGACGAACACCGCGCCGGCGAGTACGCCGTACCCGACGTGTCCGATGAGCGCCGGACCGGGCTCGGGGACGAGCACGCTCGCCCCGTAGACGGTCCGTGAGTCGACCGCGGCGAAGAACACGCCGCCGGGGTTCACCACGGCGACCGCGCCGGCGAGGGCGGGTTCGAGGGCAAGTGCGGCGATACGTGGCGGCGTCAGCCACTCCTCGTGACCGGCGTACGTGATCGCGAACAGCAGCGACGTGGTGACGATCGGCGTGGCGATGAGCCACTTCAATTTGAGCAGCCCTGCGGCTGCGGCGGTCGTTCCGGCCGCCAACTGGAGGGCGAACGCGGTCGCCCACGCCGCGACGAGTCCGAGCGTTGTGGCGACGGCGACGCCGGCGTGATCCGCCCGCTCGCGGGTCCGAAGATACGCGAGCACGCCCGCAGCGGCCGACACCAGCGCGGAGCCGAACGCGGCGGCGACGAGGATGGATGAGGCGGTGACCATTGCCGGTGGGTAGATCCGGATGACTGGAGTCTGAACATAAACCCGCTTCCTAAATTATCAGATCGGATTGCGGGCGAGTTACGCACCCGGATAGCGCCCGGTCGGACCGACCCAGGGCGAACGCGTCAGGTCGAGCCGGGCGGGGGAATCGGGACGGTTCGGCCGGCTTCCGTTACAGCCCGAGCTGGCGACCGATAATGAGGTGCTGGATCTCGCTGGTGCCTTCGCCGATCTCCATCAGCTTCGCGTCGCGGTAGAACCGCTGTGGGGGGAAGTCGGTGGTGTAGCCGTAGCCGCCGTGGACCTGCACCGCGTCCTCGGCGACCTCGCGTGCGGCCTCGCTGGCGTCCAGCTTCGCGAGCGCCGACGCTCGCGTCACGTCCTCGCCGTCGTCGTACATCGTCGCGGCCTTGTGGGTGAGCAGTCGCGCGCGCTCGGTCTTGCGGTGCATGTCGACGACCATGTCGCGGACGGCGTCGAACTTCGAGATCGGTTTGCCGAACTGCTCGCGCTCGCCCGAGTACTCCTTGGCCGCCTCGTAGGCGCCCTGCGCGAGCCCGGTCGACAGCGCGGCGATGGAGATGCGGCCGCCCTCCAGCGTCCTCATCGTCTGGGTCCAGCCCTCGCCCGCCTCGCCGAGCAGGCGGTCCTCGGGGAGCCGCACGTCGTTCAGCTGGATCTCGCAGGTCGGCGAGCAGTTCAGGCCCATCTTGTCCCAGACGGTCGTCACCTCGAACCCGTCGTCGGTCTCGGGGTCGACGATGAACGTCGAGATACCGTCGTATCCCGCCTCGGGGTCGGTGACGGCCTTCACGAGCACGCTGTTGGCGACGTTGGCGTTCGTGATGAACTGCTTCGTGCCGTCGAGCACCCACTCGTCGCCGTCCTTCTCCGCAACCGTGTCCATGTCCGAGGCGTCCGAGCCGGAGCCGGGTTCGGTGAGCGCCCACGCGCCCATCCCCTCGCCCTCCGCGAGCGGGCGGAGCCACTCCTCCTTCTGCTCGTCGGTGCCGAACAGCTCGATCGGCTTCGCACCCAGCGAGGTGTGTGCCACGTACGAGAGCCCGACCCCGCCGGAGACGCGCCCGAGCTCCTCGGCGACGATCGCGTACATGAGGGTGTCGCCGCCGAGCCCGCCGTACTCCTCGGAGATCGGGACGCCCATCACGTCGAGCTGCCCGAGCTGCTCGAAGATCTCCTCGGGGAAGCGGTGCTCGTCCTCGATCTCCTGGGCGATGGGGGCGATCTCCTCCTCGCAGAACTCGCGGACTTGGTCCCGGATCATCCGGTGTTCCGCGGGCAGATCAAAGTTCATGAACGAAGCAGCGTCGCCCCGGGAAATACTTGTTTCGATGGCTTTCGGTCGGCGCAATATCCGCGGGCGCCCCGCCGCAACGATTTATCCCCGCTCGCGGACTACGTTCGGTTCCATGGACCTCCAGCGCCTCCTCCGGGGGACCGTCGAGTGGGACCGCCTGGAGGCGATCGCGCGCGATCTCGCCGAACGCTACGGCGACGGAAGCGCGCGCGTGGAGTTCCTCGACGCCGACAACTGGCTGTCGACGCCGTTCATCCTCCACACCGACGGCGAGACGTACTTCGTGAAGGTGGTGAGCCGGCAGAACTCGATCGTGCACGCGCTGTTCACGGCCGGGCGCAACGTCGGCGCGTTCGCCTCGGGCACGGAGGGATTCTTCGAGCACTTCGGCACGCCCGCCGAGATGGCCCGCCACGAGTTGGAGGCGACCCGGGAGATGCGTTCCATCGGCATCAACGCGCCCGAGCCGGTCGAGGCGCTGGAGATCGACGGGCTGGGCGTGCTCGTCGTCGAGTACCTCCCCGCGTTCCGACCCCTCGACGAACTCGACGCAGACACCGAACGCGAACTCGCGCCGGAACTGTTCCGCGCGCTCAGGCGGCTCCACGACAACGGCCTCGCCCACGGCGATCTGCGGGCCGAGAACGTGCTCATCCTCGCGGACGACCTCTACTTCATCGACGCGACGAGCGTCCGGAAGCCCGGGGCGCTGGACGCCCGGGAGTACGACCTCGCGTGCGGGCTGGCGGCGTTGGAGCCGCTGATCGGCGCGGGCGACGCCGTCGAGGCGGCGCTGTCGGCGTACCCCCCCGCGGACGTGCTCGCCGCACGCGAGTACCTCGACTTCGTCGCCATCCGTCCGGACCACGACTTCGACGGTCCGGGGCTGAAGGGCGAGATCGAGAAACGTGCGACGGCGAACGGCGCGTGAGGCGAGCCGTGAGCGAAGCGAGCCGTGACTAAGCGGGCCCTGAGACGTGCGTGAGACGAGAATGTGGCCCGTCAAGAACGGCCACCGACTCACTCCTCCGTGACCTCGATGGTGACTGGCCCGTCCTCCTCGTCGGTGGACGCGTGGGCGGCGTCCCCCTCGCTGGCGGCGTCGGCGACGAACTCCTCGAGATAGGAGACGTTCCACGTGTTCGCCTTGAGGAACGTGTCGAACACCGGACCGAGGACGGGGATCGATCCGAGTACCGCGTCGGCGGTCACGTTCGCGAGCATGCGAACGACCGTCGTCAGCGGCACACCGAGGTACGCAGCCTCGGCGACGATGTACAGCGAGACGCCCGCGGCGACGGCGTCGCCGGCGCCCGGCACCACCCCGAGCACCGGATCGAGGCCGACCCACGTGTTCGTCCCCGGAACCCGGACCGCCTCGTCCATGACGCGGGCGACGGTCTTCACTCGCCGGAGCGCCGGCTCGTCGACCGATTCGGGCAGATCCATCGTGAGCGACTCGGCGTCTGTCATGGTCGTGAGGAGGCGACCACGAGGAAAGGGTCTTGCGGCGGCGATGAGCCGGCTGGAATCGGCGGCGACGGCGGCAGTGGCCGGGATTCTCTCCCGCCGCATCCCCGGGATGATCACTCGCGAACCCCGGTCCCGAATGCGGGAGCGCTCCGGACGGGCGGCGAACTTCCCGCACCTATATCACGTCGGTGGCGCAAGTTTTGCCCATGAGTCGAGACGACGGTGTCTACCAGCACTACATCGACGGCGAGTGGACCGACGGAACGGGCGAGGAGACGTTCACCAGCGAGAATCCCGCAAACGGCGAGGAGCTCGGGGAGTTCCGTCGTGGCACCGAGGCCGACGTCGACCGCGCCGTCGCCGCCGCCGACGACGCCTTCGAGGAATGGAGCCAACTCTCGCACATCGACCGCGCGGAGTACCTCTGGGACATCTACCACGAGCTCAAAGAGCGCCACGACGAGCTCGGCGAGATCGT
>ENA-ORDC01001236-ORDC01001236.1-marine-metagenome-genome-assembly--contig:-NODE-1236-length-19848-cov-3.752162_pt1 | contig 19848 bp, 21 predicted proteins | sample MGYA00237783_ERZ508515 | MGnify/ENA primary metagenome ERZ508515 (study PRJEB26186, sample SAMN06268792) | marine metagenome | isolation source: Eden Landing Ponds, San Francisco, CA, USA | place... | reverse complement strand
GAGACGCCGGAGGCGATGGTCGGGGTCGGCGCCGTCTCCGGGGAGATAGCCGTCGCGGAGTCGGAGTACGCCGAGGTCGTCGACCTGGAACTGCAGGGCGACCCGGGGCTACAGAACGTCACCGTCGCCGATACCGGCGACCGAGTGACCTTCGAGGGCGCGTTGATGGACACGACACAGACCGGCGCCGTCACGGTCGGGGAAGTCACCGTCCGCGGCCGACTGGAAGGGACGACCGACCTGGCGCTCTCGATCGATTCGCTGGGCGACGAGGCGGGCGAACCCTACGACGTCGGCGGGACGCCCGACACCGCACTGACCGTCGAGAACACGCGGAATCGGGTTCCGCTCTCCGTCACGGCCGACGCCGATAGCGTCGCGGTCGACGAGTCCGTCACGTTCACCGTCATGCGAGCGGACTCGGACGCCCGCGTCGAGGCCACGGTCACCGTCGGCAACCGGACCGTCGACACCGGCGTCGACGGCGAGGCGACGGTCGTCGTCCGCGAGTCGATGGTCTCGGACGCGGACACCGTCACTGCCGTCGCGAGCAAGAACGCGACCAGCCAGGAGCGCTACGCCGCCGACTCCGTGACGCTCGCGGTCGACAGCTCCGCGTCGGGCGCCTCGGACAGCGAGGGGACGAACGACGGCGGCGCGATCGTCCGAACCGAGCCCGGCTCTCTCGACCTCACGGTCGGAGAGCGAGCGACGGCCGACATCGTCGTCACGAACGTCGCAGACGGTGTCGGCGCCGGGGAGATCACCGCGACCGTCGACGACCCCAGTGTCGCCGAGATCACGGGCGCGAACGTCACGGGCGACCCCGGGATCGGCGGTGCCGAGACCCGCGACGACGGCGCGAGCATGGCCGCCGAGTTCGCGCTCCGGGACGGTTCGGACAGCCCGCCCGTCCGGGTCGTCGAGGTCACCGTGCGAGGCGTGGCGAGCGGGTCGACGGCGCTGTCGCTGTCGGTGGCCTCACTGGGCGACGAACGAGGCAACAGCTACGCCATCGCGTCGACGCCCGACGGCGGGGTCACCGTCAGCGACAGCGACGACTCCGACAGCGGGACTGCTACGACCTCAGCGACGGAGACCGGCGATACCGGTGACGGCGTCCCTGAGTCCACCACGTCCGAATCCACAGCGACAGAGGCGACGACCGACCGCGCCCTCGCGAGCGGCGACACCGCGAGCGCGACGCCGGAGACGGCTGCCGAGAGCCCGACAGCGGACGAAACCGGGACCGCGTCCGCGGACGAGTCACAGGACACGGAACTGCCGCCCAGTGCGTTGCTGGCTATCGGTGTCGTCGTCGTCTCGCTACTCAGTCTCCTCTCGGTCGCCAGGAGCTGAACTGCTCCTGGTCCGAGGTCTGGACGGTCCAGCAGGTCGTCGAACCCCTCGTCGTCCCGCTTCAGGCGTCCCGAAACGCCGCGTCATATACAGGGAAGCGGCCGCTACGTGACGGAAAACCCTGGAAAAAGGGTATATAGGTAGTGGGCCGGCGCAGTTTATAACTACAGCGTTGAAACCGCTGTAGGGCAGTCCACTCGGTCGATTCGTCGAACTATTATTAGTTTTTGTCATGATTGGGGAAGTCGAGGCTGTCGACGAGCGGTCGGCGGCGCTCTTCCATTCGGTCGCGAAGGCGGCGGCGACGCTCGTCGGGGTCGGCTTTGTCGTAGTGCTGTTCGATCGTCTTGACCGACGCATTCACGCGTTCAGCAACGTCCTCCGGCGGCCAGCCCAAGTTCAGGAACCACGTGATCGCTCCCGTCCGAACTTGGTGAGGCGACCGGCTCGACGGGCACTTACTCGCATGGGCGTACTCCGTCCACTGGCACGCGTCCGGTTCCTTCCCATGCGGACACTGTCCGTATGAACACGGCAGCGTCGCGAGGTACGACCAGACCCGGATCGTGTTCGTACCAGGGCGGCCCTTTGCGCTCGCCAGCAGCGGCTGGCGTCCGTGATCGTCTCGGGAATCGTACCGATGGGTGTCGACGTAATCCTCCAGCACAGCAGCAGTCTCAGCGGGGATCGCGACCGGTCGCTCGCCGCCCATCTTGTTCTTCAACGGCGTTCCCGTATCTGGCCGGTGGCGGAACTCGACATATGGCTGGTCGTCGAATTGCACGTCACGGATATCGAGCGCTCGTAAGCCACCCTGCCGGGCGCCCGTGAGCCAAGCCAACTCCAAAAACGCGTGCTGGCGCGTCGCGTACGCCTGCTCGCTATTGCGGTAGTACTGGAGGAGGGTCAGCGCCTCGTCAACATCCAGCTTCGTGTTATCCGACCGATCCTCCGCGTCGAGGTCAGGGATCCGAACCGCACCGGATAGGTCCTCCTCGACAGCACCGATGTCTTCGAGGAAGTCCAAGAACATCTTCAACGTCCACATCTCACCCTCCAGCGTCGCCGGCGCAATGTCGGAACTGCGGGTGTCGTAGTACTGGTCGATGTCGTACTTCTGGAGGTCGCTGACGCGGTCGATCCCCATGGACTCGCACCACTCGGCGAATAATTTGAGCCGGTACTGCCAGCCGTGGATGCTCTTCTCCGTCGAATCCGGCTCTCGGCGGCTGAGATACCGGTCCTTCGCCTCCCTGGGCTTCCACTCCTCAGGGTCCCGACGACGACGGCGGCGGTTCGGAGTCATCGCTCGTGCTCCTTCCGGACACCGAGCGCTGCCAGCGCCTCCTGAAGCATCTCCTCGTCGGCGCCAGTCGCCGCATGGACGAGCTGGCGAACGAGCCGGTCCTGTCGTCGACGGCTTCCCTCACCGGGGAGGCTCGGATCCGGCCACGGGACGCCCCGGACCTCCGTCCACAGTTCATACATGGGCCGCTCTGGGAGTTCAACCTCGACGCGCTCGTCACCGCAGGAGACCGAGAGGACCCACGCCGAGGTGTCCGCCCCGGCCGGTCCGTAGCTGACCGCGCCGGGCATCTGGTTCTCGGCGACGAACCGCTCCGTCACCGCTGGTCACCCCCCGTGGGAGCCGTAGCGACGATCTCTGTCACGGAACTCCCCGGATCCGCAGTGTAGAGTTTGTGTGTGTCGGAGATTTTCCAGTGTTCAAAGTCTCGCCCACAGCCAAGACAGACGATAGAACACTGGTTTTGATACTGGAGTTGCCCGCCGCAGTCCGGGCAATTCTCGGCCGATCCGTTCTCGAAGACTGATTGTTCAGTCTCACTCGCAGGCTGGCCGCCGTCGGTCGCGATCGATGCATCTGTCTCAGTCGTTGGTTCTGTCATGGGTTCCTCAGGAACGCGATGCCCGCACGGGTCGATCTCGCGACCCGCTGGGACCGCGGCGAACCCCTCGACGGGGCCGCCACAGGTTGGGCAACTATCTGGAAAACGGTAGCTACTGGCCGTAGGTCGGGTATGCTTTTGTGATCCGGAATCGTTGTGCATTGCACGGTCACCCTGTTGACCGACACGACGCCCGTGCTGGTGACACGGGCGTCGGCCTCCGTTTTCTGAGAGCCGACAGCCCCGAGGAGCGTCGCGTCGATCTGAATGGTACAATATATTCCACCGACTTAGCTTTTGGTATACATTATACCAGATAGAGACATAATATCCCATATTGGTTATTAATCGAATCTGGTAAGTGGGTGCATTTTGTCCACAAACTAAATGCGTGAGCGGAAGGAGTGGATGAACAAGGCCGTGGATCCGATACTGGAACTCCTCAACGAGAAGCTCACGCTCAACGCTCAGTCGATATATTTGACCCTCAGCCAGCGTGCGGAGTCTCAGGAGGACGCTCCTGGGAGAACGACCGTGTATCGTGCCTTGGAGCCTCTGGAGGAGAACGGATACATCACCCCTGTCGAAGGAAACGAATCCTACTACCGGATCACAGCAGAGGGTAAAACGTATCTCGACGGCGACTCCGGCGAATAGGCCGGCCGGTCCACACGTAGCCCTTTTATTCGCCGTCATCGCTGAACCTCGGAGAGACCGTAGCCGTAGAGCATCTCGACCAGCCACTCGGGAAGGTCGGCCTCGGCGGCGAGATCGTCGGCGGTCTCGGTGGTCTCGACCAGCTCGGCGGTGCCTTCGTCGTCGACGCCGAACACCCAGGAGTCGTCGCGGCTCACCTTGACGCGGGCCTGATAGTCCGGGTCCGTGTGGTAGAAGCGGATCGTCACCTTCTCGCCATCCACCTTCTCGTGCTCGATACGATCGGGCCGTTTGCTTCGCGGCATGTGCGATGCGTCGATACGGGTGGGAAAAGGCCTACGGCGGGCGGGTGAACGGATAGCGATTTAGGGGGTGTTTCGGGGTGTAGATTCCCGATGAGAGTGCCTGAATACCTAAGAATCGTCCGATGAACGGATAATGAACGGATGTGAACGGAAATGCCGCCGTCTGGCGATTAGGAGAGTGAACGGTAACGGCGGGCGCGCCCCTCACCGGACGCTTCGATCAGCCCGTACTGGCGGAGGCTCTTGAGATAGCGGCGTCGCGTCGGGTCGGACTTCGGATCGACCGCGCGGCGCTCGTACTCCTCGGCGACCTCGGTCCCACCTATCTCGCCAGCATCGGCGATGATGTTGTAGAGAAGCCGCTGGTGGGTTCCAAGGGAGTGGATACGCCGCCGTTGGATATCGCTTTCCGCGGCACCGACGACGCTCTCGATCGTTTCGGCGGTGAGCTGGCGCTGGTCGTTCTCCTCGACGCGCTGGGCGGCACGGCGGAGGAGCGCGATCCCACGGCGGGCATCGCCAGCCGCGATGTCAGCGGCCCGGTGAACGGCCTCGTCGTCGACGCGTGACTTCATGAGCCCGTGGGTGACGCGGCTGTCGAGAATGTCGACCAGTTCATCGAGCGTGTACTTCTCCAGGTGGACGGTCGCGGCACTCCGCATCCGCGACGAAGCCCCGGCGCTGAGGCTGTCCAGCCACTCTACCTCGTCGATCGTGATCGCGACGACCGAGACGTTCGGGAGGTTCGCCAGCGCGACGATCGGGCGCTCCTCCAGGACGGAGACCTCGTCGAGAATCGCGACGATCTGGTCGTCACACTCGCGCAGGCGGTCGAGCGCCAGCGCGGTTGGCTCGCCTCGCCGCCGGAGATCGGCGCCGAGGTTCACGTCGCGAACGATTTGGTGGAGCGCCGCCGCAGTCGTGTTGTCGGCCATACCGTCGACGTAGCCCCAGCGGATCCCGAGTGTCTCTCGCTCCAGTTGGGTGACGACGTACTTCGCGATAGTCGTCTTCCCGCTGCCGCTCGGTCCGAAGATAGTGACGTTCTCTGCGCTGTCGAACTGGAGCGGTGCGAGTACCGTCGACAGGTGGTCGATCTGTCCTTCTCGGTGATGGAGGTCCTGCGGGACGAATTCCGGTTTCAGTGCCCGCGCGTCGGTGATCACATCAGGTGTGTACTAGTCACTACTAAATAGTTACCAGCCATCCAGGGTGAAAGTATAAAACACCATACAAAGCACTTAGAATGTGTTCCAGGCGACTCTTCAAGAAGACACAGTTTCACATTAAGCCAAAACTGTAAAATACGACATGAAAATGGCATTAGAGATAACAAGATTGTGGAGAACAATCTTGGCACAAACAATCGTAACTGCCAGAAAGACATCTCATATTCGTACTGTTATTGTTCGTCGGATTCTAATTTCACCCATCAAATCTAACGATCCCGTTTCCAGACTTTGCATTATATTTATGTATTTGAGTATTCTGGTTAGCCCATGGACGCCAGCGAAGTATTTCAGCCCGAAAATTTGCCAGAGCACACCTATGTTGAACGAGAGTCTGATGTCGGGGTAACTAAGGAAGAGTTTTTGAAACATCACTTGGCACAGACTGGTGCGGTTGTGTCCGTTGCAGGCCCGTCGAAAACGGGGAAATCAAAGCTTGTAGAGCACGTTTGCAGAAAAGAAGGATACCTGATGCTCGATGTATTTGGAAATAACATTGAATCCGTACCTGACCTTTGGGACGGTGCTTTAGACGTACTTGCAGAACCTGAAGAGTATGAAACTGTTGAGAGTGAAACAGAAGAAGATGGCATTATAGCCCGGCTCACCGGAAGAACTGGGGTATTAGACGGGGAAGTTGAAGGAGAATATCGACGATCTGAGACAGATGAAGATACGGAACGGTATTCTCGCCAGGGATTGGTTCAGTTGGCAAGAGAAGTCAACACTGAGAATGTTATATTGGCTATTGAAGATTTCCATAATATTGATGAGGAAGTTCAAGACAATTTGGGTCCTGCAATAAAAGAAGCAAGCGAGCGTGATATGAAGATTTGTGTGCTCGTTATAAAACACCGAAGTGACAAACTAATTGATTCAGCTCCAGACCTTCGTGATCGCGTTAAGTCGGTGAATTTTGATTTCTGGAAAGAAGATGATCTTGCGGAGATCGGTGAGAAAGGATTCAGAGATACATTGAATTTAGATGTCCCTCAGAAAATGATAGAAGTCCTTGCAGAGGAGAGCCTTGGTTCACCTTATCTCATGCAGTTGTTGTGTTATAATGCCTGTCCCGTAATTGGGCACAGGAAACAGAAGCAGTCAATGACTGATGTTGAAGTCTCTAATCGTCAAATTGAAGCAATTCTTAGGAGGACTGCCGAGGGACTTGAGTCCAACTATCACTCAATTTTTGAGATCATGGACGGCCAAACGTTCACTGGAGGATCTCAGAGAAATGACATTACGTTCAATGATGGCTATGTGAATGATGTCTATCGCGCGATGATACGTGCAGTTGCTTCAAAACCATTGAAGAGGTCAATTGATCAAGAGGAGTTGATTGATCGTATAAATTCACAAACCGTGGATTCAAATATAAATACAGGGAGTATTATCGGGGCTTATCAGCGAGTAGATGATAAAATATCTGAACAAAAACCTAATACCGCGATCTTAGATTGGCTTGAAGGCAAGAAGCAACTGGAATTAGCTCCTGGACTGATTTTGTATCTTCGTTGGTCCGACTGCTTAGAGGCTGAAAGACAAGTGGGCGATTCCTGAGTTCTCTAAGAAGGTCGTTACAGTATCGTTCTGTGGTTGTTTGTGCGACATATAACCTTCTTCTGAACTCCCAGGAGGAGTACATAGAGTAATTGGACACAATTTTCAGAGGAGGTATTCGAAAAAGGGGATGATCTATGCTATCGATATTTCGCATTTGGATAGAAGTGTGAAACGCGGAGCGGCTTGACCCGCCGAACCGGCCGATTCTCACCAGCTCCCGAGAGTGGGCAACCCGTCGGGTACGTTTTTGATTGCACACTTTCCACGAGTAGCGTGCAATGAGAACCGAACGGAACAAAGACGGCTCGTGGAACGTCTGGATGAGTCGCGAGGAGTACCGAGCGCTCCCGCGGGCGGCGGAGTCCTTCGAGCGCGAGGTCGCGATCCGACTGATGGGTGACTGCGGCCTCCGTGCTCACGAGGTCCTCGATGTTCGGCCGGCGCACATCTCGCGAATGAGCGACGGCCGACACTACGAGCTGGAGGTCGTCGGTGGGAAGGACACGACCGGCGAGTACGACCAGGGCAAACACCGCGAGACGTGGCTCCCGATAGAGGTCGAGAGCTTGATCAACCGCTACATCCAGAGCGAGGAACTCGCTCGCGACGAGACGCTCGTCGATGTCTCGAAGCGGACTGTCCAGAACTGGGTCGAGTGGGCCGCGGAGTCAGCCGCCGAGGAGATGGGCGACCAAGACTTCCAGCGCGTGAGTTCCCACGATCTCCGCCGCGCCTGGGCGAATCATCTTCTGGTCGAGGAGAACGTCTCCCCGCGGATCGTCATGGCCCTTGGTGGCTGGAGCAGTTACGACGCTATTGAGCCATATCTCGCGGCACCGACGGAATCTAACATTATCTCGACCATGAGAGAGGTATTGTGATCTAATCGTATTACTGGATGCAGAGCCGGGCAGTTATATGTAAAAACTCTAATTCGAGGAGAAGGATCGTCTCTTAATGCGTATTGATGAGCTCGTCCCAAAGAGTGGAGGTCCCATTGATATTGGTTCGTTTACTGTACTAGTAGGGCCAAATAATACCGGGAAAACACAGACACTCAACGATATTCACGCATCGTTCACCTCAGGAAATGCTCGAACGACTGTTGTTGACGATCTCTCATATGTGGGTGTGGATTCATTAGATGACCTACTGGCTCCCCTAAATGTAATAGAACATCCAGAGAGTGAGGATCAAATGGTGGTACGTGACTTTGGATCAGATCCAAGATCCAGCGGAAATCAGTCGTTTCGCCCGGAGCCGCTAGAACGTAGAATTGATCATGATGATATTGGTGGAGCATTAGGACAGATTGGACAATTCCATGTATATCTCCTTGATGCAGCCTCTAGATTGGAGATCGCTGAATCAAGTCCTTCACATAACGCCCAAGAAAATGCACCAACTACACTACTACAAAAACTCTATGAGTCAGATGAATCTGTAGAGGAGATATTACAAGCTGCCTTTGAGGATACATTTGAAATGGAGATTCGCTTAGATTATAGCAGTCTACAGGAGCTTTGCTTTAGAGTGGGTGACGAATTTGAGGAGGTTCCAGATGATCCTCGTAAGGCTCGAGATATCATGTCGGACTATCGGAAACTAGATGACCAAGGACACGGTTTCAGAAGCTTTGTCGGTGTGGTTCTGAGCCTATTGATGTCTTCAAATAGAATCGTTTTGATGGATGAGCCAGAGGCATTCCTTCACCCTGCACAAGCACGGGATTTGGGTCAATGGATCGCCGACCACACAAGTCAAATCTCAGGGCAGGTGATATTAGCTACTCACGATTCTAATTTTTTGAGTGGTATACTTGCGGGTGATTCTGATGTGAAGATACTCCGTCTAAACCGTCCGAACTCAAGAGAAACATATTACGAGGAAATCTCGCCTGAAATAACAAACCAACTATCGCAGGATCCGCTGCTTTCGAGTCAACGAGTTTTAGAATCAGTATTCCACCGTGGAGTCGTTGTCTGTGAGGGGGGTAGTGATCGGTCTGTCTATCAAGCAGTAGCTAGCAGAGAGCTAGATGCCGGGAATATCTTATTCATTGATGGATTGGGTGTTGAGTCAATAAAGAAAATAACTCCAGTTGTTGAGGGCGCACATACTCCGAAAGCGGCGATTGCCGATATTGATGTTTTAGATGACCATCACGAATTCCGATATCTACTAGAGTCTATGGATGAGAATCTAGATTTCCACGATATAAGAGATACGCTTGATAAAAGGAGAGATATTAACAATAAAATCGAATCAGAAGACCTGACTTGGGACGATTTAAAAAGTGAGGGTCCGTCTGTTCTCGAACCTGATGGTGAAGAGAAGATGAGAGAAATTATTGAGGAAGTGGAAGATCATGGATTGTTCATTGTTCCTGTAGGTGAATTGGAATCGTGGATGGAACTAGGAGTAAATAAACAGCGATGGGCAGCTGAAGCTCTTGAAGCCATTGGGACTGAAGACTGCGACGAAGATCTTATCGAATTCGTGTCTCGCATAGTTGAATACTTGAATAAAACGTATAGCAACTAACCTATCTACGGGGCTGTGTGTCGAGAAGAGCGTCATTTCGACGTTCAGATATCATTGATGTGCAATCGCTGAGACCCTCTTTGAGATGGGGTCTGCGAAAGATGGAGATAGAGAGAATACGGCTACAGCTGGAAGGTTATCGTACCCTCGGCGGGGTCGATATCTGCGATTGGGATCTCGTCGCCGGGCTCAAGGCCGCGCGAGTCGACCATCTCCTTCGGCAGCGAGACGCCGGTGGTCCCGTGGTCGTTCATCTCCTGAAGCGTCCGGGTCAATAGCTTCTGCCCTGACATTGGAGAGTCAACTCTGCTACCGCTTCAAAAATGTACCCGACAATGTAGGTACGATGTACCCACCGTTGTATGGTATATAAGTCGACACTATACGGATAGCGGCAGTTCCCGAGCGTAGCCCGCGGCACCCGCGCTCGCGGGTTGTACCCCTACCCCGCATGCGGGTGGGGGGTGAGACAAATGCGCTCGGACACCCCTGACGGAGATCAGACGAACAGCAAGGAAACCACCGACGACGGCCTTCGCTGGCGCGACTGGCGGAACATCGACGACGGCGACGGGAGGCGGGCGTGACCGCTCTCCCGCTCGCTGCAGGCCTGTCGACCCTCGCGGTTGGCTCTTTTGCGGTCGCACGACTCCTCCGACGCCGCGCGGCCGCCGCCCAGCTCAACCGCTTCGGCGAGGTGGCGGCGTGAGCGCTGCCGAGCGCCGCGGCCCGCGCGGCCTCGCCTGTAGTGAGGCGTTCGCCGCGTATCTCGACTCGTTCCGCGAGTCGTTCCCAGACCTTGGCGCACAGCCTTCAGAACGTACGAAATACGACAACCATGATTTCAGCACGACTCAAGCGTAGCGGCATCACGGCAGTAGCACTGGCCATGGCCGTCCTCGTCGCGTTGGCGGGGCCGGCCGCAGCGGCGGGACCGGGACTCAACTTCTCCAGCGACAAGACACCGAATCCGACTATCGCCGAGGACGAGCTGGTCGTCCACGAGCACGACCTCGGCGACATGTCGAGCCCGCTGGAGTATTACGACGACTCCGGCGAGGTCGCGACCCTCCCGGCGACGGTCAACGACTCCCAGACCACGCCCGTCGGTGTCCGCTTCGACCAGGTCGACACCGAAGCGTACGACCTGTTCCCGCGCATCGACGGCGAAGACGGCAACGCGGCGACCTGGACGAAGACCGGCAACTGGTCGACCAGTTCCGGCTCCAGCTCCAGCATGTCGGTGAGCGACGCCAGCGCCGACGGCGTCGAGAAGGTCGGCCTGAGCGCCAGCGTCGCCGCCGGCGAGACCGCGACGGCCACCTTCGGCGCCAACGTCTCGATCTCGGAGGATCCCAACAAGCGGGTTCTCATGTTCGTCGGTAACGTCGACACCCTCGCCGACGACTCGACGGTCGAGATCCGCGCCGTCGACGGCGACGGTGACTACCGCGCCGCCGAGGTCAACGCCTCGGCCGTCGCCTCGGACGATGATGTCATCGCGAACGACACCGGCAACGGCTTCGTCTTCCAGCAGCGACTCTCGGATCTGCCGCTGGCGGGCTCGGGCGACGGCACGCTCGACAGCATCCAGCAGGTCGACATCGTCGCGGCCGACGGCAACGCGGACGTCACCGTCGCCGGCCTCGACCTCGACAAGAAGGGAACGTTCGACCTCGCAGAGATCGAACGCGACACCGACGACGACGGCGAGATGGAGGCGACGACGCCGACCGACTACTACGAGGGCGGCGTCGCCAACCTCACGGGTCTCTCGACGTTCGGCGACACCTTCGACGACGCGGTCATCAACGACCTGCGCGTCTACGATGTCCAGTATCGCTTCGCGGACTTGACCGACAGCGACGAGCACTCGGTCAACTTCTCCAGCGCCGACGACTACAGCTACCCGCAGAAGCTGGAGCTGTTCGCCGACCTCGAAGTGCCGACGGCTATCGACATCTCCCACGGGTCGCTGTCGCTGGAGTTCGACCAAGGCATCCCGACCGAGCGCTACGTGACCTTCCGCGTCGCGGAGGGCGTCGACTCGGCCGAGGCCTTCGGCAACGTCTCTGACTCGGCGTACACCGACGAGACGAGCGCGCTCTCGGGCCAAGACACGACCGCGACGCTGGTCGACTCGGCGTCCGGTGACACGACCTATCGCGTCCATCTCGTCGCGCTGCTGCAGTCCGAGGAGGTCGAGACGCTGCAGTCCGGCGGCGCCATGGGACCGACCGGCAGTTCCGGCGGCGGTTTCTTTAGCACGCTCGTCGGCCAGGTGACCGGCGTCGTCGGGAGCGTCTTGGGCGCCGTCGGGCTCCGTCGCGTGTTCAGCGGGGGCTCCTGACATGGCTCGCGCTGGAGGCGACCGAGTCCGGTCCCTGTTCAACCGCGCGGAAAGCGCCGGCTCCCTCTCGCGGCTGATCTTCAACGGGATCGGCGCCGTCTTCCTTGCGGTCGGGTCGGCACTGGCATCGGGCGTGCTCACGGTTGCAGACCTGATCATCGTCCCGCTGTCGGCGCTGGGGAACGCGGCGGGCCTGAACATCGACGCGATCTTCGGCGGCGCCGCGCAGATCATCAACATCGGTGCCGGTTCGACAGCCCTCTCGCTCGGACCGGGCGGAGCGTTCAACGTCGGCCCGTTCACGTTCGCGCTCGCGATTGGGTCGGTCCTGCTGGGCCTGTACCTGCTGGTCGCGTACCTGAGCGAAGGCTCGACGGGCAACTTCGTCCCAGGCATCCCGTTCGACATCCCGACGCCGGGGTTCTCGGGGCCGGAGGAAGACGACGAGGGCGGCTAACATGGTGAGCGTCGAGGACTACCTCAACGAGAGCGGGTCCCGGATCGGCATCAACTGGGGCCGCTTAGCGACGACGCTCCTGGGCGCCAGCGTGCTGGCGTACTTCGAGGGCGCCGCGGCGGCCGTGCTGTCGCTGTTCGACATTCCGATCGGGCTGCTGGGCGGCCTCGCTTCCTTTAGCGGGGAGTTCCTCGGGCTGTTGGTCGGCTTCCCTGCCGCGCTGATCCGGTCGGGCTGGTCGGGTGCGGTCCCGTACGTCCTCGACGCCGGTCTCGTCGGCTACGTGTTCGCGATCGCGCTGGTACTGGTGTCGCTGTATCTGGCAATGGCGGTGATCCGGCGTGCCCGATAGGTCGCTCGGCATCCCGCAGTCGTGGCTGAGCCCCATCGCCCAGTTGGCGGCGCTGTATAACGAGTACGGCTCGCTCCCGCGGGCGTTCACCGCGATCATCTCGTCGTACATCGTCTCTTCCGTGTTCGGACTCGGGTCCTACGTCGTCGACTCGGTCCTGTCGGTGTTCGACGTGATCACGTTCTCGCTGGGCTACGTCCAGCGGCAGATCGGCCGGCAAGCCGGCTTCCTCGGGATCAACGTGCTGGGCATCCTCCGGGGGGTACAACGCCAGATCGGGGCTGTCATCGAGAGCCTCGGACCGGCGGGTCCGCCGGTGGCGATCACTGTCTTCGCGCTCATCCTCTTCGCGGTGTACCGCATCGGCGTCGCGTTGCTCGGCGAGCTCCCGGTCGGCAGTTCGCTCATCGATACGCTGGGGCTGAGACCATGAATCTGAAGCGCATCGTTGCGCACCCGCTGACCTCGCTGGCAGTTGGAGTGAGCGCGGTCGCGCAGCTCGGCTTCGGGACCTTCGAGCCAGTGTGGTCGTTGATCGCGTCGACGTCGGGGCTGTGGTTCCCCGCAATTGCGACGACCGGCTCGACGATCCTCCCGGAGATCGGGTATGACACCCTCGGGACGCGGCTGCTGCTGGCGTCAGCGCTGGTTTTCGTCGGGGTACAGGTCGACAGACTGTTCGACAAGATCCAAAACTGGAAGGAAAACAGATGAACGCAGAGATATCGGTCGAATCGGCGAATAGCGCGCTCGCGCGACGCGAGCGTACACCCACCCCGCATGCGGGGGGTGGTGTCAGTGGTTGACCTGCTGGGCGGGCTCCTGGCGGCGCTGGGGGCCTTCCTGGCTATCGTGGCGGTCCGGTTCGTGATCGCGTATGCGAACGCGGACACGCGCCGTCCGTTCGCGACGGCAGTCACTCGCACGGGGAGGTGGACGTTCGGGCTTCTGGGCGGCGTCTTCGGCGCCGTGGCGCTCGGACTGGTCCAGTTCGGTGACCTCGTCGGCGGGTTCGTCGGCTTCGTCGTCTCGCACCCGTACTTCGCGAGCAACTTCGGGATCGCCGGCGTCGGCGCCGGGGCGATCTCCGGGATGTTCCAACTGACGACCCAGCAGTTCCTGGGCATCGCGTTCGTGATCGTCGGTGCCGTCTTCGTCGCGATGGAGGCGGACGATGTGGTCTGAAGAGTACCCGCTCGCGACACTCGCGCATCCCGAACTCCGGAAGCCGGCGCTCGTGATGTTCAGCGGGATGGGTATCTCGGCGGCCGTCACCGGCGCCGGCGTCGCGGGCGGTTCGATACCGGTAGTGGCGCTCGGCATGCTCGGCGTCGCCTTCGGCGTGTTCGCACTGGGGAGCCTCGACGAAACGGCGCGGGAGGTCCACTCGACATCATGAACCGGCCCACCGCATCGCTCGCCGCGCTGGTCTTGATCGGGCTGCTGGCGACCGCGCCGGTGGTCGCCGCCGTCGGCAGTGTAGAGTCGCCAGCAGCGATGAACGCGTCGGTCAGCGCCCAGTCCGACAGCACGGAGTTCACGCTCTCGGAGCTGAAGCGTGACGGAGCGCACCAGTCGGACGCGCCGCCGAGCGTGCGGATGGGCAACACCGAGGACCGGATGTTCTGGCTGATGTATTGGCCGGCCTCGAATCCGTTCGCCGACCCTGGCGGCGAGGGTGGCGACTACCTGCCGGAGGACCATACACTCGGGCGAGATACGGTCCACATCCGCACTTGGACGTTCTCGGACCTCGACGAGACGGTTCACGTCGTCTACTGGAACGAGGGCACTCGTGAGGTCCAGCAGAGCAACCGGACCGTCACCGAACCGGTTGCGGAGAACGTCACCCACATCACCCACGACGTGACCTTCGACCGCGGGCGGCCGACCGTCCCGATTGACCTGGCGAACCACCAGTCCGAGCGCCAGGTCACCATGTGGATCGAAGGCTACGAGTGGGCGCGCTGGACGTTCTCGCACAAGAGCCTCGCGACGACCCAGTCGGTCGATATCAACTCAGCGGGCGACTACCTGGGCAACGTCATCGTCGACTTCCTGCTGTGGATCATCGTCGGTGGGTTCGTCGCCGGCTACGTGTGTAAGCGCGCGCTCGACCGTGCGGGAATCGGCCCGCAGTACGGCTTTGGGCCGTGGGTCATGGCACTGACGTTCCTGACTGGGCTCGGCTCGCTGCTGTTCTACGAGTCGGTGAGCGCGCTGGTGGTCAACGCCCAGTACGTACTGGCGCTGTACGTGGCCGCCGTCCTCGCAATCGTGATGCTGGAGACCTACACCACCAACGTCTCGAAGGCGCTGTTCCTGCGACCGACGCTGCAGCACGCCGAGTCGCCGACCGGCGACGACGCCTACGACATCGTCGACGCCGAAGCTCAGGAGGAACGGATCGTCCGCAAGCCTGACGGGACGGTCTCGGTCGTGACTACCGGCCTCATGGCGTTCCTCGCGCGCGTATTCGGGCGCTCGGCGCGCCTATACAACGTCGAGGCGCTGCGGACACGCGTGAGCATGCGCTCGTCGAAATGGGACGAGCTGTTCGTCGTCGACCCGGAAGCCGACGAACTGGTCCACTACGATCAGGAGGGGTGGGAACTCTCTTACCCGCCGCTGGACCACGACCACGCTGGCACATACGCGCTTGCGGGCGTCGCACTCCTGATCGGGCTCGTGTCGCTGCACAGCGGCCTCGCCTCGCCCCTGCGAGTGTTCGGCGTCCTCGGCGTCGGTGCGCTGCTGTGGGGCGCGACGCCGGTCAACGGCAGCGCCGAGGTCGAGCCGGCGCCGGTCCACCTACGGACGGCCTTCGGGTCGATGCTGAACTTCAGCGAAGACGTCGACGACGCCAAACGCTTCGACGAGGTCAAGCAGCAGCTCGACAGCGAACGCATCTCGAAGCAGCGCGACGTCGACCGCGAGGTCGCCAACCACGACCGAACGCTCGTCGAGGACATGCTCGACCCGGACGGCGAGATCCCCGCGGCGGTCGACGCCGACGAGTACGCTGACGACGAGGTCGTCGACAAGCGGCGAACGAACTCGGATGCGCTGGCGGACGGAGGTGAGTCGGATGTCGACGAGTGACCAGCCCGAGCCGTACCGCCCGGCGCTGGTGACGCTCTCGTCCGACGTTCGCGAGCGCGTCGACGAACTCCAGCGTGGGCTCGCCTCCGAGCGGCGGGTACTGGAGTGGCTGCAGGAGGTCACCATTCGCACGCTCGGGCGCATCGACACGCGCGTCTACGCGGACATGACCCGGCAGTTCCGCGGCTCCCAGGGCATGCTGCTGGCCGCGCTGGTGCGACCCAGCGCACGCCGGGGCCGCATGCGGGGGTTGGACTCCGATGTCGCCGAGCGGCTTCGCGAGCGGCTGGTCGCCCACTACGTGATGCCGGCCCATCGCGACGCGTTCCGGAAGCTGCGGACCGACGCGACCGAGTACGTCGACGCCGGTGGCGACGGCGACGCGCACAACCCCGAGCGCCAGAAGTTCATCGCCATGCGGCCCGCTCTGAGCGAACTGGAAACGTGGCAGGAGCGGGCGCTGGACAGCCTTCTCGACGGGTTCGATGAACGCGGCGAGATACTCGACTGGGGCCAGGACGTGCTGCTGGCGACCCACGGCGAGCTCGATCAGGAGTGGGCGACTCGGGTCTACGACGAAGACTCGACGGTCGACATCCTCCTCGGCGAGACGCCGGAGGACGAACGCGCCCGGCGGCTGTTCGCCGCGCATCACTTGCTCCCGCAGTTCCGCGCCGGCGTACGCGTACTTGCGGGTCGCGCTGGCGAGGTCGCCGACGAGGGCACCGAACGAACGGAGGCCAAGTACGCATGAGTTCACAACCAAACAGAGACGGAACGATAGACTGGGGCGACGAGAACGTCGCCGACGACGAGACGAAAGCAGAGGTTCTGGGACAGTTCCACGAGCCGGTCCGCACGACCGAACAGGCGACGGGCAACGCCTCGCGGTGGCCGGACTCGCGGCACATGCGCGACGCCTTCGGCATCCCGGCGTGGGATGCCTCGCGCTTCGACTACGAGGACGTCATCCCGAACTGCTGGGAACACTCCTGGGACGCCGGCTCCGGCCGCATCGCCGGCGGGACGGACTTCCTCGCCCGGGGCAAACCCGGGAAGGGCAAGTCGACGCTGGCGAACTACGTCGCGATCCGGCAGGTCGAGGCGAACAACGAGAAGGTCGTCTGGCGCGGCTCGTCGAGCCGGTCGGAGTGGCTCCCGCTGGCGCCCTGGACGGTCCTCTGCCTCCCCGACGGTGTGCCCATCACAGCTCGCTTGGAGAGCAAGGACCCGACCGAGCCCGCGGTCGAACTCGGCGTCGACGAGCTGGAGAAGATCGTCCGCGAGGTGCGCCGGTACTCGGACCCGGTCGACCTGAATCGCCAGCTCGACCAGGGGACGGTTCACGTCGTCTACCCGGACCCGCGGCTGCGCGGCTGTCAGGAGGTTCTCGACCGCGACGACGAGAAACAGTACGACACGCCGCCGGAACGGGACACGCTGTTCAGTAGGGAGGACCCGGCGAATCACTGGTGGTTCGCGTGGGCGCTCGCCCGCGTGAATCACGGTCCGCACCACTGGACGACGTGGATTTGTGACGAGATCGGTGATATCGCGCCGCAGAGCGCGCAGAAAGACCAGTATGGGACGTATCAGAAGGTCGAATTGCTGAAGGACATGTGGGTCGACGCCCGGAAGTTCGGGCTGTCGATCTTCCTGTTCGGTCACTCGGAGGTTGACATCCACCAGTCGATCCGGCACAAGATCCGGTGGCGGATCCAAATGCCGGGCACGGCGAACCCGACGACGGCGTCGGACGTGGTGGGCTTCGAGAGCGTCCCGATGGACCGCGAGGTCACCGACGAGTACGATATCGGCAAGGCGCTGATGTACAACGAGACTCACTTCGAGCCGTTTCGCTGGAAGGACATGCCGGCTGCGACGGCTTATAAACTCAAAATCGAGGTGGGGCGATGAACTCTGTCTCGATCTTTTCGAAAAACAACTTCGCGAACCCTGCGGTCGACAGTCGCGATCGGGCGTCGACGCGGCTCGCGGGGCGGCCGCGACCGCGCCCTAACCCGCGCGCGTATCAGATGGGATCGCAGGGGTCCCCCCGCGGGGGCGCGCGTCAAACGCGCCAGAGAGGTGCGCGATGATCCGCGAGGTAGTCGAGTTCGTCTTAGAGTTTCTCGCGTCGACGGTCGGGCTCGACGGGATCGCGATTGGCGCACTCGCGACGACGGTCGCGGTGCTGTGGTACGTCCGCGAGGCAGCGGACCTGTTCGTGCTACTGGCGAGATACGCACGGCTGCTGTCGATCATCGGCGCGGTCGTGCTGGTGCTGGTCGTCGGCGGGACAGCGAGCGGCGTCGTCGAGTCTGGCGAGCTCGTCACCGGAGCGGTACAGTTTGTCGACAACCTCATTCCGAGCTTCCACTAATCATGAAAATACCGCGTTTACAGACGTTGAAACGGTCGAAACGTGTCGATTTCCAAAGCACCGCACTGGCGATCCTACTCTGCGTATCAATGGTCGCCGCGCCGCTCGCCACTGTGGCGCCCGGCGCCTCACCTGTCGGGACCGCCGCGGCGGCACCTGGCGAAGTTGCCTGGACATATTCGGCGAACGGCTACGTACAGTCGTCGCCGTCCATTGCCGATGGAACAGTCTATTTCGGAGACGATGGGTCCGGCTTCGAGGACGGCAATATGCACGCTGTCGACGCGGAAACGGGTGCTGAAGTGTGGTCGTTCAACCTCGGTGGAACGATTGAAGCCGGTCCCTATATCGTGAACGGAACGGTCTACGTCGGGAGTGCCGACAGTAAGATGTACGCGCTGGATGCTGACACGGGCGATCAGATATGGTCGTTTAGTACGGGCGACTACATCTATGCCGGTCCGACTGTCGTCGATGGAACCGTCTACTTCGGCAGCCACGACAACACTGTGTATGCTGTCGACGCGGAAACCGGCACAGAAGAATGGTCTTCGTCGGTCGGTGGCCGTGTCAATTCAGCGCCGACGGTCGTCGACGGCACTGTGTATATCGGGAGTACCGACGAGAACCTGCACGCTCTGGATGCATCCACGGGCAGCGAAGAGTGGACCTACTCGACCGGCGGCTGGGTCGACTCTTCGCCGACCGTCGCGAGCGGCACCGTCTACGTTGGTAGCAACGGCGGCAGCGTCCACGCCGTCGACGCCGAGACCGGCACGGCAGAGTGGACGTTCTCGGCGGGTGGCGGGGTCTCTTCTTCACCGACTGTCGCCAGCGGGACCGTCTACGTCGGAGATAACGGCAACACCCTGCACGCTCTCGACGCATCCACCGGGGAGCAGGTGTGGTCGTATTCGACCAGCGGGAATGTAGAATCATCGCCAACTGTCGCCAGCGGCACCGTCTACGTTGGAAGTGCTGGCGGCAGCTTCCACGCCGTCGACGCGGGTTCGGGTACGAAAAAGTGGTCGTATGCGGCAGGCACGGTGTACTCGTCGCCGACGATCGTCGAGGGAACCGTCTACGTCGGCAGCAACGATAACAACCTGTACGCGCTTGAGACCGATCACACCGCATCTTCGTCGGGATCGCGCGTCGAGCTGGGCACGCTCGGGATGACCACCTTCCAGCCCGAAAAGGCAGGCAGCTCTCAGTCTACACAGTCGTCGCAGCCACCCGGCCGAGAGTTCGCGTGGGAGCTGGACGACGAGACCGAGCGGGGGCTATACTCCGACGATCCGGAGCTACTACTGGAGCGCCCCGACGGCTCGACGGATATCGCGGAGTTCAACCACAACGATCGCGCATTCCACCGAGTCGAGAACGGGACGACCTACGACCTGCGCGTAATGAGCGACACGGCAGTCTACGACTTCAAGAGCTATACCGTACAGGAGATACTGAACTACGGGATTCTCCGGATCCCGTCGTTCAACGAGTCAACCAACGGGACCGCGACACCGGTACCGACTGCTTCCGTGGGTGACCTGAAAGCCCAGATCCGCAAGCTGCAGGGACAGGTCGACGGTATCTCCGTCAGCGTGGGATCGCCGGAACCGATCGAGCGAATCAACTAC
>ENA-ORDC01001233-ORDC01001233.1-marine-metagenome-genome-assembly--contig:-NODE-1233-length-19867-cov-7.538252_pt1 | contig 19867 bp, 17 predicted proteins | sample MGYA00237783_ERZ508515 | MGnify/ENA primary metagenome ERZ508515 (study PRJEB26186, sample SAMN06268792) | marine metagenome | isolation source: Eden Landing Ponds, San Francisco, CA, USA | place... | reverse complement strand
GGCGGCTTCCACCGCTACACCACGGACCGCGAGTGGGTCGTCCCCCACTTCGAGAAGATGCTCTACGACAACGCCGAACTCCCGCGCGCCTACCTCGCGGGGTACCAGCTCACCGGCGAAGACCGATACCGCGAGACTGCGCTCGAAACGCTCGAGTTCGTCCAGCGGGAACTCACCCACCCCGACGGGGGCTTCTACAGCACGCTCGACGCACAGAGTCTCCCCCCCGGTGCGGACGAGGGAGCGACCGACGAAAGCGAGGACAGCGGGGAGAGCACCGACGGGAACTCGGAGCACGAACCCGAGGAGGGCGCGTTCTACGTCTGGACGCGCGACCAGGTGCGGTCGGCGATCGCCGCACACGCCGATGGAATCGACGTCGACCTCGCGACGGACCTGTTCTGTGCCCGGTACGGCGTCACGGCCAGCGGGAACTTCGAGGGGCAGACGGTCCTGACGCTCTCGGCGTCCGTCGAGTCGGTCGCCGACGACCACGACCTGTCCGTAGCGGAGACCGAGCGGCTCCTCGAAGCAGCCGAGCACGCGGCCTTCGACGCTCGTGAAGGGCGCCCGCGTCCCGCCCGCGACGAGAAGGTGCTGGCGGGGTGGAACGGGCTGATGATCTCGGCGTTCGCCGAAGCGGCCGTGGTCGACGACCCGTCGTGGGCCGAACCGGGTGCGGCGGCGCTGGCGTTCGTCCGTGACCACCTCTGGGACCCCGACGCGGGCCGACTCTCGCGGCGCTACAAGGACGGCGACGTCGCGGTCGCGGGCTACCTGGAGGACTACGCCTTCCTCGCTCGCGGCGCGTTCGACCTCTACGGGGCGACCGGCGACCACGACCACCTCGCGTTCGCACTCGAGCTCGCACGGGTGATCGAAGCGGAGTTCTGGGACGACGGCGAGGAGACGCTGTATTTCACACCCCAGAGCGGCGAGTCGCTGGTCGCGCGCCCGCAGGAACTCACCGACACCTCGACGCCCTCCAGTGCGGGCGTCGCCGCCGAACTGCTCGCGACGCTCGCACACTTCAGCGACGACGACCGGTTCGAACGCGTCGCCGAAGGCGTCGTCGAGACCCACACCTCACGGATCGATTCGGACCCGATGCAACACCCGTCGCTCGTGCTCGCTGCGGACACGCTCGCGAGTGGGGCCAGCGAACTGACGCTCGCTGGCGGCCGTCCTGCCGACTGGCGCGAGACGCTCGCCGAAACGTACGTTCCGCGGCGGGTACTCGCCCCCAGACCCGGGAGTGACGCCGAACTCGAACCGTGGCTGGATGCCCTCGCCTTCGAAGAAGAGCCGCCGATCTGGGCGGAACGGGAAGCCAGAGACGGGAAACCGACCGTCTACGCCTGTCGGTCGCGGGCCTGCTCGCCGCCGACCCACGACCTGCGTGAGGCGCTCGACTGGTTCGCGAGCGACTCGGTCTGATACGGGCGGTCCGCGATCCGGGGCTGCCGGTCCGGGATCCGGGCCTGCCAGTCAGGGATTCGGGGTTGCCGGTCCGCGTTCGGCGTTCAGACCGAGGCGGCGATGTCTTCCAGTTCGCGGCCGAGATACACTGCGATGGGGACCGGTTCCTCCTCGACGAACCGGGCGATCTCCTCGCCGTTTCGCTCGACGACGACCGTCGGGATGAACTCGACCCCGTACTCTTCGACCTGCGGGCCGGTCTTCGAGCCGTCGTCTTCCTTCTCGACGGGGAAGTGTTCGATACGCGAGTCCGGGACGCCGGCGGCGTCGAGCGCCGCCGCGAAGTCCGGGAGTTGCGAGCGACAGTCGATACACCAGTCGCCGCCCCAGACCTTGTAGCTCACTTCGTGGCGGAGCGTCGCGAGGGTATCCACCGTGTCGGTGTAGGCCTCCTCGGTCCACACCGGGTTCGGCTCCATCGTCTCCAGTTGCATACCGCTCGATGGGGCCCCGGACGGCTTAATTCCGCCGCTCCGTTCACCGCTCCCTGCACGCTCACGAGGGACCGTCGACCCCGGAGCAGTCACTGGCGACCATGGAGCAGTCACTGCCGAGGAGTCAGTCGAGTCGTGACACGGTCACGTCTTCGAACACCGCCGTCGCTGTCTCGTCGGGCATGTGGCTACAGACCGCGAGTCCGACGAGGACCTCGCTGTCGAGGTCGACCCGGCGCTGGTCGATAGTGTGCCACTCGCGTCCGTCGTCGGAGACCGACAACCGGACGATATCGTCCACGGCGTCGACGCGAAACGAGCGAAAGCGACCGCTCTGGTCCCCGAACTTTTCGGCATTGCCGACCGACCCTGCCTCGGTTCGCCACAGCACCTCGAGATTCCCCGCCGGTGTGAGACCCACCCCGCCGTAACTGGCGTCGGGGTCGAGACTCTGCCTGACCATCAGCGCCGACTTCGCGTCCACGGACGTGTCCTCCAGCGACAGGATCCGCCCCTCGATCCGCACTGGCTGTTCGACGGTCGTGTAGGCGAACTGGAACTCGTTGGTACCGCCCCAGAGGTCCAGTCCGGCGCCGTGAACGGAGATGCGGTTCTCGTCGTCGTCGAAATCGGTCGACCCCGGCGTTCTGGGGTCGCCGACGTCGACGGCGTCTTCGAGAGGGACGGTCTCCGTGGGCTCGGCGTCGATGTCTGCCCGTGGGACGAGCCCACACTCGTGGAACTCGAATCGGGCGCCACCCGAGGCCGACTCGGTGACGCCGTATTCCCACCCGAGGTGGTTCGCCGTCTCGGCCACGATGCTCAGGCCGGTTCCACTGCCGCCTGCAGCGGTGGTGTAACCCCGTTCGAACACCTGCTCGCGGTCGTCCTCGGGGATGCCTGGGCCGTCGTCGGCGACGTAGAATCCGCCAGAGTCCGTCGGCCCGACGGTGACCACCACGTCGTCGCCACCGTGGTCCATCGCGTTCTTGAACAGGTTCTCGAAGATCGGTCGCACGTCGTTCTCGGTCGCCCAGATCCGGGCTTCCGGCTCGAGTTCCAGTTTCAGTGTCGCACTCTCCCGCCTGACGATCTCCCAGATCCCCTCGATTACGTCCGTGATGTGGAGGCGGTTGTCGACGGGAACCGAGGCGTCCGGTCCGGGATCCCCGCCAGCGGCTGTGTCGTCGAGTGCCAGCGACGACAGGTCGTCTATCATCTCGTCGATACGGTCGAGCGCGTCGTCGACTTTCTCGAAGGAGTCCGCTCGGCCGCTCTCGCGTGCGACCTGCAGGTGTCCCTTCGCGATCTGGAGCGGCGTCTTCAGGTCGTGTGAGAGGTAACTGGTGAACGTCTCCATGCGCTTCTCGTAACTCTCGCGGTCGAGGTGCAACTCCATGCGCTCGGTGGCGTCGAACGTGATCCCGACTAGCCCCGCCAGATCCCCGTCGGGACCGTACCACGGGAGTTTCGTCGTCTCCAGCCACAGCGTGTGCCCCGGGTACTCGATTTTCTCCATCTTGTCCCGGATCGGCTCTTCCGACTCGATCACCGACAGGTCGTCGGCGATCATCTCTCTCGCGTCGTCGGTCTCGTCCCCGAAGAGGTCGTAGTCCGTCTTCCCGACGGCGGCCTCGGGGTCTACGCCCTCCGGGACGTACGACACCCGGACGTGACGTGCCTCCGTGTCCTTCGCGAACATCGGCTTCTCGATGGTTTCGAGATACGTCTCCAGAATGCTGCTGTCCGCGGCTTCGTCCCGCCGGTCCCGGTAGTTATCGATCGCCCGGTCGACGACCCCGGTGAGCTCCGCATCCGTTTCACCCGCCCGGAGATACGTCGTCGCCCCGGCCACGGTCGCCGCGTGGGCCGTCGCTTCGTCGCCATCACCAGCCCACGCGAGGACCTGGCGCCGACCGGCGGCGTCGGCGACCCGTTCGACGGTTTCGGAGAGGTCGGTGTCGTCGACCGTGTCTGTGACGACGACACAGCCGACGTCGTCCCGTTCGGGGAGCAGAGACGCGGCCTCCCGGCCTGTCGTGGCCACCACGAGGTCGGTCGCAGTGCCGCCGAGGAGTGAGTCACGGAGTCTCGCGGCCGTCCCGTCGTCGGCCACCAGTAACACCGTCTCTGGTTCCGTCAGCAGCCAACTCATTCTCAGTCGGAACGCTCTCCGGCGGCAAGAAGTCTTCGTCAACTGACCGACCCGTTTCGCGGGCGGTCACCCCTCGCCGTCGACCCCCTCCCGGAGTCTACCGACGAGTGCGTGTCGGTGACACCGTTTGCTCTCGCCCTCGAAACACACCAGGACGACGGCTTCTCCGTCACGAACCCGCGCTGTCAGTTCGGCGATTGCACGCTGTGCGTCAGCGTTCGTCTCGACGTACTCGCGATAGCGCGCCCCGAAGTCGACGGCTTCCCACGCGGCGTTGTGGGCCTCTTCGTCACAGAGGCCCCTGGCCGCCAGGTCCGCACGTCGCTCCTGGGTCTCCGAGAGCAGGGACTCGGGCGGGCCGAGGGCCTGCCGGTTCTCGTCGACCAGCGCGTGAAACCAGCCCGTCGGTCGCCTGACGACGCCGACCGTCCGAGCCGCTGGAGGCAGGTCCACGATATCGTGCTGGAGCGCAGCGGCGTACGTTTCCAGCACCGCACCGTCGCCGGTCGTGGCTGTCACGGGATCGGATCGGTCACCGAGCGTGGAAAGTCTTCCGTCGGGGTCGAGCCATAGACCGCTTCGTGACGGTCCAGTCGCCGTCACGGCGGTCCGGTCGCCGCCACGACGGTCCGGCCGCTGGCACGACGGTCCGGCCGCTGGCACGACTTTCCGGCCGCCGTCTCGAACGCCCCGTCGTCCGAGGCCGCGACACACCCTGCCGGTGCCACCGGGGATTTAACCGCGAACGGTGTAGGCCTGGTAATGAAATCGGACATTCTGGAGACCATCGGGTCGCCGCTCGTCGAAGTCGACGGCCCCGGAGGGGCGACCGTCGCCGCCAAGGTCGAGTCGTTCAATCCTGGGGGGTCTGCGAAGGACCGTCCGGCCCTGTGGATGGTCGAGGCCGCCGAACGCGACGGGACGCTCGAACCCGGCGACACCATCGTCGAACCCACCAGCGGCAACACCGGCATCGGCCTCGCCATGGTCGGAGCCGCCAGGGGCTACGACGTCCGTCTCGTCATGCCCGCCTCGAAGTCCCCGGAGCGACGGCAGATCATGCGAGGATACGGCGCCGAGATCGAATTGATCGACGGCGACATCTCCGACTGTCGTGAGCGCGCCGACGAACTCGAGAGCACTGGCGAGTTCGTCCAGATGCGCCAGTTCGAGAACCCCGCCAATCCCCGGTCACACTACGAGTCGACTGGCCCCGAGATCGTAGAGCAAGTCGGGGACCGCACCGTCGACGCACTCGTCGCCGGCATCGGGACCGGGGGAACTATCACCGGGATCGGTCGCCGACTTCGCGAGGAATTCTCCGACGTCGAAATCGTGGGTGTCGAACCCGCGACCAACGCCGTCCTCTCGACCGGTGAAGCCGGCGAGGACGACTTCCAGGGGATGGGGCCTGGATTCGTCAGCGAGAACCTCGACCAGTCGCTACTGGACGACGTGATCACGGTCGAACTTGCCGACGCCGAAGACGAGTGTCGCCGCCTCGCTCGCGAGGAGGGGATCTTCGTCGGACAGTCCTCCGGCGCGTCGAACCTCGCGGCGAAGGAAGTTGCAGACCGGCTCGCCAGGGACGACTCGGTCGAGGACCCGCTCGTCGTCACCGTCTACTGGGACAGCGGCGAGCGGTACATGTCCACTGGTCTGTTCGATTGACGGGGCGTCGGTTCGAGAGACCGACGATCAGTCGTCGGCCGGGACGGTCGACTCGCTGGTGGAATCGGAAGACGGTTCGGGCGTGGTCGTCCAGCTCAGTTCGACCGTCCACTCGCGTCCCTGTCCCTCGTCGTCCGTCGTGTACTCGACGAGCTGGACGTCCCCGTCGGGCCGGGGGATCAGCCCTTCGTCGTCGGGTCCCGCTACGTCGTAGGTGGTCGTGAGTCGTTCGTTCAGTACTCGGAGGTACGCGTCGAGTGTCTCCCGGTCGAGCGATTCTCTGCGTTGCGTCCGGCGTGGTCTGGCGTTCTCGCCGACGCCGCCGGGCCGGCCGGTGGAGTGGTCCCCGATCACTGCGTTGATGACCGCGCCGAGGAGGAGGACGAGCGCGGAGAAGTAGAGGTAGGTGATCACGACGAGGACGCTACCGGCGAAGCTTCCCGACCCGGGGTCGGAAACCCTGAGATAGACCCGGAAGAGGGTCTGGAACGCGACCCAGCCGAGCGCGGCGAAGAGCGCGCCGGGGACGACTTCACGCGCGGTCAGGTCGCAGTCCGGGAAGACGTAGTACATCGGGAGGAAGGCGACGACGAGTCCGCCGAGCAACACCAGCGGCATGGCGTACCCACCGAACGGGAGTGAATCGGCGAAGCCAGCGAACGCGGCACTCGTCGCGACTGTGCCGACGACTGCGACCCCGAGGGCGAAGGAGACGACGAGCCCGTCCTGTATCTTGTCCGCAAAGGAGTTGTCGTCCACGGTCTCGTATATCTCCGAGAACGCCGTATCGAGGCCGCGGAAGATCTTCAGCGCCCCCCAGGCCAGGACGAGGAAACCGAGGACTGACGCGCTCCCGACGCCCGACTGTTCCCGGAACGTCTGCTGGACGACCTCCGCGACCGGTCCCGGCAACCACCGACTCGCGAACTCGAGGAGACGGGCTTCGAGACCACCGCCGACCGTGGCGAACGCGAGAAACGAGAGGACCAGGAGCGGCGTCAGCGAGACGAACGCGCTGTAGGCCAGGCCCGCCGCCATGAACGTCACGTTCTTCTCCGAGAAGTCGGTGTAGACCCGCTTCGAGAACGCTCGTGCACCCGAGATCGATACCATAGAACACAGGTAGTAGTCCGCTCGGAAGGCACGTCTGCTTGCAGGTGCGTGGTGACCGACGACGGACTGGCGCGCTGTCTCGAACCGGTCCCTGTGCTCGTCTCGAACTGACTACGCCGAATCCGCGGCTCGACGGCGTGATCCGCTCGTCGATCACTCCTCGCGCAACTTCTCGAACCCGCGACGCTGCCCACTCACGCGCTTGCTCGCCTGGTTCGTGACGTATAGCCCGAGGCCGATGGCGAGGACGGCGATGACCAGCGAGAGCCCCGCCACGGCCTCGAAATCCAGCGTCCCGCCGTCCACGACCCCACTCTCCTGTCCCCTCACGGCCAGTGGCACCAGGAGCGTGCAGGTCCCGACGAGAAAGAGACTCCGACCGAACGCCTCCGCCGGGACTCGCGAGCGCGAGAGTATCGCCGCCGGGACGATCCAGCCAGTGACGAAGACCAGCCCTGCCGTCCAGACCGAGAGCGACACGACGGAACTGACCAGAAAGAGCACGAGCGGTGCGAGCGGGATGGCGACAGCCAATCCGGAGAGCGCGCGGATCGGCCCAGAAGCCTGTCGGTTCCCGTCGTCGTCCTCGACGAGGAACTCCGCGGGGTCGTCGACGATATCAGCGTCGAGTTCGGACAGGTCGACCGTCGCGCCGTCCTCGTCGATCGCCGTCGAACAGTACGGACAGAACCGCGCATCGGCGGCCAGACTTTCCCCACACTCCGGACAGGACAGCGTTTCTTCCGCACCTCCGTCACCACCGTCGTCGTCGCCATCCACACTTTCGCCGTCGCTCCCTTCGTCCACGGGAGTGGACTCCTCGTCGGTGTCGGAGGGCGGCGAGTCGGCCATACCCTTCGTTGGACACTCGGTCACTATGAATCCCCGGCCGCGGGCCTGGCTTCACGTTCCACGGGGCGGTCCGCCGGCACTGAAACGATCGAGGAGACAGGAAACGACTTTACCGGGGCCGGACCACCGTCCGGCCATGCGACTGGAGGAGTACTGGGGCATCGGGCCGAAGACGCGGGCCCGCCTCGAGGAAGAACTCGGAGTCGAGCGCGCGGTGGCGGCCATCGAATCGGGCGACACGCGGGCGCTGGTCGGGGCCGGGATCCCACGGGGTCGTGCCACGACCATCCTCCGGCGGGCACAGGGTGGCGAGGCCATGGACCTGCTGGCCACGCGGGACACTCGTGACGTCTACAAGGAACTGCTCGACCTCGCTGGCGAGTACGCGCTCACCGAGGACGCCGCGAGCCGCATCCGTATCCTCACGCCACTGCCGACCCGCGAGCGTATGACCGAACGCCTCGACAGGATCGAGAGTGCCCGCGAGGCGTGGGCGGGGCTGGACGAGGCCAGCCGTGAGGCTGTCGAGGACGCCTTCGCCGAACACGACAGCGCTGGTGGCGAACTCGCGAGCGTCCGCACGGCTCTCACACTGTCACGGACGGGCGTCTCCGGCGGCGTCTTCGGACCTATCGACGAACTCGACGAGGCGGACCTGGAAGACGCCGCGTCCGCACTCGCGGGGCTGCAGGGTGGCGGCGACGGCGTCGGTGAGGGCGCCGACGACCAGCTCGACCAGCTCAGGTCCGGACTGGCTGGCGTCGAAGACATGGCCGCGACGCCGTCGTCGGTCGTCGAGGCAGTCCAGTCCGAAGCACGGAACGCCGACGCGTTCCGAGAGACACTGGTCGACCACGTCACCAGCGAGACGCGCGTCGACGTCGGTCGCGTCCGCGAGGCAGCGTCCGTCGAGGCCGCCGACGCCAGCGACTTCGTGACTTCGACGCTACGTTCGCTGGCCGACGACCTCCGGACGGCCGTCGACGAACGCGAGCAGGAAGTCGCCGAGAGACTGGAGGAGGCCATCGCCGACGCGCGTCCCACCGTGGACGCGGCCGTCGAGGCGGTCGACGACGTCGCGCTGTATCTCTCGCTGGCACGTTTCGCCGACGAGTTCGACCTCACTCGCCCATCGTTCGTCGACCGCGAGACGGTCGCAGTGGCGAGCGCACGCAACCTGGCGCTCGTCGCGGGCGGTACCGACGTCCAACCCGTCACCTACGCTATCGGGGACCACGATCTCGACCTCGACCGCTCGGGAGCGGACGAGACAGCGGCGCCGCCCGCTGGCCACCGCGTGGCGGTCCTGACCGGCGCGAACAGCGGCGGGAAGACCACACTCCTCGAAACGCTCTGTCAGGTGCAACTGCTCGCCCAGATGGGGCTGCCGGTGCCCGCCGAGGGCGCAGAAGTGGGTGTCGTCGAGACAGTCGTCTTCCACCGGCGACACGCCAGTTTCAACGCGGGCGTGCTCGAATCGACGTTACGCTCGGTCGTGCCGCCGCTCACCGACGAGGGCCACGCGCTGATGCTCGTCGACGAGTTCGAGGCGATCACAGAACCCGGGTCGGCCGCGAACCTCCTCCACGGCCTGGTCCAGTTGACCGTCGACCGCGGGGCACTGGGCGTGTTCGTCACCCACCTCGCCGACGACCTCGAACCGCTCCCGCCGGCGGCGCGCACCGACGGCATCTTCGCCGAGGGACTGACACAGGACCTGGATCTCGAAGTGGACTATCAGCCCAGATTCGAGACGGTCGGGCGGTCGACACCGGAGTTCATCGTCTCTCGCCTCGTCGCCAACGCCACCGACCGGAACGAGCGCTCGGGGTTCGAGACGCTCGCCGAGGCGGTTGGTGAAGAGGCAGTCCAGCGGACGCTCTCGGACGCGCGCTGGTCGGCCTGAACGGACCGGGAACTGGTCGGTGACGGTCTGTCAGGCGAGTTACTGTGGCCGTTCGGCGATTTCCGGTGCGGTCGTCTTCTCCTCTTCGCTCTCGTGTTCCAGTACCTCGCCGTCGGGTAGTTCGACGCTCGGCTCGCGACCGAGCGTGAGCAGGCGCTCGGCGAGCGTAAGTTCGTCCGGGTACGGCGTGGGTTTCTCGACCGTCTCGAAGTCGACACGTACCTCGTCGCCGTCCGCCGCGATACGGACGGCCGACAGCTGGTAGGACGGGTAAAAGACCGGCGGCAAGATGCCAATGACCCCGTCGCGGCGGTGCAGTCGCTTGAGCCAGGTCCCGCTGTTGACGAGCAATCCGCCATCGACGGATTTCAGCCTGGGGCGGTGCGTGTGGCCGTAACAGTAAATCGACGCGTCCGGGCACTCTTCGAACACCTGCCGGGCGGCCTCCTCGTAGGGGGACTCGGCGTCGACGGTGAGCCGCGTCTCGAAGACACCGAAGCGTTCGATGGTTTTCCTGACGTCACGACGGAGGAAATACAGCGGTACTGCCACGAGCAACAGGAGTCCGGTGACGGTGACGTTTATCGCCAGGAGGAATCTGAGGGCTGTCCCGGCGGTGCCGGACTGCCCGAGAACGGCCATCGCGGCGTCTACTGGGGTCGACCAGACGCCGAGCAGGTCTAACCCAGTGAGCACCGCGAGGACGGCACTGACGTTGAAAAGCACCATGAACGGAAGCATCGCGTAGCGCAACAGCGGGTTCATCTCCCGGTAGAAGTACTTCGAGATCACCCAGACGGGGACTCGCTCGGTCGGGGTGACAGCCTGGATGTCTTTCAACCAGTTGTAGCGACCGCGGTCGGAGAGCTTGCCGGCCCGACTCGTCACGAGCGTGTTGAAGTAGTAGCCAAGCGGCGTCGCGTTCGGGTCACCCCAGTCGTCGATCCGGTTGTTCGGGTCCTGCTGGTGGCCGTGCTCGAAGTAGACCTCGTGGTCGCCGACGCGGCGCGTCATCGACTGCTCCTGGACGACGTCGACGTTGTAGGCCGCGAAGCGGTCGACGTACTCGTCGTAGGCAGCGAGTTCGTGGTCGTGGTTACCCGGGAGCAGGGTGATATCGACCGTCTCGCCGGTCGCCCGCAGTTGTGCGAACAGTCGCGGGTACTGTGCTTCGAGCTGGTCGAACTTCTCCAGTCCCTCGACGGTGGTAAACTCCCAGAGCCCGAAGGCGTCGCCGTTGATCACGAGTTCGGCGTTCTCGTCGGAGTGCTCTAGCTCCTCGAGGAACTCGAGCAACTCGTCGAGAAACTCCACTTCCTGGAGTTGCTCGTCGCCGCCGATGTGGAGGTCGCTGACGACGTAACAGACAGTCTCGTCGTCGTCCATTCACTATTACTGTCGGATGCATCGCCATAGGTGTTGTCTCTGACGCGGGGGCGTCACCGGAACAGTGCGGGTGTACGTTCGAACCGGCGGATTCGCCGGCGAACTCGCGTCTCGACCGGTCCCCTGGCAACCAGGTTCCGGTGTGGCCCCGACTGGTTCCGTGACCGCCACAGCCACCAGTGTCACCGCCGATCTGTCCGGCAACCTCTCGTCTACTGGTCACGGCGAAAAACCGGGCCGGTTCTCACCGACCGTGAATCGGTCGACGATGCCGCCTACAGAATCCCCGGGCGGGACGGCTTACCCCTCGGCCGCTTCGGTGACCAGCACCGAGGCGTCCATGACCGCGAAGCCGTCTTCCAGGGTTTGCCGGACCGCGTCCGGTTCGGGGGTGTGGTCCGCGATGACCAGCCAGACCGCGGCGGTCACGCGGATGTCCGTCGAGCGGGGCGTGACGTCGGTCACGCCGGTCACGTCCGCCGTCTCGACGCCGTCGACGTCGGCGACGACGGCGCGGACGCCGCTCTCGAGGTCGCCCATGGTGTCTCGGGGGACCCACAGGTCGATCTCGGCCGTCACTTCGACCGTTTCGCTGGCATGGACAGCCATAGGCCCCCGGCGCGAGTCGAACGCGCGCCGCCTCGTGGCGGCCGCCGTGCGGGGGTGGCCCGGTCGACAGTGATACCTCTCTCCGGTTCGAGAGGCGCCTCGCCACCTGGACGACCGCCGAAGCGGGGTCGCCCGAGGGGCTGTCGCCGGGTCGTGCGTCGTGGTGCGCTGGTAGCGGGGTCGAACTGTGCCGTCAGCGCGCTGGTGCGGTCAGCATGGGTTTGCGGTCTGCAGTGGGTTCGGGAGCTGGTCTCCGACGCGAGGTCGGAACGTCAGCGGGTGGTCCGGACAGCGGGTGGCCCACACGGGGTACCCGCCCGTCGGCGAGAGCCGGTGGCTGGACCCGGAACGTGACAGTCAGCAAGAGAGCCGAAACGGCTCGAACCGACCGTCGACGTCCGGGCCCCACCTCGGGGCTCACGCGGCGACGGTCGGTTCGAACATCCGATAGATCCCTGCCGACCGATTTGCCACGCCCGCCGTGAGAGACGGATTGACGGCACACGCCGGGCTCGCGCCCGCACCGAGTGCCTGTAGCGTGGGTAGGTCGGTCTTCATCGGGATCACCGCTCGACGTTTCGGCCGAGCGTACAACCACGTCATAGGGGGAACATATTAAATTTTTTCCACGAATGTGACGCGTTCACATGGCTCGTTTTCGCTGGTGGCCTGGTCGGGTGTACGGTGGCTCAGGCGCCGTCGAGGGGAGTGCTCTGTAACTGATCGGCCGACGACAGCTCGGTCCTCTCTGTAACAACTGCTAACGATCAGTACAGATGAAAACCACATTGTCGGAAGAATTGCGTTATTCTGACGACTGATGGTGTTGGAAGCCAACAATATCCACAATGACAGACCATCACCTATCCGACGAAGAAGAGACGGAGATGCTCGAGGAGATCCACACGACAGCAACCGCAGAAAAGTTCCGAAACTTCGTCTGCGAGGAGGTGCCTCTCCAGCCTGATGATTCAGTACTTTCAGTCGGATGTGGGCCGGGATTTGAGACAGCAGTCCTGGCACAACAGGTCGGAGAAGCCGGAAGTGTGACAGGGATTGATGTGAACGAAGACGTGCTGGCCACAGCACGAGACCGGTGCCGTGACCTTCCACAGGTCTCGTTCCAGCATGGAGATGTTACGGATCTCCCGGTAGCAGACGAACGCTACGACCTCGCTATTGCTAAACAGGTGCTCCAGTTCGTCGACGACGTTGACTCAGCACTGGGTGAGCTCTATCGAGTGATCAAACCCGGCGGACGGATTGCGGTTGTCGAGGGAGCCAGAGAATCGCAAGTCATTCACTCTTCAGATCCTGAACGAATGCGACGCGCCAACGAAGTGTATCGAACTGGAAGGGGGGATCGACACTTCGGAACCCGGCTTGTTTCATTGCTTCCTGAAGCCGGCTTCACCACTGAAGACGTCGTTTCCCGTTCAAGCGTGCAACGGGAGATCAACGACCAAATCGAGCGCGGAATCGAAGTGCAACGTGGATTCTTGGAGTCGAGCGAGGTATTCGATGACTCGGAAATCAATGCGTGGGAACAGGATCTCAGAGGTCTCGATGATGCTGGCCAGTTCTTATTCTCTGCGATAACCCTCCTCTATATCGGCCGAAAGCCTGTGTGAGATAGGACTCACCACGTTCTGAAACTCATTTCCATTCTTCCGATGAGCGCGTTCTATTCTCGCATAGACACTGAACAGCCAACTCATCACCTCACAGATGAAACCAAGATATCGGTAGAATTCTACGACGAACTCACTCGACGTGGACCCGGGTGACGTGGCCGCCACAGCCACACTGGTCGACGTACGATACCGTGACGTCGGCGTCGACCCGTTCCGCCACGGCGTCGAAGAGGTACTCGGACGGGTGGCCCTGGTCGCCGTGGGTGACGAGGTTGACGTGGTTTCCGCTCGTGGTGTGCTCGACAGCGTCGACGGCCTGCGTGAGCACCAGTTCCCGGTCGTCGGCGTGTTCCGGTTTCTCGAGGTTCGCCGACCAGGAGTTGTCGTGGACTCTTTCGGTGATCGGTTCCGCCGCGTCGTGACTCTCCTCGGCGTCCTGATTTGTGTCTTCGTCGTGACTCGTGGCCATACCCGGTAGTTGGCGTCGAGTACCCCTCCACCTGGCGCCGAACATGTGCGGCCGTCCCGGGTCGACGTCGGTCCGGAACGACTGGGATCCTCAGTCGGTGTGGAAACCCCTACCTGAGAGCCCGGCGTGCCCCTGGGTATGGTCTCCCGAACGGACGACGAAACCGACGAAACCAACGAAGGAACCGAGATCAACGAGCGACTCGACCGTATCGTCGACTTCCTCGCGACGTATCTACCCTGAAACCGGTACTGTTCCCTGACCGAGCAGGTCGTGTCATCGGTTGTCGTGGCCTCGCCAGTGCTTTTATCGTCCGGGCTGGCTGTCCGAGACGAGTTATGTCGGACCCCTTTGCACAGGCGCTCCACGATTACCACTTCGCGCAACTCCGCGAACCGCTTCGGTATCGAAGCGGGGAGAGGATCGAGGAAGTCGGTATCGACTTTTATTTCGAGACGGTCGACCTGGCGGGCTCCTGGCTGGCGTCGTGGCTCGACGGCCCGGTGCTCGACATGGGGGCCGGGGCCGGGCGCCACGCCCTCGCACTCCAGGAGGAGTACGAGACGGTCGCTATCGAACAGACCGAACCGCTGGTCGAACTACTGCGTGACCGCGGTGTGACCGACGCCCGACTGGCGGACATGTTCGAACTGCGTGACGCGTTCCCGGCGGACAGATTCGCGTCGGCGATCGCGCTCGGCACGCAGGCGTCTCTCTCCCGGTCGATGCGCGGCCTCGAAGAGTTCCTCGACGATCTCGCCCACGTCACGACCGCCGACGGGACCGCCGTTATCGACGGTTACGACCCCGAACACGAGCACACGAGGGAGAAACTCGACTACTACGACGACCCCGCGGAAGGGCTCGCCTACCGCGTCCTCCAGATGGAGTACGACGGAACACTGGGCGAACCGTGGCTCTACCGACTCTTCACGCCCGACCGCGTCCGCGAAGTCGTCGCTCGCACGGACTGGACAGTCGCCGACGTTCAGTACGGCCCGGAGTATCTCTACCGGGTCGCGCTCGAAAAACGGTGACCCGCTGACCTGGTCGCGGCCGTCCCGGTCGGCGGTCTCCTCGTCGCTTTCTTGGTCTCATTCTTCGTCGCCGCCTTCGCCATCCTCTCCGTCCGTCGATTCGTCGTCGTCCGGTTCGTCACCGTTCTCCGACTCCTCCGACTCGTCGGCGAACCGGTCGTCCGCGACGGTGTGCTCCCGGACTCGCACGCCTTTCTTCGCGAGGTGTTGCATCTGTCGCCGGGCGAACTCCTCCTCGCGCGTCCCTCGCGTCGCGAGCACGTACATGAGCGCCCGGCCGGCGGGCCGCATCGTCCGGCCCGCTCGCTGGGTGCCCTGCCGGCGTGAGCCGCCCAGTCCCGAGGCGACGATCGCGACCTCGGCTTCCGGAAGGTCGATTCCTTCGTCGCCGACCCGCGAGACGACGAGGGTCTCGAGCGTACCCGACCTGAACGAGGAGAGGAGTCCCTCGCGCTCCGCGTGTGGCGTCTCGCCGGAGAGGAAGGGCGCGTCGATTGCCTCCGCGATCGCATCGCCCTGGTCGAGGTAGTCCACGAACACGAGCGCCTGCTGGGTCGGGTGCTCTTCGAGCAGCGCCTCGACGTGAGCGATCTTCGCGGGATTTGTCGCCGCCGCCTGCCGGCGCTCGTGGCCGTGACTCGCGGCGTACTCGTCCTGGGCGGTGACCGTGGCGGCGTCGTGGCCGGACTCGGGCGGTTTCGTCGGGACGCTCGCGTCCGTTGCACCCGCGGCCTCCTTGGTTGCGTCGGCTTCCGTGGCTGTCTCGCCGGCACCAGTATCGGTGGTTTCCACCGAATCAGTTTCGGAATCCGCCGAAACATCTGCGTCGGTGCCCGCCGCCCGCTCCGGCCACGGCACGAAGTGGAGTTCGAGTTCCGGCTCGGCGACGTAGCCGGCGTCGAAGAGCTTGTCCCAGTCGGTGCCGATCGGCGGCCCGATCAGCGTGAATATCTCCTTCTCCTTGTCGTCCTCCCGCACGGGCGTCGCCGAGAGTCCGAGGCGGTGCTTCGTCTGGAGGTCCGCGCTCCGTCGGTAGATTTTCGAGGGGATGTGGTGGACCTCGTCGTAGACGACGAGCCCCCATCCGCGGGAGTCGAACAGGGAGCGGTGGCGGTCCATCCCGGCGGTCTGGTACGTCGCGATCGTCACCGGCCGGATCTCCTTCTGCCCGCCGTGATACTCGCCGATCTGATCCGGTTCGAGCGTCGTGTGCCGGAGGAGTTCCTCGCGCCACTGGGTGGCGAGTTCCCTGGAGGGGACCAGCACGAGCGTCTCGCCGCCGACGGCCGCCAGTACGCCGATGGCCGTCACGGTCTTGCCCGCGCCCGAGGGGCCGACGAGGACGCCCGAGCGCTGGTCGAGGAACCGTTCGATCCAGTCTTCCTGATACTCGCGGAGGTCGACCGTCAGTTCGAGGTCGAGCGGGTCCCCGGTGTCGAGATCGCGGTCGTCGACGACCGGATAGCCCGCCTCGTAGAGGGTCCGCTTGATCTCCGCTTCCGCGCCGTCGCGGACCCAGCTCTGAGTGTCCGATATCGGGGCCACCAACTGCTCCTCACCGAGTTTCTGGCGGCCCACGTTCCCCATCAGGCTCTCCGAGGCGCCTTCGAGGACGACGTAGCCGTCCTCGTGGGTGAACAGCCTGAATCGGTTCGCCCGTTTCCACTGCGACTCCACCCACGATTCGAGGTGCGGTGATCGCCGCGGGAGTACCGAGCGCATCAGCGAGAGCAGGTCGGACACGTCGTCGAACGGGGCCTGCCAGACGTCCTCCTGTCTGATCTCGTAGATGTATCCGCGCGTGTTCGCCTCCCGATCCGCGGTGGTTCGCTGTCGCTTCCCGGTGGAATCGACCAGGTGGGCGAACTGCGAGAGCTGCGCGCGGGTGTACTGTGTGGGACGATCGACGACGATCTCCCGACGCTCGGGGAACAGCACGATCCGCTCCCGGTCGGCGAGTTCGCTCCACTCCGTCGGAAAGTAGACGATCGGGTCCGATTCGACGTTAACGCGCTCTACGGAGCCCGACTCCGAGAGGTCCTCGAGTGTCTCCGCGGCGGCCGACTGCGTGGTGTCGAGTCTCCGGGCCACTTCCGACGCCGTCACCACGGGCCGACCCTCCGCCTCCAGTACGTCGCGGAAGCTCTCGACGTCGACCGCCTCGCCGTCGGCTGTCTCGAGACCGGGGCTCTCGGCGGCGACAGGCTCGGCCGCGCGGCCGGACGTCTCGTCCGGTTCGGACCGGTCGTCGGTATCTGATTCGGCGCTCCCCTCCTCGTCGGTCATTGTCCCTCGGGAGGGCCCCAATCGGGAAACGGCTTGCGACTCTCGCAGCGATCTCGCAGGTTCGACTGGTCATCATTCTAATGTGCAGACCCCGCCGACGAACGCGTCGAACGAGAGGACCGCGTGAACGGACACACCGGGTTTCCGGTGAAACGTCGTCGTCGCGAGCGGTCGGCCCGCGCCGGTTCGGCGGGACTCGGGTTCGCGGTGGCACACCACGTTTCCGGTGAATTCGACACCCTGGTGAATCGCCCCCGAAGGAGCTTGCAGAACGAGCATCAACCCGAGGTTCAAGGCGGGCATCGTCCTCGGAGGCACACCGGGTTTCCGGTGAAATGCGCTGGTACTGACTCGTCCAATATAGAGCGACCCGAGATAGCGTGACTGAGTCGCGCGAAGACGGATCCAATTCTGTCCTTCGAAAAGCAACAATTAAGTACTCGGTTCTCGTCACCTACCAGTGACTCCGTCGCACGCTAGTGAGAGAGACTCGTCGAGTCTGTTCCGATCGAAATACGCCCGTCGTCCCCTCCCTCCATTCTATACGCACAGTCCGCTCGCCTCGTTCCTCATCGACGCATTCTGGATTACGGCTATCCGCTGGTCGGCGTCTTCAGCCCGAGAGACGCCCACGAATCGGCCCAGGCCTGCGGGGACCACACCGTGTTTCCGGTGAACACGACCTCCGTTCGCGACCCCCGCTTCGAGTCCAATCCACCCCTCTTTCCCCCGTTTCACCGGAAACCCGGTGTGTGTCCGATGCCGAAATATACACCATTCTCCGAGGGAGGCGGACGCGGCACGAGCGACAAGTACCACCCCGTGAGTCGCGGGGAATAACAACGTATTTCACCGGAAACCCGGTGTCCTGTAGTATGCCGGACACCAGCGACGACCTCTTTACGCGAGAGGATCCCATCTTCTCCAACAAGGAGTTACTCGAGATCAATCACCTCCCGGGAGAGGGACGAATCGTCGGTCGCGACGACGAGATCTCGGACCTCGCGGCCGCGGTCAATCCCGCGATCTTCGGTCAGAGTCCCAGCAACGTCCTCATCTACGGGAAGACCGGGACCGGGAAATCCCTCTGTGCGAAGTACGTCTCACAGCGTCTGGTCGACACGGCCGGCGAGGAGGACGTGAAGGCGACCTTCGCCTACGTCGACTGCGCGCAGGACACCACGGAAACCCAGGCCGTCCAGACGATCGCCGACGGCGTCAACGAATCGGGAGTCACCGGCATCAAGGTCCCCGACAAGGGACTCAGCACCTCGACGTACTACAAGCGCCTGTGGCGGATCCTGGACGCACAGTACGACGTCGTCCTCATCCTCCTCGACGAGATCGACAAGCTCTCCGACGACGACATCCTGATGCAGCTCTCGCGGGCCGGCGAGGCGGGCAAGATCGAGCAGTGTAAACTCGGCGTCATCGGCATCAGCAACAAGATCCAGTACAAGGATCGGATGGACGAACGGGTCAAATCCAGCCTGTGCGAACGGGAGTTCGTCTTCCCGCCGTACGACGCGAACCAACTGCGAGAAATTATGGAGGCGCGCTCGGACGCCTTCCGCGACGGGGTCCTCGACGCCTCGACGATCCCGCGGGCGGCCGCCCTCGCCGCCCGGGAGCACGGCGACGCCAGGAAGGCGATCGACATCCTCCGGTACGCCGGCGAGATCGCGCAGTCGACCGGCGCACAGACCGTCCGAGAGGAGTTCGTCACGCAGGCGCGCGAGCGAGCCGAAACCGATCGGTTCCGCGAACTCATCCGGGGATCGACGCCCCACTCGCGATACGTGCTCCAGGCGCTCGCGATCCTCTCGCTGTCGAGCGACCGCCAGGAGGGGTTCCGGACGAGTCGCGTCTACGAGGTCTACGAGAACATCTGCGACGGCCAGGGATCGGACACGCTCTCGCTGCGGCGCGTGCGCGACCTCCTCAAGGAGCACGCCTTCCTCGACATCATCGAACAGTCGAAACACAGCGGCGGCAGCGCCGAGGGCAGTTACACCAAACACCAGCTACTCGAAGACCCGCAGGTCGTCAAAGACGTGTTGACCGAGGACGTGACCTGATATCGATTACTCTCGTCTCGTACCGCCGAGGGCTCCCCCCGTTGACGACGCTCGGCAGTGAACAGTGAGAGTAATCATCACGATCCCATCCGACAACCCGGCGGTGATCGAAGTCCTTCTCTGATTCCGTTTCCGCTCCGGTTACGCTCTCTCCCCGAGCACCTCGTCGACGTCGGCGAGGGAGTCGAGGACAAAATCCGGTTCGACGTCGACCGCGTCGATGGTTTCGCGGTCTGTCACTCCCGAGAGCACCAGTACGGTCGTCATCCCGGCGCGTTCGCCCATCCGGATGTCCGTCTCGATCCTGTCGCCGACCATCAGACAGCGTTCGGGGTCGACACCGACCCGATCGAGCGCGGTCTCGATCATCCGGGGAGAGGGCTTCCCGAGCACCTCGTCCACCGTCTCTCCCGTCACGCCCTCGATCGCGCCGATCATCCCGGCCGCGTCCGGGATCGCCCCGTCCTCGGTGGGACAGGTTCGGTCGGGATTCGTCGCCAGGAACGGCGCGCCGCCGTCGAGGGTTCGGAGCGCAACGTCCAGCGCCTCGTAATCGAACTCCCGATCCATCGACGCCACGACCAGATCGGCCGGACGGTCGGTCGTCGTCTCGACGCCGGCCTCGTGGAACTCGTCGAGTAGCGGTGCTTCTCCAACGACGAACGCTTCCTCGTCGGGATAGGTCTCGCGAACGTACTGCGCCGTCACCCACCCGGAGTTGACGACGTCGTCGACGGTGGCCTCGACACCGAGTCCCC
>ENA-ORDC01001232-ORDC01001232.1-marine-metagenome-genome-assembly--contig:-NODE-1232-length-19869-cov-3.860247_pt1 | contig 19869 bp, 28 predicted proteins | sample MGYA00237783_ERZ508515 | MGnify/ENA primary metagenome ERZ508515 (study PRJEB26186, sample SAMN06268792) | marine metagenome | isolation source: Eden Landing Ponds, San Francisco, CA, USA | place... | reverse complement strand
CGTCCCGATCCGCATCATGAAATACGACTCTTGGCCCTTCCGCTGGTGGTACAGCCCCCACCACTTGAACCGCTCGAACCAGGCGTCGTGCTCGTCTTCGGGGATCGCGTCCCAGCCCTCCTCGGCGAACTCCATCAGGTGCTCCCTGATCTCGCTGCCGTAAACCTCGTCTTTCCACTTCTCGACCTTCGTAGGCATTCGTGTTTCCCACAATGAACTGGCCCTTTAAACACCCGCGCATGTCGACAAACGAGCCCACCTCTCCAAAAAACAGGACAGTGTTGCCGGCTATTTCGGGGTTGCCAGCCGACTGCGACGGTCCGGAACGTGGAGTGTCTGGGGGTCGACACCGTAGAACTCGCCGGAGTCGGGGTCGATGACGCGGCCGACAGTGAGCCAGCCGGTCACGCCTTCGGTCCCACAGCGGATACACCGGCCGGCGATACGGGCCTGGATGTCCGGGTGGTCGACGCCGACCTCGGCGAACCCCTCGGCGAGGAAGTCCGCAACCGAACAGTCACAGAGGTCGTGGCGGGCCAGCGGCCACAGGTCGCTGACGTTGATCCGGCGCTCGTCGTTGACGCTGATCCACGCTCCGTCGTCGAGCTGGTGGACGTCGGTGGTCATTACCGGCCCTACTCGCCCGGGGACCCAGAGGCTGTCGGCGCGGACAACACCTGCCGGCGCCGGCGACGGCAGCCGTCCGCTGGTTCCGTCGGAGATACCCGACAGCGTTGCCGGTAGACGGGAGCGCTGGTAGGACTTACCCGAGCGAACGGGGTTATTAGAGCGTAGGGCATATGCAGGAGTACGCACCGATGACGCAGACAACCGACGACGTGACCGAAGAGCCCGAGCCGGACACCAGCCACCTCGACGATGTCGACGACGGCTGTGGCTGTGCCGAGGTCTGGGAACACCTCTCCGAACAGCGAGAGGGCGAGGCATCTGACTGAGCGGACGCTGTGCGCCCGACCCCCAGTAGGCGGGAGCCTTTTGACCGACCACACCTAATCGACGAGCAATGAGTCCAGAGGGGCCAGAAAGCCCGCCGACGGACCGTGAATCGCCCGTCGGCGAGCCGGTCATCCGAGGCGACCCAGCCGTCACCGGACAGCGACCCGAGGAGGCCGTCGAGTTCGACCCCGACGACCCAGAGAGTCTCGAAACCGCCGCCCAGACGGTCAGACAGTTCGCCAGCGACGCCGCCGGCGAGGCCGACACCGTCTTCATGCTCCGGGGCGCCGCCGCCTGTGCCGCCCTGGTCCGCGGAGAAGGCTCGTACAAGGCCGCCGCCGAACGCGCCGGCGGCGACGCCACCGTCGCCTTCATCCGAAAGTGGTCCCGCGTCCACGACCTTCCGCGGTCGATCCGCAAACACGTCGCGATGGGTCACATCGCACCGACGGCGGCGAAACACATCGCCCGCGTCGCTGGCGACGCCCGCCTGCAACTCGCCTGGGCCGCGCTGGACCACGGCATGACCGTCCGCCAGGTCCGGTCAGTCGCCAGTACGGTCAACGACGGCGCCTCCGTCGACGAGGCACTCACCGAGGCCGGTATCACGCTCGGCGAGTTGACGATGGAGCTCCCCCCGAACGTCTACCGGGAACTGCGCCGCCGAGCCGCACTCAACGACGCCGAACCCGACGACCTCGTCGCGGACGCGTTACGGCGGCGCTTCGACCGGACCTGATCGTAAGTTCTTAATCGCCGTCTCTCTGATTCAAGTACGAGGGCCGGTAGCTCAGTCAGGCAGAGCGTCTGGCTTTTAACGCGTCTACGCGTTCGATCCGCGTGGCCGCGGAAGAGACCAGATGGTCGGGGGTTCAACTCCCTCCCGGCCCGTACACGAGACACCGACCGACGCGACCGCCGTCTACGCGATTCAGTTCTGAAACGGGATTAACTCGCTGCAAACGCCGCTAGACGTCTCTCGGTTATACGTGGCCGGCGCCCGACGGTCCGACCGGAGCGATGACAGCCGAGAAGATACGAACCGCGGTCGGACGCGAATCGATACGCTCGGTCAGCAAGCTCGTCCTCGGGACCGGAGCGCTGATCCTGCTGGTCGCGCTCGCGTCGCTGCTGCCGGGCGTCGACTGGCTAGTCCCGGAGACGCCGCTGACCGTCGGCGCAGTCATCACCGCGCTGGCGACGCTGGCCGTCGTCGGACTGCTCACGTATCTCGCATCAGGACTGGCGGCGTTGACGCGACTGGCGCTTTCCGGCCCCGAGACCGTCGTCGAAAACGTCGCTTCGGTCGTCCACTGGCTGGTCGTCCTCGCAGCCGTGCTAGTCGGCCACGCCGGACTGGCAGGCGCCGTTCGGCCGCTTGTCGGCGCCGCCTGGCTCTACGACCTCGCCTTCCTGCTGGCGGCGCTGGCGCCGCTGACCGTCATCGCCTCGCGACTGTTCGTCACGCTCGACCCCGCCGCTGAGCTGTTCGCCGACAGAATCGCCGGCCCGAACCGCGACGACGGCCCTGCCGACGCCACGCCGGAGTCCGACGACTCGACCGCCTGACGGCCACGGGGTGCCCCCGACGGCCGCGCAACCGGTCGCTCTCCCGAGACGAACCACGAACTTTACCAGTGAGAACGGCGAGATGGGGAGTATGAGTGTCACGAACCGATTCGACGACCGGCTCGAACCCGTCGGTATCGCCGTCGGTGTCCTCCTGGTACTGGTCGGCGTCGCGACCATCGCCGGCGCCCCGTGGGCGACGAAAATCAGTGCCGCCGCGGCCGCCCTCCAAGTCGTCGGTGCAGTCGGGACCGCCGTCGTCGGCGTACTACTTGTGTGGCTGAGCCGAACCAACTGAGCGACTTCTCCGACCGTCTAGGGTACGCGACTGTCTCGTGAGCCGCCCCCGTCCTCCCGTGAACCACGCCCGACTCGCTCCCGAGAGCGACCGCTCGACGAGTACCGGTCGGCCCGTCAAAACAGCGCCTCGAAAGGAAGTGCCGTCTACCCGCGGACGGGCAGGAACGCCGTCGCGATCAGGATGATGGCCGCGACCGCGCTGATCTCCGCGATCCCCCATAGGCCGTTCATACGCTGCTGGTAGCTGTCGATCTCCTGGTTCTGGGCGCTGTACTCACTGTAGTACTCGTCGGTCGAGAGGACCTGCACCGTCGAGTTGTCCGGGAAGTGCGCGAAGTACTGCTGGTCGCCGACGGTGACGTTCCCGCCTTCGGTGAGTTCGAGCGTGTTTGTCACCTCACCCGGTCGCGTGAGCGTGACACTCTCGTTGTCGACCGCGTCGACCGTCGTCTCGTTACCCTGATAGGTGAGCGTCTCCCCTTCGGCGATCGTGTGTCGCTCTAGCGGCGGGAAGTACTCGTCGACGGCCACGTTCGTGTCGTTGGCCCGGTACGTGACCTTCTGGACGCCGTCCTGTACGATCGTCTCGTTGTACAGCGCCGGGTCGCGCTGGACCAGCGCCTCGATGTCACGCTGTTCGGTGAACGTCGCCTCGGTCGGGTCGGTGACGTTCTCCGTCTGAACTTCGAACAGGTACGGACCGCCCCAGACCAGCGTCGCAGCGCCCGACTCGACGGACGTTACGGTTGCTTCGGGACCGCGGAACGTGAACGTGTCCCCCACGGCGTGGGTCTCGTTCACCGACGCGTCATCGGCCTGCGCGAGCGTGAACGAACCCGCGGTGTCGTTGACGCTGACGGCGTACTCGCTACCGTTGTAGGAGACCGTCGACCCGTCCTCCAGGACCGCCTCCTCGCGAGCCTGTTGGTCGGTCCATCTGACGTCCGTCACTGGTATCTCCGACCCGTTGTCCAGCGTCGTCGTCAGGGTCGCGGACTCGTTGACCCACGCGAGTTCGCCCGTCCGCGTCACCTCGCCGCCGTCCGACTCTGCCTGGATGTCGACGGTGTGTGTCCGGTCACCGAGCACGATCTCGTTACCAGGCGAATACTCCTGGGCGTCGAGCGAGACGACCGGCGCGGACGTCGTCGCGATGAGACCGTACGCGGCGGCCCCGAGGACGACGAAAAGCGCGAGATACATCGCCGCGGCTCGTCTTTGCATATGTCTTCGGTCGGTCGTCCCCGCGTATAATGATTACCAAATTCGACCGGACGGCCGTCTCTGTCCTTCGACCAGCGGCTACGACGGCGAAGAGACCGCCGCGCTCCGCTCGTCCCCGTCGCACGACGCCGCCGCGAGTTCATCTGCGAGCGTCCCGACAGCCTCCTTGTGCCCGGCCTTCGACGTGTAGACCGCCATCGGCGAAACGCCCAGCTCGTCGTACCCCGAGAACTGCTCCGGCGACGCGATCCCCCGCTGCTCGTAGTCCTGCCTGAGAAGCCAAAACAGACTGTGGAGGTGAACCAGTTCGTCTTTCTTCATCAACCGATCCTACGTGCTGGATACACCTAAACGCCGGGACGGTTTCTCAGAGAGTACACTCCCTCCGATGTATCGTTCGGAAAAGAAGCCAAGGGCCGGATTTGAGCCTGAACCTTAACAATCCACGACACCTGCCCATTTCCATGGCCGACTCGGACCCACGCGACGAGGTCGATACACTCCGCAGCCGGCTCGAAAACGGCGAACGATACGTCCAGTACGAGGCCGACCGTGCTCACCTCCTCCAGATGAGCGATAACATCCGCCTGCTGCCGTCGGAAATTGGGGCTCACCGGCACCTCAAGCTCCTCAGGCACTGCTCGCGGATGACTCAGCTCGTCCAGCCGCCGACCGTCGGCGACTTCCGGGAGAACGACGAGGCCGACGCCGCTGGAGTCACCGACGAGGAGGACATCGAATCGCTTCTGGAGAGTCACGGACTGCTCGGGCTGGTGCTCGACTACCGGGCGGCCGCCGACGCGGTCGTTCGCTGGATTCACAACGAGTACGACAACGAACACACGAATCAGGACTACCGGACTGCCCTGCGGTCGTTCGGCCGCTACCGGCTCAAGCGTGATGAGCCGCCGGAGAGTCTGGCGTGGATCCCGACCGGGACGAGCAACAACTTCGACCCGACGCCGAGTGAGCGCGATCTTCTCGTCCAGTCCGACGTGGAAGCGATGATCGACGCCTGTCACAACGACCGAGACAAGGCGCTCATCGCCGTCCAGTTCGAGGCCGGTCTCCGCGGGGGTGAACTCTACGACCTCCGGGTGGGCGACATCTTCGACAGCGACCACGCCATCGGGCTCCACGTCGACGGGAAGGAAGGACAGCGGACCGTCCACCTCATCTGGTCGGTGCCCTGGCTGCAGGACTGGGTGAGCGAACACCCCTCCGGCGACGACGGAGCTTACCTCTGGGCGAAGCTCTCGGATCCCGAGCGGCCGTCGTACAACACCTGGCTCGACTACTTCAAGGCCGCCGCCGAGCGGGCCGGTGTCTCGAAGGACGTGACACCGACGGCCTTCCGAAAGGCCAACACGCGCTGGCTCATCAAGCGCGGGCTGAAGACGCCCCGCATCGAGGACCGTCAGGGCCGCGAGCGCGGGTCGGAACACACCGTCCGGTACCTCGCCCGGTTCGGCGACGAGTCCAACGAGCGGGCGTATGCACAGGTCCAGAGCGTCGACGTCGACGCCGACGAGGAGACCGAAGAGGTTGCCCCGGTCACCTGCCCGCGCTGCGGGGAACTGGTCCCGCGCCATCGGGACTTCTGCGAGGAGTGTCGGTTTTCGCTGGACCTCGAAGCCCAGGACCTCCTCGATACGGTGAACAACCTCGTCGACGAGCGACTCGTCGACGCCGACGAAGGCGATACTCGGGAAGAACTCATCACGCTGCGGTCGGGGATCAACCACGACCCGAGTTCGCTGGACAAGGAGGACCTTCATGAGTTGGCCTCCTCCCTCTCAGTCGACGACTGAACGAGGATCTCACAGATACGACCGAGTGGGTCACCTTCGTACTTCTTCGCGAGGCTACGGGCCGCCTCGATTTCCTCCTCGGTGAGTCCGCTGGAGCTGCGGTCCGCCGAACTGTCGTCGCGTCGCCGGGTTCCGCTCATGCCGCACCGACCTCCGTTCCGGTCGCGACGTTGCAGGCCGCCGGCTCCGACAGTGGGATACCACCGTCCGTGCTGACTGGCGGCGTTCCCGAGTCGCCGTCGTCGTCGTCCTCGATGTCGGTGAGGTCCTTGCCGCACTCGGTACACCGGTAGGAGCGCGCGCTAACCGTCTCACAGACGGGACAGCGCGTCATCGGTCATCACCCCGGCACTTGTAGCAGACGACGCCCTCGCCGCTGGTAGCGCCGCCACAGTTCGGGCACTCGGGGAGGTCTTCGTGGTCGGTGTGGACTGCCGCGGAACCCGTTTCGAGCTGGCACTGGTCGCACAGGCGGCCGGACTGAATGAACCGGCCGCAGCGACAGGTTGGCATCTACGCCTCACCTCCGTCGTCGCCGCCGTCACGGCGGTCCGCGATGGCGTTCAGGACGGTCTCGGCGAGCCCGGCGGGGAGGACGATCCACTCGTCGTCGGAGTCGTAGCCGATGATGACCTTTCGAGGGCCGTCGTCGGCCGCCGGAAACCACACGCTGGCCGGTCGACATCGAGCGCGGTACGGTCCGACAGAGGCAACCAGTGGGCCATCGGGGTCCAACGCGGTCTCAATCGCGAGTTCGAGCGCCCGCACATCGTGGTCGGGCCCGCTCGCGCCACGCCCGTCCGCGCGGACTCCCGCACGTTGCTCGATCTTGTCGGCGAGGACCCGGAGACGCGTCGCGGCTTCCGCTGTCTCGGCGTCTAACTGTCGGCGAGAACCAGTCGCTTGACCGTTCGCACGGCCGCCTATACTGCTGTCCGTGGGGCAATCTACTTCTGCCCCTCTTTCGTTGTTCGTCATGGTCGGAAACTCCGGTGTGGAGTCGACCCGACCCCGGCGTGGTACCAACACGTCGGCCTTCAGACCGAAAGGGCCGGGTCACTTTTTCTTAGAAGAGGGGGCACAAATAATTTGGTGTGAACTACGCACCAAAGGATGCTTACTTAGGCTCAGATATAAGTGAGTACGCATCAAATAGACAACCATCGGTACTACTATGAGTTCCACAGCGCAGTCTACTGTCGTGGTTCGAAAGCAGGCCGAGTGGATGCGACCAATCGACGAGCGTATCCTTGAGACGATACGCGATGAGGGTAACATGACCCCCCGTGCTCTGGATGATTTCGATGTTACCAGCAAGGGCCACGCCAATGATCGACTTGCCGAGCTTGCCAAATACGGGCTTGTCGAGCGGATCTCTCGTGGACTCTACCGCCTGACCGACGACGGCCGAGCCTTTCTGGACGAGGAACTCGACGCTTCGACGCTCCAGCCGACCGAGTGATCGCCGCTTTTCCATTCCGAGTGAGTCCATCGGCTACGCCGGTTTCGCGCCCCGGGTGAGGTTGTCGTCCAGCCACTCCGGGATTTCGAGATCCGCGAGTTTGTCGCCGCGCCAGCTGGTCACGATCTCCGGTTCGCCCTCGCGGGACACGTCCAAAAGCCAGCGACGGCCGTCCGGATGTTCGATATCGAGTCGGGCTCCGCCCTTGTCGATGGGATGAACGTGTTCTACCTCTACTTCTGTACCGTCGTAGGTGGTCATCGTGGGCATGCAGGAGTGGCTGAAGGACGGGTTTTGAATAAAGAGGTGCTACATTTCGGTCAGATAAATCACATTCATACCCGCTCGGATGCTTCATAAGCAATTTAATAAGATGATGGATATATGGAAGGCAGAGAGGAATGGTTGAGGAGCTTGGAAGTGACTATTCTGAGATCGCGAAGTCACATTGGCTATGGATAGTATCTGCTGGCGCAATCTTGCTTATTACATCGTATTTGAGCGTAGAAATTGGATCTGGGCTTTCGGGGGGCATTATCCAGAATCTTCTAACCACTCTCGTCACCGCTGTTGCATCGACACTTGCTATCGCATTTTCTGTACTATTCATATCTACACAAATAGCAAGTGAACGATACTCTCCCGGCTTTACTGCATCATTTGTTAATGATCCAATTGTACAGCTTAGCTTTGGTCTTGGAATCGCGTCTATATTATCTGACTTGGCAATCCTGATTGTTGCACCCAGCCTCTACCAGATCCTTGATGCCGGCTCAAATGGGGCGCTATCGCTATTATTATGGCTGGTTGGCGGATTCTTAGTTGGACTGAATATTGTTTTCTTTTTTCTTCTGTATCCTTTCATCCGTCTAATCTTGATCCAGACTACGCCAGAAAACATCCTCAAGCGGTTAGAACGACAGTATGATTCAGGTCGGTTCTGTGAGGAAGCAGAAAATGCCGAGAAGATTTCGAACCATCCTATGCAACCCGTTTACGATTTTGCTCGAAATTCAATGAGACGCGGAGACTACAACGCGGCAGTATCAGCTGTCAACACTCTCTATAGGATCCCAAAAAGTCTCCTTCCAGAGATTTCTCAGGAGGACAATGTTGATATTGAATCCGTATTTGGGCCAGTGTTGAATGAGTATGGTAAGTCTCTCATCCAGCGAGCAGATGACGATGAGTATCCTGATGTCATCTCCACTGCCTCAAAAGGAATGACCGAACTAGGATCCGAAGCCATCACTGCCGGAAATAAAAGGGTATTTGACGAGGTATTCTCAACTTCCTATTCGCTGTTTGAATCCCACGCAGAACTACGTGAGGAAACGAATCTCGCGATAGTAGAGTGCTGCAGTAAATTGTACTCAAGCGCCGCAAAAGGGCCAGATATTTTAGAAGAATACATTCCAAGACAATCTCAGCTGGTGTCCCGTGTAGCAGAGCAAAATTCAGTTGTGCAGTTAGAAAAGTGCCTAACGGAGGCTGTAGATGCACACAGCGAATATGTTTCCTCTCCCAGGACAGTCGGATCTACTAACCTTGAGGAGATCCTACTGGGGCAGAGAGAAAGAGGACCCACCTGGGAAAGATCCAGTGAGGAACAGCCCTCTCTCCAGCTAAAATGTGTGTTTTTGATTATGCAGACCACAGGTGAAGTACTTTCTCTATCTGACGGTGAGAACCCACCTGGATTTGTTTATGAAGAGTGGGAATCCACAATCTGTGAGTACGACCATCAAAGCTCAGATCCCCACTTTCAGCACTTGATACGGCGATATATTGAGCTACTCGTATTTACAGACATAAATCATAGTTCTGGAATCTCAGGATTAAATCGGATATCCGGAATTGTAGTTGATGAGGAATTCCAGGCTTCTGTCGTCACCTCTTGTGATTCCATACTTAGTGAAGATAGATCTGATCTTGAGATGAATGACTTCCAATTCTTGGAACAAAATCTACTAGAGATCTGGGATCCGATCCCTACAGCCGAATACTCTGACGAATTTATTTCAGAGGTTGAGGAAATAAGACAGGAGGTTGAAAATTTAGATTTTTAAGTAGGTCTCATCTTGGGTAGACTCTTTCTGTGCTAAGTGTACTTCAGCTACCCAGCTGTCGATCGTGGTTTGAAGACAGAGATTACGTCGGTCACTGACAAGGATAGAAATTTCGTCTGCATCGACTAAAGTACTTGCGAACTCTCGCATCGGCCGCATTAGGTAGAACTGAGACATAGAGGAGATATCAGCCCCGCAATTCGATTTTTCAACACTAGCATCTCCATTTACCATATTTTGGATAGATATGGCGAGTGTTCCTTCTTCATCTACGGAAATATTGGCGAACTCACCAATCACCCCCATTGTACCTAATCCACTCCTCAATTCAGTTCGGGATACTGTGTCTATTTTATAAAGTTCTCCAACGTCAAGAGGATCCTCAAACACGGAATCAGAGTGACGAGGAAGATCGAATTCGACAGCCGAGAGTGAGTCTCCACTCGGAGTCACAATGTGGTACTCATCGCTGTTAAATTCAATCTCAAATAGCCCGTCCTCAGCCTTTTGGACGATTTCAGTGAGAGTCTCGATATTAAATGATAGTTCGCCAGGTGTTTCGATATCAACTGACATATCGCTTCCGTCCTCAATATGATGGGTGACATAGGCGGGTTGTACATGTGAATACAACTGTATCAGACCGTCATCCGCTTTTAGATGGAGGTCAGCGTGGATATCTTTATCTGGTACACTATTGATTTTATTTATACTACGTAGAAGATTTCTCAGATGCGATCGGTTGATCTCCAGAGTTGCTTTCATGCTTCTTCTCCAATTCCAAGCCCAGACCGAATCTCCTCAATAAGCGACGACCTCGCCGATTTATCGTAGAGAAACCGCTTTTTATCCCATTCAAATACATTCATCTCATCTGTACTTTCAGATATTACTTCAAGGGTGGTTTGAAGCGTAAGCATACACCGCTGCCAATATTGATCTCTCTCTTCTTTGGATAAATGACCCAGCACAGGCCGTTTATGATCCATCATGATATCATCAATTCCAGAATACGGTATTTTAGTAGTCTGTTCATGATATGAATAGGTAACCAATCGTTTAGCGAAAATGAACTTAATCAGCTGCATATCGCTCTCTCGAACGACAGGGCAAATACTACTGTCAATATCGTACAAAAATACACCATCTTGACTGCCTCGTTCAGATAATAGTTCGTCAAATTCTGGGACACTATGCTTTCCACTAACTTTTTGGACTTTTTCTGTTCCGCCAATAGAGGCAGTCCATGCAATGATGTTTTGCTTTTCGCAGAAACGGTCTACGAGCTGTTTGTGCTCTGAATATGCTCTTGAGGGCAATACAGCTACAGGTTCTTGGATGGAGGGGCCAGCCGACTCTCCTTTAATTGAAAGGTATTCCTCTACGCTAACTGAAGGGATATTTCGAAGTTGAGCTACCTCTTCAAGTTGGGATTCAATTCTGTCGGTGTCACGAATAATACCTCCATCTTCACCGACAATCGGCTTTGCTCCTACAATTTTATAGTGTTGAGCGTCATCTGAACCGATACTTAGAAAATCGGTTTCCACCGTCTTACCGTCCGCTTCAAAGCATGGATCAACAAATCTATCATATCCTTTATCTTGAAGGCTAAGTCCCTTACAAGCATCCGGGATGAAGACACCTGCAAGTCTATTGAGACACGCTGTATGCATATCGGTCAAATCTGCTACGGCAGACATTGTTAGACCCCCTTCGGAATCTCTGGGATAGACTCAATCGGGTCTACCTTAATATTGGGATCAAACTTCTGCTGAAGTTTGTGATAGAAGTACACCAATCCTGAGACGCTTCCCTCAACTGGTCTCACGTACACGGCAGTCTTTTCGTCCTCATCAATGCCTGTAACGTATATATCGTATTCATCTTTATTGAATGGGATGTTAGTCTTGGCAGAGAATTCTTTCTCATCTCGATCTGCCACTACCCCATAAAGGTCAACATCGTTCTGACCTACAGCAAGGAAGTTTGAAAGTTTGATACTAATGTCGCGAGAAAAAGCATCCGGGATCTTGAACACCAAAGCGGTGGGGCGACTATAACTCTCCAACGTGAGGCTCCCATCCTCATTTTCTGAATAGTCGTAATCCGCGCAAACGTTCTCAAATTGGTCGTATATCCACTGGGAGCGTTGCGCTGTTTCATCTACCAAAGTGAAGGTAGCACCAATATCTCCAGATTGATGGGTTACCTCACCACTTTCTTTGACTCGAACTGATGACTGAGTTTTAGCTGCAGTGCCGCCATCGCTACTAATTCCGGTAGATGGAGATGCCTCCATAGTAAATTCTGATTTTTCCGTCTCTGATTTGTCCTCTAAAAAGGGAGTCATAGCCTGCTCCATTGTCTCTTCTAGTCTCCACTTGGGTGTCGTTATCTCTATATTGACATTCTGCTGGGAGAATTCCCGTGGGTTCTCTGAATAGTATTTTTTGTACTCCTCTGGGATTTTAGAGTCTCTTTTATAGAGGTAATAGGGATCCCAAGATCGCTTCAAAGAGATGCTTTCACTGTCTGGAGAGTACTCCTTATAGATGTCATCAAGGGTATTACCTGGGATCCAGGCTTTAATGAGCCACCCTTTGATGCTGGCCAAATCTTCTAATTTTTTCCGAACACTCCCCTGAAGACGGCTGGAATAAACAACAATCCAGGCCTCCTCTCTGTGGGAGAGAAATAGAACAGGCTCATTGTTCACTTCGAGAACCTCCCCATTTTGGAGATCAGAAACGCTCCGTTCGATAGAATCTTCCTCTAGTTCCCCTTCAAATTCTTCAACAAGAGATATGTCTTTTAGACTACGGCCAGCGTGATACTTATCAAAGTAGATTCGTCTTCTACTTTCTTCTAATGCCTCCTCGAACAAGTCCTTGATCTCACGCTTGACCGAATTAGATAGCACCGGCTGTCACGTCCTTATATAAAACAATGGTTCCCAATTATAAAGAAGTACGCCATCCACCGTGAAAGTAAAACCAATCGGTTCGTCTCTTTCACCTGTTTCAGAAATATAACACTATTTACGATTGGGCGCTGCGAAAGGGTTATTACTGTACCAAGATGTCACTCAGATCTATTAATTCCGACTCAACCTCAAAGTCTAATACTCGGTGCTCGTCATGCTGACTTTCCGCTCTCTCAATCAACTCGTATGATTCGAGCTTTTCCAACGTATGCAAGCGCTGACGGTTCCCGATCGGCACCGAGCCCCGACCTCGATACACCTCTTCAGCGACCTCCTCGTACCGACGATGTAGCTCGCCCGGCTCTAGCGAACCCGCGTCACGGATCAGTTCGTAGAGGACGTTGTGATGGAACGGCAGCGAATTCAAATTCGCCTGTCGGATCCGGCGAAGCGCCACCTGGTGCGCTTCGTCGACGGGAACCGCTTCGACTCGGCAGTTCCGTTGGCCGGCCAGCTTGGCGGCAGCCCTGAGCGTCTGGATTCCCTTCCGCGCTTGCCCGACCGCGTGGTCAGCGATGCCCTCCAGATACCGGCGGTCGACGGTGGTCAAGAGCCCTCCACGTACTCGGGGTTCGAGAATGTCCGCGAGTTCCGGGACGCTGTAGCGATTGAGTTCGAGCGTCTTGCCGTGGAGGGCGTCACGGATCTTGTCGTCAACTCGTGCAAGCCACTCGTCGGGGTCGTGGACGACTGGGACAACGCCTAACAGCGGCACATCGGTCAGACGTGCGAGCGCGTCGGTAGTCGGCAGATCGTCACCCTCGTCAAGGACAACAATCACGGGCTCGTCGACGCGTTCGCGAAGCTGGAGACAGAGATCCTCGGTGGCCGCGTTCAGATCTGGATCCGCACCGAGTTCCTGAAGCGTCGCGCGGACGATCCCGGCGGTACTCTTGCCCATCGCGTCGACGTGTGCGTACTGGACATCGACGCGTCTGTGGAGCTGGTCGAACGTATGGCGGGTGAGGACAGTCTTCCCGACACCATGCGGGCCGTGAACGAGAACGTCGTGGGGCTGGTCTCCATGAAGCGCTGGCTCGAATGCTTCAGCGAGAAACTGGCATTCGGCATCCCGGTGCTGAAGCCGATCCGGGACGTGTTCCTCATCGAAAACCCGCTCGTTCCGTATCACGTTTCAGTTGACAGGATGGGGGAGCATAAAAACCGATGCGATATTTCGGACAGCAGGATGTCACGATCTGCTGCGAATTTTTCGATTACAAACCACAGTTCGAGAACGAGCGGAGCGGCATCACATGGGCGGTCAGATGGATTTCTCGCTGCCTCTAACGCGCGCGTGTATCAGATGGGATCGCAGGGGTCCCCCGGGGGCGTGCGCGTGGAAGCGCAAAAACATCCGTGCGCATATTGTGAGCGGTCGCGGCCGCGCCCGCGCCTACGTCACACGTATCGGAGAATACCCTCGCTGGAGAAATCGCGAAGGAACGGCTACTCGTCCTCGAACAGAGCAGCAGAGTCGTCGGGTTGGTATACCAAGTGTCGCTCGTCGTGGTCCCATCTCACCAGCAGGTCGTCATCGGTGGAAACCAGATCAGCCTCAACGACGTCTGCAGGAATCGAGAGCCCGCGGGAGTTGCCCACGTCGTGAATCGTGTAGGTTCCCAGGAACTCGCCCTCGTCGGCTTCCCAGGGAGTCTTCGAATCGACGTAGGTGAGCGTCTCGTTCTCGCGGTCGACGTAGGCGAACAACTCTGTCCCTCTATCCAGAGACGTGTGCTGGAGGAGCGACGCGGGAATGACCATGCCGACGGAATTGCCTATCGTCGTCACGGAAACCTTCCCGAGAAGGAGCGTATGGGCGGTATCGTCGGTCGTGGACTGGACTGCCATCGTTGCCTCGATAGTTCGAATCCAGTATAAAAACAGTTCTGACGGATTGAAACATGTCCGAACGGTGTTCTAATCGCGTGGCCGCTTACGTATACTCACGCAGATACGCGGGTGTGCCACCTGAATGTCAAGCTTGCGGGGCGAACGTGTCGAGACGGTTCATCAGAGTGTTCGGCAACAACGACGGAACAGTCTACGCCTGTCGCGAGTGCGCCACCTGGGAGGGAATCAAAGACGGCGCGGGGATCGGACCTGATGCAGATGGAACCGCAGAGGTTTCTGTTCGACCGACGCTCAGCAGAGGACCCGACTCCACGGACTCGGAGACGGGACGAACGCACGAGCGAGATCTGGTCAACTGGACTCAGATGTCTCCCGCAAATAGTAGAACAGCCGACCAGCGAGGCAACTCCAGCGGGCCTTCCTTCGCCGATCTACTCGGGTAGCCCGTTCGACGAAACACTCTAGGAACGGGAACAACTGAATCCATACATGGCACCACCACACACGGCTCGTGAACGAATCGTCGAAGAACTCGACCTGAAGAGCTTCCCTCTGCGGGGCTATCGCGAGGAGGAGTATCTACAGGCCGCGCTCGATGCTGGTTTTTCCGTCCGCGAGCTGGCGCGCGCCCACGAGGTCACGTCGCGCACGATTTACAACGCGCTCGACGAGCACTCGCTCTCGCGACCGCACCCGCCCACGGCCGGCCCCGCACGAGCGCTATGGAACGCTGAACCGTCGGCAGTTTCCGACTGATGTTTGATGCCGAGCAAGCCCGAGCCGAGACTGAGGTCGGCCGGGAGATCGCCGAAACAATCGACAACATCGAGCGTCACGAGCTGGTCGTCGTGAACGAGGGGCAGCGGACTTGGCGCGCGACCGAGATAGTCGGTGAGCGGTTTCACGACCCCAGTGACGAGCGTGTGCGAAAGCGCGCGGTCCGTCTGGAATCGACGAGGGCGACATGCGGTTTAGTGCTTGTAGAGTACCCAGAGCGGATGGAGGCAGAAGTCCATGTCCTGGAATCGTCCAACGAGATTGAGGAGTGCTTCGAGACTGTCGCGGTCACGTCTGTCGAAAGAATCGACATACATCCCCCGCGGGTACTCGCTCAAACCGGGGGAGAGTCGTATCACCGACCGGACCCGAGAGCGTTTCTACGCGGTGAGCTCCTGCCGCTGTGCTCCTACGGGAATCACAAAGAGTCGGCGAGTAGCGGCCGGTTTCGGCTCGAAAGACCGGAGAATGTTTTTCCAGATGATCAGCCCTGTATCAGGTGCTTCCGTGAACAGAAGGTGAAGCGAGTCGATTCGGTTGCATGCCCGGATTGCGGACAAGAACTCGTCGACGGCGTACTCCACGGACCGGATCCATCTCAGATGGAAGCTATCGAGATTGCTTGTCCTTCCGGACACTGTGACTTCGCCGGCCCCGTCTCGTTGGCGGATGCGTAAGAACTCAGTTCGAATCCGTTCTAACGCAGCTACGAGTTAATCTAGAGGGACTACATAGAGTCTCCCGAGAGGAAACCTATGCCAGCCCAAAAATTGTTCTCACGGTCGCTCCAAGAGATCGGACCAAACTCCCGCGGTGTCACGATTCCCAAACAGATACTCGATTACCACGGTTGCGAGGCAGGCGATGAGATCATGATCGAGGACATGGACCTTCAGGAGGGAAAGATTACGTACTCACTGAACGGGCTTTGAGACTTCAGCTCTGGTCGAACTCAAATCCCCACCTGGGGAGATACTCCCATCTGAACTGTGCGCGCGTACATGGCGGGACCACATATCGCAATTTTCGGACCCAGGGGACCTATTCCGGCTTTTCGACATCCACGACCGACTCGACTTCAAAGGAAAGGCCACGAGTCGAGAGCGTCTCGGCAATCTCTCGTTTTTGTGCCGTAGTAAGATCGTCACGGTCGAGGACGTTCCGCACAGCCCGAGCTACAGCTGGGACTGCATCACAAGCCCGCGCGACTGCATCCGACCGGTTGCAGTCATAGAACGTAGCCGCCTTCTGGATCGCGTGGTACCTGTGTTCGTTCCCGTCACCGGTCCGGATTCGGACCGAACTCGGAGGATCTTCAGCCATGTTCGTGAACACGGCTGCCAGAATCCTAGTTTTTTCGCCTCACTGGAACCCTCATTTCGACCCGAAATAGGGGGGAATGGACTGAATCGTTGCATGAATTCAGTCTTCATCGAGCGAACCGGCGCAAATATGAACACGGGTGCCCCCACGCTCGTGTTCATATTTGCTCGATGGATTCCGTCGACGTGCGACCCCTGGGAGTTACACCGAGATCGGATTTTGACTCAACAGAGGACCCTATCGGAATTCTCCCTTTAGGTCAAGGTCAAGAAATGCATCTGTCACAAGATGCTTGTAGTCTTCTTTCACAGGGATAGTAGTTCCATTATTTGCCCGGTCTACCATCCTCTGATGTAGATCGGGGTAGTCATTCCGTACATCAACAGAGTCGAACTCCTCAAATTCGAATCCCTTGAAAATCCGAGTTGTTCCATTTGTATCTTCGAGTTCAAGGAAGCGGATGCAGGGCGGCTCTGCCCGTCCGATTACGACCTCGTCGTAGTGCTTGGTGTGAATGACTCCGTATCCACCGTTTCGATTTAATGTTAAAATAGTCTCTAGAGCCGTTTGTGCGCTCTTTTCTCGCTTATCACTCGCTTCTGTATAATCCCAAGATAGCCCCATCCCCCAATCTACAATCCCTACCCCCTGTTCAGTTAGTTTTGAAGATGTTGACTTTGGGACATCAGGGTTATTCCGGTGTAGAAACACACTGGGTGTCGTACCAATATCCAAATCGGGGTTTTCTGGCATGGACTCTGGAGGTGTTGACAATATAACTTAAGCACAACGGTTTATACAAGTCATATTGGTGGAATTTTTCTCCCTCGCCTTGAATTACACTGGGAAGGGAACTTACGAGATCTACAAGTCAACGAATTCGACACCGCGGAAACACTCGGGGTCAGACTACAGAAAGGGGTCAGTCGGAGGAACCGTGAACGGTTAGGTCGGTTCGCCAGTCGGGTTTGTACTCGTCGGACTGTCGGCGTCTACCGTCCCCCCTTTACAGTGTATCCCGTGGCTCCATTCGCTCGGGAACAAGAATTTTGCTTCCACTGACGGCCCTGTTGCATCTTAAATCACTGACTCAACCGCTCTACGTGGCACGTATTCGACTTTTCGGCAGAGCCCAGCAGATACTCGCTCCTCTACCCAGAGGCTGTGCAACAGAAAGGAGAGGCTAACCGCAGGACAGCGGTACGATTCCCCGCGTTGCATGTTGCGCTACCCCCGTCGTACTTGATTACGCAAAGCCCACAGCGCGCTCGCTGAGAGCGAGCGTCAGCGAGTTGTGGGCCACGCCGTGAGGGCCGCCAGAGGAGTGAATATAGAACGCGCGCGAAATGTAAGCGAATATCTTGTCAGGACAAAGAATTATCAGGTAGCGGCGGCATCTGTCAGACAATGGGTAACCGATACACTGAGCGGGAGTGTCTCAACGCGTTAAGGACAGCAGCGGAGGAACTTGGCGAACCTCCTACCCAAGACGCGTATCAAACAGTCGGGCTTTCTCCCTCCACCTCTGTGATTGCTGACCGATGTGGTTCTTGGCGTCTGGCACTCGCGAAGGCCGGACTTGATCGTCCTTCTCAGAGACAGTATACCAAGGAAGACTGTCTTCGTTCGATTCAGGCAGTTGCAGATAATATCCGGGGCGAGCCGACAGTCAGTGATTACAAAGAATCTGGATACAAGCCCTCTACCACGACAATATCAGAGATCTGTGGTACATGGACAGAAGCGAAGGAAATGGCTGGCGTGGTTGAAGAAGAGGAGGATGATGAAGAGAAGAGCGAAGAGGAAATTCGTGAAGAGGTAAGAGAGCGACTAAACGAACTCACCCGTGCCGCAGACCCTTCTGTAGAAGAATAGTTGCGTCACCTTCCAACCCCTGTTTCCACTGCGGGGGCTGAGGGGTAGGGGGGTGTGTTTTGATGATGTGGCCTTAGCCACACCCCTAAGTGGAAACACGACCGCCCCGCTCGCGTTTCCGCTCGGGCGGTAGCTACAGCCCATCGGCCATAGCCCATCGCGCCCGGCTTGACCGCGCCGATCTCCTCCGACACCGCGCTCTGGACCCCGCAATCAAGGCGAAAATACCCGGAAAATAGCACCGTCGAGAGCGTCGCCACTACCCGCGAACCGGGACGTTCCCGGCCCGCGGGCGGGCAGCCGCTACGCCAGCAGCCGCCAGGCGTCGATGCGGCAGCGCTCGCCGTCCGGTCGCGACCACTTCACGACCGCAGAGCGGAACCGCTCGGCGTCCTGCTTCGCGTCAGTCCACATGTCGAAGGCACGCTTCGCCAGGAACGACGGCGACGGGTCCGCATCCGGGTCGAGTTCGCCGAAGCGAATCTTCATCCGCGCGTCGCCCTTGTCTCGATAGTCGATGTTGTAGCGGTCACAGAACGCCAGCAGCGCGCTCGTCCGCTCGTCCAGCCCGCGCTCCGCAGCCTCCAGAGCCTTCGCGCCGGCCGACACCGCGTCCTGTACGGCTTCCTCGGCCCGCTGGACCGCATCGTGGACCAACTCGGCGACGTAGGTCGACTGCAGGGATACGCTTCCGTACTCCCGCTCTACGAGATCGTCCATCCGTCGGAGCGCGTCGCGCACACTGTCGACGTGTCGGCCCTTCGCCTCGGCTATATCGGCCGGCGACACCTCCCCGCCGTCGGTTACCAGCATCTCCAAAGACTCCCACTGAACCGGCGAGAGACCGTCTTTGACGTGCTTCAGTACGACGCTCTCCTGTTCGTGGTGGATGTGTGCCATATCCAGCGTCGGCGGCTCCTCGAAGCCGTCGGACGCCTCCGCAGCGAAGTACGCATCTTCGACAAACGGGCCGCTCCCGTGTTCGGGAGCGACGTCCAGGCCGGCGTCGATAAGCACCGCGTGTAGTACCCGGTCCAACTCGCGTTGCAGCTGGGCGAGTGCCTCCTGGTCAGCGCCGAGCGTCTCATCCCACCGGCTCACCTGATAGGACACACCGACCTTCGGATGCGCCAGCGGGTCGTCCGGGTCTCTCGAAAGCGCCTCGCGGGAGTAGTAGTGCTTGACCTCCACCGGCAACTCGTGGGTAGGGAACGCCGCTTGTACCCGCCCGGGGCCGAGCGTGACCGTGTGATAGTATCCGGGTAGATTCTGTCCGTGCTCGTCGTCGTCGTTCTGGACGATCTTCCGGTAGCCGGTGCGGTCGTCTTCGAGTAGGTGCCCCATCGTCGCTATCGGGCCACTCCGACTGTGGACGGGGCCGCTCTCGTCTTTGTGGACGCGAACGTACCGCTCGGCGTCCTGGGTGTTCGAGAACTCCAGCGGCTCCTCGAAGTATCCCATCGAGATACCTACCGCCTCCGCTGCGCGCTTCAGCAGCCGCGAGTATCGGAAGGCGTTGATGTTGCTCCCCTGGATGCGGACGTTGATCCCCTCGTCCATCTCGTCGGGTACGTCCATCTCGAAGCGTTGCCCGTCGTCGCTCTCGACTTCCATCCCCTGCCAGCGCGGCGCGATGTGGGCGTTAAACGACTGTTCGCCGAC
>ENA-ORDC01001230-ORDC01001230.1-marine-metagenome-genome-assembly--contig:-NODE-1230-length-19929-cov-5.629508_pt1 | contig 19929 bp, 26 predicted proteins | sample MGYA00237783_ERZ508515 | MGnify/ENA primary metagenome ERZ508515 (study PRJEB26186, sample SAMN06268792) | marine metagenome | isolation source: Eden Landing Ponds, San Francisco, CA, USA | place... | reverse complement strand
CCGCCTGTACGGGAGTCGAGAAGCGGTCTATGCCCTGGACAGTGTGGGCGGCTCGTACGTGATGGGAGCGCCAGCGGCGACCGTCCCGATCGCAGAGCTCTTCGACGAAGATCCGGATGCGCGTGAGCGCGTTATGGAAGCCTTCGTGGACCGGTCGAACGAGTGGCTCAGTGAGGCACAGGAACGGGTAGAACAGCGCGTCGACGGCGCGGCTGAGGTCATCGACCCGGACTGGGTGAACAACTGTAACAGGCAGTACAAAGCCCCGCTATCGCTCCACACCGACCACGACGCGGTTGTGGTCCCGATGGACACCGACAGTCCAACGTACGAAATGGTTCCGTTCGAGGACGTTGATGAGGACCTCATAGAGAACGCGGCCAGCTGGGCGCGCCACCTCACGAGCGCCGAGCACCAAGAGCACGCGGAAGCGTTGGTGAAGCACCTCTGGCCCGATGAGTACGAAGCCAACGAGAGTTGGGAGTCCGCACTGAAGGCGTGGGTGAAACAGGAGCGAGAACGTGAGGAGCGGCAAGAAAAAGCCCGTAAGCGCGCCCACGAACGACGCCGTGAGCGCAAGGAGAAGATGGGCGGCCCGGTCGAAGGCACACCTGTCACGCCGTTCATTAGTGATGTGTTCGACGCCTTGGACTCATTGGACATCGAGGACGTGGCCGAACGGACGATCGTCCATCAGTGGACCGACCGCGCAAGCGGAAAATCGGACAACTCCGGTGACGGGAAGCGGGCGTTCATCCCCTCGTGGGGACCGAACGCTGAGAGCGGGAATGCCAACTTCGTAGACTTGGACTCAGGTGTCTGGGTCGATACGGGGGACGATCACAGTGGTGGCCCGGTGAAGATGGCGCTCATTTCTGAAGAGAACTGGAACCGCGGGAAGACGCCCTCTGGCGAAGACTGGCGACGGGGTGTTGAGCACCTTCGTGAGATGGGGTACGAAATCCCCGTCTGGACGCCTGACGCGAACTCTCAGGACGCGGATGGTGACGAGTACGAGCAGATGCCGTATTGGTCAGTTCGGAAAGCCGCTGTAGCACTCGGTGTACTTCCACAAGACGCCTTTATCCGGGCTGAACGAACCAGCGGTGGATACCTGAAATTCCCCGGGAAAGGCAGCTACAACCACGCTCTGGCCGCTATCGAAGACGCCGGTCTCAAACACGGTCGGGAGTACTACACCGACGATGGCACCCGACCGGACACGGTCGACGTCGACGACACGGACAGCGAAACCGAAGCCGCAGCTGTGGCGGTGGGTGACCGGCAGTCCTCAGAATCCGATGGTGAGAAAAACAACAACGGGGGGGGCACGGGGATCTACGGTGCCCACTCCGAGTTGGACGTTGAGAGCGGTGGATACGGGTACTGGCACACAAACAAGGAGGGGGAGTCGTGGTTCGAACGCGTCACCAACTTCACTATCGAAGTGGACTCGTTCCTGTTTGACGACGGCGATCGCCTCATCGATATGACGGTGATCCCGGCGACCGGAGAGGACCCTTACGATCTGAAGGTGGAGACCAAGGTCTTCAACGACGCGCGTCGCTTCCGCGACAACGTCGTAACCGGCCTCACAACCACGTTCGAGGGTGGCCCCTCAGACCTGAACGAACTCCGAAAGCTCGTGGGGAGCCAGAACGCTCCGATTCGGACCGGAACACACCATATGGGCCTACACCCGGATGCGGGCGAGTTCGTCACGCCTCAGGGTGTACTCACTGCTGACGGGTGGACTGATACCCCTGAGACCGCCTACATCGAGCGGGAAATCAGCGCCGAACGCGCATGGTCTCTGACACCTGAGAAGAACGGTGAGTACGACCCCCAACACGTCGCTGAGATTCTCGAACTGGTCCCCAAGTCGCGCTTCAGTGAGCGTTTCCTGCCAGTCCTCGGGTGGGTGTACACGGCACCACTCCGCCCGTACGTCCAGGAGTGGGAAGGCCAGTTCAACACACTCCACGTCACCGGTGAAACTGGAGCCGGGAAATCCAGTACGTTGAGCGTCCTATGGCAACTCATCGGTATGAACGGGGAACCGATGGCGTGTGATGACACAAAGTTCGCGCTGCTGACATCGATGGCCTCGACGAACTCAATCCCGATGTGGTTCGACGAGTACAAGCCTGGAGATATGAAGGACTGGGAAGTAGACCGCTTCCAGTCGCTGATGCGTTCAACGACGCGGGGCGGGATCGCCACACGCGGGAATGCTGACAAGTCCACCGAAGAGTACGAACTGAAAGCGCCGCTGATGATCTCCGGTGAGCAGTCCATCCAGGGCCCGGCGGAAGAGCGGCGAAGCATCCAAACCCGCTTCCGAGAGGGTGTGAAGGAGCCAGGGTCTCCGACAAAAGAGGCGTTCGCGCAGCTGACCGGGATGGCATACGACGCCGGTGGCGAAACCCGAGAACCTGAAGGGTACGACCTCGAACAGCACGCGCTGGCCTACCACCAGTTCGTACTCCGTCAGAACCCCGCTGAATTGAAGCACCTATGGCGCCAGTCCCGCGATCACGTCCGCGACCTGCTTACGGAGAACGACATCACTGGTGTTGACGATCTCCCACGGCAAGGTGTCCAAACTATCCACTTCGGGATGGCGCTCTACAGGCGATTCGCAGAGAAGATGTCTGAAGAAGCCGGAATTGACGCGGCGGGGCTCGAACTCCCGACATCGACTGAACTCAACGATGCGCTGCTCTACATCGCCAGGCAGTTCGGTGATGATGGGGGCCGGAAGTCGCACTTGGACCAATTCATCGAACTGACCTCACGAGCAGCCACTGAAGACTACCTTGAGGAAGGGAAGCACTTCACGTTCGTCAACGAGGGCGACCCGGACGAGGAACTGGCACTGAAGCTCTCCAGCGTCCACGATCGCGTCTCGAAGTACGTCCGAGACCACGGGTTAGACTCGGCTGACCTACTGAATAACGCTTCAGATTATCGAGATCGGATGCGTGAAGTCGCTGATGACAACGCGTCTTACGTCACAACGCACAGCCAGTACACACCGCCTCTGTCCCGTTGTGCCCGGGTGAACACACGCATAGCTGAAGCGGAGTGTGAGTTTTCCAGATTGGCGTTCGGGGCGGAACCGCGTGACGAAGAAGACGAGAGCGCCGCAGGCGGCGACGATGACCACGGTCCATCGGCATACGGCGCGCGCCCTCTGACGGATGTAGCCGAGGATCCAACAGGCTACGCCACGGTGACGGTCGAGATCCTTACTGTGGAGCAGCCGGACCACGACGACGCGCCGGCGATGAAGGCGACTGTCAAGGATCGAACGACAGCGATTGACGTGGTCTCCTGGAACGACACTGACGCGCTCCCCGAGAGCGGAAGCGTGGTCATCGAAAACGCCCAAGTCGGGAAGTACGACGGCAAGGTACAGCTCACGATTCGGTCCGGCGTGACGGAAATCACCGAGATTCAGACCGGTGTGGGGTATACTGACGGCGAGCCGTCCGATGAAGCGCAAGGACAGTTGGATGAAGCGCCGACAGACGCCGGGGGCCAGACCGAAGCGGCATCCGACGGTGGAACCCCGGATGCGGGCCGACGTAACGCAAACGAAGGAAAACAGAGTAGGGAGAGTCGAATCCCTGACGACGCTGAGGGCTTACTGGCCGATGCGCAACGGCTCCAGGAGCTCCTTGAGAACCAGGACGTGCCGATGGAAGAGGGAGACATCGTCGTCGCAGCTTCTGTTGAACGTGAACTGATGGGATCGGAGCGAGCAAAGGCAGCGTTGGAGTACGCCGCTGAGCGTAAGGGGATAATCGTAGAAACGGACGAGGGGTTTGTCCCGTCATAGGCGAGATCACCCACCGCCTACCGTCTCCCGCACATCACGATTTCGCGGAGAAACAGACCTATATCATCAGATTTCCCAGCCTATTTTTATATACGGACTAAACTTCTAATCAGCACGGGAGCGGTCCACAGAAGTGGCCGCCGGCGTTGGAGCGCCGCCGACCGTGCTGGGAACACCAGCAATGTCGTCTACCCACCACCACCACGAAAACGTATCGTCTCGATCGATCAACGACTGTCCTGTCGTCCGCCTCAGTGAACAGGAGTATCAGATCTGTCGCCACATCGCGGCTGCCAGAACGATCTCCTTCCAGGGCGCAACCGACGAACCATTTGGCGAGCAGGACCAGTACGAAGCCCACCTGACTGGCGTGATCGGAGAGGCCGCCGTGGCACAGGCCGCCCGAGCAGAGATGGACGACGCCATCTACGTCTACGGCGACCCGGGCCACGACCTCGACCTCTGGGGGCACGAGACCGATGTCAAGTGTACCTCAACACACATCCAAAAGCCCGATCTTATCATCGGAGCCGAGCACGACCTCGACGCCGAGATCTACATCCTGGCGCACAGGATCGACGATCGTAAGGTCAGGCTCCTGGGGTGGGCCGATGAGGCCACGATCACCGACAGGCAACCGAAGCCTGAACCCGGAACGGACCTGAACTACATCGTTCCATTCAGGGAACTCAACCCTGTACCCACCGCGTAGCGAAGCTGTACGGGCCGCTCAGGGCTGAGTTTTAAGTCAAACTGGACTTAAATAATGTATGGCCAGTCGATCAGCCTTCGAGAAGGCCGAGATGTTCGACCTGACACGCGAGCAGGTGATTATCCTCTTCTACATCACGGCCTGGTTCAACCTTCATACGCGCGAAATAAGAGGTAAGAAAGTCTCGATCGCCAGTGCCAAGGAACCTACACTCCGGCAGCTGTGCGGCGATGACTGGGAGCCTGGGTTCGATGCCCATCACGAGCAGCTGGTCCAACGTGGGCTGCTCAGAGAGGACACAGGCGACGGGAATGTCTACGTAGGCGGGAATCGCTGTGAGTGGCTGCCGACGCGAGACGGAATGGCGGTGATCGAGGAGCTGTTCAAGCACCGAGACGACATCTACCCACCGTGGGTGACGGACCAACACTCCCGACCACCGACCTTCAGAGACGGTGAGGAACTCCTTGAACATCGGAAAGGCACTATGGTGGCGAGGTCCACATTTCTCGACGTTACGGGCTACGTGACTGGAGCCGACGTATACCCCAGATTCCGCAATCCGAACCGCCCCGATCTCCGCCTATGGCGCAAGGACAAGCCGTTAGCCTACGTGGAAACACAAACTGATCACAACAACGCTGAGAGCCGGGTGAACAAATTCAACCACTGGACAGAGAGCAGCGCTCCGCCTGTAATCTGGATTTACCCCAACCGAACCGTAATGGTCGAGATGTGGAACCGCCTGGTGGTCGATGGTCACGCCACGCTGGATGGCGGGCTGTTCAACAGGCCAGCGAACAATTGGTCTCCGCAGCGTGTCAATAACCGGCTGAAACGGAGCGGTCTGGATCACTCCTGCTGGACGATCGGTGGTCTGCTTCAAGCTCCCAAGGGGTCAGCGTTTGAGTTCCTCGATGAGAATAATATCATATTGGATTCATAATGGGCTGAATGCCCTTCCAGCTGTTACTACACCTGGTATAGAGTGTATTAATGTGGGCCGTACACCCAGGGTGTAACCACCACTGAAGACCGCGTCTCACAGGTGTGTACGTAGGTCTGTACGTGTGTACGACCGGTTTTTGTACCCCCTGTACGGACTTCGACGCTCTGTTTTTCTCTCGTACACCCCTTCCTATCCGATACCCGACAACATTCGACCCCGCGCCTACCCAACAAAACAGTCGTCGTCTCAGTTTGCTCGCCGTCCTCTCAGTACGCTCATTCAATCGGCCCCACCATCGCTCCCCCGCGTCTGACGTAGTTATTTGAAGGCACAGAACGCACAGAAGTCCGTGAAGTAATGACACACCGTATCGGAATTCTCCAGCAAAAGGGGGGTGTAGGGAAGACGACCAACGTGATCAACGTCGCCGGAGCACTCGCCGCACGCGGCCTCGATGTCTTGGCGGTCGATATGGACCCGCAAGGGTACCTGACCCACCGGCTGGGGTTCGAGGGCGAGTACCTGTCGGACGCGCCGTCACTGTACAACGCGCTTGTCAACCCGACTGACCACGACCTCGGAGATCTCGTCGTCGCTCACGATGAGTTCGATCTACTCCCTGCGAACATCGATATGTTCGCCTTGGAACAGGACCTCATCGCGTCCGGGATGCGGCCCCGGATGCGGCTTGACAGTCTACTCAACGACGCGACCCGGTGGGACGTGATCCTCGTCGATGCGCCGCCGTCACTCGGCCCGCTGAACGACAACGTAGCCTTGGCGACCGGCGCACTCCTGGTCCCGGTCGAGGCCGACGAGAGCTCCCGACTCGCGCTGAACCACCTGTTACGGCAGCTGGACACGCTTGAGGACAACTACGATGTCCACGTGGACATCCTCGGCGTGATCGTCTCCAACGTCTCGTACCCACTCGACAACGAGCAGGAGAAGAACATAGAGTGGTTCCAGGACCGGTTCCAGGACCACGTCCCAGTGTGGGTGGTCCGAAACCGAGCAGCGATCAAGCGCGCGGTGAAAGACGGTGATTCGATCTTCGCGGATGAGGCTGAGAACACCGATATGACCGATGTGTACGCCCAAATAGCCGAGGCAATCGACGATGAGTGAAGACGAGATTCAGGAACGGATGAGCCGGCGGTTCAGCGATGAAAACGACTCTGACGACAATTCACAGAACGAAATGAGCGCATCTGATTCAGGCACCGACAAGAACGCACAGACTTCACAGAACGTGAGGAACATCAAGAAGGAGTGGAACGTGCGGAGCTTCTACCTGGACGACGACCTCGACAGCGACCTCACGACCGCCTTCAAACGCCTGGATCTCGGGCTTTCAGAGTCTGACGCTGATGTCGATCTCAAGAAGACGCGCCACTTCTATCCGCTGATAGTCCGGCTGGGCTTGGAACGCTTGGAAGAAATGGAAGTCACAGAAGTCACAGAACGACTGGAAAGCACAGATTCCATATAGCGATATATCATTCATCCCCGAGTACGTCGTCGTACCACTCCTCGGGGTTCGGATCGCACGCGACTCCGTCATCACGAGCGGGGCAGGTCTCGCTCGTCTGATCGATCCACACACCACACCACTCACAGATCGCCCGCGAGCGTATGATCAGGGCGTCCGCGACGTGGTCGGCCTCGATCGAGACGCTCTCGCCACCCCCGATGTTGGCGCGCTCCGCTACGTCGGCGGGAACGGAGATCTCGATCGTGTGACCCTCACTGGTGGTGACCGTAGTTTCTCGATCGCTATTCGACGGTTCTCGCCCGTTGGGGGTCTCGGAGTTCATACACACCCTGGTTCGCTGAGGCCGGTGATAAACCGTCAAACGGGGGTAAAACCCCAGAAGTCTCTGTATTGCTGGGGCCGGTGACCAACCAACCAACCAACCAATTATATAGGTACAGAATCGTACCGTTATGTATGGCTGGCACGCCGGACACCACACCGACTCCTGACGATGACGGCGAGCTGCTCCCGGACGAGCAGGCCGCGATCGAGGAGCGCGAACATCTCCTCGATGAGCTTGACGACGATGAGATGCTCACCGTTGACGAGGTCGCAGAGGACCTCGACATCGATCTCGATTAGGCGTGCCGCGGTCCCCATCGACGCTCCGACTTCTCCCACCTGTCCGCGATGACTTAGCCCAGATCAAGGCGCACAACCCTGACCACGCTGAGAGGGTCCTGCGCAAGATCAACGACTGGCAGGAGAAAATCAAGTGGGGCCGTGTTCCGCAGGAACACCTCAAATACCTCACCGGCTCGGGTGAATACAACTTCTACCGAGAGCGTGTCGGGAACAGCGGCTATCGCGTCATCTACGAGATCTCCGGTGGTGTGATGACAGCTGTGGCTGCCCTGCCGAAAGGTGACGATACGTACGACCTTGACGAGTTCCGGAGCCGCGTCGAAGACCACAGCGACGCGGGCTGACCCTTCGGTATTTCACTGAAGGTACTGAACGCCGGTATTGAGACACCGGATTCTGCGGTGTCGTAGGCTCTCGCGTACAGAACCCGTAGCCTTAGCCAATAAGGATACTTCAGAGGCTCTAACACCCGAGAATGTGGGTGTTAGAGAGTCCGGACCACCCGCAACCTGCTGGATCGGTGTTTGTGGGGTAGAACCCCCACCCTAAACACAGCCAGATTGGTGCTTTAGATTCGAAAACTCTCACTGAGCTCCTCGCAGTCGGCTCTATCCCTTGATTTCGTCAAATGCGGCGTTAATCACAGACTCACTGGGCGCATTCAGATACGGCTCGATCGCCTGGAACGAGTCCCAGCCACCGACCGCCATTACGACCCTTGGGTTCACCTGTTCATCGACGAGTAGACGCTGCGCGAAGCGCCGGCGGAGATCGTGGGAACTGACGTGCCGGAAGTCCTCGTCGCCAGTCTCCTCGGCTGCCTGCTCGGCAGTCCGTTTCACCACATCGCGGACACCGCGCTCAGAAAGATCAACAAGAGGCTCCGAGCGACCGATGTTCTCGGCGTTCTGGTATCGGTGGATGTCACCCTCGACGTCGGCTGGTAGGTAGGCATCGCGGGGCTTCCCACCGTTCCCGGTCGTGTCCTTTCCCTCGGGGACCCGGATGCGGTAGTGGTCTCCGTCGTCGGTCCGCTTCACGTGTTTCGGACACACCTGCGGGATCTCGAATGCTCGGAGACCGACGTAGCCGCCGAGTTGGATCACGAGGTCGTCGCGGTGGGTGGCAGCCGCCCGTCGGAGTTCTTCGAGCTCGTTGTCGGTCATCCAGACTTTGTACTGGTCCGGCTTCGAGGTCGCTTCGAGTCGCATACCGACTTCTTAGAACAACATTACACTAAAACAGTCACACACGGTGGCCGATCCGGCGTGATCGGGGCGGATTCGCAGGGTTCGTTTCCGACTTCTTTATCAAGTCGGCATTCATTCTCACTCCGGTGACAAGGCGAACTATATCCAGAAAACGCCGCAGTCTACCTGCCCAAGAGCGGGTGGTACAATGATTTTTGCCTGAGTGGCCGCTTCATCGAAATAATGTCAAAACTTCCTAAGCCACCATCAGGACACTCTGATCACAAGAGGTACTCTGTCTCAAATACCAAAATAACAATTCTGGGTGCTTCTATTACCTTCTTTTTGACCCTCTCTCTGTTCCCAACATTCCCATTCTGGTTCTACGAACAAGCTTCAGGCGATCTCTTGTCGCTCGCAAAAACCTTGAGTCACGAAATTGTCTTTGCAATCGGCGTTATTGCTGTTCACGAGTCTATTCACTACTTGATGGCACTACGCAACGGTTACGAACCAATATTTGGGATTAAGATTCAGGAGAGCGCCTGGCTACTCAGAGAACCCATTCCTTATGTGGCTATTTTTGATGAGTACGTTAGCAGAAATGAGAACGTCACGCAACTCATAGCACCACTCGTTGTTATTGATATGGTAGCACTGCTGTTCACGATACCAATTTTCCCATCTATTTTTGCTTTTTATGCGAAGATAGCACTTGTAGTTAATACAGCAGGTTCGTCTGGAGATATTTACAATACCGTGAACATCCTGAAGTTCCCAAAAAATACGAAGTTCCTCAATGTTGTTGACGACGGGATTTCTACATACTATTCTGTGCCATATTCACCTGATGGTGCAGTTGAGTGATCGTTTGGTCTGGACTGTTACCGCTCCAATACTGGTGTTCCTTTGTAGTCCGACATCCGCCCCCACTGCCCACACTCCGGGCACGTCATCACCGTTGCCCACTTCTCGTTTTCACCGACCTCGATCTCGGAGCCGCACCGGGGGCAGTGTTCACCGTCGAAGAGTTGCGAGTCGGCCATCAGCAGTAACGTGTAGTGGTTGAGTCAAAATACCAGCCATCGCCTGAGTAGTAGTGGACCAGCTCCGCGCCACATCCAGCAGGATGGATACTCTGATAGGACGTACCGATGGCTTTCAGAATCCTTTTTAGAATCGGAAATCGACCGACGGCTGCCGCGTCGACCCCACCTGCGCGGCCACCGATGTGAGCCCCACTCACTTCCGGCACTCCCCCCGCGTGCCGGATGAGCTCTCTACCCCTGTCCAACTGAGTTTAGATGACAAGTCGTTACCCGCTTACCGAACGCCCCTCGTAGAGATCGTGTAGCAGCGCGTGGCCTGTTTATATGGTATTCACCTCAATCCCTTGCTATGTCCAATGGACTGCCTCAGCCCGTTGGTTATGGCATCGTCGCACTGCTCGGAATCGTCCTTCTCTGGCTCTTTGCTTTCGGGGGCGTTCAAACGATCTTCTGTGATTGGCTGCTTATGAAGTATCTCGCAGTTTGTGGATAGTCTGCTCACTTCTCAGTCAGTTGAATCGCGCTCAAAATGTAAGCTGGAAAGGTCTCCCGAAGAATTCACCCTTGACATAGAGCAAGTGATCGTTAGAATCTGAAGTGGATTCAAATATTGTCGCCCTTGTTGGGTGAAACCGGGTCGATGTGTGCCATAGTGCGATAGCAACAATCCCTAATAGGCCTATCACAGGCTCGCTTCCGATTGTAACAGCCACCCAACCAAGTGCGAACGCGCTTCCCCGAAGTGTGTCTCGTATTGCTATCAACAGACGATCGGAGTCGCCTCGTTCTTCCTGTTTAACCATACCTCGGTGTTGGCCTGTTCAACTAAAGTTCTCCGTCTACTCAGGTGGCTGAACCACTCTTAACGCTACGGCTCTCCCGGCCCCGTAGCCCCACTGCTTGCAGTTCTTGGCGAGCTGGTGTAATCTCCGGAGAACTTTCATACGTCCTGTCTACAACGCAGTCACTATGTCGAAGGAACCTGAGGTTGTTTCGTCGCTTCCGGATAGCCCGCTTGGGCGATCTGCTGTTGAGACTATAGATGCCACAGAGGGTATACGGAGAGCAATCTCTCCGACTTGGCAGAAACCGAGCCAGGACGTTGATGAGTTCACCGAGGATCTTATCATCATTACCGACGACCGCGTCCGGTACCTCTCTCGGGAACGCGGTGAAGGATGGATCGTCAAGCGAGACGAGGGCTACGCAGACGACGATGAGTTCGAGCACGTGATGGACGATGTCCACGACTACGCCTGTGACTACTCAGAGGAGCGCATTGAAAAGAGGGTGCACGTGGACAGCGGAGAGTAGAGCCGTTAGAATTGGTTGATAATTCTACGCCTATCCAATTGAGTTTAGATGTATCTGCTGGGCAGGGCTACGCGCAGGCTCTCGCCTTCTCCTACTGATGGAGTTCGAGGACGGTGATGTTGATACTCACATCCCGTTTGGCGTGGGCCACAGTGAACGCCAGAAGGATGTAAAGCGCGAACATCCCGAACCCGAGAAGCCCTGCTATTGAGGGGCTGATAGCTTGCAGAATCATAGTACGGTGTTCGCTATTCGTTATCCGATGCGTCGCCGGCTTCCAGTTCTTCCATCATCTCTTCGGCCTCTGCGGCCACATCCTCATCGAGAGAGTCGATTGATTCGTCCGGTGATGGAGCCGTGTCCTGTGTTTCTGCCTCGTCGTTATCAGGCCAGGGCTGCCACTTCCGGAGAAGGTCGATGCGCTCCTTGTACTCCGGTGGAATGGCGTCCCTGTATTCCTCGGGCTGGCGCTCCCATCTTCGAGCTATCGAGACCCAATATTCGGCCGATCGCCTGTCCCAGTACTCAGCGGGAAGATCACTGGGCGGTGTCGGTCCTGGAAGGGCAGGATCGCGCCTTCCACCTTCCGAATGAACAGGGACTGGCTGGCTGCCCAAGGTGTCGCGCACGATCTGCTTTACCGTGCTCAGATCACTCATCGAGATCCCGTGTTTGTCCCGGACCTCACGGAACTTCTCTGAACGGCGGACGAACTGATCGAGGTCCTCGGCTCCTTCGCGGTAGTTTTCATCGACGATCACGGCTACGACGCCCAAAGTGACCTTCGGGATGCTCTTCTGGTTCCCGAACTGATCAAGATCGAGATTCTTGACAGCAGCCACGACGTGTTTCTTCTCCCGTGGGTTCAGCGGAAGCGAAGAGCAAATCGACTGTGCGACCCGCTCTTTGTCTCGTTCGGTTTCACGGGCGCTGTGCTCGCCGTCGGATCGATGGCGTCCTTCGTGGTGCTCTCGAAGCCGTTCCATCTTGGGGTCATCATCGTCCCCATCACCGATCTGCGTCGCTGCTGGCGTCTTGAACCCGGTATAATCGTATCCATCATCGTCTCTGGGATTGTCTTCCCGAGAAGCGTCGATACTATCGTCGTTGCGGGTTCGGCCTGGCTCTGTATGTGCTCCTACACCCCGTCTTCCCTGAATTCTGGAATCATCCGTCTGTGAATGTCTGTACTGTGCACTATCTGTTTCCTCGTCTGGCATAGTTGTCACTCCATATTGACGTAGTGTCGTATTCGAGAGACCGCAGGTCGAACGCTACAGCACTGACTGGAAATGTACCGAACGCGGGAGAACTTCCACGCGATCGACAAGCCCACCTCTCAAGGGTGTGGTCTGTCGTAGAACAATCAGAACGCCGTAGCGTTCCTTCCCTCATATGACCGTGTTGGTGCGAGAGTCACTTAAAAGAATTCGACACCATCACCGTTCGAGACCGTCCAGATCGGCGTCCGAGGAAACAAGAGACCAGTCAATTCACTCCCGGTTGTCTCTCGGGTCTTCTACCAATTCATAGAGCCCATCGTGCACCTTTCGGACGTGTTCGTGCTCAACAAGACGGGACAGTACATCCCGGATGTATTGGAGCGAATAATCAGTTTCCTCACGGACGTACGGAGCCGTCACACGCCCATCTCTGAGAAGATCAAGCACTGACTCGTCTGCCGGTGACAAATCCTCTGGATCGAGCATTGCGCCTTCTGTTACTGGGGGCACGCCTTACAGTATGTGGAACAAATAAGTAAACCTTAGGTTCAAATCCTTAGATCCCAAAGGTATATAACCATAGATGCCTCATTGGTAGTTACACCCGACGAGACGGCATCAGAAAGCCGCCCGCTGTACCAGCAGCGGACGAGTCGGGTTCGGAGAGAACCCAATGTCAGATAGTGTCTCCGGGGGTAATGAACCCTCACACGACGCAAGCGTACAGTCCACTGAAACAACCACAATCGACTACGAAGCCGCCGGCCGGTCCCTCGTCGCGGAGAAACTGGAAGGTGTGGCGATCGACCTCAGAGAGGTCTTTATGGTGAAATCCCACACTGAGGACCTCGACGCCGACGATGTGAAAGAGCTGTTCGACGCCCTCGACGCTGCGAGACAGGCAGTCGGCCAAATCGCGGAGCACACGCCTGGCGCTGTAAACGAGGCCGACCCGTACCGAAACCTCTCACAAGAGGAGATGGAGAAGGCGATCGGGTATGCCAGCGACGATGAGCACGGCACTGCCGGGGAAGAGGAATGAGCGAACACAAGTCCACCGTGCGGTCGAGCGACCGCGACCAGGACGGCACCGGCAAGGAGATCGCGGCGAGAGCGGAGCTGACGGATCGCGGCCATCCTGACGACACGGAGTGGAAGAAACACACCACCGACCTGTGGGCCAAGGTCGAGGCCGGCATCGTCGGGTTCGCGCTCGATGGCCGCGACGATGCCGACGACCTGAAAGGCTACTATGAGATCCAGCCGTCAGGACCGCAGAGGGTGTGTCTGTCGTTCCACATCGAGGGCGTGTTCAGAGGCGCGGACACGACCATTGGCGGGTATGAACACCTCAGCCCCAAGCAGGCCGAGGGACTCGCCGCAGCGCTCTTAGAGGCAGCCGCACAGGCACGTGAGGGCGGCGCAGATCAATGACGGCCACAACACTCACTGAGGCCGATCGAGCAGCGCTGGAGCGCGTCGGGAGACGCAGGACGCACGAGGCGCTCGTTGACATCCGGCAGCGGCACCTGGACGAGTTTATGCCGGGAGCGGCAACTCCCAAGTTCCAGTAACAACGGGTTGGATATCCGCAGATCGTCCGTCTGACGGTTTTTGGTATTCGAAGTCCCCGATTAGGTATGCGACCGACATACAGCCGTTCGGTGGGGGTAACAGCAGGTGATCCAAATGAGCAGTGAACTTGAAACACCGACCACAGAGGCGATAGCCGAAGCGCTCGGTGTTGATCCCAACACAGTCCGTGACTGCTTGGAACGTGACCTGGAGCTCACGGTGGCGCATCTGATCGCTTTCACTGACCTCGACGACGACACGATCTCCGGTGAACAGAAGCGAGAGATCGAGCAGTGGTTCAAAGGGTACGCCTGGCGAGAGTTCGTCACTGAACGATCGGAGTCGGGCTACCTCATCGACACTGCCGAACACAGCGAGCGGTTGCGCCTGCTCCGCTGTCCGATCTGCGGGACCGACTGGCTTTCTCTGTGGGCAGATCAAGTCCCGGATCCGCTGGCCAAACACCTCAAGGAAGAACACGACGGGGGAGACCTCGCCGCCCCGGACGACCTCGAGCCGCAGTTCGTTGGCCGTTCAAAATACGATCGATGATCTCGTCAATGTCCGGGAGCTCCGCATCTTCACGGTCTTCACCGTGGGGGTCGTAGGGGTGAACAGGCATTGTTATCCACCGTTAAGGATCCGTGAGACCGTCGAGCGGTCGAGGTCCACGACTTCAGCGATGTCACTCTGCGTGTAGTCCAGGCCTGCCATCCGCTCGATGAGTTCATTTCGCTTCTCCATCTCGGCTTCGTGCCGCACCTGATCCGGGTCGATGTCTTCTTCGTCGTCTCCGTAGGCGTAGTTCTCGCTGTAGTTCTCCATCCGCTCTGCCTTCTTCTCGGTGAGCTTCTGGTACTCGGGGTCGTCGTCAAGCGGGGTCCAGCGGATCCTGTGAAGGCGTCTAAGGAAGTTCTCGCCCTCTGTGTCATCTACTTTCGTCTGGTAGGCTACAGCGACACCACGCTCAACGACCACTATATAAAGGTCTGCGAGTTCTTTGAGTCTTTTATCAAGCATAGAGGCAGACGGCAGAGTAGTCAGTGAGTAGATTTCACGGTATCTCATAGTTGCCCAGAGATGGCTGAGCTTGACGTTCCCGTGGCTGCTGGAACGTCGGTTGTCGGCGGCCTGCTCGGCCTCGTCAAGAACCAAACACGACTTCTTGGGCGTTGCCTCGTCGGTGTACTTCTCGGCGTACGTGTCCGGGTCCAGCGTCGCCATATCAGCAGTCCAGCCGTTCTCATCGATGTACTTCGCCAGCTGGACGGCAAGGGTCGTTTTTCCCGTACCTGTCTGTGCGTCACGGGCAACGATCGAACCGAGCAGCGTCCGGTTGTCTCGCTTCCGGTTCTTGATGATCCGGTTCAGCTCGCACATCGGATGATCCGGCGGGACACGCACATAGATCGGCCGGGGGTCGGGTTTCGTCAGATACAGGCACTCGTACCTGTTCATCTGCTCACGCTCGGTGTAGAAATTCGAGCCCGTCTGGAAATTGTCGCGTTTTCCGTCGTAATCAACGCCGTGTCCGGGATGTTCTCGATTCAGATCCTCTAAGATAACCATATGCGCCGCCAAAGGGTAGAGAATCTTTTTCCGGAACTCATCGGAGTAATGGTGGCCATCGATCGGTGTATCGTCGATCTGTTCTATAACATCGAGCGGGACAACGACCCGATCGTCGTAGACTTCGAAGTGCGGGAATTCGCGCAGCTGTTGTTCGTAGTGTTCGGGGTTGTTACAGCAGATATGGTCCTCATCAAGCGGCGGGTCCCGCGAGGTAGTAAATTTGTCATAGCTACATTTAGCGCGATGAGAGACGAAATCGTCGGGGAGATCCATCGGGTCGTAGTGCTGGGCCCGCTGAAGGTTCGGTTCGACCCAGTGGTCGAGGTCGCTTCCTCTGTATTTGCGCTTCAAATACCCACGTAGTTCGAATTCAGCGTACCATCCGTGGTCGGTCCCGTCTGCGGGTTTTGTGATGATTTCGTCATCAGCGAGCGGCGCTGAGTCCGTCTCGCTTGAGGTTGAGATCGCCATCGTTCTATTATTTTGTTGAAATTTTGATTTCTACCGTGTTGTGTTATACTGTACTGTACCCACCTGTACCAAACGCGCACGAAAGGTAGGCGGGGGGATTCCGGCGCTGTATTGCGATTCTGCGTGCGTAGGTTTGTGAGTCGCAACGAAACCCCCACGCGCCGTCTTGCGATTCTGTGAAAACACCCGCTCACACTCCGGAATGGGGACCCCGACGCTGTATTGCGATTCGCTGATTAGGATAGTGAATGCTCGGACATTCTGTAAGGTAAGCAAAACTGATATATTGAAAACCAGCCGAGCCGCGTGTGTTCCGAATCCCGCCGCTCGGGTGTGTGAAAGACTATAGTATGCGGGTTCCCTGAGTGAAGATTCGAGGTGTGAAAACGCGTTATGGACCTGAATTGATGTACTGAAGTGATCAGACAGATAGTGTAAGTGGTAGTTCCGTTTGTCGAGGTGTGTGTGTCGACCGCGACCGCCACCCGTTACACCTCTATTCGGCACGCTCATCCGGTTTTGAAGGGTGTATGGTCGGTTCTATCGTCGTCCGTATCGTCTACGAACTCCTCAGTGTACTGGTCGGGGAGCTCCTCTCGGAGATCGTGACTGCGGATATCCGTGAATTCGAAGCCGTGGTCCTCGACGAGCCGCGGGAGATCGTCTATGAGGTCAGCGTGCTGGGCGACGTAGAAGGTCCGCCCGTTGCCCTCGTCCTCGTCGCCGCTGCGGACGAGCAGGACGTACGTGAGGCCGTCACCAGGCAGCAGGTAACCTGAGACGCGCTCAGTGTGTTCGCGCTCCCGCTCCATAGTGACCGCCCAGAACCCACCGTCAACGAAGTACGCAGCGCGCTGGGCCAGGGCGATGTTCGCAGCGCGAGCGTGCTCGAACTCGATGTCGCCCATCCCGATCTCCTCAACGTTAGTGTATGATTCATCGACACGTTCGGACCGTTCGGCCTCGATCTGCTCCTCGTCGCGTCCAGGTGTGTCGAACATCAGCTATCGCGCTCCCGTTTGGCTGTTGGCTGTGCGTCCCGATTCTTCAGGTGTCGAGATCTGTTCGGGGAGATAGCCGCTGAACCGGCTGTAAGTCCAGTATGCCTTCTGGAGCCCCAATACCACGTAGATGATAGCAGTCAGCGCGGCGACAGCCACCAGCGGGGGGATCAAGAGCGCAGCCATCCACAGGAACGGCTGTGATGGGATGGGGAGTGTGGAACCCTGAAGGAGCTCCGACGTGGCAGCGAAAGCGATGTACGCAATCCCAAGCCCCTTGACCCATTGCCAACCGGTGGCCCCGACAGCGCGGAACCTGCCTTCAACCTCATCTTCACTGAGATCAGCCGTCCAGTTCCGGAGAGCGCCAGATTTGATGAAGTGGCTCATCACCGCGGCGACGCCGAGGAGAAGGAGCGAAAGCGCCAGGAAGGAGTAATAGAACGTCGGGATGGTTGGTGAGATCGACCACTGGAACATCGTAGCGGTGAAGAAACGGACTGTGAAGATCAACGACAGGGCCAGTGAGAATGTGGCCGAGGATAAGCCAATGTAATGGGCGCGCTTTTCCCAGGTATTGTAGTCTTCTACCCCCCGCGTTTCGGCTGAGTCGGGGTCTGAGTCAGACGTGGTGTCACCAGAACCTGTGAGGTCTCTCTCAACGGGTCCAGACTGTCCCACCCCACCTGATGCGTGCGTGTCGGGCTCGTCGGCCAGCCAGTAAGCGGTTGACTTGCCTACCTGGCCGTGATCGACTCGCGGGTCATCCTGGAGTTCGTCTTCGTGGTTGGCGATCGTCTGCCAAGACACACCGATCCCATCAGCGATTTCTGACTTGGTAAGGACAGGTTTCTCCGAATCACGGATCACCTGGACCATTTTCTCGATCGTGGCTACCCTCGGCATAGTATCGGCTTTTGAGCCCATCTACTTAGTGTTTAGGTTCAATCAAAGCCATTAGGGGTTGGTCCAAGGGTTTAATAGAAGAGGGGTGGTATGTTGAGGCAGACAGCACCACGGGAGTTCCGGAACGTGGCACGGATTCCAGTCGTGATCCTGCTCCCAGGTCACGCTGGTGACGTACTCGACGCTGGTCGGGTACAACGCAAAGGCCCCGACCGGGTCGCCCCGATCGGAGCCCACTCAGGTGTGGAAGTTTGGGTCGGGCTTCGATGGTGGCGACCGCGGTGGTGAACCTTACTGAGGGTGTGGTTGCGAGATGCCCCTCGACCAAGGCTTGGAGCCCAATTGTCCTAAGATTTTGGTTCCGGCCCTGTCGCAGGGGGCGTCTCGCATCACATCCTTCCTCAACACGATAGCGAGATGTCCCAGATACAAACCTCAATACCAGAGACGATCCAAGAGCCCGCGGATGAACAGAGCGAACCGGATTTCAACAGCGCTGTCACTGTAGTCCGGAACACAATCTCCCAGCTCCCGATCGCCGGCGTCGAGTTGGAAGCAGCCCCGGAAGCCGATGCGTGCGGGGCGCTCGGCTGTCGTCGTCACCAACAGTTGGTCCGGGGTGTCATCGAGGACTTCGGAAAGCGTGTCCTGTGCGCTGATCATATGGCGGATCTCATCCGCCGGGAGACGCTGTGAAATGAGCGGGAGCAAACAGGGAGCGCACAACGGACTCCCGAAACTCATCGAGCAGGCCGATGGTGACGAGTCTTTGGGCGAGATCTTGGCCCAGCACGAACAATACGAATGTCCTGACTGTGGTTGGGTAGCGGATCTCCACCGAACCCAGTGTATGGTCTGCGACTTCGATCAGCGGCTCCAGCCGGTAGGTGAACGATGAAAACCGGTTGTTCGCGCGCGACGGCGACGTGTTTAAGGCCCAGGCTACCATCGGCAACCAGTAACAGAGTAGTCACTCAAAATCAAAACGCCCTCGGAGAGAACCACACTCCCAGGACCCTTGTACGACCAGCTGGCAACTGGTCAGGTTCTGGGAGCGTCCGTACCCTTGGTTCTCTCGCGGCCGGACATAGACTTTGCGGTGTTGTCGATCCGGTGGCGTCGTCACGGCGTCGGGGTCAGCAGCGAGACCACGACCATATGCGCACTCCCACTACCAGACCGAGGAACAGTCCGCCCGGAGCTACAGTCACAGGTCAGTTTGACGCGTTTGACACCGCGATTTCTCAGGTGTCAAACCGAAAAACGCCTTACGCAAAGGGGGAGTTGACACGTTTGACGGATTTGACGGTATCTGAGAGAGGGGGTACGTACCGCTCGCCCGCCCGCCCTCGCCCGCCCGCTCACGTTCTCACACATCCACCCCTTTCAACAACCGTCAAATCCGTCAAATCCGTCAAATCGCAAGACGGCAAGGGGGTTTTTTGCTCCGTTTTCACCCCCCGGGTGTCAAATCCGTCAAATCGATCGGTATTTTCTGGGGTGAGTTGGTAGTATGAGCTCAAACCTGGATCAGGAGAAGATCCGAGATCACTACGATCGGATCACGCCTGTGATGGAAGAGCTCGCTGAAGTGGAGAGCCATCCCACGATTGGACTGAATGACTACAGCGGGTGGTACATCCGGCGAGATCACGACGACTTCGAGCTCATTGATGAAGGGTTCGAACAGGAAGCCCGCTGCGCCACACTCTCAAGGGACTACGACACAGTCAAAAACCGCATCGAGCGGGCCCTGTACGCGGTGACCACGTACAAATCACGTGAGTCGTTTATGGAGTGGGAACCGTGTACCATCGAGGATGGGACCACGTCCTGGAAAACGGACAGCCCGACGCCAGGCTACGGAGATCTCCGTGGTGTGATGGTCTGGGGCGACATCGACCTTGCTGATGAATTGAAGCCGCAGCGCGGCGACCTCGACGCCGAGACCCAGTCCGTCATCGAGGAGACATTGGATGCGTACATCGATGAGTACGCCCG
>ENA-ORDC01001228-ORDC01001228.1-marine-metagenome-genome-assembly--contig:-NODE-1228-length-19938-cov-3.837873_pt1 | contig 19938 bp, 18 predicted proteins | sample MGYA00237783_ERZ508515 | MGnify/ENA primary metagenome ERZ508515 (study PRJEB26186, sample SAMN06268792) | marine metagenome | isolation source: Eden Landing Ponds, San Francisco, CA, USA | place... | reverse complement strand
ATTTCGTTCTCGTGGTGCGGGAACACGAGGTCGCGGCCGCCCACGTGGATGTCGAGGGTGTCGCCGAGGTGCGTCATCGACATCGCCGAGCACTCGATGTGCCAGCCGGGTCGGCCCTCGCCCCACGGCGACTCCCACGTCTCGCCGCACGGCTCGTGGAGCGGTTCGAGGGCGGGGTCACGGTGTTCGGCGGCCGTCTTGGGGTCGACCGCGCCGGCCTTCCAGAGCGCGAAGTCGGTCGGGTTGCGCTTCTCGGAGCGCTCGTCTCTCGTCGCCCGCGACTCCAGTTCTTCGAGCTTCTGGTTCGAGAGCTTCCCGTAGTCGTCGAACGTGGACACGTCGAAGTAGACCGAACCGTTGGACTCGTAGGCGTGGCCGCGGTCGACGAGCGTCCGAATGAGGTCGATAATCTCGGGGACGTGCTCGGAGACGCGCGGGTAGACCTCGGCGCGCTTCAGGTTCAGCCCGCGCATGTCGCGAATCACGTCGCCGACGAAGTGCTCGGCGACGCTCGCCTCGTCGTCGCCGAGGTCGTCCTCGCCGATGCGGGCGGCTATCTTCTCGTTCACGTCGGTGAAGTTCTCGACGTGGCGCACGTCGTAGCCCTCGTAGTCCAGCCAGCGGTGCATCAGGTCAGCGTGCATCCACAGGCGGGCGTGGCCGAGGTGTGCGTGGTCCGAGACCGTCAGTCCGCAGACGTAGAGCAACACTTCGTCGCCGTGCGACTCGAACTCCTCGCGCTCTCCCGTCAGGGTGTTGGTCACGGAGAGGGTCATCGCACTCGGCTACTCTCGGCACCGCTTTCAACCCGTCGGAAACACAGTCGGTTCGGAGTCGATGCGGGGTCTGCTCGGCGAGGCGACCGCCGCGCCGCCGCCACCTCCTCGCGGCGGCTACTTCGTCCAGTCCGGGCGGTCGGCCTCGCCGCGGCGAATCTTCGCCAGCGTCTCCTCCGAGAGGAGTCGCTTGACGAACGCCGGAATCCGGTCGGTCGGGTCGTCGTCGTCGGTCGGGTCGTCGTCGTCGGTCGGGTCGCCGTCGTCGGTCGGGTCGCCGTCGGTCGCATCGCCGTCGGTCGCGGTCGAACCCGCGCCGCCGACTCGGTCGCCGGTCGCGGTCGTCGGTGCCGTCTCTCCTCCGACCGCGCTGTCGGCGTTCGCCGCCGACGCGAGCGCGTGGTGCCCGCCTCTGGTGGCGACGCCGCCGTCGGTCGTCGTCTCCGCGCGCCGGCGGAACGATTCGAGGTCGGCCTCGCGGTCCAAGTCCTCGACGGCCGTGTCGAGGTCGGCGGCCTGTTCGGCCTGCTCGGAGACGCTCTCGGAGATGCGGTCTATCTCGGCGGTCACCTCGTCGACCTGCGTCGCCGCGTCGTCGACGAAGGTGGCGATGTCGGAGGTGAGCGTCGCCTGCTCGTCGGTCGCCCGCGCCACCTCGTCGATGCCGTCGGTCACGTCGGCGACCGAGTCGGTTATCTCGTCGAGGCTCTCGACGGTCGACTCGACCCGCTCGATGCCGTGGTCGATGTTCTCGTCGGCCGACGACAGCGCCTCGGCGGTGTCCTCGATGTGGTCGGTCACGTCCTCTATCATCTGACCGATGCGCTCGGCCTGCGACTTCGACTCGTTGGCGAGCGACTTCACCTCGTCGGCGACGACGGCGAAGCCGGAACCCGCCTCACCGGCGCGGGCGGCCTCGATGGAGGCGTTGAGCGCGAGCAGGTTCGTCCGGTCGGCCACCTCGTCGATGACCTCGACGATGTCCTGAATCTCGTCGATGGCGGCCACGAGTGCCTCGACGTTCACGGTTATCTCGTCGCGGTCGTCGCCGACCTGCCGCATCGCGTCGATTGCCTCGCCGGCCTCGGCGCGGCCCTCCTCGGCCCGCGTTGTGGCCTCGTCGCTCCGGGAGGACACGTCGTCGGCGGTGGCCGCGACCTCCTCGACGGTCGCGCTGAGGTTCGACAGCTCGGCGGCGATTTCCTCGGTCATGTCGGCCTGCCGGGCCGCCAACCCCTCGATTTCGGCGATGCTCTCGCTCGTGCCGGCGGTCTCTTCGTGGAGCTGTGAGGCGACCGATTCGAGGTTCCCGCGGCTCTCTCTGGCCCGTCGGACCTCCTCGCGGACGTCCAGCGAGTACGAGTAGAGGTAGGTGGCGTTGACGACCTGTCGGTCGAGGTTGAGCCCGCGGACGACCGCCATCATGTCCGCGAACGCCTCGTCGACGGCGGCTTCGACGCGGTCGGCCTCCTCGCCCGACAGCGACTCGGTGGCGTCGGCGACGGCGCGCCCGCGGAGTTCGTCCGCGAAGATGCCGGTGACGTTGGCGAACATCCCGCCGAAGTAGTGCAACGGCATGTCGAGTTTGTCGTGAAGCAGGCCGATTCGCGTGCGCGCCGCGTAGTGGTTCTGGTCGTAGTTCCCGTCGGTGAACGAGCGGTAGTAGCCGGAGACCACCCCCCGGAGACCGTCGATGTCGCCGTTCGAGCGGTCGATGACGTCCGTCGTCCGCTCGTTCGCGAGAATCGGCTCGACGAAGCCGTCGACGAGCGCCTCGTCGCGGGCCTCGACGACGCCCCGGAGGTCGGCGAGACGCGCGGCGTCCTCGTCGTCGAAGCCGACGAACGACTGCCGCCAGCCCAACTCGTCGGCGTCGAGGTCGAGTTCGGCGAGGAGCTCCGTGGATGAAAGCGAGATGTTGCCGTCGTCGTCGCGGGGGCTGGGCGAAACCATTGACGGATTCAGCGACTCCGTGGTAATAAGCGCCGGCCGTCGGGTATCACGGTTGATAGCCGGAAATCAGGTGTATAAATCGCTGACGGCCGACTCGACGACGCGGAGGGCGGCGGCTCCCTGTCGGCGCGGCACGACCACGGCGAGCGCGTCGCCCGCGACGCCCGCGGCGTCGACGACCACGGACTCGGCGTCGAGGCGGGAGAGGACGGCGGCGAGGACGGTCGGGTCGACCTCGCCCTCAGCGATGATAGCCGTGAGCGGGCCGCCGCCGGCGAGGTCGACGCCGGCGACCGAGAGCACTGGGTCTTCGTCGGTCTCCTCGACGTCCTCGCCGACGAGCCCGACGCCGCTTCGCATCGTCACGGCGGCGTCTCGGGGGTCGGCTTCGAGCGGCGGGAGGTCGTCGGCGAACCGGCGGAGCGCGGCCGCGACCGCCTCGTCGTCGCCGAGGTCGAGTTCGGCCGCGGCGGCGGCGTAGTTGACGACGCCCGCGCGGAGCGCGGCGAGGAGATACGGTCGTGCGCGGACTGCGTCGCGCGCGTCGGCGGCGAGGGACATGGCTCCGTGATGGTCGGGCGCGCGCAAAAAACCGCCGCTCGTCGGTCGCCGTCGGAGCCGCCGACGGGGCCTACACCGCGACGCGTCGCTTGAACGGGTGGCGAACGCGAGTTGTCCGAACCCGAAGATTCCTTTCTCCGATGCGAAGTTCATAAGACAGTCCCCTCGTAACCCCCGGACATGCAAGCTCTGGTTATCGTGGCGCACGGGTCCCACCTGAACCCGGATTCGAGCACCCCTACCTACGACCACGCGGACACGGTCCGCGAGGTGGGCGCGTTCGACGAGGTGCGGACCGGCTTCTGGAAGGAAGAGCCGTCGATTCGCGAGGTGCTCCGGACCGTGGAGGCCGACGAGGTGTACGTCGTCCCGCTGTTTATCAGCGAGGGCTACTTCACGGAGCAGGTCATCCCGCGTGAACTCCGTCTCGACGGGTGGGACGTGGCCGACTGGGACTCCGACGGCCTGTCGGCGTCGCACGTCACCCTCACCGCGAGCGACGTGCCCGAGAAGACGATTCACTACTGCGGGCCGGTCGGGACGCACGCGGCGATGACCGACGTGTTGGTCCGCCGGGCCGAGACGGTCACCGGCGACCCGAACGTCGGCGAGAGCTTCGGTCTCGCCGTCGTCGGTCACGGGACCGAGCGCAACGAGAACTCCGCGAAGGCCATCGAGTACCACGCCGACCGCATCCGGGAGCTGGACCGCTTCGACGAGGTGCAGGCGCTCTACATGGACGAGGAGCCCGAGGTCGACGACGTGACCGACTACTTCGACTCCGAGGACGTGGTGGTCGTCCCGCTGTTTATCGCCGACGGCTTCCACACCCAAGAGGACATCCCGGAGGATATGGGCCTGACCGACGACTACCGCACGGGCTACGACGTGCCCGCCGAGGTGGACGGCCACCGCATCTGGTACGCCGGCGCGGTCGGGACCGAGGGCCTCATGGCCGACGTGGTACTCGAACGCGCGGCCGACGCGGGCGCCGACATCGGTAACAGCCTCGAAGTCGTGCGCGAACGCACCCGGAAGACGCCGCAGGAGGCGAACTGATGGGACACCACCTCGACGCCCTCGTCGACGCCGCGGCGACCGGTGACGGCGTCTCGCTCGACGGACTCACCGCCGTCCACGGCGACGATGGCTTCCGCCTCGAAACGCCCGACTCGACGCTTTCGGGGCTCACGGAAGGCGGGCTCCGCGAGGCCCTCGCCGACCGCGACGACTACGCGACGAACTGGTACTTCTGGTCCGAGGTCGTCGGCGAGGCCAGCCCCCAGCGGCGGGCGTTCCTCCGCTGGGTCGAAGGCGCGTCAGTCGATGCGGGAGGCGACGACGATGGAGACGGAGACGGCGGCGACAACGACGCCGATGCCGACGCTGACGCCGCCTCGGTCCCCGAGCGGTACGAAGCCCTCCGAGACGGCATCTGCCGCGAGTGGGGCCAACTGCTCGTCACGGCCACGGTCGACGACCACGGCGAGCGCTCTTACGAACTCCGCCACGCCGACGAGGTCGACGCCGACCGCGACGACCTCGACGCCTACCACGAACCGCTCGCGGCCCGGCAGTTGGCGACCTACGACGAGAAGGGTCGGTACCGCCCGCTGAAGGCCGGCAACAACCTCGCCGGCGGCTGGGTGTTCCCCGACCTCGACGGCCGCGACCTCGTGGGGACCGTCGAGACGTTCTACCCCGCGTCGGTGCCGAACTGGGACCGCGAGCGCCGGGGCGAACTCGACGTGACACACTGGGCGGACGCCATCGGCCGCCAGACCGGGATGTACAGCGTCGTGAAGACGTGGAACCGCGGCGACGGCCACGAACACGTCGACTGGGTCGCGGAGGCCTGCTGCGACGACAGCCAGTGCGTCAAGCGCCGCGAGTGGGAGTACGACGACGACACCGACCTCGCCGTCGACGGCGGCGACGGCGCGTTCCCGTGCCGTGAGCCGTGTTCCGTCGTCATCGCGGCGTCACGCAAGTGGACGCGGCTGGAGGGCGAGGAGACCCAGACGTACGAGTTCGAACTCACGCCCTCCGAAAAGGAACAGGTCGAGGACATCATCGACGCCGTCGCGGACGACCGCACCGACGACATCCGCGAGGCCGACGTGTACGAGGGCGCGAACCGCTACCGGGCGCGGTTCCTGCGCGCGAAACTGTTCGACGACGAGGGGAACCTCGGCGGCGTCCCGACGGACGCGCCCGACGGCGAGTAAGCCGCGCCGCGAGGAGCGGGAATCGGACCGATTTTTCCGACGCCGTCACCGCGTCGTCAGCATCGTCCACGTCACCGCATCGTCAGCACCAGCGCCGCGAGGACGCCGCCGACGACGACGCCGGCCCCGAGGGTGATGGCGAAGCTCTCGAACAGCGAGGCGAGCGCCACCGCGAGGACGAGCGCGACCAGCGCGAGGCCGAACACCGGGACCGCCCGCGGGTCGACGCTCGGGAACACGTCGGCGATGCTTTCGGTCACGCTCGGCTCGGGCTCGGGCTGTTTGGGTTTCGAGAGCGTCTCGTCCACGTCGACCGACGGCTCGCCGCCCGAGCCGGGTTCGACGGTCACGTCGACGTACCTCGTCTCGGAGCCGTGGCCCGAGACGATTTTGAGCTTCCCCGACACCGGTTCGGGCGGCGAGGTGACGAACACCTCGACGGTCTTCGTCTGGCCGCCGTCGACGAAGTGGTTTCCTTCGGACAGGCTCGCCGCGCGCGAGAGTTCGTCGTCGATGTGGAGGTGGACGTGCACCGCCTGTCCGTCGTTCGCGAGCTCGACCGAGAACGGCCCGTTCGTCGAGAACGACGGCGCTACCGAGAGGTCGTGTGGGCGCTCGTCGTTCAGCGTGACGGTGAGCGGCGCGTTCGACACGGCTTCACCGTCGAGACGAGAATAGAAAAACGTTCAGGTCCGATGAGGTGTCGTCCCTCAGTCGTCGCGCATGTCCGGCGGCAGGAGGTTCGGGATGCCGTCCTCGATGGGGTACACCTCGCCGGTGACCGTGCCGATGAGCCGCCCCTCGATGATTTCGTCGCCGTCGCGCTCGTCGACTTCCAGCTCGAGTTCGCTCTTGTCGAGGGGGTCACAGAGGATGTCCATCAGGGATTCTTTCATGGTCGTGACGGTGGATTGCGCGAAGTAAAAGCGTACGGGTTCGCCGCCGTCCCGGCGACGGTCTGCGGACGGAGACGCGCCGTCACCGGTCGGACGACCGCGGGGCGCTCAGTCGTCGAACGGGTTCTCGATGTGGACCGTCTGCTCGCGGCCGGGACCGACGCCGACGGCGTAAATCGGCACGTCGAGCTCGTCCGAGAGGTATTCGAGGTAGTCCTGTGCGGCGTCGGGGATGGCCTCGTAGCCCTCCTCTGCGACGGCCGCCCAGTCCACTTCGGGCCACGTGTCGAACTCCTTGAGGACGGGCTCGCACTCGCCCCAGCGCTCGGTGGTCGCGGGCATCGTCAGGCGTTCGTCGCCCTCCAGTTCGTAGGCGTGACCGACCTTGACCTCGTCGAGGCCGGCGAGCACGTCGAGGTGGTTGACGGCGATGCCGGTGAAACCGCTGACGCGGGCGGCGTGGCGGAGCATCGGCATGTCGAGCCAGCCGATGCGGCGCGGGCGGCCGGTGACGGTGCCGAACTCGCCGCCCTTCTCGCGGATGAAGTCCGCGAGTTCCTCCTCGCGGTCGTCGTCTTTCAGTTCGGTCGGCATCGGGCCCTCACCGACGCGGGAGAGGTAGGCTTTGACGATGCCGACGACCTCGCCCTGTCCGACGACGGTCGGGCCGACGCCGGTGCCGGTGGCCGCGCCGCCGGCGGTCGGGTTCGAGGAGGTCACGTACGGGTAGCTCCCGTGGTCGATGTCGATGAGCGTGCCCTGTGCGCCCTCGAACATCACGTTGTCGCCGGCCTCGCGGCGCTCGGCGAGGAAGTCGCCGCAGTTGACGGCCATGTCGTCCTCGCGGAGGCGACGACCGATTTCGGTGAACTCCTCGACGAGCGCTTCCACGTCGCACTCCTCGCCGGCTTCGAGGCCGTACACGTCCTCGATGAGCGCTTTCTTCTGGGGCACCACGTACTCCAGTCGCTGGCGGAGCACGTCGGGGTCGAGCAGGTCGCCGACGCGGATGCCGCGACGGCCGGCCTTGTCCTCGTAGGTCGGGCCGATGCCGCGGCCGGTCGTGCCGACGGTGAGGTCCGAGTCGGCCTTCGCCTCCTCTTCGATGTTGTCGAGGCGGCGGTGGTACGGCATGATGACGTGCGCGCGCTTGGCGAGGCGCACGTCGGGGTCGAGGCCGCGCTCGCGGAGGTCGTCGATTTCGGAGAACAGCGTCCGCGGGTTGATGACACAGCCGTTTCCGAGGACGCCGACCTTGTCGCGGACGGCCCCGCTCGGGACGAGCGACAGCTTGTACTCCTCGCCGTCTTCGACGACGGTGTGGCCGGCGTTGTCGCCGCCCTGATAGCGGACGACGATGTCAGCGTCACCGCCCCAGAGGTCGACGAGCGCGCCTTTGCCCTCGTCGCCGAGTTGCGAACCGACGATGGTAACAGTCATACGTCGGCCGTTCCCCGCGCCGGACTAAACAGATTACGGTCGCGGCCGACGAGCAATACACGAATGTGTCTAATTCTATCGCAGTCACCGAGAAATACGCCATGAACACGCATTGTCGTGGCGACGGATAACACAACGGTTAATTAGTGTCCTCAGTAAGGTCGGGTTATCGGATTTTCGCCGGCTCGGAGGGCAAGGCTTAAAGCCTACCAAGAAGAGTTAACAAATGGCATGATAGACCGACTTGAGAAGGAAGTCGATATGTTGGAGCGCCATCTCCAGGTCCTGAAGATGGTCATCGAAAGTGAGCCAATCGGCATCGTGAAGATGTCCAACGAGACGGGCTACCCGCACCACAAGGTCCGCTACTCTCTCCGCGTTCTCGAAGAAGAGAACCTCATCGAACCCTCCAGCCAGGGCGCAATCACCACCGAGCGCACCCAGGAGTTCGTCGACGAACTCGACGACAAGCTCGACGAAATCGTCGGCAAGCTCGAATCGATGAAAATCGAGGAAGCGGCCGAAATCGAGAACTAACCACGCTTCAGGCGCACGCGGTCGTTCTATCACTGTTTCGTCCGACGAGTCTCTCCGGGCACGACATCGGACCGACCGCGGTAGCGACGCTTCGACGCGACACTACGGACACCACGGACACTATCCGCGGCGCTCGAACGGCGTCCGCGGTCGTTTCACTATTGTCTCAGTCGCACCGATAGCCGCGGCGCTCCGCGCGTGACCCCTCACGGGAGAACGAACGCAAAAACAGCGACAGCGACGCCGAGCGGGTCGCCGACTCAGAGGTCGGGGACGTTCAGGTGGAACTCGCCGCCGCGGGCCTCCACCAGACAGAGGTGGTAGCCGCGCTTCCGCGAGAGCTTCACGAAGCTCTTGCGCTTCGACCGGCTCAGGAGGCCGCCGCCGGTCTCCTCGGTGGCGGCTTCCAGCGCTCCCGGCTCGAAGAAGCTCTTCGTGACCACGAACGCCGAGCCGAGCGTCTCTTTCGCGTCGGCGACGGTCTTCGAGTCCTTGATGAGCTGGGTGACCATCGGCCGGGTCGCCGGGTCCCGCGAGTCGTTCAGGTTCGCCACGAACAGCGGCTCGCCCATCTGGTCGCGGACGATGATGTCGAACTGCCGGGACTCGGCTTCGCCGTCGCCGAGGGGTATCGAGACGCTCCCGTACAGTTCGATTCGGTCGGCCTTCGGAATCGAGTCGAAGACGCCGGCGAGGCTCGACCGGTTGCCAGTCTCGCCGATTTCGTAGAGCAGGTCGGTGACGACCCACTTGGCGAAGCCGTACTCGGGCGTCTCGTGGAGGAACTCCTCGTAGGGCTGGCCGTCGATGCCGAGCCCCTCCGTGTCGAACGTGGTGTGGTGTTCGAGCCGGAGGTTCTCGACGACCTCCTCGCGGGAGGTCTGGCCGTCGTGGGCCTTCTCCAGCGTCGCCTCGCCTTTTCGGGCGTAGCGGACGAACAGGTTCGTCCCGCGGAGCGCCTCGTCGGCCGACATGGTCCGGTCGGTCGAACGAACCCCCGCCTCCTCGAGCTGTCCCCGAAGCCGTTCGGCCTCGGATTCGAGCTCGGCGACGCGGTCTTCTAGCTCCTCGGCGCGCGAGCGGTGTTCGTCCCGCTCCTCGCGGAGGGCGTCGCGCTCGGATTCGAGCCGGTCGCGCTCGGACGCCAGCGCCTCGACCCGCTGTTTCAGCGACTCGGCTTCCGCCGGGTCGACGGCCGGCTCCTCCGGCGTCTGTTCGGCGGGCTGAGACTGCCGCTGGGTCGGCTGGTCTTCCGGCGACGGTCGCGACTCGCCGGTCGCCCCGCCCTGCGACGGGCGGCGGTGCGTCGCGTGCGTCGTGTTCCGCTGGTGGCTTCGGGGTGTCCCGGGGCGGCCGTCGACGGACTCGCCCTCGGCGTCGCGGGGGTCGAGCGAGGGAATCGACCGGGCGTTTCGCCACTGCGCCTCGGCGGAGAACACGTCGTCGCCGGTCGCGTCGTCTGCGGCGGACGGCTCCGGAGACGCCGGCTCGGGGTTCTCCTGCGGGGTGTCGACGACGACCGGTCCATCTGCCGTCGGCGACCGCGACTCGGCGTCGGCCTGCGTAGACCGGCTCGCGGACGGCGCGGCCACCTCGGCTGATTCCGACGACTGCGACCCGTTCGTGGGTCCAGACGGGTCGGGAGTCGACCCCGTCACCCCGTCGTCGGGGGGCGACGACTCGGTCGCCTCGGCGTCGTCCGCGGCCGCGTCGGCCGAGGCGGCAGGGGCCGGTTCTTCGTCCCCCGGCTCCGGCTCGTCGGCCACCGTCGGCTCGTCACCGACGAGGTCGCCGTCGGTGTCGTCGACCTCGGAGGTCTCGCCGCCGTCCTCGTCGGTAACCGCGGTCGCTCCCGGTTCGTCGGTGGCCGTCGGGGCGTCCGCGTCCTCGGCGTCGTCCTCGGCCGCCTCGTCGTCCGCTGGAGTCACGCCGCCCGCGGCGACTCCCGTCGCATCGTCGGTTTCCTCGTCGGGTTCGCCGCCGGGAATGTCGACGAGGTCGAGGTCCACGTCGTAGACCTTGTAGATACCAACTTCGTCGCTCGCGCGCTCGAACGCCTCGTCGCCGGTGATGAGTCGCCTGCTGTTGCCGACGAAGGCGGCGCTCATCGACTTCCCCCCGTGGTAGACGACGTAGTAGTCGCCCGAGAGCACGTTCTCCGACAGTTCGACGTAGCCGGTGAAGCCGCCCGCCGAGAGCGTTCCGTCGGCGTCCTGTAGCGGCGTCTCCTCCGTGTAGTACTGCGCGCGGACGTCGCCGCCGGTCTCACGCATCGCGTACAGAAGCGGCAGGGCCGGGTCCGGTGCGCGATACGCCTCGATTGATTCACCCTCGAAACCGCCCACCGTCCCGTCGAAAACCCCGAGGAGACGGCCGTTGAGCATGAATCCCCACGTCATGCCTGCGACGACGGCTCCTGTGAAGCCGTCGTCCGCGAGCGACCGGAGGCCACCGTAGCCTCGTTCGGCGGGCGCGGAGTCCCACCCGGTCACCGCGTCAATAATCTCGCTATCCATTTGGCGTTACATCACCGGAACCGAATCAAATACTTTCCGGGCGAACCGAGCGAACGTTTAGTTCAGCTCACACTTCAGCGTGTCCGCTGTGACCGATTCGCTCGCCTTGGTCGGGTCCGGGACCCTGTCGGGACCGGGCCGAGACCGGGCCGGGAGAACGGTTATACGAGTCCGCCGAGACGGGTCGGTCGTGACCAGCCACGACGACCGGTTCGTCCACTACCTCCGCGCGAAGGAGTCCGTGGACGACCGCGCGCTCCACCGACCGACGCTGGCGAGCCTCGAAGACCGACTGGAGGCGCGCGCCGAGTCGCGGTCGGGACAGCCGCTCCGCGTCGTCTCGGTCGGGGCTGGAACGGGCGCGATGTGTCGGCGACTCCTCTCGTGGGGCGTCTTCGACGCGCACGACGAGATAAAGTACGTCCTCGTCGACCGAACGCGCGGGATGGCCGACAACGCGGCCGCGGCGTTCGCCGAGTGGGCCCGCGCCGCCGGTTGGACCGCCGAGCCGACGTCGAACGGCTTTCGCATCGACCGCCACGGTCGCTCCGTCTCTCTCACCTACGTGACGAGCGACATCTTCGAGGCGATGACGGTCCTCCCGAAGGCCATCGACCTCGTGGTCGCCCACGCGGTCCTCGACGTGCTCCCGCTTCGCCGCGCGGTCGCCGCACTCCTCTCGCGGCTGACCGACGACGGCCTCTTTTACGCGCCCATCACGTTCGACGGCCGAACCGCGTTCCGCCCGAGCCACCCCGACGACGACGACGTCCTCGGCGCGTACCACGAGACGATGCGCGGCGACGACCGCGCGGGCCCGGACACCGGCTCCGACCTCCTTTCCGTCCTCCCCGACCTCGGCGCGCCCGTTGTCGCGGCCGGCGGCTCCGACTGGGTCGTCCACCCGCCGCACGACGACGAGGCGCGACGCTTCCTCGACCACATCCTCGGCTTCGTCGAGGCGTCCGTCGGCGAGGCGGACGCGGTCGACCGCGAGACGCTCGACGGGTGGCTCCGCGCCCGACACGACGCCCTCGCGGGCGACGAACTCGCGTACGTCGCCCACAACCTCGACGTGTTGGCCGAACTCGACTGATTACTCGGACGCTGACGCGTTCCCGTCGCCCTCGCCGCGTCGGGGCTCCCCGTCGCCGCCGGTATCGGGGCTGACACGCCCGAATCGCCCCGACACGTACCCCCAGTCCCGAGCGAAGCCAACGAGGAGCGCCGCGGCCGCGACGCCGGTCAGGAGGGGCATCCACGGGTCGAAGACGCCGGGCGCGAGCGCCAGCGGGACGACGGCCATCTGGCCGCCGGCGAGGACGCGGCGCGACGCGCGGGGCGGGAGGTCGAACGTCGGCCGGCCCGCCCGCTCGCGGCGTCGGCGACCGACGAGAAACACGTACCGCGCCGCGCCGACCGAGAGGTACCACCACGCGAGCTCGCCGAGGAGGACGCCCGCGAGGGGGGCGACGAGCAGGCCGAAGGCGTCGACCGCGGTGTCGAGTCGCGCGCCGAGTCGGCTGACGCGGTCGAGTCTGCGGGCGAGCGCCCCGTCGAGCGCGTCGAGCGCGGCGGCGACGCCGTAGCCGACGGCGGCGGCCCACGCCCACGACGGACTCAGCGGCCCGTGGAGCGCCACGCCGGCGACGCCGGCGACCCCCGCGACGAGAAACCCGCGGGTGAGCGTGACCGCGGTCGGTACTCCGAGGCTATCGTAAGGGTCGCCCGGTTCTGCCGACCCGGATTCGCGTCCGTCGCCGAGTGCGACGTTCTTGTCCGCGTTCGCATAGGCGTACGCGCAGAGGCCGACGACGACGAGCAGGGTCCCGGCGGCCCACGTCGCGGCGGCGGTCTCGGGCGAGGGGTCGGCCCGCGAGACGAGCCACACCCACTCGGTCGCGAGCAGTCCGCCGAACCCCAGCGTGGCCGCGGCCGCCGCGCCGCCGGTTTCGAGCACGCGGCGTCTCGTCCGACGCGTCGTTCGCGGAGTCGCCGCACCGTCCGAGAGCGTCACGGCCGCCGACTGTCGCCTCGGCGGTCGGACAGTGTGCTACGCATACCCGTACTGGGGGCCGGACGGCGGTTAAGTGTTCCTCGCGTAACAGCGCCACGAGCCGAATCACTGGGAGTTCGCGCGGTCGAGATGACGACTCCAGAGCTCGACCACCGCGAGGAGGAGCAGATACGTCGAGAGCCCGGCCGCGACGACGAGGAGCGACGCCGGCCCGAAGACGACGACGCCGAGGGCGGTGCCGACGGCGGCGACCGCGGCAGACGCGGCTCGCACGCCCCGTCGTTCCCACAGTCTGCGGACGCTCGACGCTCGCAGTGAAAGCGCGATTTCGAGGGCGAGCGCCCCGACGACGCCGACGAAGACCGGCTCGAGCGTCACCGGCGTCCGCAGGAGGGCCACCGCGGCCGCGACGGGGACGAACACCGACCCGGCGAGCGCGGCGTCTCGGCGGCGGGTCATAGAGCACCTACCGCGTCAGGGCGCTTTTAGCCACCGGCGGCCATAGCGGGAGTATGTCTATTTCGGGCGACGGCCCCGGGTTGTCGAAGGCGAAGCGGCGACTCGGCCGCTATCTCGCGGGTGCCGGGCTGTTGATGCTCATGTTCTCCATCGCGTACCAGTGGGCGGCGGGTTTTTTCGCCGGCGAGGACGTCTCCTTCCTCCAGGCGGTCCACGTCGTCGTCGAGACGTTCACGACGACGGGCTACGGCGAACAGACCCAGTTTTGGGTCGACCACCCGCCGTTGCTCGCGCTGTCGATTGTGATGCAACTCACGGGCGTCACGACCGTCTTCCTCACGCTCCCGCTGTTTCTCGTCCCGCTCGTCGAAGACGCCCTGCGGACCGCGCCGCCGGCGGCGTCGACGCACACGGACCACGTCGTCATCTGTACGTTCACCCCGCGCGGCGACGCCCTCGTGGACGAACTCGACTCGATGGACGTCCCCTACGTGATTCTCGAAGCCGACCGCGACCGCGCCGAGGAACTGTACGGCGAGGGCTACGAGGTCGTCCACGGCGACCCCGAAGAGGTCGAGTCGCTGGAGGCGGCGAACGCCCCCGAGGCGCTCGCCATCGTCGCCGACGACGACGACGAGACGAACGCGAGCATCATCCTCACCGCGAAGCAGGCCGCGCCGGACGCCCGCGTCGTCAGCCTCATCGAAGACCCCGTGGTCGCCGACTACCACCGCTACGCCGGGGCCGACCGGGTCGTCTCCCCGCGCCGACTCCTCGGCGAGAGCCTCGCGGGCAAGGCGACCACGTCCATCTCCTCGGAGCTCGGCGACGCCATCGAAATCGGCGAGGACTTCGAAGTCGCGGAGTTGCTCGTCCAGCGCGGTAGTCCCGTCGAAGGGCGGACCATCGCCGAGAGCGGAATCGGGCGGGTCACCGGCGTCAACGTCATCGGCGCGTGGTTCACCGGGGAGTTCGTCTCCCCGCCCGGCCCGGACGCCGTCATCGACGAACACACCATCCTGCTCGTCGTCGGCCGCGAGAAGCAACTCGAAGAGCTCCGCGCGCTGACGCTGTCGTCGGCGCGGCGCTTCCGCCGCGGGACCGTCATCGTCGCGGGGTACGGTGAGGTCGGCTCCACCGCGGCCGAGACGCTGGCGAGCGCCGGCGTCCCGCACCTCGTCGTCGACAAACGGGACAAGCCCGGCGTGGACCTCGTCGGCGACATCACCGACCCCCAGACGCTCGCCGAAGCGAACGTCTCCGAGGCCCGCGGCGTCCTCCTCGCGCTCGACAACGACACCACGGCCGTCTTCGCCACGCTCGTCTCCGAGCGCGTCTCCGAGGAGACGGAGGTCATCGCCCGCGCCAACGAGACCGAAAGCATCGCCAAGCTCTACCGGGCCGGCGCGGACTACGTCCTCGCGCTCTCGACGGTCGCCGGGCGGATGCTCGCCTCGACGGTGCTCGACGAGGAGGTCATCGCCCCGCAGTCCCAGATAGAAATCGTCCGGACGAACGCCCCCGGCCTCGTGGGGCGGACCCTCGCCGGGGCCGACGTCCGCGCTCGAACGAACTGCACCGTCATCGCCGTCGAGCGAAACGGCGACCTCGTCACCGAAATCGAACCGGGGTTCCGGGTCGAAGCGGGCGACGACCTCGTCGTCGCCGGCGTCGACGAGGACATCTACCGATTCAACGAACAGTTCGGGTGAGCGGCCGCTGGCGGGGCTGGTCAGACTGTCGGTCGTCGGCCGCCAGTTGTCGGTTGTCGGTGGTCAGTCTCAGCGGTCGGTCGTCGGTCTACGGTCGATGCTCGATGCTCGACGGTCGGCGGCCGCGGCTCTCGGACGAAAGAGCGGTTCGAAAGAATCGGTGCCGCGGCGTCGCGGCGACGGACGGGAACGGTTACGCGCCGACTTCCGCGCCGACGTAGAGGACGACGACGAGGAAGATCCAGACGACGTCCACGAAGTGCCAGTACATCGAGGCCGTGCTGACGGAGACGTGACGCTCGGCGGAGTACTGCCCGCGGAGCGCGCGGACGAAGACGATACCGAGAAGCACCGCGCCGAGGCTGACGTGGAGGCCGTGCAAGCCGGTGAGGCCGTAGAACGCCGACCCGAAGATGCCGTCGGTGATAGAGAAACTCGAGTGGACGATGAACTCGTAGTACTCGTACACCTGCCCGCCGATGAATATCACGCCGAGCAGGAGGGTGACCGCGAGGCCGAGGACGAAGTTACGGTGGTTCTCCTCTCGGATGGCGACGTGCGCCCAGTGGAGCGTGAAACTGGACACGATGAGGATGGCGGTGTTCGCCAACACGAGTGACCCGGTTAGCTCCGGTAGTTCCTGCGGCGGCCACGCCCCCGCGCGGATGAAGAAGTAGTAGGTGAACAGCGCCCCGAACGTCCCGAGTTCGGAGCCGAGGAACGCAATCATTCCCCAGCGGAGCTTCGATGCGCTCTTCTGGCTCGCGTCGCGCGACCAGAAGTGGCTCACGAACGCGTGGTACAACCAGCCGTAGAGCCCGGCCAGGAAGAGGAAGATACTGCCGATGAACACGGCGGGACCCGCCATCTGGCCGACGATTCCGTCCTGTCCCATGACGTACAGCCCGGCACCGGCGTAGATGCCCGCGCCACCGACGGCGGTGACGAACGGCCACCAGCTCGCCTCGCCGAAGCCGCGCGGCCAGTCCTGAACCGCCGGCAGGTGATGGCCGTGGTCGTCGTGTGCTTCTTCGGTACTCATAGACGCCCGTTATGCTTGGGTTACTAAAAATCCTCCCAAACTGCGTTCGTCACGGGACCGCATGGGTCTCGAACCGCGGTTCCGACGGCGACCGCGACGGCTCCGACACGGGGCGCTCGCGAGGGGCGGTTGCTCGGCGCGTTGGCGGCGCTCGACGCGAGAAGAGACGCGAAAACGGAGCCGCGGCCCGGCCGGGGGTACGGGTGCGTGGGTCAGTCGGCGTTCGTCGTCGCCCGGTGGAACGGCTGTCGCGAGATAATCTCGCGCATCTCGGCCAGCGACTCGGAGCCGGAGCCGTTCATCTCGGTGACGACGGCGAACACCTCTTGGCGGGAGATTTTGACGCCCTCACCCGTCACCGCGTGTTCGGGGTTGGCGACGAGTTCGCGGAGCGTGCCGACCGCGAGCAGGAACGGAATCGCCCACGCGGCGAGCGTGTTGCCCTCGCGGAGCGGCACCGTCTCCAAGTAGGTCTGGGCGTCGTCGAGGAACGACTTGGCGTGGTCGGCGGTCCGCTTGACCACCGAGGCCGTCCGGTCGTTGTGCTCGGGGGAGACGACCTCCTCTTGGGGGACGCCGGCTTCGTCGAGCCAGTCGGCGGGGAGGTAGACGTTGTTCTCGGAGGTGTAGTCGTCGTGGACGTCCTTTGCGATGTTCACGAGCTGGAGGAGCAGGCCGAACTCCTCGGCGGTGTCGTAGAGCCGCGACCGGCGCTCGCTGTCGACGTTGCCGCGGGTCACGAGGTTCGTGATGAGGTTGCCGACGGTGCCGGCGGCGTAGTAGCAGTACTCCTCTAGCTCCTCGCGGGACTGAATGCGGAGCCCGCCGGTCTGGGAGTAGCGTTCGACGAACATCGCCATGCCCGAGACGAGTTCGCGGACCGGCGGCGTGACCGCCTCCCGAACGTCCTCCGGAAGCGCCTCGAACGTCCGGAAGACCCGAGCGGTGTTGGCGACGACCATCCAGTCGTCGGACTGTTCGCCCTCCGGGGGGAGGTGCGGCTGTACTGCGTGCACGAACTCGTCGACGGTGGTGTCGTCGTCGGGGTCGAGCGCGCGGTCGTAGAGTCGAAGGAGGTGTGCCTGCTCGTCGGGCGCGATTGAAGACGAATCCTCCACGGTGTCGGCGATTCGACAGAGGAGATATCCGATACAGATGTGCGACGCCATCGGTTCGTCGAGGACGTCGACCGTGAGGGCGAAGGTGCGAGAGACCCCCTGAACTGCATCGTGACACCAATCGAGGTCGTCATCAGTTGCCGGTGGCCGGGCATCGGCGTGTCGAGACATTCGAAGCGTACCGGTATTACGGAAGGGGGGATAAAAAGTCTCGTGGGGCCGTTCACTCCCAGACGGCCGAGACGGCACAGGAGAAAACATAAGCATAGTCGATGATAGACTCACGTATGGACTTCGCGCTCACTGCGGAGCAGAAGCAAATCAAGGAGATGGTCTCGGAGTTCGTCGACGAGGAAGTCAAACCTCGCGCGGCGGAGATAGACGAGACCGACGAGTTCCCCGCCGACCTCGTGCGCGAGATGGGCCAACTCGGCTTGATGGGCATGCCGTTCCCCGAGGAGTACGGCGGTGCCGGCCTCGACTACCACTCCTACGCCATCGGCCTCGAAGAGATTTCCCGCGGCTCCGGCGGCCTCGGCACCATCGTCGCCGCCCACACGAGCCTCGCCGGTAACATGCTCTACGAGTTCGGGAACGAAGACCAGAAGCAGACCTACCTGACGCCGCTCAACGAGGGCACCGACATCGGCGCGTTCGCGCTCTCCGAACCCGGTGCCGGGAGCGACGTGCCGGCCATGGAGACCACGGCCATCAAAGACGGCGACGAGTACGTCGTCGACGGCGGCAAGCTCTGGATTTCGAACGGCTCGGTCGCGGACACCGTCGTCCTGTTCGCCAAGACCGACCCCGACGCGGGCAACAAGGGCATCTCGTCGTTCGTCGTCCGGCCCGAAGCGGACGACGGCTTCGTCGTCGAGGGCACGGAGCACAAACTCGGCGACAAGGGCTGTCCGACCGCCGAACTCCGCTTCGACGACATGCGCATCCCCGAAGACCGGCTCCTCGGCGACGAGGGCGACGGATTCGTGCAGGCGCTGAAGACGCTCAACGGCGGCCGCATCACCATCGCGGCGCGCTCTATCGGTATCGCCCGCGCCGCCCTCGACGACGCCGTGAAGTACGCCGGCGAGCGCGAGCAGTTCGACCAGCGCATCGGCGACTTCCAGGCAATCAAGCACAAGCTCGCCGACATGGACACGAAGGTGCAGGCCGCGACGCTCCTCATGCACAAGGCCGCGGACCTGAAGATGCGCGACGAGACGTTCGTCAAGGAGGCCGCGCAGGCGAAGCTCTACGCCAGCGAAATCAGCCGCGAAGTGGCCAACGAGGGCATCCAGATTCACGGCGGCTACGGTTACACCAAAGACTTCGCCGCGGAGCGCTACTACCGCGACGCGAAGCTCAACGAGATTTACGAGGGGACGAGCGAGATTCTCCGCAACACCATCGGCGACTGGCTCCAGCAGTAACCGTAACCGTCAGTCGACGACCGACTCGTCCGCGTCGGTCGCCCCGTCTGCGCCACTCATTTCGTCCGCGTCGGCCGTCCGTCGCTCTCCGTTTTCGACCCGCGCTTCGAGCCATTCGTAGTATGATTCGACCCGCTTTGCGCCCGCGTCGGTGAGGGCGTACACGTCGTAGATGCCTTCGGTCCGCCGGTCGAGGTGACCCGACTCCACGAGCGCGTCGAGCGTCCCGTAGAACGACTGGGGGTCGATTCGGAGGTCGTAGTAGCGTTCCAACCGGGTCTTCAGCTTCTGTCCCCGGAGCTCGCCCGCGTCGTAGAGGACGGCACACAGGTCCCGGCGCCGGCCGCTCTGAAACCACATACCACCACCTCGGCGGAGAGACACACGTCAGTTTCGTTCCGCGGGCCGCCGCTACTCCGGTCCCGTCTCCCGCCCGCCGGAACCGGTAGTTTAGACAGGCCGTACGCCCTAGCGCCTCGCATGACCGACGTAACCGCTGCGGCGAACGGCGTCACCGCCCGCTACTCCGTCACCGATTCCGAACGCGTCCTCGAATTCGACCGCGACGGCCGGACCGCCGCCGTCGCTCAGAACATCGACGGCTACGCGATGCTGAAGGTCCGCCCGACCGTCGACGGCGACGAACTCGAACGCTACTACGGGTTCGACATGGCGCTCGACCACGCCGCGGAACTCCTCGGCGTCTCGCCGCACGACCTGCCCGTCCCGGAGGACGCGGCGGACATGGGGATGTAACCGAGGCACGTTCCGTTCCGTTCCGTCGCCCCGCTCACCCCCAGTAGAACCGCGGGCCCAAAAACAGGTAGCCGAGCGCCAAGAACAGCAGGCCGAACGAAAACCCCTCTCCCAGCGTCCCGGAGCAGACGATTGCGAGGCCCTGCACCGCGCCCATAACGAGCGCGTCCTGCGCGTGGAGGTCCGGATAGGGCACGTCAGAGAGCATGAGCGCGGCCATAATCGCCGAGAGGCCGACGAGCAACATCGGCTCGACGAAGCCGACGAGCACGCCCGCCGAGAGAATCGTCGCCGCGAGCGTCGTCGGGACCCCAATCGTCTCGTCGGACCCGCTGTCGTAGGCGGTGTACAGCGCCAACCTGACGACCGCGGCCGCGACGAACAGCGCGGCGACGCCGACGCCGACGACGACCCGGGCCCTGTCAAAGCCCCAGACCTCGCGGACGAGCGCGACGACGAGCAGGGCCGGGGCGACGCCGAAGGATGCCACGTCCGCG
>ENA-ORDC01001227-ORDC01001227.1-marine-metagenome-genome-assembly--contig:-NODE-1227-length-19943-cov-5.619903_pt1 | contig 19943 bp, 18 predicted proteins | sample MGYA00237783_ERZ508515 | MGnify/ENA primary metagenome ERZ508515 (study PRJEB26186, sample SAMN06268792) | marine metagenome | isolation source: Eden Landing Ponds, San Francisco, CA, USA | place... | reverse complement strand
GATCACCAACTACGAACGCGGAGACAATCCAGGAAGCACGATCATCACGGTGTGAGAAGAGTTCTATGACACCCTCGTCCTAGACCAAACCGAACAGAACCAAACAACGGAGTTCCTATATGTCACCAGCGATACTCGAATTGAAACACTCATCACTCCGTTCCTGAGTGATATCGACAATCCTAACCAACTCGTAGATTATCAGAGTTCGCTCGACAGCTACGGTGGCAATGATACGCCTAACCCGGGAACGCTGGAACAAGTCAGCCTCCAGATGTCAAACACGCTGGCGCAACACTTGGATCAGAGCATCGATATTCAGCGGTGCCAGCTCCTGTTCAATCCCGTCGGAGTGGTGCCACTGGCGACCTGCCGGCTTGCCCTGCCCGAAAGCCACGAACCCACGCCAGTCTCAAATGTCCCCATGAGGCCTGTCAACAGGCTGTTCAACGAACTCATCGCGGCGAACGTCCCGTTCATCTATCAGGTACTCGTTAAGAAAACCGGGGCAAACGATTACCTCGCGTCAGTCCGGCTTTGTGCTGTTGATAACGCTCTTGCAGTGGATTCGAGAGAGGGGTTCCGGCGTCTCTATCAGAACGGCTACCCTTACGATGTTAGTCAGATATTCGGCCCAGCCAACATGGCGACGAACTTCGACATTCCTGTCAGCGATTATTACAGATTCATCTCACACAGTCTGAGGTTGATGCACATCGCTGACAACCGCCGCAAGGACACTGCACGCGAGGCTCGGCATGCCTACACCGGCGCCAAAGAGTTCGAAAACCTCATGCAGGGCGATCTGGGATACACCGATCCCTATGATAGACACGTGGGGTTCCCCAAATTCCCGGTCGCAATCGATGAATTAAGTCACTTCCTCACACTCGTCGACAACGAATATGAGACGAGTCCGTGGGCTGGCGTGCCCGGCCGAGCGGCACCACGAATCGACGTGACCGACACCGCTCAGGACCATGCCAGCACGACCGCGTCCGGGTCGTTCAGATCAGGAGTGCCTGCCTCTCAGGGGAGTGCGGGACACGACAGAGACCTCGAAGATGCAATCGACCACTTCGCCACAAAGGGATACACGTTCATCAAAGTCGACCAGGATAGTTCGTCGCTGCCGGATGCGATCGGTATCGATCCCGACGGCGAACTCCACTGGCTCGAATACGATAATGAGCATGGCAAGCCCGAAAACTACCTCAAAAACGCGGCTCGGGCGGTTCAAGAAGGCGTGAACCTTCACATGGTGGTCGGCAAGACGGACAACTCAGACGATAACCGGACTCCAAAGGGCATCGCTGAGGCAATCGCCGAGAAGATGTATACCCCGTATCGCGAGACAGATCCTGACCGTGGGACGCGCCTATACACCCGTTCCCAGGACATCTCGCTGGACGATAACGAAGTTGTGGTCTTGCCGAAGGGCGCAAACGAGACATGCTGGTATGTCACGCAAGACGACGACTGGCAACTCGTCTGTTATGCCGATGGGGCTCGGATCGCCGCGGGGCCGGCCGACGAGTCCGTGACAACCTTCGACTACGACAGTCCACGGTATATCAAAGTCGATGTCAATACACACGTCATCGAAGCTGCCGATGGGACAGAACTTGCCCGTGCATCGACCGAGGAGGAGGTCCTTGAGGGTTGGACGAAAGCGACGATCCCACATCTACCGGTCCGACTGAGTTACGGTGGCGTGTTGACACTCTGGTACGAGGGTTGGAGTACGATCCACAAAGCTGATACAGCCCCTAATTGGGCGACCACGGACGGCAAAATGGAGCGATACGAGTCCGCAACGAAAGAGTTCCTCGCGAACTTCACCGTGTCGGATTCAACGAGTGAGCTCCCCAGCGACCTCGCCCACCGGTATCTCAAGTTCGTGCTGGGTCGCATGACCGACCGCAAACTGCCCAACCACAAGAAATTCGGCCGGGTTCGTAACAAGGCGAAGTATCCGACCAAACGGGCTGGCTCGGGTGGTCGGAAAGGCAAGGTCCTGAAGAACCGCCGCTGGGTGCTGCCACCGGAAATCGTTTCACCTGACGTTCCAAGTCTTGATCCCGACAGCTACGGGGTGGCACGTGCCGAGCTCGAAGCGACGGTTGATGGGTCTGTCACGACATCCAACCCCATCAGGACCCAGCCCGAGGGGGTGATGACGACAGCAGACGAATCGGCAGATAGCGACGCCACAACGGCCGGTGAAGCAGATGCCGATCAACCGGACTCGACATCAGCGGCGCCAGCTGACACGGCTGATGAGTCCGAACACACCACCGATGAGTCCGACGACAACGCATCCGCCTCGGCGGACACATCGACGACTGAGGATACGACGCGATTGAACGAGTTCGTTGACGACGCCGACGGATTGTCTTCGGATACCGAGGACGACGCCGAGACGACGGACGAATAAGGACTCAAGTTTCGGTTAGCGTCGTCCGTTTTCGTCTCCGAACCCTGGATCGCTGGCCTGTGCTGGCACTGTCACGCTCGGCCTCAAAACGCCGTCGCTTCGCGTGCCATGCGTTTCGGCTTCGATACCAACGTACCCGACGTCGGCATGCAAGCTACCGACCGCTGCGTGTACACTCACCCGGTAGCGACCTCGCTAACACTACTCCTGAGCCTTCGAGATGGAATCTTCTCCTCTCGCCTGCTAAGATCCAACTCTGCAGTTGGGCGAGGGCACGCCGTTGGCGATTGTTGTAGTCTCGTCTATCATGGGTGGGTCTGGCCTGCTTTACGTCCGTGGTGTGTTCGGCCAAGCCACATTTGCAGTTTCCTGGGATTGCTCGTGCCAGCCATACTGATCGTATTCGCTTCAGCAGTGCAGCGGGCAACTCACAGCCGATTTCCGCCATTTCACCCCCGCCTCATCTGCCATAGCGACCATCGGCGCTATTGCCGGGTACGCATCACTCTGAGTAGACCATCTTACGCTTGCATCGGTACCCGACTCAACTGGTGGCGTGTTCAGGGATGGACGGCTGTGTGTCCGTCTTCGGGCATCGCTCGCCGTACTCGTGCCGGCGTGTAACGGTCGTCGGCTCGGCTTCCGTCTGCCGGGTGGCAGCTCCCAGGGCTTATATACTGAAAATCGGTTGAAACCGCCTCATGGGACTCGGTTCCCCCATTTCGATAACGGTGTGTGTGGCCGTCGACGCACGGCCGAACACGGACGGCCACTCGTCGACCATGTTCACAGACCGAAGATGTGCTACTACAACGTGGCCATTGGTGATCTGGCCTGAGTCTCAACGGGCCCGGTATTGGGACAGTGCGTGACTCCGAGGCACCCCAGACGATATGGGCAATCGTCTTCGGGCGATGGCGCCAAACCACTCAGTGTCGACCCAGAGTTTTGGGTGAAACGGCCCCAATACTGCCTCTCATTCTGGTACGCACGCCCCACATGCCGTGTCCTGCAAAAGACGAGCAAACCGCCAGACAGAGCATGGATGTGGTGCACCACATCCGACTGTATATAACAACATCAACAATAGGCACAGGAGAACGAGTTCCAAACCACGCTCAGCAACACGAAATGCCGACCACCAGACGCGTGGTCGACGCGCTTCGCAAGGTCCCTGTGCTGAGACCATCCGGTGACCACGTCAGGGAACATGCAGGATTTCCGCCTGCTTTATTTCCAGCCGATAGCTGTGCCGCAGTTGGCGGCATTCTCGGTCGAGATGTCTCGCCAGTGGTGCCGCCGGCATGTCACTGTTGGCCCCTCTGGTGACGCCGTCTGGCAGTGTATCCCCGGCCGATGCGCCGGCGACGACGCTACAGGCGCTCACTTAGGCCGCTGTGGTGTGCCCACAGAGAGCCACTGGGCGCTGTGCGTTCCACGGGGCCTGGGAGTGACCCACCCTATCGGTCACGGCGATGTGTCGGTGCTAATGGCTATTAGCCCTCGTCCACGGTTATGTGTGGAACGGCTCGGCAGCGACGACTCTCTGTGGCCGCTCACAGGGTTGTAAGCAGGCACACAGGTCGCGTCTGGATATCTCTCCTTCCTTGGTCCAGACACGGACACAGGGGCGCGCATTTGGGGCTATACGCCCGGCTCCTCTGTCGTGGCCTCACGGATGACTTTGCGTTTCCTGGTGACCGCGCATCTGGCTCTCGTGTCGGTCTGTCTACGCCTGTGTGCGGCCTGAGATCGTGGCTGAGCGATTCTTTGTGGACTGGCGTGTCTTCTGACGGTGTCGACGAACGCTGGTGACATCGCCGCCGCGGTTACTTGATAAGCGCCAACGGCGGTCTTGGCCACGCTCTCCGCGTTCAGTGCATCCGGCTCCGGCGGTGAAGCTGTCGACAGAGAGGTCATGTGTCTGTGAGAGCCGCTTGTGCGGGCGCTCCATGCTCTGACAGGCGACGCTACTGCGAGTGTCTTCAGTCTCCCGACAACTGCGCTCTCTCATGGGGCGCACAGGAATCAGTATTAGGTGATATGGTTGGATCCTGTGCCCTGTAGTGTCTCAATTGCCGGCCAGAGCAAGATAGTCCGCGAACATTGTGTCCACGTGGGACACTAGATAGAGAGGCACGTTCCTACTAATACCTTAGTCGCTGTACCCGCCCAAAATGTGTCTTCTGAGTGCAAACACAGTCCGATAGGCACATTACTCCTCCTCATTCTAACCAAATTTTTTGTCCTATCTGTTGTTGTTGTAGTATAAGTCGGTTCTAGCACTCCACACCCGTCCTGTGTCTGCCGATTTCCTCACGATTTGCTGGACACGGTGTGAGTACCGGGCTACTGCCAATGCGCCACGCAGGTCTCTGTCTTCCTCCCTCTGATCGTACTTTGTGAGTGAATTGGATCGGAGACTGTCCGATTTCTCCATCCGCATTCCCCAATATAATTATAGATATGAAAACAAATGATATTTCTTATATATCTTACAGACAGTTCGTAACGCTACGTAGCGTACAGTGCCGATTATTCGGCTGCTTAGCATAACTTCGCACAAAATTACTGAAGTGTATAACCGTGCAGGGGACGTACAATTAAACAATCAAACACTTCCCGCAATGGCACGTTTCCGTGAATGAGGGGCACTCAATAACGCATTTTCCAGAACGCTACGTTGCGTTGAGTACAGAGCGTTGAATTATGCATAATAGATATCATATGCCCAATAAAATTTTTAGTGGTAATATTAGGGATTATCATCGATTATCAGATTTGACTCACTATTCAGCCAAATCAACCACACCCCTCGCACCGAGTGTAGTAGTAGTCACAATCATCTGTTCTCACTCCCACTGAACCTTCGACCCTCCCCACAACGAGTGAAGACAACTAACATCTGTCAGTTCGTCCCAGATGGGTCAAGCGCTTCGACGACGATTTGAGGATCACGTAATAGGGGTAACCTCGGCAAGGTCACTCAGCCGCTTGTTCCACACTATCCTCGCGCTCGCTCCAGAATCGCATCCCGAGCCTTTTTGGCACACTCTCGGCCACCACGGTCAAAGTGCAGTGTGTTCGGATTGACTGGGTCGCTCAGCAGGCCGCCGCTTTCGACCGGGACGTCGACCTGTTCGATCTGAATGTAGCCGATGGTGATACCCGCGTCATAATCGACACCAGTTATCTCCTCGACTGGAATCTCCCGGTTGTTGAAATTCGAGCGATCGACGCGCGTAATCGCGATATAGTCCTCATAGACCGCGAGAGTTCCGTCCTGGAACTTACAGACGACCTCTGCATCCGGATGATCGTCGGAGGGTTCAGAGCTTGGGCCGGTGTCGCTACCACGCCTCCACGGGAAATCAATCATGACACTCATTTACTGCTAGCCGTCGCAAAAGCGTTTGGCACAGCACAGTCGAAATAACGTAACCACAGGGGCTACGACAGCAGTCATTCGTATGGCTCGTCGAGAAACGCCCGCGTCAACGCTGCAACTTCAGAGCGAAACGTCTGCATATCGACCGGATCGGAACCGTGATAGAGCCGTTTGTGCTCTTCCCGGACAATGTCCTCGATAGTACGCTCGTAGAGCGTATCAACCGTCACTGCCTGCTCGTGGTCTTCGAGTTTGGTAGCGATTTTTCCGAACCGCTGTTGCGTCGCGTATCGGTGTGCCAGCGCTTCAGCATCGGCCTCAACCGGGACCGTCTCGTCGACCTCTCGAAAGTCGGGATGAAGCAGTTTCGCACGGCTGCCGCGTTTGTTCTGGATCACGACGCCTTCAGCTGATCCGTCGTACCACGCTGACTGTGGAATCTCGTAGCAGGCTGAATCGAACTCCTGTGCTCGTCGCTCGCGTTCGACAGCGTTGACGGGCTGGAGACCGAGGCGGTCGAAAATCCCTTCGACAACGTCCGGTGAGAGGAATCGGTTGTCCGCCGCTGACCAGACCCCGAAGCCGAGAAACGACGGTGTGCGCTCCCAGTCGTAGTCGATTGTATGGTGGTGCATCGCTTCGCCGAAGAAGACGTACGCCTCGACGTCGTCGACGGCCCGCCGGAGCGCGTCTCGGTCGAGGTTGTCGCGGATGTGTCGGACGGCATGGCGGTACGGCTCTGGAATCGCGTCGGGGTCGTTGTAGACATGGCTCCGGTCGCCAAAGTGGAGAAGCCCTGACTGCTGCAACTGAAAGCGCATGTTCGCCCCGGCGACCTTCTCCAGAATCCACAGGTGTCCCTCCTCAAAGAGATCGTCAGGGGCATCCTCGACGCGTGGAATCGACGGGAACTGTTTCATTGCCATGTTGTTTCTGTATCAACCGCTGCCTACTGACTATTGATAATGTCAACCTGCGTTTCAACAGTCTCTATGGCTCGTGAGATTCTAGTCTCGTGCCACAGTCCGGACACTCACCGTCGGTGATGGTAAGCTGTGCATCACAGGCCGGGCAGTAGTCGCGATAACACGCTGGGTCGCCCATATTACAGATATATTCCGGAGGTGTGAGAGCGTTTCCCCGATTGTACTCACCCTCCGATGAAAGACTTACGCAGAGGTGAAGCATAACCGACCCGTACTGTGGCTATCAGTATAGCCTCTCGATTTTCAGACACTATCCGTATAGTGGTAATTGCCTTGTGCGCAATTCGTCTAGACTCCGTATGAGCAACACCGGCGACCAGGGGTCGACGGCCGAGGCGGACCAGCCAGTCGATGGCGCCGGGTACGGTCCGGCCAGCCCATCAGAAACAGATGGGACGGCACGCGAGAAAAGCCTCGGTGTCGACCTGTGTCTGAGCCATCCGGAGCTGATTCTGACGGATGCGATTGAGAGCAGTCCAGACGTGACCGTCCGTCCGGAGCAAATGGTCGATGAGGGGGCGTCGAGCTTTCTAGTCATAGCGGTTGCGGGAGAGACGCTCGATCAGTTCGAGACAGAACTGGAGAGAGATAGCACGGTGTGTGACCCGGTCGTATTAGACTGGACGGAGACGAGCCGCGTCTACCGGATCGAGGTGGCAGACAGCGCAGTTCGAGTCACGCCGTCGCTCGTCCGCGCTGGCGGTCGGGTGTTCGACATGGAAGGCACGGGAGGCCAGTGGCTGGTACACGCACAGTTTCGGTCGCGGTCGGCGCTGTCGCAGTTCCGCTCCGAGTGCTCGGAACGGGACATTACGTTTAGACTCGATCGGCTGTACTGGACTACCGGCGAAGCAAATGCCGGCGCGTGCGGGCTGACCGCAGACCAGCAAGTCGCGCTTGAGACGGCCCACAAGGAGGGGTATTTTGACGTGCCTCGCGGGATCTCGCAGGCTGAACTGGCGGACAAGCTCGATATCTCCCCATCGGCGATGTCACAGCGGATTCGGCGCGGGATGGACCAGGTCATCGGGTCGGAGCTCGGACTGTCCGAGGAGTGAGTGGTGGACCCGCGGGCGTGTCATTGTATTTTCAAGTGTGCCACGAAGTGACAATGTATTTATGGGCCAAAAAGGATATTGCTCCGCTGTGACACCCGTACTGTATGAGACACCGAATCGTGAGCGGGCTCTGCGCTTTGCTGCTTTTGTTGACAGTCGCGTCTGTCTCCGTAGGTGTCGCTGCCGCAACGGACGGCGGGCAGTACGCTGAGTACACGGCGACAGTCAACGAAACTGAGCCAGTGATCGAGTCGGCCGAACCCACCCAGGCAGTCGGGAACGGGCCGAACGGGACCGCCTACGTCTGGGAACAAATAGACGGCGAGCGTGCCAGTACCTATCGACTGTCCGTGGCCGTTAGTTCGCCGCAAGAAGATCTCTCGGTCTGTGCGCTCGCGAACGGTTCGACGACGTGTACACCAGTCAGCCCGAACGGGACTGCAACCCTCACGACCCCCGGAACTGCGGGACTCGATGGTCTCTCTGTCTCTCTCTACAACACGAGCTCAGACGCCACGCTGGATACGCGTTCGGTGTCTCTGCAGCCGATTCAGCGCGCTGGTGATGTTGACGGCGACGGGCTCAACAACAGCAACGAGGTGTCTCAGGGGACAAACCTCTCTGAAGCCGACACCGACGGCGACGGCCTGTCGGACGGTGCGGAGGTCCACCAGCAGGGGACGGACCCGACGGCCGTGGACACTGACGCAGACGGTGTCGCCGACAGGACCGAGATTCAACAGGGCACCGACCCGCGACAGGTCGACACGGACGGCGACGGGCTCTCGGACGAACGTGAACTGGCTCTCGGGACGAACCCGACTGTCGCTGATACCGACGGCGACGGGCTGTCTGACCAGCGAGAGGCGTCCGGGGAGACCGACCCGACCGACGCGGATACGGACAACGATGGGGTCGTCGACGGTCGAGAGCTGGAGATCGGCACGAACCCCGTTCAGGCGGATACTGATGAGGACGGAGTCGCAGACGGGCGGGAGCTGTCCCTCGGCACGGACCCGACGGTCGCAGACACTGACGGAGATGGGGTAGCAGATGGGGCAGAGCTCGAGGCAGGGACCGAACCTACAGAGAGCGATACGGACGGTGACGGCCTCGATGACGGCACGGAACTGGCGGCTGGCACGTCTCCAACCACCGCTGATACGGACGCCGACGGTCTCAGCGACGGGCGAGAGGTTTCGGACCTCGGAACGGACCCGCTCGCGGCCGATTCGGACGGTGACTTCCTGACCGACCGGCAGGAAATCGCCTGGGGAACGAACCCGAACAGTGCGCTGACGCCCGCGTGGGTCACGAGTTCGATTCTCGGGTTCCTCGTCGGGATCGGACTGACAGTTGTGGGGATCAGGCGTGGCTGGATCACAGGGCTCTCCGCGGCGACCAGACTGTTCATCTATCGCCGCCTCGAACTGGATCGGGAGATCATCGAGATCAACCGTGAAATCGAAGCCACGGACGGGACGAAGTCCGATAGCGCGAGTATCGACGCGGACACCGCGGCTGAAGCCTTCGGGCAAGCCGACCGGGAGTTCATCCCCGACGAGCGGCTCGTGAAGCTGATGCTGCAAACCGAGAGCGGCCGCATGCACCAGACCGACATCGTCGAGGCGACGGACTGGTCGAAAGCGAAGGTCAGCCGCCTCCTCTCGAAGATGGTCGACGACGACGAAGTCGTGAAGATCCGTCTCGGCCGTGAAAACCTCATCTGTCTGGAGCGGGCGAAACCCGCAGCCGCGAACTCGCCCCACGCGGACGACATCAAGCCGCCGACGCCCGGCGGATAAGCCGGTTCACGGCCCAGACAGCGGGGTCGGTAGTGACATCACTGTTCACTCCCGGCGTTTCTGGGGTGCGTTTCCGTCGAGTGCAACTGTTCGTCACCGTCACAGCAGTCGCGGCTGAAGCCACAGCTATAGTCGGCAGACACAGAGAAACGATATTTTCCGCCTTCTGAGCGTTCTACCTCCAACAAACGGCAGAAGCAGCCCGATATACAACGCCTGCCGCAGCTGCGGATATATATTTCTGCAGACATTATTCGGCGTCGTAGTGATGAAACAATTCGGTATGCTGTGTGAAACAGTGATGGAACAAGTTTCCTGCCCCGGAACCCCGATAAATCGGTGTAAAAGCCCTTCAGGACACCGTTTTATCGTGCACTGTCCTGAAGTAAGTCGGCCATTATCGATCCGTTAAATCGGTGAAACAGTCGCAATCGGCGGAACAGTCGACCCGGTATATGTCGGATGCTGGAAAAGGGAGAAGCGAACATGTCGATAGCTGAAACGACTTCCGAACCCACGACAACGGAGACCGAGGAGTCCGCGACAGAGGAGTCGTCGTCTGCGGAGTCCACGTCGGACGACGAACTCACCCGCGACGACCTCTTCCACGTCCTCCAGTGTCGTCGCCGCCGCCTGGTCCTCAAGTACCTCCACGAGCACCCCGGCGATGAGCCGGCCGATATGAGCGATATCGCCGAACACATCGCGGCACTGGAACACGACACGACGGTCGACTCGCTCCGCTCGAAACAGCGCCAGCGCGTCTACATCGCGCTGTATCAGTCCCACCTCCCGAAGATGGACGATGCGGGCGTCATCAACTACAATCAGGACCGCGGACTCGTCGAAGCGACCGCGCTCGCGGACTCCTTCGACGGGTATCTCGACGAGGAACCATCGCTCCTGTCGACGCCTGCTTCGGAGTCGAGGCCGTCGACCGAGGCTGTCACTGACTCCGACCAGCCAGGGGCTCACACGTCTGTCGATGAACGGTGGTCCAGACGGTATCTCGGGACCGCGTGTGCCACGTTGGTCGCAGTTGGTGGCCTCGCACTCAGCGGGGCCGCAGTGCCAGGCGTCGCAGTCGCGCTCGTCGTGAGCGTGGTGTTTGTAGCGCTGGCGCTGAGCCATCGGCTCGCATTGACCCCGCAATCGCTCGCTGACCGTCTACGGACCGCTCTCACCCAAGAGTCGTAAGCTCGCACTGGACAGATGCGTGCACACAGCGGTACATCCGGAGGGCGATAACGCATGCCACCGACAGTCGGACTCGACGCAACTCTCGACGACGGGGAGACGACTGTGTCCCCAGACCAGGACGGCCTCAACGACGCGACGGTCTTCGATATCCTCGGGAATGAGCGCCGCCGCGCATGCCTGCACTGTCTCGCCGAACACGAGACGGAGTTGTCTGTCAGTGCGCTGGGCCGGCAGGTGGCGCGTGTGGTCGCTGATGCAGAGACCGATAGTGACGAACTCTACGACAGCGTGTACATTTCACTCTGCCAGACACACCTGCCCAAGCTCGACGCTGTCGGGCTGGTCAAGTACGACCAAGACCGAAAGCGGGTCGGGCAGGGACCCAGATTCGACGCTATCAGAGACCAGTTCGAAGCGTCCCGCACAATCGAGGAACAGTCGAGCGATAGGATTCGAGCCGGTACCGTCGCAAGTATCCTGACGGTGGCGATAGGTGCGGTCGCAGTTGTGAGTCCACCGGCGGTCAGGACGGCACTGCTTTTCGGACTCGCTGCGGTTCACCTTCTCGTACTCGTGCTTGCGTCCACATCCACCTCTACAATTAGCTACTAAGCCTGCCTGTGTAGCGGGAAGCGACAGTTACATCGAACAGCGACGGGTTAGTAGTCACCTGCTACCACAGCGAGCGTTCCGCCAAGCGCCCGTTGCGTGCTGGAGAGGGCCGCAGTCGAGAGATCGGAGTAGCTGTTGGGGGCACAGTCGCCGAGGTGGGGTCGACGAATAGACCGGCACGAGCGGCCGACAGAAGTGCGCGTCTACCGGACAGATAGCGGGCGTAAAGAACCACATAATCAAACGGTGGGGAGACAGACGAAGTGTGTATGACCGACTATGCCAGTATGCGAAAGGCAATCGAAGAGACGAAAGAATCGTTCGATGCGGTTGAACGGTTCCAACGTCGGTCAGCCCTCTGTCCCTGGTTAGACGTGCCGCTCCGAGACGAGACCTGAGAGGCTCGACGGCTACATCTCGACTTGGCCCGTTAGTACGTATTCACGACCGGGTTCAGGCGCTTGTCTGCCGCGACGTGGCGGGCCCGCCGTTCGCTGCCCGGATGAAAATACACTTCACCTATCGGTGGAAAGCTGATGCACATGTACCAGGCGGAGGCGCAGCCGTGTATATCGTAATCGTCGGCGCGGGCGAGGTCGGTTCGAACATCGCCGAGAGCCTCGCAGAAAGCCACGAAGTCGCCGTCGTGGATATCGACCCTGACCGTGTTGAAGCGCTGATGTACGAGGCCGACGTACTCGGTGTCGAGGGGGATGGCGCGGAACTCGACACGCTCTCGGAGGCCGGTATCGAGAAAGCCGACGTACTCATCGCCAGTACCGACGACGACGAGACGAACATCGTCACCTGCGGAACGGCGGTAACGGCCGCCGACCCGTTCACGATTTCCCGCGTCAAGAGCGCGAAGTTCCTCCGGACCTGGGAGAAATCCGGGGGGGCCTTCGGTGTGGACCACATGGTCGCAACGAACCTGCTCACCGCGGAGAACATCGCCCGCGTCATCGGGCTCCCCGGCGCGCGTGACGTGGAGACGTTCGTCGACGGGCAGGTTCAGATGGGGGAGTTCGGAGTGCGTGAGTCCAGTCCCATCACGAACCTGACTGTCGCAGAGGCCGACCGCTACGAGTCCCTGACCTTCGCCGCCGTATTGCGCGACGACGAGGTCATCATCCCGCGCGGGGAGACGGTCATCAAGGCAGGCGACGATATCGTCGTCATCGGCAGCCGCGAGAGTGTCCGCCTGTTCGCGACCGAAATCGCGCCGGAGTCGAATGCGACCCAAAACGTCCTCATCATTGGCGGGAGCGATGTCGGCTACCACACCGCTCGACTGCTCCAGGATCGCGGAATCAAACCGCGGCTCGTCGAGCAGGACCACGACAGGGCGCGCGAACTCGCGGAGGACCTACAGGGAACCACCGTGCTGGAAAGCGACGCAACCGACAGCGAGTTCCTCGAACGGGAACACGTCGCCGACGCCGACGCCGTGGTTGCGACGCTCGACAGCGACGAAAAGAACCTCCTGGTGACGCTGCTGGCCAAGCGACTCGGGGCAGAGCGAACTGTCGCTGTCGTTAACTCAGGGGAGTACGTCGACCTGTTCGAGGCCGTCGGCGTAGATGTGGCCGTTAATCCCCGCGAGACGACCGCCGAGGAGATTACGCGGTTCACCCGGGAGTACGACGCGACGAAAGTGGCCATCATCGAATCCGACCGCGCCGAGGTGCTGGAAATCGAGGTATCCACCGACAGCATTCTCGCGGGCCGGCCGATCCAGGAATCGGTGCAGGAACTGCCGACTGGCGTGGTCATCGGGGCCATCAGCCGCGGCGGCGAACTGGTCATCCCTCGTGGTGACACGGTCATCGAACCCGGCGATCACGTCGTGGTGTTCGTCGAGGCCGACTGCCTGGAAGCGGTCAACAATAAACTGTAGCAAGACAGCACAGTTGCGCCCAAGGGATTAAGACTGGCTCCCGCCTCAGCTAGTCTATGGCTTCTGTTGCGGACCGTATCGTGCTCTCGTTTGCCCCAAGTACCGGCGGCGAGGACCCGTGGTCCGGCGTCGATACCGAGTGGATAGTCGACGAACTGCGCGGGGACACCTATCAACAGTACCTCCGACGCGCGCACGGCGGACCGGTGGCCGTCGGCGAGGAGTGGGCCGAGTTCGTAAGCTGTGGCTGCGCAACGCCACAGGACGTGGTGTTGCGCGTCGAGCGCGTCACGGGCGGAACGGCCCTCGGGGACGCGACAACTCTGGAAATCCGTCCCCGTGACGACGCCGAGGCAGTGTCACAGTAGCGTTTCTCGCCGTCGAGTTCGCTATTCCCTGAATAGCACTCGTTTCCCCACCGTCACGCCGGTCAGTATCGGGAGATATTGGGAGAAGGGAAAGGCTGATGCATGCCACCAGCACATTCCGGACTATGCCACGCGATTCCTATCAGGAGGGGCTGAACTCGCTTCGCGAGGACGTCCTCTATATGTCAGAGATCGTCCTCGAGCGGCTCCGGCTTGGCCTGGACGCGCTCGAACAGAAAGACGAGGAGATGGCCCGGGAGGTCATCGAGGGCGACCACGAGATCAATCAGTTGTATCTCGACCTCGAGCAGGACTGTATCGACCTGCTGGCGCTGCAACAACCGGTCGCGTCCGACCTCCGCTTTATCGCCGCGTCGTTCAAGATCATCACCGACCTCGAACGTATCGGTGACCTCGCCACGAACCTCGGCGAGTACTCGCTCACTGCTGAACGCGATGTGTACCCCGAGGTCGACATTCAGGACGTCGCCGATGTGACGATTGAGATGGTCGAAAGCGCCATGGAAGCCTACGGCGACGAGAACGCCGACCAGTGCTACGCTATCGCCGACATCGACGACGAGGTGGACGAACGCTGTGAGGCCGCCTCCGAGACGGTCGTGCGTGACCTCATCGAGCGCGAGATCGACGCCGAATCCAGCGAGGCCGAGATCGAGCAGCTGATGGCCGACGTGTCCCGCCTCCTGCTGACCATTCGGGACATCGAGCGGGTCGGCGACCACGCCGTTAACATCGCCGCGCGGACGCTGTACATGGTCGAGAACGACGACGACCTCATTTACTAGTACCTTTTTACTGCAGGGGGTTTCCTCGCGCCTGCGGCGCTGCGGGAACCCCCTTTGCAAAAATCTACGCTAAAAACGACCTCCGAGTCGCGGCCACGGCCGCGCTCGGAGCGAAACCGCGCTCGCTCCGCTCGCGCGGTATGCATGAATCACAACAGCCACAAAACCGCGACAGCCACACGCCTCCCCAGCCGACTGCGTTGCTCGGCTCGCTCCGCTCGCCTGCGCGACTCGTCCCTCGCACTTGCGACGCGGCCGTCGCCGCGACGGCGCGCGCCTGACAGCAGTGCCCCTCGATGAAAAGCCTACTGCGGTTTTTCGGGCGTATCGTCGCCTACAAGTCCCGAGTCGGTGATGCGGAACTGGGCCGTGTCGCCGGCCGGTTTGGCGCGGTGTTTCTCCAGCGTGGCGCGGCGGTTGCCGCCGCGGAACCGGTCCAGGCGGACGATTGCGCCCGACCAGTGATTGAGGGTGTGGCCGCCAAGCGCCGTCGAGCGGTCGCTGTCCGGGTCGGTGAACACCTGGTTCGTGTACAGGACGGCAATGTCGTGTTTGCGGGCCAGCGAGAGCAGGTGAGTGATCTGGCGGGCCACGTCCCGCAGCGTTTCGCCGCCGTCCTCGTCGTCCCGGCGGAGCCGATAGAACCCGGTCGCGCTGTCCAGCACGATGAGTTCGACCTCGGCGGCGAACTCGGCGGCGTCCTGGACGGCCTCGGCCTGCTCGTCGTAGTCCAGCGCCTCCGTGATGATGAGTCGGCCGGCGAGGTCGTCCACGGTCTGGGCCGTCCCGCGTGCGCGGCCCTTGGCGACCTGCTCCATGCGGTCGGCCGAGAGGCCCTCGGTGTCGATGTACAGCGCGGCGTCGCCCGCGGCGGCGACTTCCATCACCGCCGACAGCGCGAGGTTGGTCTTGCCGGCCGCCGGCGGGCCGTACACCTGCGTGACCGCGCCGCGTTCCAGCCCACCACCCAGGAGGTCGTCGATGGCGTCACACCCAGTCGGGACGTACTCGCTCACGGACATGGGTTGGTCAGGTTCGGATAAAAACGCTCGCACCTACGCCGCCGAGAGATAGCGGGCCAGAGCGGCCGCAACCGCATCGGGGTCGTCCAAGTCCTCAAGCGCCAACCGGCTGTCGAACCACCATGACCGGTGGACGACCAGCGCGTCCGCAGTGCGGGTGTAGCCCGTGTACTGCGTCCACGGGAGCAGGCGTCTGGCGACGGGGAGTCGCTGTTCTAGCCCCTCAGCCGTGACGGCGTACTCTCTGGGCTCGCTCTGCATGAAGATAGCTATCCCCACCGGAATCAGAATCTGTGCGACCGTCAGCGGCCAGAGCTCCGGTGCGACGTACACCGAGGCGACCCCGGCGACACCGACCGCCCACAGCGGCACCACCAGTGCCAAGAGTCGGTTCCGTGCCGCGCTGGGCCAGCCAGCGGTGAACACACAGTGACGCTCGCTGTCCGCGAGGAGGGCGTCGGTGTATCGCGTGCGGGCCATCACACCTAACGCGCTCCCGAGGGCTATCGCGCCAATCCCCGAGAACATGGCGAGTACGCCGACAACACCGGCCCGGTCGAGCGAGAGCAGGCCTGCGAAGGCATACCCCAGACCGAGGAGTCCGGGGACCCAGCACGCCGGCGTCGCTCCGAGACGATGGGAGAGGCTCCCGAACCGCTCAGTCGCCCACCAGCCGAGGCCAGTCCCGACAGTGGCCGTCGCTATCACCGTTCCGTACAGCACGGCCGCGTCCCCGGAGACGAGACGGGCGACGCCGAAGACAGTCGGAGCTATCGCCAGCAACGCGACGTAGAGACCGACGACGAGAGCGAAGAGCGGGTCCCCTGACGGCTCCGCAGCGGTCTCGACGGTGGAGGGCGGCATATCGCCACAATCCGCACGCTCGTACAAAACCCTCCGGGGCCGGAGGCCACAACGGTAAGTAGACGCCCGACCAAGCGCCGGCTAGTGATAGTCGTCGCCACCGAGGACTTCGAAGTGTACCACGGCGTCGTCAACGAGCTCCGCGACCGCGGCGTGGCCTTTACGACTATCGAACCGGGCGACGAGTGGCCCGACGGAACGGACGTCGCGGTCATCGCGGCCGGGGAGTCGGTCGAAATCCCCGACGGCGTCGACGTCGTGCAGGCGGACCCGGACGCGCCGCGGCGGGCCGTCGAAGCCGTTATTTCGGCGCTTCGAGGTGGCGACGGTCGCACCGTCATCGGCATCGACCCCGGCGAACGTCCGGGTGTCGCCATCCTTCACGGCGACATGGTCGTGGCAGCGTTTCAGGTGCCAGCGGCGGAGGTCGGCGAAATCGTCCGCGAGGAGGTCGAGGACGCCGTCGACCCGGTCGTTCGCATCGGCGATGGTGCGCGGCTCGTCGGCGCGCGCCTCATCGACGACATCCAGTCCGTGCCGGTGGAGCTGGTCGACGAAACAGGGACGACGCCGTATCTCGGCTCCGGCGCGCGCGGCATGGGCGACGTGCTGGCCGCGGTCAACATCGCCCGCCTCGACGGCGAGGAGATCGAGAGCCGGACTATCGAGCCCACGGCCGGCGAACTCCAGAAGATCAAGGATCGCTCGCGGGAGGAAAGCGACACGAACCGGGCGATCAGCGAGAGACTGGCTCGGCAGGTCGCGACTGGTGCGCTCACCGTCGAAGAGGCCCTGGCGGAACACGACAGCGATACTGCGACCGACGAAAGCACGGGCGACGTCGACGACCCGGACCACGAAGAACACGAAACGGCCGACGGGAGCGGTTAACTCGAAACCATCCGCTCGGCCCGCTGCATCACTTCGCGGACGGGAAGTCCGGTCGCGTCCGCGACGGCTGCGGCGTCGTCGTACTCCGCGCTCATGTCGAACACCGTGCCGTCGCTGTCGCTGGCGATTTTGACCGTCACCTCGAACTGCTCGCCGTCGACGGAGAGCGCGACCGTCTCGTATTCGCGGTCGGCGACCCAGCGGTGGCCGGCCCCGGACTCGCGGACGCCGAGCGTCCCGGTCGCCTCGGCGAGGCGGCGCGCGACGCGCTCGGCGTCTTCCGGTCTGCAGATGACCTTCACGATGTGGCCGGGCCGGGACTTCTTCATCGTCGTCGGCACTATCGACACGTCGCGCGCGCCGACCTCCGAAAGCGAGCGCTGGAGGTCGCCCAGCACCTCGGGCGGGACGTCGTCGACGTTCGTTTCGAGCACCGTGATTTCGTCGCGGCGGAGCCGCCCCGCGCCGTCGCCGACCATCGCCCGCAGGACGTTTGGACGGTCGTCGAGGTCCCACCCGCCAGCGCCGTAGCCCGACGCGTCGATGTCGAGCGACGGCAGCGACTCGGTGCCGTCCGCGACGTGGGCGAGAATCGCCGCGCCGGTCGGCGTCAGGAGTTCCCTGTCGATAGGGCCGCCTTGCAGCGACCAGTCGGCCCGCTCGGCGATCTCGACTACCGCGGGAGTCGGGACCGGGTAAGTGCCGTGGCTCATCTCCACGCTCCCGCCGCCCGTCGCCAGCGGCGTCGTCACGACCCGCTCGGCATCGAGGTCATCGAGCAGGAGGCAAGCCCCGACGATGTCGGCGATGGCGTCGTCGGCCCCGACCTCGTGGAAGTGCGTCCCGTCGAGGTCCGTCCCGTGGACCGACGCCTCGGCCTCGCCAAGTATCTCGAAAATCTCCAGTGCGTCCGCTCTGACGGCCGTCGGCAGGTCCATCTCCTCGACGAGTTCGACCACCTCGGCGTACGTTCGGCTCGGGCCGTGGCCCTCGGCGTGGGTGTGGTCGTGCTCATCGTCGCCGTGATCGTGGGAATGTGAGTGGGCGTCTTCAGCGTGGCTGCGCTCCTCGTCATGGTCGTGGGAGTGAGAATGTGAGTGGTCGTCGTGAGCGTGGTCGTGGCCCCCAGCGCTGTCGCTATCAGCGCCGGTCAACAGTACCTCGACACGCGTCGCAGCAATCCCGCAGCGGTCCACATCGGAGACGGCATACTCGATAGAGAGTGCGTCCTCGACCGGGGACAGGGCCTCGCGGTCGGCCCCGGCAGCCAGCAGCGCCCCCAGAAGCATGTCGCCGGCGGCACCCATCCGGCCGTCGAAAGCGAGTGTTCGCATACACGGGGCGTCGCGCCCCGCGAGTAAAAGCCCTCATACTGCGATTCCACCGAGCGAGTCGCGCCACTAGGTGGGATCAGGCCTGTCGGACGATGTGGACATCGTAGGCCTCGCCGTCGGTGACTTCGCCGATGGGGACGACGATGTCTTCGGTGTCGTCGCTGCCGAGGAACACGACGCTGGCGTCGACGTCCCGGGCGCTCTGTCTGATCGTCGTCGACAGTTCGCTGGTGGAGTGGGCGCTCACGTCGTCGTAGCGGAGTTCGGAGTCGTCGGTCGCCTCCTCGATTTTGCGCCGGAGGTCGTCTGCGGCGGTTTCCGCGGCGAAGTCCTCGGTGGGGTCGACACGGCGGCGGCGCTCGGCGTAGTCGGCCCCGGTCGGGATGAACGCGACAGCGACGACGTCCTCGCCGAGCGCTTCAGCGTAGGCGACGGCACGGTCGAGCGCGGCGTCTGCGAGCGGTGATCCGTCGAAGGGAACGAGAAATACCATATCGGCGCTATCGCGTCCAGCCTTATGAAACGCGGCGATGGCGGCAGCCTGTGTCACTGCCACCCAGGCCGGGGGCTATTACTCCCTGCTGTGCGGTGTGTTATTAGGTAACATATAAACCCGTCGCCGTGCGTCTTGCCCGCCGGTAGCATAAAGCATATCTCCGGGGCTACCCGAGTTCGTTGTAAGCAGGCTCTACTATGAACGAAGTCCAATTGGAAGTGGCGAAGGCGTACCCGAACGACTCGGGCCGCGGTATCGCCAGACTCGACCCCGATACGTTGTTGCACCTCAAGCTCTCCCCCGGCGACATCATCGAGATCGAAGGGAGCGATACGACCGCGGCCAAGGTGTGGCGGGCCGACCGGCAGGACTGGAACACCGACACCGTCCGCATCGACGGCTTCACGCGCCAGAACGCCGACGTGGGAATCGGCGAGCGCGTCACCATCCGAAAGGCGGAGGCCGAGAAGGCCGACAAACTCGTCCTCGCGCCGCCCGAGGAGGCGTCGGTCCAGTTCGGTTCCGACGCCGCCGGGATGGTTAAACGGCAGATACTGAAACGGCCGGTCGTCGAGCGCGACATCGTCCCGGTGATGTCCTCGACGAACCACCCGTTCATGCGCTCGCCCGGACAGGCCATCCCGCTCATCGCCGTCGAGACCGAGCCCGAGGGCGTCTGTCTCATCACCGAAGACACCGAAGTGGAACTCCGCGAGGAACCCATCTCCGGCTTCGAGAAGACCGGCGGCGGCATCACCTACGAGGACATCGGCGGGCTG
>ENA-ORDC01001226-ORDC01001226.1-marine-metagenome-genome-assembly--contig:-NODE-1226-length-19954-cov-3.918650_pt1 | contig 19954 bp, 21 predicted proteins | sample MGYA00237783_ERZ508515 | MGnify/ENA primary metagenome ERZ508515 (study PRJEB26186, sample SAMN06268792) | marine metagenome | isolation source: Eden Landing Ponds, San Francisco, CA, USA | place... | reverse complement strand
ATAGCGGGAGGTAGATTTGAACTACCGATCTCCGGGTTATGAGCCCGGCGGAATCTCCTGGCTATCCCATCCCGCTGAATCAACAAACGAGTCTGCTATTGTTAAGACTTCTGTTTCGGGAGCCGTGTGTCAATTTTCACCGTGAGTCGCCCTGACTCGAACGGGCCGCGATGCGCCACGTGAACAGGCTTTCTGCGACGTAGTTCAGGAGCATCGACGCGCCGATAGCGAGGGGGAGCGGGATGAGTTCCCAGAGGTCGAGACCGGCGACCGGAATCGACAGCGGAACCTCGCCGAGCGCCCGGACGACGAGCACCTGCACGAGGAGGCCGCCGCTCCGCACGAGGTTCGACTTCACGAAGCGACGCACCTTCGCGGTGAGCAGGTCCGAGCCGGCCCCCGCGAACGTCCAGCGGTCGTTGATGACGAACATGACGACGATTGCGAGCTCCGCGCCGGCGAGCTTCGCGAGTTCGTTGGCGACGCCGAACGAGACGATGAGGAGACTGCTCAGAGAGAGGTCGAACACCGCGCCGATTGCACCCACGGAGGCGAACTTCCCGAACCGGACGCCGGAAGCGAGTTCCGAGAGGCGGTCAGTCATCCGTGACCTCCGCCGAGAACCGCTCGACGAGGCTCCGCTCGTCGCTCCGAGCGTCGAGGAGCTCGTGGAGGCGGTCCTCGCGAATCGTCCGGGCGCGGTGGCGCGACCGGAGGAGCCCGCGGGCCATCTTGACCGTCGTGTCGACCGGCGAGACCGTCGAGTTGGGCTGGTCCTCCCAGACGACCGGCACCTCGGCCACGCGGTGGCCGAACGCGCCCGAGACGGCGATGAGTTCGATATCCCACGCGAACCCCGACTCGTACAGGTGGGTCCGAACGTCGTTCCACGCCGCGGCGGTGACAGCCTTCGCGCCGCACTGGTAGTCGTACAGCGGGACCTCGGTCAGGTGGCGGGCCAGCCACGCGAAGCCGTCGCCGAGGTAGCGCCGGGCGACCGTCTGGTGGGAGGCGACAGTCGCCTTCGGGTGGCGGCGCGACCCCACGGCGAGGTCGGCACCGTCGCGGACGGCGGCGACGACGTCGGCCATCGACGCGGCCGGCGTGCTCCCGTCGGCGTCGGCGAACGCGAGGACGTCCGTGCGGAGCGACTCGAACCCGGCGGTGATGGCCGCGCCCTTGCCACGGCGGGCGTCGACGGCGTTCACGTCGGCGACGGCGGGGAGGGCGTCGAGGGCGTCGAGCGTCTCGGACCGCGGCGCGTCGAGTTCGACGCGGACCGCATCCGGGTCCAGCGCCTCGACGAGGGCGTGGACGTAGGGGACCAGACGCTCGGGGTCGGGCCGATAGGCGGGGACCACCACCCCGACAGACTGCGACATGCACGACCATTCACTCAATGGGGTAAAAAGCGAACCGCTCTGTGACGCACCGGCCATCACAAAACGTATTGCACCTGCGGCGCAGTCATCGGACAGATGGAGTACGCCCTCGTCGTCCGGTGGTTACTGCTGTTCGCGGCCCTCTGGGCGGTCGGCCTTCCACTCTCTGCCCGCCTGTTCCGACGGCTTCCGGGTCGCGGTGCCGGATTCGCCCTCCCCGTCTCGCTCGTCGCGTTGACCCTCCCGGCCTACTACGTCGGCCACCTCTCGTTCGGTCCCGCCGCCCTCGTCGCCGGCGTCGGGACGCTCCTCGTCGCGTCCGCGGTCGCCGGCCTCGAACGCGGCGCGCTCCGCCGCGGCGACCTCCGGCTCGCGCCCGGCCTCGACGTCGACCGGCGCGCCGTGGCCGGGGCGGCCGCGGTGTTCCTCGTCGCCTTCCTGTTCGCGGTCTCGCTCCGCGCGCTCGACCCGGCGGTCCACGCCGGCGGCGGCGAGAAGTTCCTCGACTTCGGCCTCCTCCAGTCGCTCGCCCGCGCGTCGGTCCTCCCGCCGGAGGACATGTGGTTCGCCGGCGAGCCGGTCCGCTACTACTACGGCGGCCACCTCGTGTCGATTCTCCTCGCGCGGCTCACCGGCACCGACCCGGCGTTCGCCTACAACCTCGCGCTCGCCGGCTTCTTCGGCCTCCTCGTCACCGCGGCGTTCGAACTCGGACGCGGCGTCGCGGCCGCCTCGGGCGCGAACGGTCGGCTCGCCGGCCTGCTTTCGGCGTTCTTCGTCGGCTTCGCCAGCAACCTCGTCACCGCGGGGCGCTTTCTCCTCGCCGCGCTCCCCGAGGGGCTCCGCCGCCCCGTCGCGCAGGCCGTCGCCGAGCGCTCGCAGTACACCGTCTCGCAGGTGCTCGGGGGCACGTCGAGTTTCTCGTACTGGGACGCAAGCCGCGTGATTCCGGGCACTATCAACGAGTTCCCGCTTTTCGCGTGGCTCAACGGCGACCTCCACGCCCACATGATGGGCACGCCATTTCTGCTCCTCGCGGCCGGCCTCGCCTTCGCGTACTTCCGGTCGCCGGAGGAGGCCGTCGGCGAGCGCCGGCTCCTCGTCGCCGCGACGACGCTCGTCGGCGCGCTCCAGGTCGTCGTCGACACGTGGAGCTTCCCGTCGGTGTTCGGCGTGCTGTTCCTCGGGATGGTCTTTGCACCCGCGCGCCCGTGGACGTTATTTCCCGGTCGGGAGCGCGTTCGCTCGGTCGTCGGCGACAGCCCAGTCGCCGGTGAAGTGGCCCGCCTCGTCGGCACGGTCGCGGCGGTCGGGCTCGCGGGCGTCGCCGCCGCCGCCCTCGCGAGTCCGTTCCTCCTCGGCGCGGTCGCGGGCGGGGGAAGCGCCCGGACGGTCGAGCTTCTGTCGCCCGACCAGCGAAGCGGGTTCGGCGCGCTGGCGCTCGTCCACGGGGCGTTTCTCGCGGCCTTCGCGGGCTACTACGTCCGCCGCCTCGGCTCCCGAGACGGACTCGGCGGGCGCGAGTGGGCCGTCCTCATCGGGAGCTTCGCGGCGCTGACCGTCGTCGCGGCCGTCCAGTCGTTCGCCGCGCTCGCGCTCGTCGCGCCCCTCGTCGCCGTCGGCTGGGTGCTCCTCCGATTCGCCGACGACCCGCGGTTCGAGACGGTGCTCGTCGTCGCCGGCGCGGGCCTCGTGACGCTCGTCGAACTCGTCTACGTGAACGAGCAGGCCGGCCCCGGCCGGATGAACACGGTGTTCAAGACGTACATGCAGGTGTGGGTGCTCTGGGGGAGCGCGATGGGGGCCGTGCTGGCCGGCTTCGTCGGCGACGCGGTCGCCGCGAGCGACACGTCGCTCCCGAGCGTCGACCTCGGCGTCCGCGGGGGCGCGGTCCGCGCCGTCGGCGTCGGCTTCGTCGTCCTTCTCGTCGCCTCCACGTCGGTGTACGGGGGGCTGGCCGTCGCCGACCACACCGGCTCGCCCAGAGAGGCGGCGACGCTGGACGCGACGGCCTTCGCGGAGTGGCGGCACGGAAACGAGTCGGCGGCCATCGCGTGGCTCGACGAGACCGTCGAGGGCAATCCGACGATGCTCACCGCGCCGGGGACGACGTGGTCCGAGACGGTGACAGACGACCGCGAGACCGTCATGTACGGTTGGCGCGGGAACCCCGAATCGAGCTTGACGGGCGTGCCGACGGTCGCCGGCTGGGCGCACGAAATCGGCTATCGCGGCCCCGACGCATATTACGACCGCGTGCGCGATGTGGACGCGATGTACGTCGGCGACGAGTCGACGCGAGCGCGGCTCGTAGAGCAGTACGACGTGCAGTACGTGTGGGTCGGGCCGGGCGAGCGCACCCGCTATGGGGAGATAGAGACGGACGTGGCGTGGCTGACGCCGGTCCACCAGTCGGGGTCGGTCGCGGTCTACGAGGTAGAAGAAGCGAGACTACCTTAGGCCGCGCCGCGCTCGCGGACGACCTCGACGGCCTCGGCCTCGACGCCCTCGGTGTCGAGCCAGTGCGGGACGAACTCGCGCTTTTCGAACGCCTCGCGCTCGTCTTCCGTGCCGACGGTACACCACAGCTGGACGCGGTCGGGGCCGTGCCAGTCGCCCTGTCGGTCGACCGAAAACAGGACGTACTCCTCGCCGTCGTACTCGATGACGCCGTCGCGCCGGACGCCGGGGTCGCCGTGGATGATGAGCTTCTTCATGTGCCGGGATTGGCACAGTCACCGCTTAATCGCTTCGGCTTCGGGCGTGCCCCGCGAGACGAACGCCTCGCGGTCGCCCTCACCGTGGCCTGCCCACACGTGACACGGCAAACGCCCGGTCCCGGCGGGTTCAGGGGCCGCGTCGAACCAAACGGGTTTTAACGGGCCACACCAAAACCCACCACAAGGTCGATATCTATGCAGATGCCACGCCGTTTCAACACGTACTGCCCGAACTGCAAGGGTCACCACGAACACGAAGTGGAGAAAGTCCGGACGGGACGCCCGACCGGGATGAAGTGGAACGCCCGTCAGACGCGACGCGGCAAGGCCACTATCGGTAACGCCGGGAAGTTCTCCAAGGTTCCCGGTGGCGACAAGCCGACGAAGAAGACCCACCTGAAGTACATCTGTTCCGACTGCGGCAAGGCCCACATGCGCGAGGGCTGGCGCGCCGGTCGCCTGGAGTTCCAGGAGTAAATCATGGCAGGAAACTTCTACAAGGTCGCGTGCAGCGACTGCGAGAACGAACAGGTCGTCTTCGGAAAGGCCTCCTCGGTCGTCAACTGCGCCGTCTGCGGGACGACCCTCGCCACGCCGACCGGCGGCAACGCCGAGTTCCACGGCGAGGTCCTCGAGACGGTCGAGCGTCGCGACAGCGACGAACTTGAGGCGTAACTCCCCGGAGGACCTCGTATGAAGTACAGCGGATGGCCTGACCCCGGCGAACTCGTCGTCGGAAAGGTAGACGATATCGCGGACTTCGGCGTCTTCGTCGACCTCGAGGAGTACGAAGACAAACGCGGCCTCTGCCACATCAGCGAGGTCGCCAGCGGATGGATCAAGAACGTTCGCGACCACGTCCGCGAGGGACAGACAGTCGTCGCTAAAGTGCTCGAAGTCAACGAGAGTTCCCAGCAGATTGACCTCTCGATCAAGGACGTCAACGAGCACCAGCGCAAAGAGAAGATTCAGGAGTGGAAAAACGAGCAGAAGGCCGACAAGTGGATGGCGCTGGCGTTCGGCGAGGACATCGCCGACGACCGCTACCAGTCCATCGCCAACGCCCTGCTCGCCGAGTTCGAGTCGCTCTACGACGGCTTCGAGCAGGCCGCGATTCACGGTCTCGAGGCGCTCGAAGGCGTCGAACTCGGCGACGACGAGCTCGAAGCCATCGTCGAGACCGCGCGTCAGAACGTGTCGGTGCCCTACGTCAACGTCACCGGCTACGTCGACCTGCGCTCGCCCGCGGGCGACGGCGTCGACGACGTGAAGGAAGCCCTGAAAGCCGCCGAAGGCGACGGCGAAATCGGCGACGAAATCGAGCTGTCTGTCACGTACGTCGGCGCGCCCGAGTACCGCGTCAAGGTCAAAGCGCCCGACTACAAGACCGCCGAGACGGAGCTCGAATCGAGCGTCGCTCGCGCCCGCGAGGTCATCGAGGCCGCGGGCGGGACCGCGGAGTACCACCGCGAACGCAGCGGCGACGAAGAGTAATCGCATGAAATCGGACATCCGGGTGTGTAGCGCGTGGCGCGGCCGCCACGACCGCCCGGTGTACTCGCTTTCCGAGACCTGTCCGGAGTGCGGCGCACCCACGGAGAACAGCGCGCCCGCCCCCTACAATCCCGAAGACCCCTACGGCGAGTACCGCCGCGCGCGGAAGCGCCACCTCGCCGAGAAGTAGCCGGCTCCGGCTACCGACGCTCTCTTAACCGGCGCGTCCGCCACTACGTGCATGGACGATATCGAAATCGAGGCTGTCGAGGAGGTCGACCTCACCGACCCCGTGCTCATCGAGGGGCTACCGGGCGTCGGGAACGTCGGCAAACTCGCCGTCGAGCACCTGCTGGAGGAGTTCGAGGCGGCCACGCTGGTCCGCCGCGTCTACGCCGACGTGTTCCCGCCGCAGGTGACCATCGACGAGGGCGTCGCCGAGCTGACCCACGTCGCGATTCACGCCGTCGAGACGCCCGGCGAGGGGCCGGACCTCCTCCTCCTCACGGGCGACCACCAGGCCCAGTCGAACGAGGGTCACTACCACCTCACCGACGCCTTTCTCGACATCGCCGAGGAGTTCGGCGTCGAGCGCCTGTTCGCGCTGGGCGGCGTCCCGACCGGCGAACTCGTCGACGAGCCCTCGGTGCTCGGGGCCGTCGCCGACGAGTCCCGTCTCGACGAACTCGAAGACGCCGGCATCGAGTTCCGCGAGGACGAACCCGCCGGCGGCGTCGTCGGCGTCTCCGGGTTGCTTCTCGGCCTCGGCGGCCGCCGCGGGCTCGACGCGACCTGTCTGATGGGCGAGACGAGCGGCTACCTCGTCGACCCCCAGAGCGCGCAGGTCGTTATCGAAGTCTTACAGGACCTCCTCCAGTTCAGCGTCGACTTCGAGTCGCTCGAAGAGCGCGCGGAGGAGATGAAGGAGGTCGCCGCGAAGATTCAGGAGATGCAACAGCAACAGCAGGGAACCATCGCCAGCGACGACGACCTCCGCTACATCGGCTGAGGCCCCCACCGTCGCGGGCCGTCGAATCTCGACTCCTCTCGTCTCGTCTCGCACCGACTCGTTTTCAGACCGGCAGTTCAGGCTTCGATGATGTCGTCGTCTGCGAACTCCGGAACGACGATTTCGCCGTCGAGCGACTGCACCGCCCGGCCGCCGACGCGTATCTCCGCGCCGACCCGCACGCGGACGGTTCCCGGCCGGTCCACGAAGTGACCCTGTTCGATGCGGAGTTCGTCCGGCACGGAGTCGAACGCGCCGACTTGCCGGAGGTACGCGCCGCAGGCACCGGCGGCGGTGCCGGTCGCGGGGTCCTCGGAGATACCGATACCGGGCGCGAAACACCGCGCGTGGAGCGTGGAGTCGCCGTCGATGGCGTCGAACGTGAAGGCGTAGACGCCCGCCGCGTCGTGGTCTGCGGCGAGGTCGGCGATGGCGGCGTCGTCGGGGTCCGCACCCGAGAGGTGTTCGAGGAAGTTGACCGGGACGATGAGGAAGGGAAGCCCGGTGGAGGCGACCGCGACGGGGAGGTCCGCGCCAACGTCGCGGAGGGCGGCGTCGTCGACGCCGAGCGCCGCCGCGAGGCGGTCGTAGTCGGTTTCGAGCGGGCGCACCGTCGGGGCGTTCTGCGTCATCCACACTTCGCCGAGGTCGCCGAGTTCGATGTCGAGGGTGCCGACGTTCGTCTCCAGCGTGTGCGTGCCCGGTTCGAGGTCGCGCTCGGCCGCGAGGTGGGCGTGGGCCGCGACGGTCGCGTGCCCGCAGAGGTCGACTTCCTGTTGCGGCGTGAAATAGCGGATACGGCGGTCCGCGGCGGCCGACGAGCAGACGAACGCCGTCTCGCTCGCGCCGAGTTCGGCGGCGATGGCGCGCATCTGTTTCGCGTCGAGGCCGTCGGCGTCGGGGACGACCCCGGCCGCGTTGCCGGACAGCGGTTCGGTCGTGAAAGCGTCGACGAGGAGGGCGCGTCGGCTATCCATGGGAAGGCGCACTACACGACGATGTATCAAACCAGCGGGTCGGCGGTCGGGTCGTGTGAGAAGGGAGGAGGGCGATACGAGCGGGCGCGGTTCGGGCGCGAGTTGGTCGACCGCGACCGATTCACGCGCGGGTCCACCGGACGCGGCCGCTCGTTTGAGCCGCACCGTCGCCCTGCATCACTTCGCGCATGTTCATACAGCTGGGACACCCGACGACCTCGTCCATGTCGTTGCCGAAGACGCGAACGAAGTCGCGGGAGACGAACTCACCACAGTTACCACACGTGTGCATTCTGTTTCACCTACAAATCCGCATACTCCGGCACTCGACATAACTATGCCCCTCGTTAACACACGTTACTGTCTGCCTGAACGAGAGGTCGTCCGGTTAGTCGCCGAATAACCCCGGTTCGAGCGGTTTTGGCACGCCGACACACGGGCGGGGCGAGTCGTACAGATTAAAGGGCGTCAGGCGCGGCAGTACGCACGGTGAACAGAAGATATGGGCGACCTCCCCGACGAGTTTAACTGTACTATCACGAACTGGGAGTACATCTACGGCCTCTGCCGCGACGTTTCGGACGAGGTCAAGACATCCGAGTTCGAACCCGACGTCATCGTCGCGTTGGCCCGCGGCGGCTGGTTCGCGGGCCGGTGTATCTGTGACTTCCTCGGGCTGGACGACCTGACGAGCCTGAAGATGGAACACTACGTCGGGACGGCCCAGAAGTCGAACGAGCCGGAGGTCCGCTACCCGATGCCGGAGGGTAGTGTCGAGGGCAAAGACGTCCTCATCATCGACGACATCGCCGACACCGGCGGCTCCATCAAGCGCGCACACGAGTACGTCAACGAGCGCAACGCGGGTGAGGTCCGGACCGCGACGCTCCAACTCCTCCAGACCAGCGAGTTCGAACCCGACTACGTCGGCGAGCGCCTCGAGGAGTGGGCGTGGGTCGTCTACCCGTGGAACTTCATCGAGGACATGATAGACCTCACCTCGGGCGTCATGGCGAAAGCCGACGACGACACCTTCGAACTCGACGACGTCCGTCACTACCTCGCCGAGTTCCACGACGTGGACCGCATCGAGATGGAGATCGCCCAACCCGACCGGATGCCGGAAGTCATGTCCGAAATGGAGCGCCGCGGCTACGTCGAGTCCACCGGCGACGGCGCGTGGCGACTCCTCGAAAACGACGGCGTCGGGGCCTGAACGCGGACTCGTTCGGTCCGCCCGACGGTCGTCGGTTGCTTCGGCGTCGTTCGACTTCGCGCTCGTTCGGGCGGTCGGCTTCGACCCCCAGTCTCGGCTTTCTCTCCGAGCGCCCGCGTCCGACTGCCGTCCGGACCCACTCGAAGCGAAACGTTCGTTTGCGTGACGCTCGTCGGCACGCGCATGTCGCTGTTTTCTATCTTCGTCAGCGCACTTCTCCCGATTCTCGCCATCGGGGCGGTCGGCTTTCTCCTCGGGCGCGTCCGCGACGTGGACCCCGAACCGCTCAACACGGTGACGGTGTACGTCCTCGCGCCGGTGCTCGTGTTCTACAGCCTCGCGACGACCGAACTCGCCGGCAAGACGCTCGCGACCATCACCGCCGGCGTCGTTGCCTACCACGTCGCCATGCTCCTCGTCGCGGGCGGCGTCGCCCGACTCGCCGGCGTCTCCGAACCCCTCCTCGGCGCGCTCGTCCTCGTCGCCGCCTTTCCGAACTCCGGGAACTACGGCATCCCCGTCAGCTCGTTCGCCTTCGGCGACACCGGCCGCTCGACGGCCGTCGTCTATCTCGCCGTCCAGAGCGTCCTCGTCTACACGTTAGGCGTGTACATCGCCGGTCGCGGGGCCGATCGCGACGGCGGCGCGCCGGGGTGGCGCGTCGGCCTCGAACGCATCGTCCGCATCCCGCTCGTCTACGCCGTCGTCGCCGCGCTCGCGGCCCGCTGGCTCGGCGTCGTCCCGCCGACGGGCGTCCCCGCGATGGAGACGCTCAGGCTCGTCGGCGACTCGTCGATTCCGATGATGCTCCTCATTCTCGGCATCCAGCTCGCGGGGGCCGACCTCGGCTCGACGCTCTCGGAGGTCGGCGTCGTCGCCGCGCTCAAGATCGTCGTCGCGCCCGCGGTCGCGGTCGGCGTCGCGCTCGTCGCCGGCTTCGGCGACCCGACAGTCGCGCGGACGTTCGTCCTCGAATCCGCGATGCCCGCCGCGGTCACACCGCTCATCCTCGTCGCGGAGTTCGGCGACGCCTCGGGGACCGGTTCGGCCACCTCGCTCGCCGAGTTCGTCTCCGCGGCCGTCTTCGCGACGACGCTCCTCAGCGTGCCCGCGCTGTCGGTGCTCATCTACCTCTTGGACCACGGCGTCGTGGTGTAGCCCCGGATTCGCCACGATTTTGTGCGCCCTGCCCGACCTTCGAGTATGAAAATCGGATTTATCGGTGGTAGCGGTATCTACGAGGCGCTCCCGCTGGAGAACACCCGCGAGGAACCCGTCGAGACACCGTTCGGCGAGCCCTCGACGACGCCCGTCGTCGGCGAGTTCGGCGACACCGGCCGCGAGGTCGTCTTCCTCCCGCGACACGGCCCGGACCACCAGCACTCGCCGACGACGCTCCCCTACCGCGCGAACATCTTCGCGCTGAAGCAACTCGGCGTCACCCACGTCCTCGCCAGCAACGCCGTCGGGAGCCTCAAAGAGGACCTGCCGCCCCAGACGCTGGTCGTCCCCGACCAGATTTACGACCGCACGAAACACCGCCCCCTGACGTTCTTCGACGAGGGCATCGTCGTCCACCAGCCCTTCGCGATGCCGTACGACGAGGAACTCGTCTCCATCCTCGCCGAGGCCGCCGCGGAGGCGACCGACGCACAGGTCCAAGCGGGCGGCACGTACGTCTGCATCGAGGGCCCGTCGTACTCCACGAAGGCCGAAAGCGAGCACTACCGCGCGCAGGGCTGGGACGTCATCGGCATGACGACCATCCCGGAAGCCAAACTCGCCCGCGAGGCCGAGATGGCCTACGCGACCATCACCGGCGTCACCGACTACGACGTCTGGAAAGAAGACAGCGAAGTCACCCTCGACGAGGTGCTGAAGAACGCCGCCGCCAACGAGGAGGCCATCAAGGAGACCGTCGAGGCCGCCATCCGCAAGATTCCCGACGGCCACGAGACCGACAGCCACACCGCGCTCGACGGGACCATCAACACCCCCGACGAGGCCATCCCCGCCGAGACGAAAGCAAAACTCGCGCCGCTCATCGACGAGTACGTCGACTGAACCGACTTCAGCCGTTCAGTTCTGCGGATTCCCCCGGGCCGCCCTCCGACTCCGCGACCTCGCGTTCGCCACGCGCCGCCTCGTCGGTCGGCGAGAACTCGACCGCGTGACAGCGCGTGCAGTACTCGTTTTCCCCGCGGTCGGTCGTCGAAAGCGGGACGCCCGCGACGACGAACTGCGTGCTGAACGCCCGGACGACGCCCCGGTCGTCGGCCTCGCCGCAGACGACACAGTCGCGGACCGCCCCCGGCGACGTGACCACCTCGCGGACGCGACCGAACGAGGTCGGACTGTACGAGACGTAGCCGGGGACGTAACAGTGCACCCAGAAGATGGGCAGGAAAAACAGGAGCGCCCACGTCCAGATGGCCGACTGGGGAAACAGAATCGCCGCCGCGAGTGCCGCGAACAGCGTCGACGTGACGAGCGAGACCGCGACCGTCAGCCGTCGGAGCGTGCTGGAGAGCAGGGTCGGGTGAGGCACGTCCGAGACTGACGGCGGGTCCGATAAAATAGCTAGTCGTCGGCGACGGCCTCGGCTTCGAGTTCGGGGTCGTCGGAGCCGTCAACGTCGTCAGCGGCGTCAGCGGCGTCGTCGGAACCGCGGTCGTCGACCGTCTCCGTCTCGGCGTCCGCTCTCTCGGCGTCCGCCGCGTCCGAGTCCACTTCCGACCCCGCGCCGGGGTCGGCGTCGAACACCTCGGGGTTCCGAATCCAGAGGTCGCCGAACAGGTCGTCCTGTTTGAGATAGACCGCGCTCCGGTGGGACAGAAACAGGAGCGCGAGGTAGGTCGTCATCACGGTGTCGGCCACATCGCGTATCTCGGCGAACAGCACCTCGTCGCGGCCCTTCTCGTAGTGGGTGGCGAGCACGTCGCCGACGGCTTCGACGACCGCCTCGATGTCCTCGTTGTGGGCGGTCCCCGTCACGTCGTCTTCGGTGGGTTCGCCCGCGCCGCGCATCTCGCCGGGCGTGTGGTAGTCGAGCGTCTGCGTCCCGCGGGAGAAGCCGCGAGGCGACTGGGAGGTGTCGTACTCGCGGCGGCGCTTCCACCACGACCCGCGTTCGACCTCCCGGAGTTCGCGCACGAGCTCGTCCAGCGTCTCCGGCGACCCGCGAGCCTGCTTGCGTTCGAGCCGGCGGTCCATCTCGTCTTCCAGCGCGTCGATGGGGTCGAACCCGGGCGGCCCGTCGCCGTCGTCGCCGGGATGGCCCTCCTCGCCGCCGCCCTGTAAGGCGAGTTCCCACGGTTCGAGTTCCTCCTCGTCGGGGTCGTCCGGCGCGAGGAGTTCGTCCGATTTCATTCGGAGGAGGACGCTCGCGTAGAACAGCGCCCGGCCGGTCGTCCGGAGGTCCATCGCGTCGAGGCGGTTCAGGAAGGCGTCTGTGACCTCCACGATGTCGATATCCCACGGGTCGATGGTCCCCTCTCTGGCGAGTTGAACGAGGAGTTCGACGGGTTCGACCTCGTCGTCGTCGGTCTCGGACACGTCTTCCGGGAGCACCTCGTCCACCGCGCCGGGTTCAGTCGGAGCAGGGGCTGGGGAGTCGTTGGGGGCGGTGCCGGTCACGGAACCCGAATCGGCGTCGTCGCCGGCGAACGAGAAGACCGCGTCGTCACCGTCGGCTTCTCGTTCCTCGCTGTCGCGGCCGCGAGAGAGGTTCAGTTCGGGGATGTCGTCAGTCATCCGCCGGAACCTCCGCTTCCATGTCCGCGTCGTCGTCGCCCGAACCGTCCGCGTCGGTTCCGTCGCCGTCGGCCTCGCCGTCGCCGAACTGGATGCCCGTGACGGCGCTGACGTTGTCGCCCTGCATCGTCACGCCGATGGCGCGCTCGGCGCGTTCGAGGAGCGCCGAGCGGTGCGAGACGACGACGAACTGGGCGTCGCCCGCGAGGTCGTCGACCATCTGGCCGACGCGCTCGGCGTTCGCGGCGTCGAGGAAGGCGTCCACCTCGTCGAGCGCGTAGAACGGCGCGGGGTTGTGCCGCTGGATGGCGAAGATAAAGGCGAGCGCCGTCAGCGACTTCTCGCCGCCGGACATGGCGTCGAGACGCTGGATGGGTTTGTCTCCCGGCTGGGCCTTCATCGTCAGCCCCTCCTCGAAGGGGTCTTCGGGGTTCTCCAACTGGAGGTGCCCCGTCCCGTTCGACAGGCGCTCGAAGATGTCGGTGAAGTTCTCGGCGATGGCGTCGAACGACTCCATGAACGTCGCCTGCTTCTGGGACTCGTACTGGTCGATGCGGTCGGCGATGGCGTCGCGCTCTTCGACCAGCACGTCGCGGCGCTCCCGGAGGGCTTCGAGGTCGGCCTTCACGTCGTCGTACTCGTCGATGGCGAGCATGTTGACCGGTTCGAGCGCGTCCATCTCCGCTGTGAGTCGCTCGATTTCCGACTCGACCGTGTCGTGGTCGGGAATCTCGTCGGGGTCGTACTCGCCGACCTGCGACTGGAGTTCGTCGATTTCCCACTCGAGCCGTTCGGCGGCCGAGCGCATGCTTTCGAGCTTGGATTCGACCGCGTTCACCCGGTCTTTCTTCTCGTCGCGGGCGTTCCGGGCCTCGCGGAGCTCGCCCTGGAGCTCCGTGCGGTCCTCCTTGAGGTCGACCAGTTCCGCCTCGAGTTCGGCGACCGCCTCGCGCTTGGCTTCGAGGTCGTCCTCGCGCTCCTCGATGTTCGACTCCGCCTCGGATATTGACTCCCGAGCTTCAGCCTTGCGGTTCTGGGCGGCCTCGACCGTGTCGTGGAGGTCGTCGACCGCGTCCTCGGCGTACTCCTTTTCGAGCTGAATCTCGTTGAGCCGGCCGTCGAGCGTCGACATCCGGTCTTCGAGGTCGTCGATGTCCGCGCGAATCTCGTCGGCGCGGGCGGTGAGTTCCGGAATCTCTGAGTCCGCGAGCTCGGTCTCGATGTCTTCGATTTCGGCCTCGACCGTCTCGATTTCGTCGTCGAAGTCGGCGATTTCGTCGTCGAGGTCGGACATCTGTTCGTCCACCGACTCGCGTTCGGACTGGAGTTCGTCGAGGCGGTCGTTCAGCCGGTCGATTTCGGCTTCGGCGTCCTCGATGTCCCCCTCGGCGTCCTCGATTTCGCGCTCGATGGTCCGGACGCGGTCGGCGGCGTCGGAGGCCCGCCCGCGGGCGTCGTCAAGGTCGTCGTCGATGTCCCGAATCTCCTCGTTGAGCGAGCGGCGGCGGTCTTCGAGCTTCGTAATCTCCTTGGCGAGGCGGTCGAGTTTTCCCTCGCCGGACTTCGAAAACGAGTAGCGAGAGCCGCCGCCGGAGCCGCCGGTCATCGCGCCGGAGCGCTCCACGAGGTCGCCGTCAAGGGTGACCATGCGGTAATCGCCCATCAGGTCGCGGGCGGTCTCCATGTCCTCGACGACGAGCGTCGACCCGAGGACGTACGAGAAGACCGACTCGTACTGCGAATCGTAGTCGACGAGGTTGCGCGCGAAGTCGACGACGCCGGGGGCGTTGGGCTTGCGCGGCAGGCTTCGGTTGTCCATCTTCGTGATGGGCAGGAACGTCGCCCGGCCCGCGTTGCGGGACTTCAGGTGGTCGATACACGACGAGCCGACGCCGTCGTCGTCCGTCTCACAGGCTTTCGCGTACTCGCCGTCGACGGAGGCGAGTTGACCGACCGCGCCGTGGACGCCGGAGATGCCGGCGTTGAGGATGGTCGTGACGGCTCGGGGCCACGAGTTGTCGCCGTCCTTCCCGGCGCGGGCTTCGAGGCGGGCGTACTCGGACTGCTTGGTCTGGAGTTCGTCCGTGACCGCCGAAAGCTCGTCGTTCAGGTCGGCCTTCTCGGCCTGCAGATCCTCGATGACGCCGTCTATCTTCGCCTCGTTTTTCTCGGCGGTGTCGAGTTCGCTGTGCAGGTCGGAGATCGTCGCCTTCAGTTCGGGGATGCGCTCGCGGGCGCGTTCGAGTTCGTCCCGCGTCTCCGAAATCTGGTTCGAGCGGCGGCGCGCGTCGTCGAGCAGGCGGTCCTTGGCGCGCTGGCGGTCGTTCTTCTCGTCTTTGAGCTCGTCGAGCGTCTCCTTTCGCGCCGCGAGTTCGGACTTCAGCTCGTCGAACTCGGTGTCGACCGAGTCGATTTCGGCCTGCACTTCGGACAGTTCGACCCGCTTGGACTGGATGTCGCTTTTGACCGACGCCTTCTCGACTTTGACCTCGCGGATGTCGTCTTCGAGGTCGTCTATCTGCTCTTGCTTGCGGTCGATGTCGACGAACGCCTTTCGGCGCTCGGCCTCGGCGTCGTCGCGCTTTTCCTCGGCGGCCTCGATGGCGTTCTCCAGCCGGGAGATATCGCCTTTTATCTCCTCCATCTCCGACTTGATGCGGAGCTGTTCGTCCTCGCCCTTGCGCTCTATCTCGCGGGTGAGGTCTTCGAGGTCCTCTTCGAGACGGGTGACCTTGCCCTGTCGCTCGTCGAGTTCGGCCTGTAACTCTTCGAGGTCGGCCTCGGTGGACTCGATGCGCGATTCGGTCCGCGAGAGGTCGTCGCGCTTGTCTTCGAGTTCCGCGGCCTTCAGGTAGCCCTCGTACTCTTGTTTCTCCTCGCGGAGTCCCTTGTAGGTGAGCGCCGTCTCGCGCTCGTCGGCGAGCTGGTCGAGGCGCGTCTCCTTTTCCTCGATGCGGAGGTCCGCCTCGTCGACGCGCTCTTCGACCGCCTCCAACTCCTCGAAAGCGGCGTCTTTCTTCTCGTCGAACTCGGCGACGCCCGCGATCTCGTCGATGATGCCCCGCCGCTGGTAGGGCGTCATGTTGATTATCTCAGTCACGTCGCCCTGCATGACGACGTTGTAGCCCTCGGGGGTGATGCCCGCCTGCGCGAGCAGGTCCTGGATGTCCGAGAGGTTGACCGAGCGCTCGTTGAGGTAGTAGTAGGAGTAGTAGTTATCCGGGGTCTCCTTGACCCGGCGCTTGATGGTTATCTCCTCGACGTCGCCGACCTTGTCGGTCCCGGCGGCGTTGACGACCTGCGACCGGTCGAGCGTCCCCTCGGAGTTGTCGAGGACGACCGTGACGCTGGCCTCGTTGGGCTGTGTGGCGGCCTCGTCGCTGTCGTCGGCGTGACCGGGGTTGTAGATGAGGTCCGTCAGCTTCTCGGCGCGAATCCCGCGGGTGCGGGCGAGGCCGAGCGCGAAGAGGACGCCGTCGATGATGTTCGATTTGCCGGAACCGTTTGGGCCCGTAACGACCGTGAAATCCTCGTAGAACGGGATGCGAGTCGGCCGCCCGAAGCTCTTGAAACCGTCAAGGACGAGCTCTTTGATGTGCATGGGTTGGTGTTCACGCGGGCGACGCCCGCAGGTGGAGCGCGCCGCATGAACACGGGGCGCGCTCGCTCGGACGGCGCGCCCGATTACGCGACGATGATGTCGTCGTCGGGCGTCTCGCCGTCGCCTTCGTCAGTCTCGTCGGTCTCGTCCGGTTTAGTCTCATCGCCGTCGGCCGACGCCACCTCGTCGGCTTCGGCGGTCTCCGCAGTGGCGGCCGCGGCAGCGTCGTCTTCGGTTTCCCAGTCGCCGCGACGGGTCGCGGCCCGCGAGGGGACTTCCACGTCGTTGGCGTCTTCGAGCTGGCGAAGCCGTTCTTTGGTCTCGACGAGCTCCTCGGTGAGTCCGTTCACGGCGGCCTGCAGTTCTGCGACTTTGGATTCGAGTTCCTCCACCCGGTTACTCATGGGTAACATAGCCCCCCGCGTGAGACATAAATGTGCGTCAGACAATCACCGAAAATGTGATACGTGTGCGAGTAGTCCCGCTCTCGGGGCCGCGCCGCCGGTCGCTCTGCTGTCGCCGGTGGCTCTGCCGTTGCCGGTCGCTCAGTCGCGGTACGATTCAGTCGTCGTCGCCCGGAGCGACCGGACCGCGTCGAGGTACTCCTCGCGGCCGCGCTTTTCGGCTTTCGCCTCGCGAACCGCCGCCATCGCCTCGGGGCTGGTGAGCAGGTCGACCAGCGTGCAGGCGGTGAGTTTCGCGGGGATGACGTAGGCCATCTCCTCGTCGACGACGCGGAAGTCGCGGGCGTGGACCGCGCCCTCGAAGCCGCCGGTCCACGGGTGGATGCCGGGGACGAGTTGCGTGATGTCGCCCATATCGGTCGACCCCGAGAGGTGCGGCGTTCCCGCCGTGACCGCGTCGGGGCCGACGATGTCGCGGGCGTTGTCGTCGTAGAACGCGACTATCGTCTCGTCGGTCCGAAGCGGCATGTAGCCGGGGTAATCCTCGATTTCCACGTCGCCGCCGACGCCCATCGCGCCGGCGGCGAGCGCCCGGTTGACCGACTCGTTGGCGTCCGAGACCGCTTCGACCGAGGCCGCGCGGACGTACGACTCCATCGTCACCTCGGCGGGGACGACGTTGACGCCGTCGCCGCCGCGGGTGATGATGGGGTGGACGCGGACGTGGTCCTCGTCGCGGAAGCGCTCGCGCTGGGCGTGGACCGCGTTCATCCCGAGCATCGCGGCGTTGAGCGCGTTGACGCCCTCTTCGGGGGCCGCGCCGGCGTGCGCCTCGGTCCCGCGGTAGGTGACGAACTTGCCCACGAAGCCGTTGGTCGAGAAGTCGCTCGTTATCGTTCGCTCGGGCGTGTCACTGCCGGCGTGCATCATCGCGGCGGCGTCCCAGTCGTCGACGTAGCCGCGGCGGATGAGCTCCTGCTTGCCGCCGAAGAACTCGATGTCGCCGGCTTCGAGCAGGTCGCGCCGGTAGTCGAGGTCGAGGTACTCCTCGGCCGGCACGGCGACGAACTCGACCGCGCCATCGAGGTCGTCGATGACGCCGCTTCCGACGAGGCCGAAGGCGGTCCCCACGAGGTTCGCGAGTTGGGCGTTGTGGCCGCAGGCGTGGACCGCGCCGGTCTCGGGGTCCGCCATCGGGTGGTCCGGGTTGACGAGCGCGTCGAGTTCGCCGAGCACGGCCGCGACGAAGTCGCCCGACCCCGCCCGGGCGCGAGCGCCGGTAATCGCCAGTTCCGTCTCCACGTCGAGGTCGAGGTCCTCGAAGAGCGAGACGACCTTCTCGGTCGTCTTCACCTCCTTGTAGCCGAGTTCCGGCTCCGCCTGCACGTCCTTCGCGAAGGCGATAATCTCGTCCGCGCGGTCGTCGATGGCGTCGCAGACGCGGGCTTTGAGGGCCGCGGTGCGGTCGTCGCCGGTCATCGCGTCTCACCCCGGCGCGCGCGGCGGTCGTTCGCGGGGGTCGCGGTCGCGGAGGTTGCGGAGGTTGCGGAGGTCGTCATCAGATAATCCCCTGTGCGGAGAGCACGGCCTGTGAGATGAGCGCCGAGCCGAAGAACGTCCCGAAGAAGACGAACACCGCCACGACGACGAGCTTCCAGCTGACCTCCTTCATCTTCCCGGTCTGGAGGCCGATAGAGAGACCCGCGTAGGCGAGAATCGGCGTCGTCGTCGCGAGGAAGTCGACCTCGCCGACGGCGGCGAGAAACGGCGCTTGCACCGGCGAAAACGGCAGTGCGAGCGCGAAGGCGAGAATCATCGCGTAGGCGAACGCCGGCAGGTCGAGGGGAATCAGCCGCCCCATGAGCAGGGCGACGAGGCCGATGAGGACGATGAGCGCCATACCGGGGAGCGCGGCGACGAAGCCGGTGCCGGTGGCGATGAGGTTGGCCGTCAGCGTCAGGAACGCGACCACGAGCAACATCTTCAGCGACTCGACGGAGAACTCCGGCGTGGACATCGACATCTCACTCACCTCCGTCGGTCGCGGCGGTGTCGCGGCCGAACACGGGCGCGAGGAACGCGTACAGGCGCGTGATGACCGGGAGGCCGACGAGGATGACCATGTAGAGCCCCGTGATGCCGGTCAGGAGGTTGCTCGTCGCGGCGAAGCTCAGAATCTGGTCCTCAGCGACGCCCGCGCCGCCGGCGGCCGCCGCCAGCGACGTGGAACAGGCGGTCATCATGCTCGCAGAGCCCATGCCGCAGGCCATCGAGAGCGCGAGCGGGTGAAGCCCCGTCGCGGGGGCGAAGCCGCCGAGCAGACCGAAGAAGACGGTTCCGAGGACCGTCCCGGTCACGTAGGTACCGAGGACGCCGCGGCCCTCGGGCGACTCGATGCCGTACTTGTCGGTGATGACGCCGAGAGTCGGTTCCCGGGCGATGCTGACCGCGGCCCCGATTGACTCGCGCTTGAGGCCCAAAAGCAAGGCAAGCGGAAGCGCGATGAGAATCGTGCCGAGGTTGCCGAACTCCTGTAAGACGAACGCCGGCCCGGCCGCCACGAGGTCGTAGAACGACGGCGCGACGAGCGTCCCGTACTTGACGCCGAGCGGCATCAGCGCGATGACGAGAAGCGGCGAGGCGATGCGGCTCACGTCCTCGTCGACGACCGACCGGAGGGGTTCGATGACCGACCCGAGGACGCTGTAACTGAGGCCGAGGCCGAGAACGACCGCGTACAGAAGCGGCAGGAGCACGACCTGTCCCGGTCCGAGCGGGAACGTTATCGTGCCGATGAGTTCCGCGACGACGACGATGAGAAGGACCGTCAGATGCGTCCGGAGATGTGCCGAGAGCCGGCCGCCGGTCCGAATCGGTGCCCATCTATCAGAGGTGGTGTCGTTTGTCATATGTGAACAGACTCTGTGAACTATACAGATGGAACACCCATATAAAACCATTGACAGAGATTATCAACCGTGTGTGACGACCGCGCGCCGGGACGCCACCCGCGGCCGAGCGGCTCTGCGACCGGTCCCGTTAGTCTTTAGCCCACCGCCGTCGAAGCGCGGCCAATGACTGCGCAAGCGCTCGAACAGCGCGAACTCGCGGTCGTCATCGGGTTGGAAGTCCACGTCCAACTCGAGACGGCCACGAAGATTTTCTGTAGCTGTTCGACCGAGCCTGCCGAGGACGAAGCGCCGAACACCCGCGTGTGCCCCGTCTGTCTCGGACTACCGGGCGCGCTCCCGGTGCTCAACGAGGCGGCGGTGGAGTCGGCGGTCAAAATCGGCAAGGCGCTGAACGCCGACATCGCCGAGGACACCCGCTTCCACCGGAAGAACTACTACTACCCCGACCTGCCCAAGAACTTCCAGATCACCCAGTACGACGCGCCG
>ENA-ORDC01001224-ORDC01001224.1-marine-metagenome-genome-assembly--contig:-NODE-1224-length-19983-cov-3.554958_pt1 | contig 19983 bp, 15 predicted proteins | sample MGYA00237783_ERZ508515 | MGnify/ENA primary metagenome ERZ508515 (study PRJEB26186, sample SAMN06268792) | marine metagenome | isolation source: Eden Landing Ponds, San Francisco, CA, USA | place... | reverse complement strand
GCCGAATCCGCTCGGCGTCGCGCGATTCGCGAACGGCGTACAGGTGACCGCGCAGCTCGCCGACGAGGACCTCACTGTGGGGAATCGCGTCGTGCTCGCGGGGGACTACGAGCTGCGCCACGGGACGCGGGGGCCGAGACTCGAATCGGGTTGAATCGCCCGCTGGCAGCGACGGAGCGGCCCCGCACTCCTGCGACGTGGGATTACTCCCCGCGCACGTGAGCAACGAGCGTCTCGTGGCACTCGCTGGGGTGTTCCGGGTAAACGCTGAGCGGTTTCGCCTCGTTTTCGACGTCGATGACGAGTTCGTGGCGTTGCTGGTAAGTGCGGTAGAGACTGAAGACGCCGACGACGCCGAATGCGAGGCCGACCAGCGGATTCCGGTTCACGCCCACCCACACGCCGACGGCGACCAGCAGGAGCACGGGGACGAGGTACAACAGTGCGAGCGTTCCGTCGTCGGCCGCCGCGATGGCGTTCCACGACCGCGTCCCCCCGATCACGCCCTCGGCGCGCGTCCGAACGAAGTGGGCGTTATAAAAGAGCCAGCCGACGCCCTGCCAGACGGCGATCGGGTCGCCGCCGAGCAGGTCGGCGATGACGTTGATCCCCTGGAGCTGCTCCTCGACGGCGCTGCCCTGCGATTGGAACTCGGGGTTCACCGCAACGTCGAACCCTTCGCCTTCGCGTTTCCCGGAGGCGGCCTCGATGGCGGGGACGACCTCCTCTTCGACCATGCCGGGGATGACCGTCGATTTGACGACGACGAGATGGTAGTCGTCCTTGGCAGCGAGCGTCTCGCCGAGCTGTTCGGCGGCCGCGAGCACGACCGACAGGTCGATGCTGCCGTCCTCGCGGGCGGGCGTCTGGACCGTGAGGAAGGTCAGGTCCGTGTCGAGGACGGCGTCGTAGTCAGTCGTCGCGCGGAGTCGGTCGCCGACGTGTTTAGAGTAGAGTTCATCGAGCCCGGGCTCAGCGATGGGCGGGTCGCCGGCGTTGAGCCGCTCGACGACCGTCTTATCGATGTCGACGGCGGTCACGTCGTGGCCGAGGTCCGCAAGGCAGGCGGCGAGGGTGGCGCCGACGTAGCCGCTGCCGAGAACGCTCGCGTGCATAGCTTCCATTGAGGAGTGGTCGCCTTGAGCCGTTCGCCCTGAAAAGTTATTTACCTGCTTCGGCGGACGGTATGCGTAATGCAAGCAGTCGTTCTCGCCGCCGGAGAAGGAACTCGGCTTCGGCCGTTGACCGAAGACAAGCCAAAGGCACTCGTCGAGGTCGCCGGCGAGCCGATCCTCACGCACTGTCTCGACCAGCTCGTCGAATTGGGTGCTGACGACCTGTACATCGTCGTCGGCTACAAGAAGGAGGCCATCATCACCCACTACGGCGACGAGTACGAGGGGATTCCGATCACGTACTGTCACCAGCGCGAGCCGCTTGGACTGGCGCATGCGCTGTTGACCGTCGAGGAGCATATCGACGGGCCATTCATGCTGATGCTCGGCGACAACGTCTTCGAGGCGAATCTTGGCGACGTGGTCGAACGGCAGCGCGAGGAGCGGGCGGACGCGGCCTTTCTGGTTGAGGAGGTGCCCTACGAGGAGGCGTCACGGTACGGCGTCTGTGACACGAACGACTACGGGGAAATTACAGAGGTCGTCGAGAAGCCCGACGACCCGCCGACGAACCTCGTGATGACCGGCTTCTACACCTTCTCGCCGGCCATTTTCCACGCGTGTCATCTCGTCCAGCCCTCTGATCGTAGGGAGTACGAGTTGTCTGACGCAGTCGACCTGCTGATTCAGTCGGGACGGACGATCGACGCAGTAAGAATGGACGGCTGGCGGCTTGATATCGGATATCCGGAGGATCGTGATGAAGCCGAGCGGCGACTGCAGGGAGATGTCGATCCGGATTTGGCCGCCGAAGCGGTGAGCGAGTAGGTTCCTGAAGAGGGGAGAGTGAAATTGGCCATCTCGTCCCTAACACGACAAAGATGGGTCCGCGTACAGCACCGCACCATTGAGTGACACGAGCACAACCAGCGGCATCACGACAACAATCCCAACGACCTGTGCGGAAATTGTATTTATTCCTGTACTGAAGTCATCCGCGAAAACGCGGTCACATCACCAACTGAGAACAAGTAGCATCATTTATTCTCCAACGCACACAGAATCAAACTAATGGTATCAGGGAAGCGGTATCGAGTAACCGCCGTTGGCGGTGTCATCCTGCTTGTTGCAGCCGCGATCTTGATCGCAAATCACTCCGCGGTTCAATCACTTATTGGATTCGTCCCGATAGTCAACCGCCTCCCTGCAGACTCGGCAGCCGGATCTGAGCTGTTTTTCGAAGTTCTGCTCACCGTCGTCGTATTCGGCGTGATGTTTATTCCGTTGTACAAGCCGCGACCACGACGAATCTTGGATACTATTGCTGTCGTCCAGCGGCGGACGCTCGTGGCAATCGTCACGCTCTCAGCAATCGGGTATTTCGACTACACGTATCGGCTGCCACGGCTGACCGTCGTGCTCATCACGCCACTCCTCCTTGGAGTGCTACCCGCGTGGTTCGTCGCAATCCGCCGGCGACCGAGCGACGATGGCTCGCGAGCGCTCATTGTTGGCGACGATCTCGACACCATGCGAAAAATCATTGAGACGACCGAACTCCCGATTGTCGGCTACGTGTCGCCTGCAGTTGCGACAAAGGCGGAGATGTCGGCGCCGGTGGTGATGGACGGCGGCAAACACGGCTCATTGCCGCTCGAACGGCTCGGGGGGCTGTCACGGCTCGAGGAAGTGTTAGTCGATAATGACATCGACACGGTCGTGTTGGCGTTTCAGCGGGCCGATCGTGAGGAGTTCTTTGGCGCTATCGACGCATGCCACGAGCATGGTGTCACGACGAAAGTTCACCGTGAACATGCCGATGATGTTCTGACAGCCGACGAGCCGACTGCTCCGCTTGTCGATGTCGAAATCGAGCCGTGGGATATCCAAGACCACATCATCAAGCGAGGATTCGACGTGCTGTTCGCTGGCACGGCGTTGCTCCTGTTGGCCCCGATTATTTTTGTGATTGCTGCCGCAATCGTCTTGGAGGGGAACGGGCCAATCTTGTTCAGCCAGAAGCGGACGTACCTCTTCGGCGAGACATTCACCGTCCACAAGTTCCGCACACTGAAGCCCGACCCCACCGGTGAAGGGGATGTCGGGACGACGTTCGACGGGAATCGCAAAACGCCACTCGGTGAGTTCCTTCGGACGACGCATCTCGACGAAATCCCGCAGTTGTGGGCGATTCTCGTCGGCGATATGAGCGTCGTTGGTCCCCGGCCCGCACAGACCGGGATCGAGGATGAATTGGAAGCCGAGGCGGACCAGTGGCGCCAGCGTTGGTTCGTCAAACCCGGACTGACGGGACTTGCCCAAATCAACGGAGCCAACAGTCAAGACCCACGTGCGAAGATCCATTACGACCTGCAGTATATCCGCAACCAGTCCTTCTCGTACGATTTGAAGATCGTCGTGCGGCAGGTCTGGCAGGTAGTGGTGGATGTGCTGTCGCTTGCAACTGACCGAGACGACGAGCAGGAGTAATGAACTGAGACAGCGTCGTTACAGCGACACGTCCTGACGTCGTTTCGTTTCCACCTCGTCGGTGAGTTCACCGAGGGCGACCACGCTGGCGCTGACGTCGTCTGGCATCGTGTTCCGCGTGTCGAACACGAAGTCGGCCCGGTCGCCGATGGCACGCAAATCGAAGGCATCGTGATCGACGAGCAGCACCACGGCATCCGCAGCCTCGATGTCGACGTCCACAGGTGACTGAACGAGTCGACGGGCGACGTTTGCGGCTTCCGTGTGTGGATCGACGACCGTCACGTCGGTCGCCTCGGGGAGCGTCTCGACCACGCGGAGTGCGGGGGAGTTTCTCGTGTCACCGACATTTGGTTTATACGCCCCACCGAGTGCAACGATTGTGGCCTCGTCAAGAGCGACACCACGCGCTCGGAGCAGTGTCTCGAGACGGTCGGCGACGAAGTCGGGCATCCGCTCGTTGATCTGGTGGGCGTCGTCGAGGAACGAGACGTCCGTACCAATATCCCGAGCCCGCCACGAGAGGAACTGCGGGTCGATTGGAATGCAGTGTCCCCCGACGCCGGGACCGGGTCGGAACGCTTGGAACCCGAACGGCTTGGTGGCAGCGGCGTCAATCGCTTCCCAAACGTCTGCGTCGAGCCCCTCGGCCAGCGTGATGAGTTCGTTCACGAGGGCGATATTGACCATCCGGTAGGTGTTTTCAAGCGTCTTCGTCAGCTCGGCCGTTTCAGTTGACTCGACCGGATGGGTTTCAGTGACGACGGTGTCGAACAGGGTTTTGGCCGCTCCTCGCGCAGGCTCAGTGTCGGCACCGACGACGAGGGGTATGTCGGCGAAGTCGTGGTCGCCGCCGGGATTCAGTCGCTCGGGGACCATCGCGAGGTGGATCGGTGTGGTTCTGTTCGCGGCGACGATCGGCTCGACGACCTCGTTGGTTGCACCGGGATAGACGGTGCTGCTGACGACGACGAGCGTTTCTTTGTCAGCGGCCTGTGTCGCAACAGTCTCTGAGGCGGCTTCGACGGCAGACATGTCTGGCTCCCCTTCAGTCATATCCGTTGGAACAGCTACGATATACACATCGCAGTTGGCGACAGCATGCGGCTCCGCTGCAGGCATGAACCCAAGGTCAAGGCCACGAGAGAGTGTCTCGTTCGAAACATCGTCGACGTAGCTCCCGCCATCTTGGAGCTGCTCGACCCGAAACGCATCGATATCGAAGCCGCGGACGTCAAAACCGGCGTCTGTCAAAGCTAAGCTCAATGGTAGGCCAACATACCCGAGACCGATGACACCGACAACAGCCTCCCGGTTATCGAGTCGTGCGTGCAACGACATCCCACTCATGCTGTTAGCCCTTCATTATCCCGCCTTTCGGAAATCACGTCTTCGAGTATCCGATCTAAATCGGTCGTAGGCGCTGTACCAATCGTTTCACGAAGCTTTGTTACGTCGGGTTCACGTCGGTCGGGTTCTTCAAAGTCGTCGCCGTACACTTCTTCGAACGGGACGTAAGAGATGGATGAATCCGATCCTGCGAGGTCAATTATTCGGTTAGCGAGCTCGTTGATTGTGATCGGGTCCGGCGCACCGATATTGAATACCTCACCATCAGCGGCAGGGGTCTGGAGAAGTTCGTACGTCATCTCCACTGCATCGTGGACGTGAGTAAAGCTCCGAGACTGTGTTCCGTCCCCGTACACGGTGATCGGTTCATTTGCGAGGGCCTGGTCAACGAACGTTGGGATAACCATCCCGTACTCACCAGTCTGGCGCGGTCCTACGATATTGAAGTAACGGCCAATGACGACGGGAAGGTTATGTTCTTGTTGGTAGGAGAGTGCCAGAAATTCGTCCGTAGCCTTGGCCGCAGCATATCCCCACCGAGGGATGTGGGTCGGCCCGAGGACTCGGTCATCAGTTTCACTGAACGGTAATGACTCACTCTTTCCATACACTTCGGACGAAGAGGCCACAAAGACGGGGGTTTCGTCCATAGTCGCTGCCTCAAGCACGTTTTCTGTACCGCGAAGGTTCGTCTTGAGTGCCGCAAGTGGATTTTCAACGACTCGTTTTACACCGACAGCTGCGGCGAGATGATAAACACTAGTTGCATCCCGAACCGCATCTTCGACGGCGTCAGCATCTCGGATATCAGCGGTTTTGATTTCGACTCGACTAGAACTTACATCGTCAAGATTGAATCTTGACCCGGTGGAGAAATTATCGAAAGCAACGATTGACTCATCGGTCTCTCCAAGTAGGTACTCAATCAGATGAGACCCGATGAACCCGCCACCACCGGTTACGAGAATAACCATCAGTTAGCGGCCCATACATACCTCAGCTACGAGTAGTTTCCGCTTGGTAAAACAGTGGTACGCAGGTGTGGTATACTAATGGCTGGGCAAGTTGCATCGTGCCGATCTCCGTCATATGGTTTGTATCAGTGTTGTTCGGAGCGTTATTGAGCAACTTGTGGTGCTTGAATAGAACTAGATCCGGCATAGATAGCTGCACACAGTCATTGTAGACGCACTTGGTGCGACTCAAGACTGTTCGGTAGGAGTGCTCCAGTTCATTTATTGCAGCAGAGTGTCGGGTTACCCGTGTGATGGCTTGGACAAATAGCAGGCAGAAAGACTAAAACGGAATAGGTAGGCGTTTATTCATCCTGAATTGAGAGATCGCACGAGACGCTCGTACTCGGAAATCGCGTGGTCTTTCGTGAACTCCTCCTCGAATACTTTACGAGCACGATTTCCCATCTCTGCCACCTCATCTGGGTTTTGAGACCACTGACGAATTGCATCTGCGATTTGTTTAGGAGCGTTCGGATCGACCCGAATTCCGCATCCGGTGCGTTCGACCACACTACCAATCTCTGCTTCGGCACTTGAAATTGCGAGGACGGCCGATCCACTGGCAAGCGCTGTGTAGAACTTGCTCGAGACACACAGCCCTTCAACGCCTCGTTCCATCGTCACTACGGCGATATCACCGGAAGTAAGCGAGTCCGGAAGCGTGTCTACTGGCTGGTACGGAAGGAACGAAACGGTACCCAGTTCTCGTTCGGCTGCGGTCGCTTCGAGTTTCGGCTTCTTACCTCCTTCACCAATAAACACGAAGTGAGGGTGCGTGGGCAATTTCTCCGTCTCAAGTACCGTCGCCGCCTCAAGCAGACTCTCAAGGTCGTGGTGTTGCCCAAGATTGCCTGAGTATAGAACTGTCAACTCACCCAGAAACCCATGTTCTTGTACGAACGGATTCTCAGCTTTCGGTTGTGGTTTAATGAATTCGCCATCCGCCCAATTGTGGATAACGGTAATTTCACAGCTATCGCCGTACTTCTCCCGAAGCGTGGTCTTCATCGTCTCGCCGATGGTCACGACCCGCGCTGCGCTGGGATAGGTGCGGCTATTGAGCCAGTCCCAGATCTGATAGGCAGCGCTGTTCTCTGAGAGGAACCCAAGTTGGACTGCCATGTCTGGGTAAAGATCCATGACGACCGGGACAGACTGATATCCGAGCGGCCGTAGGAGCCACCCAAGTATCGGCAAGAAAGTCGGGGAGGTAGGGAGCAGCAGTGTCTCAGTGCCACGAACACGACGACCGAGCAGGTAGCAGAATGCTACAATGAAGAAGCTCACCTCGTTGGCCATCCGAAATGCGATACCTTGATTTCGGTCGAATCGAGTTGCAGGCAGCCGCCGAACGTGAACCCCCTCATACTTCTCTGTCGTCGGCTCTGTCGACGCGCGGTCTTCGTCTGTATACGACGGTTGTGCCGTAATTACATCAACGTCAATTCCTCGTGCTGCAAGCCCTGTCGCGAGTTCCGTAAGTATCCCAGCGTTCGCAGAGGTATCAGGATGGAAAAATTGAGAAACGATAGTCACAGAGGTCTCAGCGTCCGAACCTGCCATATAACTATCCTACTGCTGCACCCGAATAAACTGTATGATATACATCTTCGCTAAGATAGGCAAATAAATATACGCCAGGTAATCGATAGGAACAGTCGTAAACGGTGAGGGCGGACTTCATACCCTGCTTTATGAATTGATTTCGGTCCTGGGTTGGCGCTATGGTCGAGACGAGGTCAGTCGATTGAAGGCTCAAGGTGGCTGGAAGTGGCCTGGAGAGTCTCTAGGTACATTATAAAAAACTCCGTCAGGTCATGACTGTTTTGAGAGTTCGCTATCATCCTCACCAGCAAACAATAAGAACACCTACGCCTGGCATATCAGGCTCAAACGGTAACACTCAGACAGAGGGAAGGAGCAGTATTCTGAACGCCGCCTCAGGGTCGATGACTGACGGGGAGCGGAAAATTTTCGTATGGCGTCGGTGGTACGATATCGGCCCGGACGGGAAGGAAATCGAAGAGTAGACGCAGAGGAATATAGCCGCACACTTGGGAGTGTCCGAGCGTAGCGTTCGGAAGATGGGGCAAAGAGAGGCCTGCCCCATGTTTCATTGGCTCTCTTGGAAGCGACATCTCCTGCTGTATTCGATAATAGTCTGAGAGAGATTCGAGCAGGCTGAAGAATACCCTACGCTACTCGACCTCGAAGCAGGCCAAACAAGAGACAGGACGGCTCCCCTGTCGAATCATCCGGATTTGAGAGAGACGAAAACGACTCCCAAAATTGGACTGCCGGCACGCTGGGGATGATATCCGAAGAGAGGGCTGGACTATACCCGGAAGCCCCACCCTTGGAAGAACTGAGCGATGACCTCAATTATGATGAATCTCGCCGCACCGTAGAAATCGACGTAATCAAGTCCCGAACCCCCAATTGAATCTACACCCCCTGAACGTGAGTCAGAGCTGCGTGAGAACAAGCAGATATATCTCGCTCGACAACTTCCGAATCCGCTGAGAGGAGGTGGAGAGATTGAGAGTTTGATGAGATCAAACAATCTCTCTACTGGGCATAGCCGAGATCTTCAAGTCGTTGTTCGACACTTTCCCCTGCTTCGGGATGGCTTGTCGTTTGATTAATTGGTTCTTCGGCTATTATCTTTCTTCTCTCTCCGTTTTGTGATACAAGCCATGGAACAGTCACTAATTCTGGAATATGTGTGTTCATATTGGGATGTCCATACCGTTTTATCGGTATGGGACTATCACGCTCACCGAAAAGTTCACCATGATCAGAGGTGACTATTGTTTTTCCCTCCATTCTTTCCATGACTTCTTTAACATAGGGCAATACCAATTCCAAATTCTCTCGATACGCTTTCCTGACCGTTTCCATATCTACGTCAACTATGCCTTCCTGAAACTTCCCCCAAAAGTTCAAGTATGAAGTGGGAAAATTCTCAATCCCAGTTGGCCCAATATATGGTGCATGAGGTTGAAGATAATGTACCAATAGTCGCTTGTTAGGGTGATTTTCGGCGGCTTCGAGTGTGGCTTCTGTCACCTTCTCAGGCATTACAGTTCGGTACTCTTCGTGCCATCCATTCCTCCATACATTCACTTCTTTATAAAACTCAACACCAATCGTACCCTCTCCGCTTTTTTCCATCTCAGCTTTGTAGAGATTTGGATTAGCAGTAACATACACTGTGTCAGTCATGTCTCTTTGGCTGAAATTAGCATTTAAGAACTGGCGAGTTGCTGACCCTCTTGATTCTACGGCAGTCAGTTTTCCCGGCAAGTCATCAGCGTGTGATTTAAATGTATCATATCGGCACGCATCTAAAATCAATAAATTATCCCAATCCGCAGACGGAATATCTACTCCGTTCTGGTTGTACGGTGGAGACCGATGGCGAAACCCGTCGTGGAAAACCCGGTTGAATTCGATAGCTAAAACTCGTGGGTCGGATACAGCCCGTTTCAAATCGCGGAGAGTGTACATCCTCTTTAACAGATGTACCTCCTCGGTAATCAAATTTCAGTTACGCTATTGGATACCGTTGACGTAGTCTCGCTGCTGCTCAATCTTCTCCTCCTGGTCACGCTTATCGTAGTGCTTGTAGAGGGTGTCCGGAGACGTTCATGCGGCCCGAGACGACTTCTTCGGGGATCTTCAGTCAGGAAATGAGTGATTCATCCCCTCCGGATGGAGTGGGGGCTAACGCCCGGCGGGCACTTGTTCCGATAGCCGTACTCCGTCGCTCTGCAATCGCTCTCCCGTCTGTCGTGGGGACAATGCTCTCCGTAGTGGCAGGACAAGTGACCGTATAGACCGTCTCTCGCATCGTCGTTATCGTCAACCGGCCCTGCTCATCGGTAATGAGAGGCTCACGCCCATGTTCATCGGTCCTATCCGGACGCTGGTGATCTCGGGAAAACTAGACTCTTTCGCACGATAGTGCGTACTGTTTTCAGTCGAATGTAAAGGCATTGAGTGGCATGTTTTCTCTTTATGAACACAACGAACTTATCCACAGAAGGCGGGTACCCCGCTTTCGAAAATATACCTTATTTGCAACCAGACATATGCGTTCGGTGGTCCGTGGGGACGGCCTTGATCAAGAGGAATATCTTTAAAACAGTTGAGATGATTTGATTGTTCTACTGTCTGGCTAAATTTTCTCTGCTACGATATGATAGTTTGTTGCACTACGTTCTTTTAAATACGTAACGTTGTATCCGTGCTCTTGGAACAAGGATTCCATTCGTTCACCAGGCCGTGCTGGAATCCCGTCACTGGTTATTTCTGGCTCGTGAACCTCAACAATCCAAGTAGGGCCTGCTGATAATGTTTCTCTCGCACCTTTGATGGCCTCATATTCCCACCCTTCAATGTCCATTTTGACCACATCGGGGCTTGGATAGTTATCAAGAACAATATCGTCACCCACAGCACCATCAATAGCAGTGACACGGTCTTTCCAGCCGTTTCGCTCCGCCGCCTCTGATATGATATCACACCTATCGGAGTCAATTTCAAATGCCGTAACCGAAGCACCCATTGATACTATTGCCTGTGTAAAATACCCCCAAGCCGCCCCTACATCCCAAACGTGCATCCCTTTCGATACCCGATTATTTAATTCCCTCATCACATCCTGCTCAAGTTTCCCCCGTATACGCGCTCGCTGGAAGCGTCCTTTTCCGTGGGAGTAGAATTCAAAGGTGCAGTCGTCAGTGGGGGTTACTTTATACCAGCCTTCAGGACTCACCGACTTCGCGGCTACAACATCTAAGAGTGTGGTCAGTGGCTCTTTGGTCGTCGCATGTCTCGCAGTTTTTTTTTGCAGTGACAATTAGCCCGTCCTGTTTTAATAACCGGATACCTCTGGTGATTGCGCTCATAGCAAAGATATCTCACTGCTGATTTAAATAATCGATAGAAGTCAGATTGTCATATGGCGTAGTGAGGAAATTCACCGATTTATCACGTATATCGGAAACACCTCGTGTACTCGCTTGGCGACCGGCAAAATAACACAGGTGATGCTGATGGAAACCAACACTCTCGAACAGCTGTCCGACCCCCACGTAACTCCCTCCGAAGGGGTTACTGTTAGTTTGATAGACCTTCCGTATGGTCATTTCCGCATAGGTCTGGCCACCGCGTTGCTCGTCCTACTTCGGACGCATCCGACCAGAGTGAGGTCAGTGGGGTTTTCCTGTCCACACCAGCGGATGAAGTGCTTGAGGCGGTATCTGTGGGCCTGCCTGGTTCTCTCAGAAGCGTCGTCTTTGCGTTGTGCGAGGTAGAAGTCTACTGCTTTCGGTGGTGCGATGAGTTCGAGGTTTTGGATTATCGGTTGTCATCTCTGCGAACCTACGCCAGCGGGCGGGGGAGCCGGCAAGGTGCGAGGGATACCCCAGCGCGTGTCGTCGGTCGGCCGCCCCCTTATTTCGGCGCAGTCTCCCGTTTAGATAGTGGAGATTCGATTTTCCTCCAGCCGATAACTCAGCGTTCGTTGGCAGTGGAGGTTTGTGTCAATATTCTAGGTTCGTGGATCGGCAGGCACCGCGTGATGCTGACGTCCACGTGTCTGTGCTACATCGAGTAGCGAAGTAAACAATCTCAGAACAATTCAGATTGATTAATACAATTGAATATTAAGCAAATTAACCAGATTGTCCAGAGGATAGGTGAGAAGCTGGCCAATGAACCGTCTTTTAGAATACCCGTTGAGAATCGTTACTGGCTACCGTTCTTTCATACTTGGCGCATCAAAACGCAACAAGCCTTACTATGTCGGATCCGCCACAGCAGAAGGATGTCAATACATATATGTTCTACCAACTCTGGCGCATATATATGATACGAAACGATGAGACAGTACTCGTAACCGGAGGAGCGGGCTTCATTGGAAGTCACCTCACCGAATACCTTCTTGAGATAGGATGTAACGTTGTCATAGCCGACAATTTTTCCCGCGGGTCCCCAGGGAATGTCGAACATCTTCTTGATGACGTGGAAATTCGCCCGGTTGACTTGACGACTCACAAGGGTTGTATCAAGGCGACCGAAGGAGTGGACCACGTCTTCCACCTCGCTGCGAGCGTCGGCGGAATTCACTACATAAAACGCGAAAATATCGGCGGGCTCACACCCAGCGTGCTGATGAACCAGCATATGCTCGAGGCCGCCCGAATTAATGACGTGGATCGCTTCCTGTTCGCGTCTAGTGCCTGCATCTATCGTCAGGAACACGACGACCTGAACCGCTTCAGTGAGAATCAGGCAATTCCTGCAGACCCTCACAGCACCTACGGGTGGGCGAAAGTCGTCGGCGAAGTCGCGTGTCAGGCTTATCACGATGATTGTGACCTCGACACGGCAATGGTCCGAATCTTCAACTGTTACGGGCCGCGAGAGAGCCTCGATCCCGACAGCAGCCACGTTATCCCATCGCTGTGTCGGAAAGTCATCGAAGAACCTGCTGGCGGATCCATCGAACTGTTCGGTGACGGCACCCAGCAGCGAGGATTCATCTATGTCACCGACCTCGTGGAAGGCATGGTCCGGACCATCGAAAAGAAAGCCGACGGCGAACCAATCAATCTTGGGAACGGCGATGAGGTGGTCTCGATCAACGAACTTGCCGAAACCATCATTAACCTTTCTGGCAAGGACATCACCATCGAACACGACCTCTCGAAACCGACGGGTACCGATAAGTACGCCGCTGATGACACGAAGATGAAGAACGAACTCGACTGGGAGCCATCGGTCCGACTTGAGGACGGATTGCGTGAGGTGTACGACTGGGCGGCCGAGGAGCTCGATGCCGAAGGGGCCGCAGTCAACGCGGGTGGTGCCTAATGAGCTTCGACGGCGAGCGCGTCCTCGTGACCGGCGGCGCTTCGTTCATCGGCTCACATCTCGTGGAGAATCTCGTCGAGCGCGATGCGGACGTCAGGGTCGCCGACGACTTCTCTAGCGGCACCGATGAGAACCTCGCCGCGGTGCGTGACGAGATTGAGGTCGCCAGCGGCAATCTCAAGCACCGCCAATTTGCCGACGAGGCGACTGAAGGCATCGACCGTGTGTTCCACCTCGCAGCCGACCACGGTGGTCGGGGTTATATCTCGAATTACCCCGCGAACTGCGCGACAAACATGGCGCTCGACAACACCGTGTTCGAGGCCGCGGTTGAGAACGGCGTCGACAAGATCACGTTCGCCTCCAGCGCCTGTACCTACCCGACCGACATTCAGCAGGAGAAACGCCCCCTCCACGAGGATATGGTGAGCTTCGACGAACGCGGCGGCGCGTACGCCGATGAAACCTACGGGTGGGCGAAACTCATGGGCGAACGCTCTTTGCAGGCCTTCCATGAGCAGTACGGCGTTGACGCGAGTGCGGTTCGTATCTTTACGGCTTACGGTCCGCGAGAGAACGAGACCCACGCTATCGTCGCGCTCATCGCGAAGGCGTATGCCGAGCAGGACCCCTACCAAATCTGGGGCGACGGTGAGCAGACCCGCAACTTCACCTACGTATCGGACATTGTGAGCGCGCTTGTATTGGCTAACGAGAAGATTACGGACGCCACGCCAGTCAATGCTGGAATCCCCGACTACATCTCGATCAACGAGGTTGTTGAGGCTATCTTCGACTACATCGACTGGGAACCCGACGAGATCAACCGAATGACCGACAAGCCCGTTGGCGTTCGGCATCGGGCCGCCGACACAAGTCGCGCCGAAGAACTACTCGGCTGGGAACCAGAGTATACCCTCGAAGATGGGATGGCAGAGACTATTGACTGGTACGTAGAGAACCGTGACAAGGAGTACGTTCGAGGGAATTTAGAGACGCTACTGCATGAGCGGTAGCTCAGCATAGATCGCCGAGGTTTTTCGGAATATCCCCCGGATATATGAAATTTTAGGCCAAAACGTTGATAGTATTTAAATAAGCTGGTCAATGCGAAGGCGAACGCTTGTAACCAGTGATCGGCGGTACTCGATTCGATGTGGCTAAACCAATTTGAGAACTGGTTGGTTCGTCGTTTTATTGCCCAAAGACACGTTCGACGGCGTTCCGATTTCTATATTCTTCATGCTGGAGTCGGCCTCCGTGACGGTAGCAGGCGGCCTGCAGCCGTGGTGCGCCATTGACGAAAAAGGTCGCATCGTCGGCGAGATGTTTCTCGCGGAGTTCGAGAAATAACATCCCGGTGAGTGCCGGTGTTCTCGACGGAAATAAGCGACGGGGAGCAGCCGATTCGTTGCAGGATCGACGGCAGCGTACAGCCAGTGTTGTTTATCATTGAGCTGGATCTCGGTTTCATTGACCGCGATGTGATCCGGGTCTGCACCGTCAGTTGGCTGTAGATCGGCTTTATGCACCCACTGGTGGACGGTAGGTCGATGACAATTAACATCCAACTTGTCAATAATCATATAGTAACAAAATGGCAATTTAGCCAAATGGAGTCAAATACCGAGTTTCATAGTCGGTTTGGGTTGGGCTTCTCGCTTCAGAAGTTCTAATTCGATACATCCGCTATCGTCGCTGAGGCAGTCAGGATTAAACATGAACCTCTCACTCCTTTGATCGCCTCGTTCCTTATCGGAACGTTACCAGAACGTTAGGTATCGCATTATTCTGTCCTGATAGCGTCGTTATATATGGCGGTATGACGCTCAACGCAACGTTCAAGTGAGAATTTATCCTTCGCACGCTTCCGCGCACGTTTCCCTCGTTCCCGTCGCTCATCAGGTGAGTTAATTGCTGTAATTAAGGCACCAGCCAGTGCGTTTGCATTTTTGCGAGGCACAACCCAACCGAAGTCTTTCCCCGGAATTTGCTCACACACGCCACCCACGTCCGTTGCAATAACCGGACAGCCCATCGCCATCGCTTCTAACACAACTATAGGGCATGCCTCTGTGATGGAGGAAAGGACAAAAATGTCGAATGTATTTAGTATCTCCGGGATGTCTGAGCGCCAACCGGTGAACGTCACGACATTCTCCAAGTCACGACGCCTGACCTGTTGACACAATTTTTCATAATATTCCTGTCGGGACGCAAGTTTCTTACCCACGACGACAAGATGTATATTATTTTTTTCAATTTGATCACGCACCTCAGCAATAGCCTCAATCAGGTATTTATGTCCTTTAGTCGGATTGAGATTTCCGACCGTTCCGATGATTAGACTGTCGTCACCAATCCCGAGTTCTGTTCGATGCTGTTGTTCCCTTTCGCTGATCTGGGATGGATCAAACGTTTTCACGTCTACTGGAGCGTATACCGTCTCTGAAGCGATATCTTTCGAAAAATAGTAGTCATGTACGGCGTCTGCTGCGACGGCGATGACATCAGCCCACCGTCGGGCGAGCTGACTTGATAACTGTCGGAGTGGAGCCGGAGTAAGAGTATCATTAAAGTGCCAGACGGTCGCTGCATTTGATTTGTTTGCAGCTAGTGCTACTTGATAGTTGAGAGGTCCGTTCACATGTACGACATCAATCCTTTGTTGCTTGATAATACCGGCGGCCTCGGATGTACAATCTTTGAATTCTAATAAGAACCGGGCGTTGTCCGCAACGCGTCTCGGCGCCCGAATTCGAGATTGTCGCATACGTACCACATCAAAGCCTTCCGCTTTAGCGGCATCCGCGAACTCGTCGTCCCCCTTTGGCAACAGAAACACTGTCTCTATCCCTCTCTTCCTGAGCGGGAGTGCGACATCGAGTGAACGCGTCGTAGGCCCACCGTAGCGTGGATCCGGGATAGCACTCAGAACTCTCATCCCAGGAAGTCCGTCTCTGTGGGTGATTGGTTATATCGCACTGTTTCGCTTACAACTCAGTTGTATCAAAATCACTTAGTAGCTTCCTTTGTCCCGGCGGTGTGCTAGTGTATTTCAAACGTCAGTCTAATTCTTCGAGGCTGTGTAGGACAATTTAAGCCGAGGCCTACAAAACACCGACTATCCGAATGAAGTGGACCGTTTCAGATACGGGTCTTGTTTCGGCAAATGATGAGGGTGGGCCCGCCCCCGACGAGGTCCATTTTGAGGTAGGGGATTGGCATTCGTTTGCATCGCTAACTGATTCAAAGGGGGCTCAAATGGAACATGAAGTATCTGATCGGTTCGACTCCGGATTCGAGTCACTTCACCGGGTGGCACTCAATACTGGTGTCGCCGAACTGAAGCGCCAGGAGCGATTCGGTGGAGACCGAATTGATCGCAAACTTACACTGACTACACCAGAGTCGTTTGAAATCGGAGATCTAGTTGGTAGATTTGTTTTCCACAAAGAGAAGGACGCAGTCGTGAGTATCGCTGGCCGAGAGATACCCCACCGGGGACTAAACCGGTACTACCAGCACAGGACTGAGTCAGCCACTATCAAGAACGTCGACGGTCAGTTTACTGTGTCCGTCGTTGATAGCACACTTCCCTCCGGAATGAAACTATTCGTCTATGCCCGCGATGAGCCTCCCGACTCGTGGGTCATTCATGTCCGCGCGCTCTCCGAGCACAGCGATGCTGGAATGCTTCGACTGTTCCACTTGCCTGTGACGCATCTCAGACTACTTGACCGTGCTGTTGAATCCTGTACTCTATTGAAAAAAAATCTGAGATATATACGAGAACGCTCAAACATCGATTCTCGATGGATACCATTCCAGTACGTGGAGCGAACGCGATTGAACCCTTCAGATACGGTCCAGATCGAAATGTCAGGGGAGTATAATGACTAGCAACCCTCGCGTGACTGTGTTAATTACGACTTACAACGGAACACCGGAACTCAGTGATGCTATCGAGAGCGTGTTTCGACAGGAATACACCGACTACGAACTCTTGATTATTAACGATGGGTCGACTGACTGTACATCCGAACTACTTTCTAAGTACAATGACCCTCGAATGCGGATTATTAACCAATCCAATCGAGGGCGAGCACGCGCTTTGGCTCGGGGGCTCAGGTTAGCACGCGGTGAGTACGTGGCTATACTCGATGACGATGACTTGATGGACGAACTCCGGCTTCGGCGACAAGTCGAGGTCCTGGAAGCCTCAGAAGATCTCGCTGCTGTCGGGAGTTGGTACGCCGTCCACCAGGTGGATCGAAATGAACGGCGTGTTATTCGACCACCGACAGAAAGTAGTGCTCTGCGCCGTTGCTTACCGCGATGCAATCCCTACGCCCACAGTGCAGTCACCTTTCGCAAGGCGGAGGCCATAGCCGTTGGCGGGTACAACGAACATCTCGGTTCATGTATCGATTACGACTTGTGGGTTCGACTTGCAGCTGCAGGCCACCGCTTGGGAATGATCGATGAGGTGTTGTGTACGCTCAGACGGAGCGAGGAACTGTCATCATTTGCCTTCTCGACACGAGAACGTGTGGGTTACTACCAGACAATGTTTCAAATCCGCCTTCGTGCTGCATCCCAGCTTGATGTTCCGGCGTGGCACTACATCTGGCCACCGGTGATGCTGTTAAAGCATTTCTTTAAGAAGGACGTGATTCCGAATATTCAATTGAGCACCGGATGAGACCCAACGAATTCCAGCAGTTCGGACGTCGATTGCTCGACACACTCATAGACGAGATGCGGTCTGATGGTCGTCTTTGTGATCCCATTACCGGCAAGCCTGTCCCCGCGAACCAGTACGCGGCGACTTCCTTTTCCGTCGCAGCCTTACGAACCGCTGAGATAGTAGGTGATGAAAGCTACCGTGATTACGCGTATCAGGTTCTTCATGAGTTTCTCGAACGGCCAGTAAGCAATCGTGGTCATGGCGAATTCAATACCTTTGCTCTACTTGAGATGCTTCGAGACTCGAATTGTGAACGGTACCATCTACCCATCTCTGCGGACCGGCTTCGGGAGGCAATGGGATTCGAGTCAACGCCTTACTCATTCCAGGGAAATAATTTCCTGTTACTTCAGGCACTCTGCCGGTACCTCCGACACGAGATGTTTGAGTCCCTGTCCGACCGCCTCCAGGTCCGAAGGATTCTCTCGCTGGCCGAACAGTGGCAGTCATCCGACGGCTACTTGTCCGATCAGCATCGGCTCCCAATCCCTCCTGCTGAGTCGCCGTTGACGTATCATGCCAAGCAGACGATGTGTTATGGCCGGTTCTCGAGAGCGGGGATGTTGCGATGTGAGCCATCCCTTCGTAGAGGTCTCGCGGTCTTGGCTAATGCTTCTATGCAGTCCGGTGAAACCCTGTATTACGGCCGTAGTGAGAACACCCTGTTCGGCTACGCGAGTATCTTGGACGCAATTGACAGTCTCGCCCGGCTGGATTCTGAACTACCACATTCGGTAGAATGTTTACGAAACAACGTGTGGTCGTACGTTCGTTCGTGTTTCGATCCGGATATTGGTACTTGTCTCCCCACAGCGGGACGTAACGGAGGTGATTCTATCGACGGATATGTCAACAACGCGGTGTACGGAGCGTATGCAGCGATGCTGCTTAGCGGAATTAAGTATTCAGGGGTGCGTTGTCCGAATAAAAAGAGTCGCAACAGGACATCGTCAGCACCATCAGGACCTCCCGGTGTTCTATCCGTTAGCGGCGCCAACACCGAACTAGCAACCGCTGCTCAGGGTGAGATAAAATACACGCGTGGCCTTCCAGACCCGAGGTATGCTGGTCTAACCCCGCTATCGTTCAATTACGATGGCCAACCCGTCTGTGGGGGAATGCCTGTTGATTTCGACGAGGTACCGTCTGCCCCGTTCCAACCGGTTTTCACCGGAAAATATCACTGTTCGCCAGTAACTTGGAACTCGTCAGTGGTCGAGACATCTGAGTACGTCCTCTTGTCAGGCAATGCCTCATATTTTCCATACAAACACGCAAAAGGTAGCGATGAATCCTCCCCACGGGAGCAAAAGTCAGGAATATATCGCTTGTTAAAAACAGGAGCTAGACTATGTGCTGAACGAACACGTGCGATTCTTTTGTACCACTGGCTGAAAAAGCGAGCAGTCGGTCTTCCCACTCAAACGGTTCGGTCGCTGGTGTATCTCCCAACATATGACTGTCTAATAATAGCAACTACGATTCGGCCGAACCGGAGTGAAGTGACGATCCATCCGACGAGCTATGTCGTGTCCCCAGAACGATTACCGGTAGTTTCGCATCGGGCCTCGTTTAACCTAGCTGCAACAGAACACAAAACAGAGACTCATAGAGGAGACGCTGTGTGGACTCGGTATGAAAGCCTGAATATTCCGGCTGAAACGTTCTCAACGGACGTTTTGATTATAGATCCCGCTGACCGGGTCAGGGGGAGCCAGCTTTTCAGTAAGGCTGAGCCTCGTATTATAGTCACGCTAGATGGTGGAACTACCTACGAGCTCTATTTGAACCGAAATTCAACCGAATGGTCTGTCGAATAGAACGGTTTCCTGACTGAAGACTTGAATAATGAACTACATCCACCAACCGTTGCATCCTATTCAGCAACTACCTGCTTTGTGTCTCCAAATCGAATGGTTATTACCAACGTTTGATGGTGTTATCGTTGGATGATTGATGTACTGTGGGCGGCACCGAGTTGCTCTGCGGAACCGTCTGGAGTTCAGGCTCGAGTCAATGATCTCCTTCACTACCACCGGGCTCGTGGCCGCGAGGATGTCCGTATTGAGGTTGCTGCTATAGGGTGGGATGGACCTGAAACAGCTAGCTGGCCAATGCAACAGATACACTACTCAAACGGCTCACGAGTCGACAAACTACTGAATGTGATGTCCACGGCGATTAATCACCGGAACGTCGATATACTCCATCTCACGAACTTACCGCCTGTTCTTCGCTGGATACTGCCGCTGACGGCCCCGAAGACGCCCATGATTGTCGGGCCGAACAACACCGGTAAGATGTTCCCGGAGTCGGTTCTGGATGATGATGTAATCTCAGTAAGATCGGAAGAGCGTCGTGTAGGGAAAGAGTGTAGATC
>ENA-ORDC01001223-ORDC01001223.1-marine-metagenome-genome-assembly--contig:-NODE-1223-length-20031-cov-6.307958_pt1 | contig 20031 bp, 18 predicted proteins | sample MGYA00237783_ERZ508515 | MGnify/ENA primary metagenome ERZ508515 (study PRJEB26186, sample SAMN06268792) | marine metagenome | isolation source: Eden Landing Ponds, San Francisco, CA, USA | place... | reverse complement strand
GTGTCGTTGTGGACGCCGACGACCGAGCCGTTCGGCGCGAGGCCGACCAGCAGCGCGGCGGTCTTGTCGCCGGCGCGGGCGCCCTGGATCGACACGAGCGTCGTCGTCTCGGGGCGCCGTTCCTCGTCGATCGTGCCGACGCAGGGGTTCAGTCCGTCCGACTGGGCGGCCGGTGCGTCGGGTCCGCCGACGGCGTGCGTGCCGTCGGTCGCGCCGCCGGCGGCCGTCGCCCCGACGGCGGGGGCGACGGCCGCGAGCACGAGCGCGAGCGTCGCGAGGAGCGCGAGACCGCCGGTTCGGCGCCGGCTCATTCGCTCGCCTCCAGTTTCACGAGCACGTCGTGGTTCTCCTTCGGGAACTGCTTCGTCGAGCGCCCGTCGCGGTTCGAGGTGATCGCGTACAGCTCGCCGTCGACGCCCTGCTCGACGTGGCGGATCCGGCCGAGCACGTCCGTCAACATCGGGTGGGCGGTGGCGGTGTACGCGTCGTCGAGCCAGTCGGCGTCGAATCGCCGACCCGCCTCGCCCAACGGGGGCAGCTCCGCCTCCGGGGGCGACAGCGTGACGACGATCAGCTGTTGGCTGCCCAGCCCGCCGACGATCAGCCGGTTGCGCCACGACGGGACGGCCTCGCCCGTGTACCACAGCGCCCCGGTCGGCGCCCACGTGCTCCCGCCGGTGTTGGCGAGCGGGCGACGCACGTCGCTGTCCTCGGGCAGGCCGCGGTATTCGTCGGCGTTCCTGACGTCCGGCCAGCCGTAGAAGCCGCCCGGGACCAGCCGATTGACCTCGTCGCGGCCGGCGGGGCCGTGCTCGGTGGCGACGGGCGTGCCGTCGGGGAGCCAGACCAACCCCTGCGGGTTGCGGTGACCGTAGGTGAACACCCGCGGGTCGCCGCCGTCGATGTCGGGGTTGTCCGGCGCGGGTTCGCCGTTGACGGTGACGCGCAGCACCGACCCGGGAAGCTCGCCGGGGTCGGCCGCCAGCGCCTCCTCGCCGGCGTCTCCGGTGGTTATCCACAGGTATCCCCGAGGCCCGAAGGCGATCCGACCGCCGTTGTGGAAGTTGTTCGCGGCCATGTCGCCGACGACGACGCGCTCGGTCGCGGCGGGGTCGTCGGCCGAGAGATCGAACCGCGAGACGCGATTGACCCGCTCGTCGTCGCCGAGGCTGGCGGTGTAGTAGACGTACAACACCTCCACGTCCGGGTAGTCGGGGTGGACCGCGACGCCGAGGGTGCCGCCCTCGCCGCCCTCGACCCACCACTGCTGTTCCTGCGGCTCGGAGGCGATCGAGCCGGCGTCGATGGCGTCCTCCGGGGCGAACACCGTGTCGAGGTCGCCGCCGGCGACGCGGCTGACGCGGCCGACGCGCTCGGTGACGAACAGGTCGCCGTTGGACGCGACCGAGACGTCCCAAGGGACCTCCAGGTTTTCGACGAGAACGGTCCGTTCCACCTCGCTGGTCGGCGCGTCGGTCGGGGCGCTCCACTCCTCAGGAGTGAAGGAGTCGTCGGGCTCGGGGACGGGCGTCGGCTCCGGCGTCGGGGTCGTCGCAGTCGTCGCCGCGGCGGAGCCGTTCCCGTCTCCGTCGGACGAGTCGGAGGGCGGCGAGCCGCTACAGCCGGCCAGCAGCGCCGCGCTCGCGACTGCGAGCGTCCGGCGGCGGGACCAATCGTTCGACATGTGCGTGGGAAGCGAACACGTCCGCAAGTGTCTTCGGGTATTTCCACGGCCGCGGGTCGGTGACGAACGGGCAGCGAGCCGGGTTGCGCCGGCGTCCTACCCGCGGAGCGACTCGACCGGCGGCTCCCACGCCGCGCGATACGCGGGGTACAGCCCGCCGACGAGCGCGACCGTCGCGCCGAAGGCGAACGCCCCCAGCGCGACCAGCGCGTTCGTCGGGACGAGCACCGCATCGAGCGGGAGGTCCGTGTTGAGCGCGACGAGGACGACGCCGGCGGTGCCGATCAGGACCCCGACGACGCCGCCGACGACGCCGAGCAGCGTCGCCTCCACGAGCAGCGTCCGCAACACCTGATCGCGGTGGATCCCGACGGCGCGCAGGACGCCGATCTCCCCGCGTCGCTCGGAGACGGTCATCAGCATGACGTTGAAGATGGACACGCCGGCGACGACGAGCGAGACGCCCGCGACCGCGAGGAGGAAGCCGTTGAGCAGCGCGAAGAACTCCGTGATCTGGTCGAGCACGCTCGTCAGCGAGAACACCGAGACGCGCCGCTCGCGGACGTTGAGGCGCTCTCGAACGTCGCGGGCGACCGCGTCGGCGTCGCCCCCGGAGTCGGCCTGCACGACCACCTGCGAGAACCCGTCGGTGGCGAACTCGTCGGGCGGGAGGACGACCGCCGAGTCGGCCCGCAGGGGCGTGATGCTCGACTGCGGGGGGAGCACCGCGACGACGCGGTAGGTGTTCGACTCGATCGTGATCTGCGACCCCACGCGGAGGTCGAGCGCCCCGGCGACGTCGGCGCCGACGAGCGCGCCCTGCCGGTGGTAGTCGGGCACGCCCGGCGCGTCGCCGAACAGCGGCCGGGGGTTCGTCGTCCCGTACACCTGCGCGACCGTCCGGCCCCCACCCCCGCTGACGGTCCCCCCGGTCGACTTCAGCGGGATCACCGTCCCGCGGCCGGCGGCGGCGCGCTCGACGGCCGCGAGATCCCGGCTGTCGAGCGTCTCCTCGCCGGACTCTGCCGCCGGGCTGACGATCACTTGGTTGCCGAGCCCGCCGAGTTCCTCGGTCGCGGCCGTCTGGAGCGCGGTGCCGAGCATCCCGAGCGCGACGACCGCGAACACGCCGATGACGATGCCCAACGCGGCCAGTCCCGCGCGGAGGCGCTGGCGCGAGAGGTTGCGGAGCGCGAGCGAGACCGCCGGGAAGCGACGGCCGAACGCGTCGCCGGCGCGGACGATCCGGGCGGCGAGCGGGTCCGGGATCGCGACGCGTGCCGCCGACGCGGCTCCGCCGGCCGCGTCGCGGAGGCGACTCCCGAGTCGTGCGATCGCCGCGGTCGGAACGAGCCGCGAGAGCCGCCGGATCCGGTCACCCATCGTCGAGCACCCCGTCGACGAGTTCGACCGTGCGGTCGGCGTAGTCGGTCACGAGGTCGTCGTGGGTGACGGCGACGACGCCGACGCCGCCGGCGGCGATCTCGCGGATCTCCTCCAGCACCGAGACGCCGGTGTCGCGGTCGAGGTTGCCCGTCGGCTCGTCCGCGAGCAGCACGTCGGGCTCGTTGATCAGCGAGCGCGCGATGGCGACGCGCTGCTTCTGCCCGCCGGACAGCTCGTCCGGCGTGTGATCCAAGCGGTCGCCGAGGCCGACGCGTTCGAGCAGGTCGACCGCGCGGTCGGTGTGATCCCCCGAGAGGAACGCCGTCGGGAGACGGACGTTCTCGACGGCCGACAGCGTCGGGATGAGGTGGAAGTCCTGAAAGACGAACCCGATCGTCTCGCGGCGCACGTCGGTGCGCTCGCGCTCAGAGCGGCCCGCGACCGGCGTGCCGTGGAGTTCCACGCGGCCCGCCGTGGGGTCGTCGAGCAGGCCGAGGAGGTTCAGCATCGTCGACTTCCCCGACCCGGAGGGGCCGACGACGGCGACGACCTCGCCGGCGCCGACCGCGAAGTCCACGTTCGACAGGGCGGTCACGGTGCCGCCGCCGCCCTCGTAGCGCTTCGTCACGTCGACGAGTCGAATGGGTGTCCCCGCCTTTGTGGGGCCCGTCCCGGTATCGTCCGTCCCAGCGAGGTCGGCCGCGCTGACGCGAGCGTCCGAGGCGGCGGCGCCCTCCCCGGTTCGAGCGGGGTCGACGATGCCGCCGACGGCGGACGCCGCCTCGTCACTCGCTCGATCAGGGACGTCCGCCGCGCCGTCGGGGACGTCCGCCGCGCCGTCGGACTCGTCCCCCGCGCGATCGGCCACATCCGCAGACGGATCGCCGGTCATCCGTACCGACGGGCGAGCAGCCCGATCGCCGCGGGGATCGCGAGCCCGACGGCCAGGAGGACGCCCCCGAGGGCGCCGAAGCCGCCGAACGCGCCGAACGGCCGACCCGCGGCGTCGCCGTCGGCGGGCAGCGGCACCTCGATCACCGCGGTGGCGCGGTCGTTGCCGGTGGTGTAGGCCACTGCGACGGGGACGGCCGAGGCGTTCGCGGCGTCGACGCGCGCGGTCACGGTGAAGGGGGCGAACTCGCTGGCGCCGACGCTCCCGACGAAGTAGCTCCGCTGCGGGTACGCCGGCCGGGAGAACTCGCCGTCCGCGGCGCCGACGACGACGCCGGTTATCTCCCCGTCGCCGACGTTGCCGAGGTTGCCCTCGACGGTGACGCGGCCGTCGTCGCCGACGCTGACGTTCAGGCCGGTCAGTTCGACGGCGCCGCGCTCCGGCCGGAAGTCGTACCGTGCGACCGCCTCGCGGCGCTCGCCGGCCAGGTCGTACGCGGCGACGAACCGGAGGTCGCCGGCGGCGTCGACGGACGAGAGATCGACGGTGACGGTCGCCGACTCGCCGGGCGCGAGCGCATCGGCGACGGCGACGCGGCCGACCTCGTCGACGACGGTGCCGTTGGCTCCGCGCGGGACGAGCACGACGCGCTCGATCGCCGCGTTCCCGAAGTTCGTCACCGTCACGTCGACGCGGGATCGGTCGCTCGCTTCCCCGTCGCCGGTCGACGGCTGTAGCGCCCCGCCGCCCGTGCCGCCGCCGATGAGGCCTGCGAGCCCGCCCGTGCCGCCGCCGGCGTCCGCGGCCCCGTCGCCCTCGGTGCCGGCGCGAGCGACGCGAACGCCCACGTCGGCCGAGAGGGCCGACACGGACACGGCGCGCTCGTGGGTCACGGCGGTCCGAGTCCCCGCGGCGGTCGTGTAGTCGACGCGAACGCGGAACGCCTGCTCGCCCGCCTCGTCGGGGGTGACGGAGAAGTTCAGGGTCTGACTGGCGCCCGCCGCGAGCGTCGCCGCGGTGCGGCGGACGCGCTCGCCGTCGGCGGGGTCGACGACGGTGACGGTGAGGTCGCGGAGGGCGGCGGTCGTCGGGTTCGACAGCGTCACCTCGACGGGCGAGTCCGCGGCGGCGACGGCGTCGGGAGCGTCGAGTTCCACGAGCGGCGCCCCCTGTTCGACGACCAGCGAGAGCGGGCGGCTCGCGGTCGCCGTCTCGTCGTCGGCGTCGGAGACCGCCGCGACGATCGAGAGGTCGTACGCGCCGGGGTCCTCGACGACGAGCGTTACGGGAACGGTGACCGTCTCGCCGGGCGAGAGCGTCCCGAGGCCGGTCGCCTCGCCGAGGGTCGTGCCGTTCGCGCCGACGACGCGGACGCGGTCCAGATCGGCCGCGGAGGCGCTGCCGCCCGAGAGGCGGACCGTCGCCTCGACGGTGACGGGCGCCCCCGCGGTCGGGGTGGCGGGCGTGACGGTCGCGTCGGTCACCGCGACGCGGGCGTCCGGCACCGCGCCGGCGACGCCGACGAACGGGGCGAGCACCGAGGTTGCGAGGAGCGCGGCGGCGACGACCACGGCCGCTCCGGTTGAACGGTCGTTCAAGATAGCACGGTTAGGGGTCGGAGCCGCAAATACCTTCGCCGGGTTCGAGCGGGTCAAATACGTCGGCTGAGCGGCGACGCGACCCCGCCGGCCTCACAGGTCGTACGTCTCGCCGTCGACCGCCAGCGGCTCCGCGAACGCCTCCTCCGGCGGGTAGTAGTGCGCGAGGTGGACGAGCCGCGTCTCCGCCGCGTCGAGATCGTCGGCCAGCGCCAGCGCCCCCTCGCGGGTCATGTGCTTCGTGCCGAAGGTCCGCGCGACCCCGTTTTCGTCGTGGTCGTCGCCGCCGATGGGGTGGTACTCGCAGACCGACGCCGGGACGATTGCCTCGGCGAGAAGCAGGTCGGGGTCCCGGAGCACGTCGCGGGACTCCTCGGGGATTGCGTAGGTGGAATCACCCGAAAGCGAGAGTTTCGCGCCCGTCTCGGGGTCCTCGATGGCGACGCCGTAACAGACCAGCGGCGGGTGGACGACCGGCACGAACGTCACGTCGAGGCCGCAGGCGCGGAACGACTCGAACGGCGTCTGGTCTTCGACCGAGATGCGGTCGAGGTAGGCGAACTTCGAGCGAATCGCGTCGGCGACGCTCTCGCCCGTGACCGGGTCGACCTCGTCGGCGGCGTGGACCGCGAGGTCGTCGAGCAGGCGGTAGACGTTCCCGAGGCCGTCGAGGTGGTCGAAGTGGATGTGGGTGACGAGCGCCTCGTCGGGAAGCGGCACGTCCCGCGTGAGAAACTGGTGGCGGAAGTCGGGGCTGAAGTCCACGAGGAGCGACTCGCCGGTCCGCTCGTTTTCGACGTGGACCGAAAAGCGCGTCCGCTCGATGCCTCGCTCGCGGGCCGCGAGGCAGGTCTCGCAGTCGCACCCGACGGTGGGCGTTCCGGTCGTGTCGCCGGTCCCGAGGAGGGTCACGCGCATTGACTCAATCACGGGGACGGCGAGGTATAAACGTGGCCGACGGGGGCGAGTCAGAACCAGTATATCTGCCAAAACATGGTGCAGACCATGGTGTGGTCATAGTTGCGAGCCAAGACCACACGTATCTGGGTCTACGAGTCGAAGTTACACTTATTGTATGACTCTGATGCCTTGTCACGTTCTTCTTTCGCCCGTTCGTTGTCTCCTTCTCCAATCGCCTCCACTGCTCGTGAGAAGTGTTCAGTTCCGTCTTTTAGAGACCCTGCATAGCATGTAAGTTCGATAAACGTCGATTTTATCGAGGACGGGGATTCACCTTCCTGTCGTTTGAAGAGGCTCTCAGAGGTTCCGAAGTGCTCTGCTGCCCTATCTAAGGCTTTCTGTGCTTGGGTGAGCGCTTCTTCGTCGAGGTAACTCTCGGCCTCGTTCAGGTCCTCCATCCCGAGCGACATCTCTCTGATTCCTGTTGCCATCGTTTCGAGAACTGGAATCAGCTCGTCGAGTGTGGTCAGGTCGATCTGAAGTGTTTCAGCATCAACTTTATCGAAGTCATCTAACTCTTCCGTCTCAAGCTGTGACGTCCGATCACGAACGACACTCAAGAGGTCGTCAGCGTCGCCAAGCTTCTGTTCAGCAGCTTCGAGCTCTGCTGCCGCGTCCGTGTATCTCTCAGACTGGAAGTACGTGAGACCGGAGTACACCAGACTGTATCCCTCCACTACTATATCGAGGAAATCGGTGATCTTTCGTCCGAACTCAATGTACTCGCGTCCAGAGTTGATTTTGCTTCGTTGTTCGTCAGTCGAATACTCCTCGGCTGCGTCTAATTCGTTCGCTGCTTCATCGAGGTAGGTGTAGACCTTTGAGGGATTGAAGTCGACGCTGCCATCCTCAAATTCTGATTCAGATAAACTCTCACTCTCACTGGATAGTTGCTCTCCAGCACTTTGGAGAGCACTCCCCGCTTCTTCGAGGTGTTCTGCTGCCTTATCTGGTTGTGCAGTCGGGGTGGTGGTTCCCTCGTGAGTAGATGTATCGCCCGTACAGCCTGCTAGAAATCCTGTGCCGAGTGCGGAGATTGTCGCTCCAATATACTCTCTTCTCTGCATAATCGCTAACGCTCCTCTGCAAATACTTATTCATTCCCAATATCATATAAAAATGATATCTCTGGCAGAATACGAGCTCTAGCCACTCGGGGCTGGATTTTAAAATACGGAGAAGCGCGGTTTATTGCTCTGGTTTCTGCGTCTCGCCTTCGTGTTCGTCCGCGTGGTCGTGGTCGTGGCCGTCTTCCGACCCCGCCCCCGCGACGAGTTCCGACGAGTCGGACATCATGTCGAGGTTCTTCAGGTTGTCGCGCTCTTCGAAGTCGGCGACGGCCTCAAGCAGGTCGTCCTGCGTGAGCTCCATCCGCTCTTCGGTGAGCGCTTCGAGGACGGCCTCGCGGAGGACGAGTCGGAGGTCGGAGCCGGTGAGGCCCTCCGTCACGTCGGCGATGGCCGAGGGGTCGAACTCGTTGATGTCCATTCGGTTCGTGATGACGCGGAGGATGTCGGCGCGCATCCCGCGGTCCGGTTTGGGGAAGTTGACGATTTCGTCGAAGCGGCGCCACGCCGCCGCGTCGAGCTGGTCGGGGTGGTTGGTCGCGCCGATGAGCAACACCTCGTGGTCGATGAGGGAGATCTCGTCGATGCTCTTCAGCAGGGTGTTGACCGCGCGTTTGATCGCCGCGTGCTCGTCGCTGGCGCGCGTTTTCGCGACGAAGTCGAACTCGTCCATGAAGAGGATACACGGCGAGAGCCGCGTCGCCACCTCGAACACCTTCTCGACGTTTTTCGCCGTTTCGCCGAGGTACTGGGAGGTGATCATCGACAGTTTGACCTCGACGAAGGGGAGGTCGAGCTGGCTGGCGAGCGCGCGGGCGACGGAGGTCTTGCCGGTGCCGGGCGGGCCGACGAACAGGAGCTTGCCGATCTCCCGGAGGCCGATCTGGGCGAGGTAGTCGCGGTGTTCGATGGCCTTGACGATCTTGTGGATCTCGCCTTCCTGGTCGGGCGTGAGCACGAGATCGTCCATGGTCATCTCGACCTCCTCGGGGGCGCGGATGTCGACGAGGTCGAGCATCTCCTCGTCGTCCTCGTCGTCCTCGTCGAAGTACTCCTCGAGCAGGTTGTCGATCCACACGCGGTCGGCGCGGACGGGGCGGTTTTCCTCGCGCGCCTCCTCGTAATCGACGCCGTCGAACGCGTCGCCGAACTCGGCGGCGAGGACGGGGTTCGCGCCGAGGCGCTCGGCGTCGACGCGGTCGAGGAACCACTCCTCGGCCATCTCCTCGTCGGTGAAGGTGAGGGTGCCCGAGAAGTCGGCGCGGTCGGTGAACATGAGTCCCGAGACGGCCTGCCAGGGCTGGTCGACGCCGGTGGCCTCGCGCGCGGTGGTCGACGTGGCCGAGAGCGGGCGCTCGATCTCCCCGTCGGCGTAGAACACGGCGCGGTAGTCGGGCGGCAGATCGTCGGCGTCGAGACCGCGGTTCTCGCTGTAGACCTGCGCCGTCAGCACGAACTCGACGACCGCAAGCTCCGGATCGCTCATTCCCACCTGAGTACGGTTCGGCGGCGTATAAGTGCCGCGAACTCCGGCGGTCGGCGACGCCGTATCCTCTCCTCACGATCGTCGACGCCGTATCCTCTCCTCACGATCGTCGACGCCGTGGCACCTCTCCCGATCGTCGGCGCCGTGACTCCCCTCTCGGGCCGCGACGCCGCCCGGAACGGCGAGGCTTATGTCCCCACGGAGTGAACAGTGAGAGACTCGGCGGCCTCAGATTCGCATGACACCCGGTATCCTTGACAGACTCGTCGGCCGTGCAGAGGGGGCGCCCCTCACGCCTCGGCAGATCGCCGGACTGTATCTCCTCTTTGGCCTCTCCATGCTCGTCGTCTCCGACCTGCTCTTGCCGCTGTGGCTCTCTGGCCCGACGCTCCGGGAGATCCAGGGGTTCAAGGGACTCGTCGAAGTCGTCGCCAGTGCCGTCCTCATCTACGTCCTCGTCGCCGCCGCACAGCGCCAGCTCCGGCTCAAAGACCGGGCGATGGACGAGGCGCCCATCGGCATCACCATCGCCGACGCCCGTCGCGCGGACAACCCGCTCGTCTACGCCAACGCCGGCTTCGAATCGATCACCGGCTACGACGAGGGGGAGTGTCTGGGTCGTAATATGCGGTTTCTCCAGGGGTAAAACACCGACCGCGAGACGGTCGAACGGATACGCGCGGCCGTCGAGGACGACCGGTCCGTCGAGGTCGACGTGCGCAACTACCGCGCGGACGGGACGCCGTTCTGGAACCGCCTCAGTGTCGTCCCCGTCGCCGACCGGTCGGGACGGGTCACGCACTATCTCGGCCTCCAGCGCGACGTGACCGCGAGCAAGGAGCGCAAACAGCGACTCGCCGTCCTCAACCGCGTACTCCGGCACAACGTGCGCAACAAGCTGAACGTCATCCGCGGGCGCACGGAGCAACTGGAAGCCGCGAACCGGCTCCCCTCCGAGCGGACCGAACGGGCGGTGACCGGGTCAGCGGGACACCGCCCGGCGGACGCGACCGGTGACCCGGCGGACGCGGCCGGTGACCCGACGGACGCGGCCGGCGACCCGGCGGACGCGGCCGACGACTCCGCCACCGGGACCGCTGATACCGCCGAGGCCACCGAGGCGGGGCAGGCAATCCGTGACGCCAGCGACGAACTGCTGACCATCGCCGACCAGATCCGGGCGTTCGACACCGGCCTCGACGACGAGCGGGACTGCCACGGGGTCGACCTGGCCGCACTTTTCGGGAACCTCGCGGCGACCGTTCGCGAGCGCCACCCCGACGCGACCGTCGACGTGGACGCACCGGCCACCGTGCGCGTGTCCGTCCACGGCACCTTCGAGCCCGCCGTCGAATCGCTCCTCGAACTGCTGGCCGACACCGAGGGCTCCGCCGTCTCGGTCCGCCTCCGTGACGAGGAGGACTTCGTGGTCGAGATACGCGACCGCGGCGGTGCGCTCACGCCGGCGGACCTGCACGTGGTCGCTCACGGCACCGAGACGCCGCTCGAACACACGCTCGGCCTCGAACTGTGGCTGGTGCGCTGGGCCACCGAGCAGTCCCGCGGCGAGTTCGGCGTCCTCACCGGAGACGCCCCCGGCGTCCGCCTCCGGTTCACCCGCATGGCGACGGATCCGTCGTGAACGGGCCGCTCCCGTCGAATTTACCGCACTCCGATATGTCTCGCCACATTTATGTTGGTGACGAGGCGACTATGGGGGTGCAATGGACGAAGTCCTCGAAGTCGTCGACCTGGCGGCGGATCTCGGGTTAGAGGACGCGTTCGCATGGATACTCCGGGTCGTCGGCCTGGTCGTGCTCCTGGCCGGTGTCGGAGTCTGGCTGTTCACCGACGTGACCGTACTCGTGCCCCTGGTGCTGGTCGTCGTCGGGTTCGTGTTGCTCGTCGCGCCGAGCGTGCTGTTGCTCCTCGCCGAATTCGCCTGATACAGCCAGTCTGGGTCGCTTCGACGGATCAACTTTCCGCGCGGTGTTAGTTGTTTGTGAGGGTTTAACACGATACGACGCGATAGCGGGGGTATGGCAGACACCACGCCGGTCGTCGTACAGGCGTATCGCACACCGCAGGGGAAAGAGGACGGCGCCTTCGCCGACGTCCGCAGCGAGGATATGTCGATCCCCCTCGTCGACGAGATGCTCGCGGAGACGGGCCTGGCGAGCGAGCAGGTCGACGACCTGCTGTGGGGCTGTGCCCAGCAGCGCGACGAGCAGGGCAACAACATGGCGCGGGTCATCGCGCTCCTCTCGGAGCTGGGCGAGGACGTCCCCGCGGCGACGATCAACCGCTGGTGTGCCTCCTCGGCGGAGGCGATCATGCGCGGCGCCGACGCGATCAGGGCCGGGCAACGGGACTGCGTCATCGCCGGCGGCGTCGAGTCGATGACCCGCGTCGAACTCGGGCAGAACACCCACAGGGTCCACCCGCGGATGGCCGAACTGTACAACATCGGCGACCTCCAGATGGGGATGACCGCCGAGAAAGTCGCCGAGGAGTACGGCGTCTCCCGCGAAGCGCAGGACGAGTACGCGCTGCGGAGCCACCAGCGCGCCGCCGAGGCCACCGATTCGGGCCGCTTCGACGACGAACTCGTCCCCGTCGAGACCGACGACGGCACCGTCGAGGAAGACGAGGGGATCCGCCGGGACACGGACATGGAGACGCTGGCCGGCCTGCCCACCGTCTTCAAGAGCGACGGGACGATCACGCCGGGCAACGCCTCGCAGATCTCCGACGGCGCCGCGGGGACCATGATCACCTCGCGAGCGTTCGCCGACGAGCACGGCCTGGACGTGCTCGCCGAGGTGGGCGACCACATGGTCGCCGGCGTCGACCCGACCGTGATGGGCATCGGTCCCGTCCCCGCGGTGCGCAAACTCTGCGAGCGGACCGGCCGCGACCCCGCCGACTACGACCTGGTCGAACTCAACGAGGCCTTCGCCAGCCAGACGCTCTACTGTCAGCGCGAACTCGGCTTCGACGACGAGATGTACAACGTCAACGGCGGCGCCATCGCCATTGGCCACCCGCTCGGGGCCTCCGGCGCGCGCCTCCCCGTCACCCTCATCCACGAGATGAACAAGCGCGGCGACGACCTCGGCCTCGCGACCGAGTGCGTCGGGTTCGGGCAGGGGGCGGCCATCGAGTTCCGCGTTCGGTGAACGTCCGAGCGTTCCGTGCACTCTCAGCGCCTCTCCGGCGCGAATTGCTTTGAATCCGAATACTAATACCGCTAGACGAGTCACGGAGTGTATGAAGGACACGGGCAGCGATACTGACGGGGCGCCGGCGGTCGCGCTGACTCGGCGGCAGCTTCTCGGCGCCGTGGTCGCGGGAAGCGCGACCGTGGCCGGATGCCCCGCTGGCGATTCCGGGTCGGAAACGCCGTCGGCCGCGGAGACGCCAGATGACGCGTCGGATTCGGGGACGCCGACCAGCGCGTCGACCACGGCACCGACCAGGGTCGCCACGGAGACGCCCTCGGCCCAACCCGCAGCCCCCGGCGCGGCGGTCGAACCCGTGTTCGACCTCACGCCGCATTCGCTCCCGCCGGAAAACTGGGATCTGAGTCCGTATTCGAGTAACGTGTCCGCGCGGAGCTACGCGATCCGCCCGACGCTCGCGCCGTTCGGCGCCAACGCCAGCCACCCGGAACTCGACTATCAGCCGCTGCTGATGGCGGAGAACGAACTCGTCGACGGGACGACCTGGCGCAACACGATCGCGGAGGGGTTCACCTGGCACGACAGCACTCCAGTGACCATCGACGACCGCTACTACCGCGCGAAATACGACAACCTCCGCAAGAAGAAACTCGACAAGGACTACGCGTTCGAACGGGTCGAACGCGTCGACGACAGGACCGTCGAACTGGAGCTGGTGCGCCCGCGCGTGTCGGCGATGTTCCTCTCCGAGCACGAACCGGCCGTTACTCACAAAGCGTCGTTGTTTGAGCCCCACCTCGAATCGATGGAGGACACCACGACGAAACGCGAAGCGTTCCTCGTCCACAGGGAGCTGACGAATTCGTCGATACCGCCCGAGGACTGGGTCGGGCACGGACTCTTCCAGGTCAGCGACGTCACCGCCGACCGGATCCTCTACGAGCGGTACGAGGACTACCCGGAGAAATACCGGCGTCGGCAGAACATCGAGACGCTCAGGGTCCCGATCCTCTCGGACGGGCAGGTCAAAGACGACCTCATCGTCGCCGACCGCACCGACTGGCGCAAGCACAACGTGAGCGCGCTCCAGGCGGACGGGGAAAAGCCCGACACCTATCGAACGCCCGAGAAACCGTCCACGAAACAGTACGTCTTCCGGTTGAATCACACCAATCCGCATCTCGCGCGTCGCGGGGTCCGTCGCGCCCTCTTGTATCTTCAGAACTGGGGATACGAGATCGACGGCCACATCAGTCACTACGCGACCGTTCAGGACGGCACGACTCCTGTGATGGCCAACTACTGGATCCCCGACTACGAGGAGCGGACGGCGGACTACATCGATTACGGGCGAACCGCAGTGATGGAGAAAGCCGAAGCGGAACTGCGGGGTGCGGGATACGAACGCAACGGGGACGACATGTGGGTCGGCCCGGACGGGGAGGTGCTGTCTCTCACGCTGTACGGGGACCACATTTTCGACTTCGAGGCGCCAGTCACCAACTGGCTCACGGGCGTCGGGATCGACTTCGAGTTCCAGCAGATCGGGTCAGTTGCAAACAAGTGGAAGAGTTACGACGAGGACTGGGACGTGCTCTTCGGCTTCCACTCCCGCGGGCCGAAGCCCCGGCCGTCCTACCACCCGGCGGCTTCCTATCGGAACGAGGAACGATGGGGCATCAAGATGTGGACGACCGACGAGAGCGGGAATCGGGTCCCGGTGGGCAACCGCCGACTGGAGTACGAGATCCCGACCGAGGTCGGGGCGACCGATCTGTCAGGTGAGACCCGGACGGTCAACGTCGCCGACCTCCAGACCACCCTGACCGATCCGGACTCGACGCGTGAAGCCGTCACCGAGGCGGCCCGGACGCTCTCGTGGTGGTGGAACTTCTGGCTGCCCGACATGGTGACGTTCAGCTGGAAAGACCACTACGTCGGCGACTACGAACACTTCGAGTGGCGCGACTGGAACGGCGACGGCGAAGGCGACGCGAGCAACGAGTACGAACTGGCCTACAGCCTCAACGCCGGCTACGTCCACGGCAAGGAAGCGTAACCGTCGCCTCGAGGCTGCGAGGTTGCCGGACGAAACTGCGGAGTGGGCCGAAGCTGCCGCGTCGGACGTGGCGGTGGTCGCCGGACGTGGCTCGAAGGCCCGACCCCCCGGTCGCCATCAGCGGTCGACTCCCGGGACCTCATACTGATTACTGTAGCGATCCGGTACAGTAATCAGTATGAGACCGGCTCCGACACCGACCGCCCCGCTCCCCACGTCTCGGTACGCCACAGTACCCCTCCTAGCAGGAGTTACACGCACTCACCGACGACCTGCGTGTGATGGCTACTGTCACCGACGAGTACGGCGACGACGTGCTGGACGCGACGGTCGCGTACCTGGCGGACGTGCGCGACTGCGTATCGCTGCTCCCGACCGCCCTCGAACACTACGGCACCGCCGAGTTCGCGCCAACAGTCGACCGACTCTGCGAGCGCGAGTCGGACTGCGACGCCTCGCTGCGCGAACTCAGACGCCTCCTCGGTGACGTGGCGCCGCCGAACTACACCGAAGTGTATCTGCGAACCGGCGAAGTGATGCGCCTGTACGCGGCGGTCGACGACGTCCCCAACGCTGCCGAGCGGTTCGTCCGCCAACTCGACGTCATCGACCCGCATCTCTCCCCGTCGGTTCGGACGGAGTTCGGCGCGATGGCCGCCGCGACAGTCGAGGCGACCGACCTGCTCGCGGCCGTGACCGAGGACTGCGTCGCCGACCTCGTCAGCGAGGACGAAGCGGACGACTACACCACCGATATCGAGCGGATCGCGGCGCTCGAGAGTGACTGCGACGGGCACAAGGCGGCGGTCGTCGAGACGGCCTTCGAGTCGAACGCCACCGCCGACGCGCTGCTCGTGCGCGATCTCGCGGCGTCGCTGGACGCCGCTGTCGACGCCGCCGAGGACGCCGCGGACCACCTGGTGTTCATGCAGGGCGCGAGCGTGTAACTGCGGCGAGGGCACCGGGCGAGGGCTACTTCGAGTCCGTCACTGCGGCGGCGGGCGCGGGTTGCCTGCCCAGGTGGGTGTCCCGGAAGCCCGACTCGAACTTGAGTCCGTAGCCCAGCAACCGGTCGGCACCGATGTGGCCGACCCACACCGCGGCGACGGCCACCGCGAGCGCGCTGTCGGTCCAGACGCCGACGCCGGCGAGCGCGAGCGGCGCGGTGTAGGTGTGGACGACGTTGTAGCTGTAGCTCCCGATTCGCGGGCCGGCGAGATAGCCGAGCATCGAGAGGTCGGGCGCGAGCGCGAGGGCGGCCAGCAGCCACAGCGGCTCGCCCAGGTCGGCGTAGACGGCCAGCGCGCCGACGAGGACGGCCAGACCCTCGACCCGGAGGTAGTGACGCGGTTCCATACCCTCGGGTTGGACGCCCGGCCGGAAAAACATCGACCGGCGCGAGCGCGGCGACGAGGACGACCGGCGCGCGACCGGCAGAGTCTCGTCAGTTGTTGTCGGAATCGATCAGCGCCATGCCTTCCTTGACTGAACTGGTCTGGCCCAGCAGCGTCAGGTGGTCACCGCGCTGGAGTTCGTAGTCGGCGGAGGGGACCTTCGCGGACTTGTGGTCGCCGTCGCTGACCAGGGCGATGAGACAGGCGTCCGGGAGCATCGGGCCGACCTCGCGGATCGACTCGCCGACGAGGTCGTCGTTGGTGAGTTCGACCTCCTGGACGTCCCCGGTCCGGCCGATGTCGGTCATCCAGTGGGCGATGGCGGGGCGTTCGATCTGGTTGTCGATGGCCCACGCCGTCGCGATGGCCGAGGAGATGGTTCGCACGCCGAGCTCCTCGAAGGCCTCGACGTTGTCGGGGTTGTTGACCCGCGCGATGACGTGCTCGACGCCGAACTTCGAACTGGCGAGTTGGGCCACCAGCAGGTTCGCGTCGTCGTCGCCGGTCGCGGCGACGACCGTCTTCGCGTTGTTCGCACCGGCCTCCCGGAGGACGTCCGTGTCCGTCCCGTCGCCGATGACGGCCGTGAAGCCGTTGTTCCGCACCTTCTCGGCTATCTCGTCGTCTTCCTCAATGATGACGACGTTCTCTCCGCGGTTCTCGAGGCGTTCGGCGAGCGACCGGCCGACCGTGCCGCCCCCGACGATGATGACTCTCATGGGTATGACGTCCAATCGCTGTGCGACGTGTCGCGCCAGCCCCCCTTCGAGGAGGGCCGTCGTGAAGATGACCAGAAAGACCGTTCCCAGCAGGATGTCCGCCTGCGTCGCGAGCGTGCCCGCTTCGGCACACGCCGCGGCCGCCTCGCCGGAGAGACTCGACTGGCCACAGACCTCGGCGGCGGTCGTGTCGCCACCGACGAGTTCGGCGGCCTCGGCGCGGCGCTCGTCGACGACGTTCGACAGTTCGACGGCGAACAGCGTCGCGACCGACGCCGGGATGATCCCGCGCGGCCCGACCGCGCTGATGAACAGCTTCTCGTTCGTGGTCAGGCGCTCGCCGACCGTCGAGACGAACACGAGCAGCGGGCGGATGACCAGCGCAACCGCGACGACCACGAGCAGTCCGCCCACGCCGACCTCGACCAGCGTCTCCGGGTTGAGCTGCGCCGCCAGCGCGATGAAGACGAAGGCGAGCACCAGCAGCGTCACGTCGCCTTTGAACTCGGTGATGTCCGCCTCGTAGGGTAAATCGAGGTTCCCGAGGACCATCCCGGCGGTGGCGACGGCGGCGACGCCCGCCTCGCTGGCCAGCGTGTTCGCGCTCGCGAACGCCACGAGCGCGCCGGCGAGGACGAGCAGGCGGGCGTTGCGCGGCGCGTCCCCCGGCGAGAGGTCGATGTACCGCAGGAGGTAGTAGACGACGGCCGCGACGCCGAGACCGACCGCGATGCCGATGCCCAGCCGCGAGGCGAAGGACTGGACGAACCCGGCGCTCGAGGCGTCGGGGTTGACCGCCTCGAAGACGACGACCGCGATGATCGCCGCCGTGACGTCGTTGACGATCCCCTCCGTCTCGAGGACCGCCGCGACGCGGTCCCGGACGGGCACGACGTTCAGGATCGGCGTGATGACGGTCGGCCCCGTCGCGACCAGCAACGCGCCGACGAGGAAGGACAGCTCCCAGGTGGCCTCCTCGAAGGCGAGGTTGACCGCGAGGGCGGTGCCGACCAGGGCGATGACCGCGCCGAGCGTGACCATCCGGAAGGCCTCTTTCGGCGCCTCGCGGATGCGGTCGAGGTGGAGGTGGAAGGCCCCCTCGAAGACGATGATCGCCACGGCGAGGCCGACGATGGCCGGGAGCGCGTCGCCGAAGGTGTCGCCGGTGACCAGTCCCAGCCCCGGCCGGCCGATGACGACACCGACGAGGAGATAGAAGATGATGCTCGGGACCCGGAGCCGCGCGGCTAACACTTGCGCGAGCACTCCGAGGCCGATTATCCCCGCGACGAGCGGGATCAGTAACTCGCCGCCGCCTGCCACGCGTGTCCCTCCATACGGGCAGGAGAACGGCAGCACAATACATAAGACCACTCACTCGCCGCCGCGCGTGCTCCGGATCTCGGGCGTGAGTCATCGGATAGAACCTCGGGCATGGACTACGCCGCGCCCGGCGCGACCCCGCCCTCGGCGCGGGTCGGCAGATACCAGACGAACGACGACAGCCAGTGCGCGCCGGCGTACTCGTCGGTCACTCCCGGTCCAGCGCGGCCAGGACGCCGCGGACGTTCATCGCCACTTCGGCGTCGGCCTTCTCGGCCCCCCACACCGCCCGCTCGTCGTCGGCCTGTTCGACGAAGTGCTCGACGACGGCCGCGTCGTCGTCGAGGTCCGCTCGCGCCTCGCGCACGTCGGCGACCCACTCGGCGAGCACGTCTGCGTAGCGGGCCAGTTTATCACCGGTCTCGACGGGCCCGAAGTGGGCGTAACACAGCACGTCGGGCTGGATCTCTTTGAGGGTGTCCACGTCGGACTGGCACTGTCGGGGATCGAAGTTGGGCGGCGGACTCGTCGGGAACAGTTCGTCGCGCGAGGGGGCGTAGATGCCCGCGGCGTCGGCGGTGAAGACGGCGTCGTTCGCGGGGTCGTGGAAGACGACCTGGTGGGGGGCGTGACCGGGCGCGTGGTGTGCGCGGAGGGTCCGGTCGCCCAGGTCGATCGCCTCGCCGTCCTCGATCCCCTCGACGCGCTCCTCGGGAACCGGCTTCGGCTCGACGTAGTACTCGATCTGGCCCCCGACGGCGGCCTTGGTCCCCTCCCAGAGCCGCGTCGGGTCGACCAGGTGCGGCGCGCCGATCTCGTGGACGAAGACGGTCGCCCCGGGGCAGTCGGTCGCCAGGAATCCCGCGCCGCCGGCGTGGTCGAGGTGAACGTGCGTGAGCGCGACGACCTCGATCTCGCCGGGATCGAGGCCGACCGCCTCGATGCCCGCGAGGACGCGCTCGCGGTCGGCGCCGATCCCCGCCTCGACGAGCGCCGGACGGTCGGCGTCGATCACGTAGACGGCGCCGTACTCCGCCGTGTCGTACATCCCCGTGTCGACGTAGTGCGTGTCGGGGACCGCCTCGACCGTCTCGACGTCTCCGATCGCCATACCGGTACGGCCGTCCCGGACCGACAAAAGCATTCAGCCTCCCGTAGAGCGACGGTCGGTCAGTGCGCCTTCACGACGAAGATCGGCGCCTGGGACGCCGAGCCGAGGCGTTCCGGGACGGTTCCGCGGAAGAACCGCCGGAACAGCGACCCCTCCGAGGCCCCGATCACCACGATCTCGTGCGCCCGGGTCAGGTCGGCGATCGCGGCGACGACGTCGTCGCGCGTCTCCAGTCGCGTGTCCACCGGGACCGCATCGACCGTATCCGCGTACGTCTGGAGGCGCGCCTCGGCGTCCGCACGCTTCCGTTCGTCGGCCGACGGCGGCACGACGGTCAGGAGCTGGACGGCGGCGTCCCAGCTCTCCGCGATGTTCGCCGCGAGGCGGACGGCGACGTCGCTGTGTGGCCCGCCGGCGACCGGGACGAGTATCGACTCGATGGCCCGCCGCGTCGTCGGGCCGTACTGCTCCAGGGTCACCTCGGAATCGATACCCGAGAGGTCTCCCAGGCCGAGTTCGTGCCGGACCGTGGCGTCGGTGGACTTCCGAGCCGTCCCGAGGAAACGAGCGATCGGGAGGAGACGGGGCGAACGAGCGAGGACCTCGCGGCTCTCTGCTGGGCGTGACTGTCGGGGGAACGCTGTCATGGTGATCGGTGGACTCCGAGGATTTGGTTACTCGCGGTGGACCCGCGACATTCCGTGTCTGGCCCCAGGACGTCCGGCGTCGTTCCGGGGGCGACCGGTCGGTCTGGTCCAGCGTACGCGGGAACGGTAGATAAGGAGTTCGATGCGAGAGGGCACGGAGCGATACGGTTTTCCGGGGGGGCCGAGAACCACGGACAAATGTTATCCCGCCAGTTCGTCCGCGAGCACCCCGAGGCGGTCCGGGGTGCCATCGAGAAGAAGGGCGTCGAGGGAGTCGACCTCGATTACGTCCTGGAGGTCGACGAGGACGGATCGTTCGAACTGCCCGGGAGCGAGTAGGTCCCGGGTCGGCCCACCGCCGAACCACCGACGGCCGTCTTTCTTGCCAACGAGTTATCGTCATTGGCATAGCTTCCGGAACCCGAGTCGCATTAGGTCGTCGGGCACGACCATCGAAGCGTGAAAGACACGAATCGGCAGTTCGTTCTCGCGAAGCGACCGACCGGCGTCCCGGACCGCGACA
>ENA-ORDC01001221-ORDC01001221.1-marine-metagenome-genome-assembly--contig:-NODE-1221-length-20049-cov-8.530292_pt1 | contig 20049 bp, 18 predicted proteins | sample MGYA00237783_ERZ508515 | MGnify/ENA primary metagenome ERZ508515 (study PRJEB26186, sample SAMN06268792) | marine metagenome | isolation source: Eden Landing Ponds, San Francisco, CA, USA | place... | reverse complement strand
CTACTCGCCGGGTGGCTACCATCGGGACGTGTTTACGTCCCGGTTCGTCCGCGGTGTCTCCCCTCTACGGACCCCCGGATTAAGAGATTTCGCCGCCACCCCCCCTTCACCTATACTCCACCACCCCACCACCCACTATCCTACAGATCCGCCGTCTCACCGCTCGTCACCTTGCTAATCCACAGTCTCATCGCTCGTCACCCCCGCTACTCCATCGTCTCACCTTCCAACACCCGCTATTCCAACCGCGGCTCGTCGTCGGTGACGCGACACTGCTCTCCGCGCACGCGACGGCCGCGCGCGTCGGTGCCCGACGGGTAGCCGGTGTATAGTATAGTGACTGACCGCGGAAGGCTCGCGTACGCGGCGGACGGGTCCGATACGACCTGGCCCGCTCACATCGAACGCCAATGTCAGACGACCTGCCCGACCCGGGTGCGGGCGACGAGCCTACCCGGGACACGACTCGGACCGACGACGGCCGAGACCGCGCCGTCGAGACCGACAGCAGCGACGCCGGTGAGCCGACCGACGAAGACTCCGAGGAGACGGGTGACGGCGACGAACGAGACGGGGACCTCGGGGAGACGTCGGTCCCGGAAGAGACCGACGTCGTCGACGCGGCCTGGCGTGCAGCCGCCGAGACCGGGGCGCTGGTCGGCGTGACGGACGCGGCGACCGGTGCGGAGCGACGGCGACGAACACCCGTGCACGTTCCGACCGGTCGACTGTTCGAACTGCTCGCCTCGCCGGGGAACCGCTTCGTCCTGACCTACCTCCTCCGTGTCGACGACCGCGCGGAGTACGCCGAACTCGTCGAGTACGTGGTCGCACAGACCGACCCGCCGGGCGGGCTCACGAAAGCCACCTTCCGCGGTCGGGTCGCCGCCAGGCTCGTCACGGAGTCGCTCCCGGCCCTGGCCGACGCCGGTCTCGTCGAGGTCGACAGCGACGACCAGGTCGTGGCCGCCACCGCCGCGACGCACGTCGCCGCCCCCTATCTCGCGCTCGCGCTCTCGGACATGGTTGGTCCCGTCGAACCCGAGTGACCGCACTGTCGTTGCCCGCTCGCCGACGACCGACCGTCCGACACCTCGCTCGGACCAGCCTGTATCGGCAATTCTCGCGACCGAGAGCGACCGCAGGCGCCCCATAACAATGCTCGACGTGTCCCAGTGGTCGGGCATGCCAGACGGGTGCGAGGTGGCGACCGACGCCGGTCGCCCGCGCGACCGACAACCGACCGAACCAGCTGGAACCACAGCCGGGAACCGTGCCGTCCGCCAGCAGCCTGGCGGGCCGTCGCCGGGAGGGGCGCCGTAATGACTCCTCTCGACGCCGACGTGCTCGCGCCACTCGCGGGTTCGTCCGTTCTCATCACGGGCGGCGCGGGGTTCGTCGGGAGCCGCCTCGCGGGCGCGCTCGCCGAGGTCTGTGACGTGACGGTCCTCGATGACCTGACGACGGGGACGCTGTCGGCCGTCCCGGACCGGGTAGAACTGGTTCGCGGTGACGTCCGCGACGTCGAGACGACGCTCCCACTCGTGACCGACGCCGACGTCGTCTTCCACCAGGCCGCACTCGCCGACGTCGCGACCTCCGTCCGGTCGCCAGTCGAGACCCACACCCGCAACGCCGGCGGCACGGTCACGGTCCTCGACGCGGCCCGACGGACCGATACCCGTGTCGTCCTCGCCTCGACCGCCGCCGTCTACGGCCACCCCGACTCGCTCCCGATTCACGAGGCCGACCCCAAGTGCCCCGTCTCGCCCTACGGCGTCGCGACGCTCGCCGCCGACGGCTACGCGCGGACGTACGCCGACTGCTACGGCCTGGAGACGGTCGTCCTCCGGTATTTCAACGTTTACGGTGCCGACCGACGTGACGGTGCGAGCGACGTCGTCAGTACGTTCGCCCAGCGCGCGCGTGCCGGCGACCCGCTGGTGATCCACGGCGAGGGTTCCCAGACGCGGGACTTCGTCCACGTCGACGACGTGGTCCAGGCCAACGTCCGCGCCGCGACCACCGACGACACGGGCCGGGCGTTCAACGTCGGTACCGGCGAGCACACCTCGATACGGTCGGTCGCACAGCGCGTCCGCCGGGCGACGAACGCGACGAGCGAACTGGTGTACGGCGAGCCTCGCCCCGGCGACGTCGACCACAGCTGTGCGTCTATCGACCGTGCCCGGGCGTCGCTGGGGTACGAGCCGACCGTCGGGATCGACGCGGGACTGCGTTCGGTCGTCCGGGGCTCCGCGCCGGCCGACTGGCCCGCGATGGACTGACCCGTGGCGCTTCGCAACTGGTTCCCGGTCGAGCCCACCCAGGGCATCGCTCTCTCTGGGTCCGGCCAGGAGGTCACATCCTCCGAGTCCGGCCAGGAAGTCGCACCCGGCAAGCCCCCGCAGGGAACCGCGCTCGACGGGCCGGGTCGGGTCGTTGCGCCCGGTGAGAACTCAGAGGGGCGGCCCACGCAGTTCAGACGCGGCGCGAAGGCGCTGGTGACGGCCTCGGGCAGCGCCTTGCTGGTCCGGGAGCGCCACGCCGACGGATCGCCGTTCTGGACGCTCCCCGGTGGCGGCGTCCACACCGGAGAATCGACGGTCTCGGCCGTCGAACGTGAACTCGCCGAGGAGCTGTGCTGTCGGGCTGTCGTCGCCGACCCGGTGGTGGCGTTTCCCTACGCGCACACGAGTTCACCGGGGCGGATCTCGGTCTACACCGTCCACCAGTGTCACCTCCTCTCGGAACCGACGCCGGTGGCCGCCGAAGGCGTCTACGACCTCCTGTGGGCGTCGCCGGGCTCGCTGCCGACTCGGACGCTCCCGCAGGTCCGGACTATCGTCGAACGCGCACTCGACTGTTGAGCGGTGTGGCTCGACGGTACCGTTCTTTCCGTTCGTTCACTTTGTGTTGTGCGTTTACCGCTTAGCATCCGCGGCGAGCGGAGCGAGGCGCGGTTCACTGAACCCGAGCATAGCGAGGGTTCAGCCTTTTTCACCCATGTTTTTGCCGCGAGCGGTACCCGCAGCGAGCGGAGCGAGCGAGGATACCCGAGCGGGAAAAAGATGGCCTGAACTTGTCGTATCTCGGGAGTAGCCGGGCAACTCGGTCACAGAACGCGACGGAGGGGCGAGGGTTCGAACCTCCGGAGCCACACGCGTGGTGTCAGATGTCAGGGGGCCTACGTGACGGTCGAGTGTGGCAGTCCACGGGCAGTGGGCACACAGGCTGTGACCCCTCCGCGTCCACACGACGGGCAGTCGCGGGACGCTCAGGGATCGGCCCGCTGCGGGCATTGTTATGGTCGTGTTACGGTCCCGACTCGTTCGAGTATCCGGTCGATTCTATCGCCGGTGCCGACGCGTCGGCGCGACGCCCGGTCCCGACCGGGGGAGTACGCGCCCGATAACTGAGTCGTCCGGTGTCGCTTCTCCCGTCGATGACCGAGTTCACCTACGACGCCTATCGGGCGTTCCTCGACGACCTGCTCGACCGAGGGTACGCGTTTGGCGGGTTCGACGCGACGGTCCCCGGGGAGACGGTCGTCCTGCGCCACGACGTCGACTGGTCGCCCGAGCGCGCGCTACGGATGGCCCGCATCGAGGCCGAGCGCGGCGTGACTGCGACGTACTTCTTTCTGGTCAGTGCACCGCTGTACAACGTTCGATCCGACCGAATTCGGGCGGCCATCACGGAGATCGAGTCGCTCGGCCACCGCGTCGGCGTCCACTTCAGCACCCACGAGTACTGGGACGCCGACCCCGGTCGGGAGGCGGTCGCCGAACGCGTGCGCGAGGAACAGCGCGCGCTGGAGACCGTCGTCGACGACGTGGCCGAGGCCGTTTCCTTTCACATCCCGCCCGACTGGGTGCTCGGCGTCGACTACGACGGGTTCACGAACGCGTACGCGCCCGCCTTCTTCGAGGAGGTCGCCTACACGGCCGACTCGAACCAGCGCTGGCGCGAGGACCCGGCCTTCGACGGGACCTCGCCCGACCGGGTGCAGGTGCTCGTCCACCCCGGGCTCTGGGCCGACGCCGACGCGGGCTTCGGTGAGCGACTCGACGCCGAGCGCGACCGTCACTTCGACGCCGTCCGGGCCTATCTCGACGACCAGTACGGCTCGGTCCGCCGGTAAACGAGCTATAACATTGTAGGCGGCCAGGGTGGACTCGGCCATGTTACCGCCACCGGACGCGTCCGGACCCATCGGCGAGGAACACACGATCGCCTACGCCGGCTGTACCGAAGCCGGCTTCGAGGTACTCCGCCGACTCCACGAGGCCGGCGTCTCCGTCGACGAGGTCGTCACGATCACGCCGGCTATGGCTGCCGACGCCCACGTCTCGGGCTATCACGACTACACCGAGTTCGCGCTCGCGCGCGACATCGACGTCTACGAACCCGAGACCTACGGGATGGGCACCGAAAGCGACCTGGCCCACTTCGAAGCGCTCGACGCTGACCTCCTGATCGTCAACGGCTGGCAGCGACTCGTCCCCGGAGAGATACTCCAGACGTTCACGCGCGGCGCGCTCGGCGTCCACGGCAGCGCCTTCGGTCTCCCGAAGGGCCGCGGGCGCTCGCCGATGAACTGGTCGCTGATAGAGGGCCTGGACCGATTCCTGCTGTCGGTCATCGGCCTCGACGAGGACGCCGACGCCGGACTCGTCCTCGATACGACGAAATACGACATCGGAGAACACGACGACATCCAGACGCTGTATCACAAGCTCACCGTCGCCACGACGCGAATGCTGCTCGACAACCTTTCGGCCGTCCTCGCGGGCGAGGCCGAGTTCACCGAACAGACCGGTACGCCCACCTACTACCCCAAGCGCGGGCCCGAGGACGGCGCGATCTGCTGGGAGGACACCACACGAACGATCTTCGGTCTCGTGCGCGCGGTGACCCGGCCGTACCCCGGTGCCTTCACCGAGTTCGATGGCGAGCGAATCATGATCTGGGAAGCGACACCTTTCTCCGACGATTTCGTCTACGACGACCCGCCGGGGACCGTCGTCGAGGTGTTCCAGACGACTGACGAGTTCGTCGTCGCGACCCCCGACGGAACCCTCCTCGTCTCGGACTGGGGCGCCGAATCCTGGGTGCCAGAGCGGGGTCAGCAACTCGAATCACTCTCGAACGACTCGATCGGTATCCCGGACCGCGTCGACGGCTCTGACAGACACGACGAACTCAGCTGACATGGCACGCACGACCGACGAGACGAAACTCTACGGCGACGACACGGAGTCGGACAGCACGGCGAATCGGACAGACAGTGAGGCGAAGTGGGCGGACAGTGAGACGGATCGGACGGACCGCGAGCGAAACAGGGCGGCGAAGGTGCGGGCGTTCACGAACGGCGAGGTGCCGGTCGCGGTGTACGGCCTCGGGAAGATGGGGTTGCCCCTGGCGGCGACGTTCGCGGACGTGACCGGCAACACCGTCGGTGTCGACGTCGACGAGTCGGTCGTCGCGGCGACGAACCGCGGCGAGTGTCACGTCGTCAACGAACCCGGACTGCCGGACCTCGTCGCGTCGACCGTCGAGCGGGGGGCGCTCAGTGCGACGACCGACGGCGACCGCGCCGCCCGTGAGGGTGCTCTCCACGTCGTCGTCGTCCCGACGCTGCTCGACGGGGACCGCCGGGCCGACCTCTCGCTCGTCCGCGAAGTGGGTCACACGGTCGGCCGCGCGCTCGACCCGGGCGATATGGTCGTCCTCGAGTCGACGGTCCCGCCGGGGACCTGCCGGTCGACACTGCTCCCGCTCCTCGAAACCGAGAGCGGACTCGACAGGTCCGAATTCGGACTCGCCTTCTGCCCGGAGCGGACCGCCAGCGGGCGGGCGCTGCGGGACATCCGTGGCGCCTACCCGAAGGTCGTCGGCGGCGTCGACCTCGAGAGCACCGCCGTGGCCGAACTCGTCTACGACCAGGTGACCGACAACGAGGTGCTCCCCGTCTCGGACGCGACGACCGCCGAGGCGGTGAAGGTGTTCGAGGGGCTCTACCGTGACGTCAACATCGCGCTCGCAAACCAGGTCGCCCTCGCGGGCACGCAACTCGACATCGACGTCCGCGAGGCCATCGAGACGGCCAACACCCAGCCGCTCTGTTCGATCCTCGACCCGGGACCGGGTGTGGGCGGGCACTGCATCCCCGTCTACCCGTACTTCCTCATCAACGAACTCGAGGGGGACCTGCCGTTGCTCTCGGCGGCGCGTGCGATCAACGACCGGATGCCCGCGTTCACCGTCGACCGCGTGCGGTCCGCGCTCGCACAGCGTGGCGTCTCCATCGACGGCGCCCGAGTTGCCGTCTTCGGGTTGACCTACAAGGCCGACGTCGCCGAGACGCGCAACGCTCCCGCGCGCGACGTCGTCGGCGGACTGGCCGACGCCGGCGCCGACGTCCTCGGCGTCGACCCGCTCCTCGACGACACCGAGGCCGACCTGTTCGCGCCCGCGAGAGTCGTCGCGCTCGACGACATCGGGAGCGAAGCGGGCGGTGACGGCGTGACAGGAGACGACCCGCTCGATGCCGTCGTCGTCGTGACGCCCCACCGGCAGTTTCTGGACTACGACTGGGACCGCCTGCCCGCGAACTGTCTGGTCGTCGACTGCCACAACGCGCTCGACCACGGGAGGGTCGACCGGCCGCTCTACACGCTCGCCGCCGGTTTCCAGTAGCACCAGTACTACACACTCCTGCTCGGCGGAATCCGACACGCTCGGGATTCACTCGGTTATTCAAAACAGGGGCTGGCGGTGAAAATACGCTCGTTTAATGTGGATTGCTACCTTACCGAATAGTCGGTGGGCCCGCCGGTCGGTAAGCCCAGCGTATTATCGCCGCAATCAACGCAGAGAGTCGACGCACATACAGATGCTAGAAAAACTAACGGACCGATTCACGGATGGGGTAGAGACACTGACTGACGACGGTGGCACCACGCCGGGTGTCCTGAGTCAGATCAAGGCCGATAGAGCCGGGGCAGCCACGGGTGATCCGGAGCCAGCCGGGTCGGGTAGCGACGAGACCGGGGACCGGGGCGTGGCGATCGGTCTCGACGAGATATTCGGGCTGTTGCAAAACCGGCGTCGGCGCGACGTCTTCCGGTATCTGGCGGCGGAGTCCGAGCAGGTCCGCCTCGGCGAACTGGCCGAGCAGATCGCCGCTCGCGAGAACGACAAGGCCGTCTCCCGGATCGATTCCCAGGAGCGCAAACGCGTCTACGTCGCGCTCTACCAGTGTCACCTCCCGAAGATGGCCGACGTCGACGCGGTCTCTTACGACAGACCGCGAGGGACGGTCGGTCGCGGCCCGAACTTCGACCTCTTCGGGTATTACCTCCCCGGCGACGAGGACATGGTCGGTGTCCACGATCCGCTGTGAGCGACCGGTAGGGCGGTCACCTGACGTCCACACACCGCTGACCGCTCGCCCGTTTTCGAACGCTGTACTCGGTCGCCAGCCAGGACCGCCCGACGGGACGCGACTACGATGTGGTTACTCCGGCCGTTCTCACGGTAAGTGACCAAGAACAATACCGGGCGGACGTGAGCGCGCCACCATGTCGGAGGCAAACAACGGCCTCACCCGGCGACAGGTAGTATCGAGCGCGCTCGTCGCGGCGGGAGCAGGCACAGTAGTCGGCGCGGCGGCGTTCACGTCCGACCCCGCCGAGGCGCAGGTGTCCGGCCTCTCGGCCGAGGACGTCAGCGTTTCGGGTGCAGAGGGGAAACTGGGGGCACTGACCGTCGCCCCGGAGGTGACCGTCGAGTGGTCCGACCTCTCACGGTCGGTCGCCGAACTCGACGTCCGGATCGCGGCGAGCGTTCCAACCGGATCGAGCGGCGAGGTCGCGACCCACACCGCCACCGACGTCTCGGGGACCTCGGGCTCGTACTCGCACACCTTCGCACAACAGGACCTCCTCTCGGTGCTCGACGCGGAGACGTTCCGCGACGACACCGAAGACGGCGAACCCGCCGAGGTGGGGGTCGACCTCTCGGCCGGGATCACCTTCTTCGACGCCGACGGCGAGCAGTTCGGCCCGACGCCGGTCGACCTGCTCGGATTCACCGTCAGCGTCAGTAACGTCGCGGTCGCCCGGGAGCGCACGTGCCGGGGCGAACCGGAAGACTGCGAGGGCGTCTCGCTCTCGGGTTCGATGAACACCGGCGCGAGTGCGGCGAATCCCCCGCAGTGACCACACGGCGACAGCACCGTTTTTTCAGTCGTCGGAGGCAAGCGCCCCGGTCTTCGCCCCTTCGACGGCAGCGGCCTCGACTCGCTGGGCGATCTCGACGGCGCGGAGTCCGTCGTCGAGGGTGACGGCGGGTTCGGACCCGCTCTGGACGCAGTCGACGAAGGCGGCGAGTTCGGCCTTGAGCGGTTCGCCGTTCGAGACCATCGGCCGCTCGACGAGACTCTCGTTGCGGTAGCGCAGGTCGCCGTCGTCGGCGACGTACTCCGGGAACGAGTCGCGGTGGATCCGCACCGACTGTGACTGGTAGTCGACCTCGACCTGGTAGTCCGCGGCGGAGACGACCAGTTCGCGGACGCGCTGCTGGCTGACGCGACTCGCCGTCAGCGACGCGCCGACTCCCGACTCGAAGGCGAACGTGGCGACGACGTGGCGACCGTCGGCCGCGCTGACCGCGTTCACCTCGACGGCTTCACCCGGCACGAGCGACGTGAGGAGGTCGATATCGTGGATCATGAGGTCCATCACGACGGAGTCGGTGCTGTCGCGGTCGACCGGCGGACCCTGTCGGCGGGCGTCTACCGCCAGTATCTCGCCGTCCTCGGAGGCGAGCACGTCGCGCAGGCTCTCGACGGCGGGGTTGAACCGCTCGACGTGGCCCACCTGGACGACGGCGTCGGTCCCGCTGGCGTGTCGGCGCAACTCGCGCCCCTCCTCGGGGTCGGTGACGACCGGTTTCTCGACGAGGACGCTCACGCCCGCGTCGAGGGCCGCCGTCGCCACCGCTGTGTGATAGCGCGTGGGTACCGCGACCGAGACGGCGTCGACCGCCGACAGCAGGCCTTCCTGGTCGTAGGCGTCGGTGCCGTACTCGTCGGCGACCGACCGCGCGCAGTCGGCGTCGGCGTCGCTCACCCCTACCAGCTGTGCGTCCGGTAGTTCGCTGTACACCCGGGCGTGATGTCTCCCCATGGTGCCGACGCCGACGACGCCGACGCGGAGTCCGTCACGCCCCCGCTGTGATTCGTGCTGTCGGAGCAGCTCTCCCTGTGGGCACATTCGGTCGTGGGTCCCGCCGGTGTAGGCATTGTTATGCGTCGCTTTGCGCTCACTTTCGGCCGACCACCCCGGTCGGCACGCCTCGTTCGGGGACCTCGCCGGGGTCACGACCGTACCGCACACCCGCCGTTGGACCGTATGACGGGCATAACAAAGCCTCACTCGGCGATGGGTTCGTCCCGAATGCACACTGTACACGAGCACCCGGCGGGCGCTCGGGGGTGGCGGCGATGACCGTCGAACCGTTCGACCCCTCGGACCCGGTCAGGCTGGCGGTCCTCGGGGTCGGCAACATCGGGAAAGTCCACGTCCAGGCGGCCCGCGCCATGGACGATGTCGACCTCGTCGCGGTCGCCGACGCCGTCCCGGAAAACAGGGCTTACGCACACCGCGTCGGCGTCGACATCGTCTACGAGGACTACGCGAACCTCCTCCGGACCGAACCACTCGACGCCGCCGTCGTCGCGCTCCCCCCGTTTCTCCACCGCGATGCCGTCGAGCACGCCGCCCGACGGGACTGTCACGTCTTCGTCGAGAAACCGATCGCGCGCACCGCCAGCGAGACGCGCGACCTCCTCGAAACGACCACGGCCGCCGACGTCCTCGTCGGTGTCGACCACACCGTCCGCTACATCCCGGCGGTCCGGCGCGTCCGCGAGGCCTACGACAGAGGCGCCGTCGGTGACGTTCCCCACGCGACGATCGGTCGGGTCAACTACGGCTCGTTCGCACGGCCGCCGGCGCGGGGGCCGCTCCCCGGCTGGCACCTCGACGGCGACGCCGCCGGGGGTGGCGTCCTCGTGGAACTCGGCGTCCACCTCTTCGACGTCCTGTCGTGGACGTTCGGCGATCTGGACGTACTCGCCGCCGAGACGGACAGCCAGCTCGATATCCCCGTCGAGGACTCGGCGACGGTCCTCCTCCGTGCGACCGAGACCGACACCCAGATCACGCTCCACTGTGGCTCCTACCAGTGGGAGGACGACGACGAGTTCAACCTCACGTTTCGGCTGGAGGGACTCACGGGGACGCTCGACGCCGACGAGCACCTCCCCGAGAGTTTCTACGGGAACGCGGCGAAAGCCGCCGTCCGCAACGTCGCCCGGCGACTGGGCGGGAACGACCCCGACTACTTCGGGCCGACCTACTACCTGCAGGCCTACTACGCGGCGCTCCGGGACTTCCTCGACGCCGTCAGGGCCGGCGAGACGCCGCCTGTCGACGGCCGCGACGGCCTGCGTGCGGTCGAACTGGCCGAAACCGCCTACGAGCGGGCCGAACGCCCACGTCAGTCCCCGGAGGTGTCGCGATGACACGCGTGTTAGTTGGGTTCGCGACGACACGTGCGTCGGAGGGGGCACGATGACCTGGGGGACCCAGGCGCGGTCGCTCGACGCCGCGGCCGTCGGCGAGGCCGTCGCGACCCTCGCCGAACCGCTGCTCGACGCACTCGCCGGCGCCGATCGGGTCGCCATCGTCCCGGACGTGCACTACCCCTATCATCCGTCGACGGGCATGACGACCAATCCCGCCGTGGTCGGGGGGTTGCTCTCGGTGCTGGCGTCGCGACGGCCCGACGCCGAGTGCGTCCTCGCCGTCCGGAGCGGCCCGGAGATCGACACCCGGCGCACGGTCGGCTACCTGGGATTCGACGACGTCGCGGACACACACGGGGCCGAGATCGCCGTCCTCGACGGGGCGTCGTCGCCCGACGGCGAGACGAGTTCGGAGGGAAGGAGCGTTCCGGCCCCGCTCTCGGACGCGGCGGTCGTCCCGGTGCCGAGCGCGCGGATCGACGGCCCGCTCCCGCTGTTTGGCTGTCTCGCACTCCTCGCGCGGGCGGCCGGCGCCGACCCCACGGACGCGTCGAGCGTCGCACGGGCCGTCGAGGCGGTCGGTCCGGCGGGTGCGGTCGTCGACGCGACGTACACCTTCACCGGCGAACCCGCCCGGGCGCGGGCGCTCCTCGCCGGCGACGACGTCGCCACGGTCGAGCACGCCCTCGCGCGTTTGCTCGGCGTCGACACGGACGATATCCCGGGGTTCGCGGCCGCCGCCCGGGTCACCGACAGTGCCGACAGGTCTGCTCACCGGTCGGCCGCGTCGTCGGTCGACGGCCTCGACGTCGACGGCCTCGCGGCCGCGCTTCCGGACGGGGAACTGCCCGCTTCGACGGATCCCCATCGCCTCGTCCGGGCCGGATATCGCCTCTATACTCGCGTGAGCGGGGACGTCTACCCGCCGCAACTGGAGGCCGACGGATGACCGACGGGGGAGATACTCCCGCTGGCCCGGTTCTCGTCACCGGCGCGACGGGGTTTCTGGGGTCGCACCTCTGTCGCGACCTCGCGGCGGCCGGGCAGGACGTGCGGGCGCTGTGTCGGCCCACCTCGGACCGGTCGGTGCTCGCAGACGCCGACGTGGAGTGGGTCGTCGGCGACGTGACCGACCGCGAGCGAATGGGCGAGGTCGTCGACGGCTGCGAGCGGGTCTACCACCTCGCCGGCGTCGGTCTCGCCGCGGCGGACGAGCGGACCGTTCGCCGGGTCAACGTCCTCGGGACCGAAGCGGTGCTGGACGCGAGCCTCGCGGCAAACGTCGAGCGAGTCGTCTTCACGAGCACCGCCGGGACCCGTCGTGCCGACGGGATCGCCGACGAGACGGACGTCGCGACGCCGGTCGGCGCCTACCAGGAGTCGAAGGCTCGCGCCGAGTCGCTGGTCGACCGCGCCGGCGAGCGCGGCCTCGACGTCGTGACTGTTCACCCGACCTCCGTGTTCGGCCCCGGTGACACGGAGTTTACGGGCCGACTGCTCACGCTGGCGACGAACCCGGCGATGGTCGCCTCGCTCCCGGGCGGCGTGAGTTTCGTCGGCGTCACGGACGTCGTCGACGGTATCCGGGCCGCGATGGCCAACGGCGAGGCCGGCGAGCACTACATCCTCGGCGGTGAGAACCACACTTTCGCCGACGCGCTCCGGATCATCGCCGACGAGATCGACGGTTCCCGGCCGCTCGTCACCGTCCCCGACCCGTTCGTCCACGCCGCTGGCTACGCTGCGGAGTTCGCCGGGAAATACGCCGGTGTTCGGGTGTTTCCCTTCGACAGGAACATGGCACGCCTCGCGACGAGCGAGCTGTTCTACTCCTCGGCGAAGGCGCGCCGGGAGCTGGGCTACGAGTACCGTCCGCTCCGCGAACTCGTCGACCCCGCCGCGGCCTGGTATCGCGGTCGCGAGGGAGGTTCGGGGGCGAATGCCGAGCACGATCGACGCGATCGGCGCGACGAGCGCACCGACCCCGTCGAACGTTCGCGCGACGTCTCCGACTGACTCTCCCCGTACGGAGGTTCTGTTTACTGTTTTTTCGTAGTTATCAGGTGTTTCGAGTTGAGAGACTGTGAAAGAATCGACGACCGCAGACAGCACCGCAGTCGTGATCGTGGGGTGAAAGCCCTCGGGCCGCTGGCGGTCGCCTCAGTGACATATCCGCGCTCTCAGCACGGCCCGCGCGGATAGGGGTCACTGAGGCGACTCCGCTCCCGATGGTCGCCGCCACCGACCCTCGCCCTTTCAGTCCGCCAGGGACAACGTAGGTGGCACAAGCCGCCCCGACGTGGAACGTTCGGTAGCTGACTCCACAGATTTTGTCCCTGGCGGACTGGAAGGGCGAGGCGGGCTCGCGCCGGAGGGGAGTCGCCTGCGCGGGCAACTATCCGCGCGGACGGTGCTGAGAGCGCGGATATCCCGCGCAGCGACCGCGAGCGCGCCGAGGGCTTCCATCGCACGATCACGAATGCGGTCGGTGCGATCGCGACTACGGTTGTCGAAGCTCTACCGACACCAACTGTTACCTCTCTCACCTGTACCGATCAGACAGCCTCTACTGGACCGGGTTCCCGGAGCGCGAGCGCGACGATTCCGGCCGCGACGGCGAGAACACCACCGATGGTAAAGGCGGTCGGCCAGTCGGTCACGGTGACGAGCCAGCCCGCCACCGCACCGCCGAAGACGCCGCCCCACATCTTGCCCGAGTACAGCAGCGCGTAGTTGGCTGAGGAGTGGCGTTCCCCGTAGTAGTCGCCGACGAGACTCGGAAAGAGGGTGTACTGCGGGCTCCAGAAGAACGTCGCGACGACGACGGCCGCGAGAAAGCCGAGCGTCGTCCCCTGCTGAGCGAACCAGACCACCGCGAGGACGCCGAGGCCACACAGGGTAAACGAGACGGCCATCGCCCGCTCGCGATCGACGCGGTCCGACACCTCACCGAGGACGAGCCGGCCGACTCCACCCGCGATGGGGAGGAGGATCGCCGAGAGCGTCGCGGTCCCCGCCGAGAGGTCGAGTGCGTCGGCAAACGAGATGACCTTGGCCGTGAGCATCAGCCCCGCGCCGCTGACGGCGACGAACATCCCGTACATCAGCCAGAACTGCCACGTCCGCAGGACCTCGCGCCAGGTGTAGTGACGCCTGACAGCGCCCCCGTCGGTGCTCGCAGGATCGGCGCTCTCACCGTCGGCGTCAGTGTCGCTCTCGGTACTGTCCGCGTCAGCGTCGGTCTCGGTACTATCGGCACCAGTGTCGGTCTCGTCGAGCCACTCGGTCGGTGGGTCCCGCAGGACGACCGCGCCGACGAGGATGCCGATGGCGATGAGGATCCCGAGGGTCTGGAGGACGAACGGGTAGGCGTCGGGTGTGGCGTTGGCGCGGACGAACGGCACCACGAGCGCGCTCCCGCCGGCGAAGGCCATCGTCCCCGCGCCCGTCGTCAACCCGCGACGGTCGGGGAACCACTTCAGCGCGGTGTTGACGGCGACGGTGTAGACGATCCCGACGCCGAGTGCGCCCAGCCCGTAGCAGAGATAGAGCTGCCAGAGGGAGCTCGCGTAGGCGATACCGACGTACCCACCGCCCGCCAGGACGCCGGCCAGGAGCATCAACCGACGAGGGCCGTGGCGGTCGCGCCACCAGCCGACGGGGAACTGCGAGCCCGCCTGAACGATGACGAACAGCGTGAACACGCCCCCGAGCGCCGGCAGCGAGACGTCGAGACTCGCCGCCAGCGGTCCCTCGATCGAGGACCAGACGTACTGGTAGGGACTGACGAGTGCCATCGCCACCGCGGCGGCGACGACCTGCCACCACCGCGAGAACCCGAGGTACTCCTTCGCGCGCGCCGCGTGGTCGACGTCGCTCACGATACGTGGATGCCGCGGGAGAATAGTCGGTGTTTCGGTCGACGACGGGTCTGCCGGAGTCCGACGGGTGGTCAGACCGCGAGGAACTCGGCGATGTTGGCCTCGTCGGCGAGCGCGTCCGTGCCGAGTTCGTCGACGATCTCGCCCCGTTCCATCGCGTAACAGCGGTCGGCCATCGACCGGATGACGCCGAGGTTCTGCTCGACGAAGAGGATCGTCGTCCCCAGGTCCTCGTTTATCGCCCGCATGTCATCGCTGATCTGGTCGACGATCGGCGGCTGGATCCCCTCCGACGGTTCGTCGAGTAGGAGGAGGTCGGGACTGGCGACCAGCGCCCGCGCGATGGCGAGCATCTGCTGTTCACCGCCCGAGAGCGTGCCGGCGTCCTGGCTCGCCCGTTCCTCGAGGACGGGGAAGTAGTCGTAGACCTCGTCGTAGAGGTACTCGGTACTCCCGTCGTTGATGCTCTCGCCCATCCGGATGTTCTGGTCGACGCTCAGGTCGGGGAAGACGTCCCGACCCTGCGGGATGTACCCGATACCGAGCCGGGCACGCTCGTCGGCTTCGAGGTCGGTGACGTCCGTGCCGTCGTAGACGACCGTGCCGCTGTGGGCCGCGACCAGCCCGATGACCGTCTTCATCAGCGTCGACTTCCCGACGCCGTTTTTCCCCATGACGCCGACGATTTCGCCTTCCTCGACCGCGAGGTCGACGTTCCGGAGGATCGGCGTCTGTCCGTACGCCGCCGTCACGTCGTCGAGTTCGAGCAGCGTCATTCGGTCTCACCCAGGTAGATCCGCTGGACCTCGGGGTCTGTTTCGATCGCCTCGATCGGTCCCTCCCGGAAGACTTCGCCCTGGTGGAGCACCGTCACCTCGTCGGCGATCTCGCCGACGAAGTCCGTGTCGTGTTCGATGACGATGAACGCGATCCCCTCCTCGCGGTTGAGCCGCCTGATACGCTCGGCGATCTCCTGGCGCTCGGCGACGTCTAACCCGGCGACGGGTTCGTCGAGCAAGAGCAGATCGGGCTCCAGGGCCGCTGCCATGCCGATCTCCAGTTGCTGTTGCTGGCCGTGCGAGAGGGCCTCGGCGGGGACGTCCTCGTAGCCCGCGAGACCGGCCGTCTCGACGACCTCGTGGATCCGGTCGCGACGCTCCTGGCCGGTCGCCACCCGCTGGAGGGGCAACCGGACGTTCTCGCGAACCGAGAGGTCGCCGTACACCGCCGGGACCTGGAACTTCATACTGATCCCCTGGTCGACGCGCTCGTGGGGCTCGCTCGTCGTCAGGTCCTGCCCGTCGTAGTAGATCGACCCACCGCTCGGCATGTGCGTGCCCGTGATGAGTTTCAACAGGGTGGACTTGCCGGCGCCGTTGGGGCCGATGAGACAGCGTAGTTCTCCCTCGGCGACAGCGAAGTCGACCTCGTTGACGGCGGTGAACCCGCCGAAGTCCTTGCGCAGTCGCTCGGTCTGGAGGAGCGTGTCCGTGTCCAGGCCGGTCGCTTTCACGGCCGGCTGCTGGCGGATCGTCGGGTCGCTCGCCGTGCTTCCGCTGTTCTCGTCGGAACTCACGAGTCACTCACCTCCGGGTCGGCGCTCTCGGTGGGGTCTGGCCCACTCTGTGGCTCGTCGAACGCCCGCCGCTGGGCCCAGACGACGAGGTCGCGGGCCCTCGGGACGACGCCGGTCGGTAACAGCATGATGATCACGACGAGCAACACGCCGTTTATCACCGGCGCCCAGATGTCGCCCAGCGCGTTGTTGATGTACTGCAACGCGATCGTGGCGATCACCGGGCCGATGAGCGTCTTCCGACCGCCCAGCCCGACCCAGATAACGGGCAGCGAGGCGGCGACCAGGCCGAATTTCGCCGGCGTGATGTAGAACTGCCAGGTGGTAAAGAGCACCCCAGAGAGCCCGGCCAGCGCACCGCCGATCACGAACACCGTCAGCTTGACGCGTTCGGTCCGGTATCCGAACATCCGGGTGCGCTGTTCGTCCTCGCGCATCGCCACCATCACGCGCCCGTAGTCGGAGTTGACCAGCACCCGCAACAGCAGGTAGGTCACGACCAGCAGCCCCAGCGCGAAGTAGAAAAACGACGTGTTGTAGCTGCTGATGACGACCGACGTCTCGCCGACGCCCAGCTGAAGCTGTGGGACGTTCATCCCGTTGAACCCGCCCAGCGCCGCCTCGCCGATCGTCCACTCGGCGCCGGCGGTCTGGTCCATGAACGTCTTCAACACGAGCGTCGACACCAGCGTGATGATCGTCGCGTACACGTCGCGGACACCGCCGTAGAAGATGAAATAGCCCAGTACGAGCGCCATCAGCGCACCGCCAGCGACGCCGGCGAACAGACCGACGGTCCCGCCGAGCGGCGAGTTGACGTTGATCAGGACGATGCCGAACGTGTAGCCGGCGACGCCGAAAAACACCGACTGGCCGAAACTGAGGATCCCGCCGTAGCCCCAGACGACCGCCAGCGACAGCGCCAGGAACCCGAACGCCAGAAACGACGACAGCGTCCGCGTCGACACCAGTACCGACTTGATCACCGTCGGTGCGAACGGGTAGGCCGCGAGCGCCGCGACGACGACGACGAACCCGACCCAGAAGCCCCGGGTGTTGCCCAGGGTGTTCGGCCCCTCCAGCAGGTTGCGTAGCCGGCCGGTGGACCCGTCGACCGACCGCGGTCCGCCGCCGGACTGGGGGGTATCGGTCGCCATCTCAGGCCTCCCGCCTGCGGTCGCGCAGGTCCTCGATGTACCCGCTGACCCCGCCGGGCAGGAATCGGAGGATCAACAGGGCAGTCGCCAGCAGCGCGATGCGGCCGAAAAACGGTGCGTCGGTGACGTTCGTCACGAACGAGCCGATACCGCTCAACAGTCCGCCGGCCGCGGCCGTTCCGAGCACGACCGACGTGCCGCCGGCGACGACGGCGACGAACGACTCCACCAGGAAGCTGTTGCCGAACTGCGGGCTCAGGTTCAGAAAGGGTGCGTACAGCGCACCGGCCAGCCCGGCGAGCATCGACCCGACGACGAACGTCGCCGCGTAGGTCCGCTCGGTGTCGACACCCATCGCGCGGGCGGTGTCCTCGTCCTGGATCGTCGCCCTGGCGCGCATCCCGAAGTCGGTGCGGGTAAACAGCAGGTACGTCCCGCCGAGAACGAGCACCGCGACACCCGACAGCACGAGCGGGTACACCGAGTAGGAGAACTCCCCGCCGGCGTACCGGACGTTCCCGAACGGCGTCCCGGCCTGCTGGATCGACGTGCCGAACACGATGAGTATCCCCTGGGTCACGATGAGACTCAGTCCCCAGGTCGCCACCATCGAGTCGACCAGCCGGTCGTACAGCGGGCTCACCAGTTGCGAGTCCGAGAACGGGAGCCTGGCCCACAGCCAGTTGGGGACGGCACCGGAGATGACGACCCGTTCGACGACGAGGCCGAACGCGCCCGCGACGAGGACACCGACGAGCATCGCGACCGGCAGCGGGAGCGTCAACTCGCCGACCCCGAGACCGAAGTAGTTCTCGGTCCGGGTGCTGAACAGCGTCGTCGCGTACGCCCCGACGAGGATGAACTCCCCGTGTGCGAGGTTGATGACGCCCATGATACCGAAGATGACCGCCAGTCCCGACGCCGCCAGCACGATGAACGCGAAGTTATCGAGGAACTGGAACAGCAAGTTCAGTCCGTTGACCATCTCACTGTCCCCCCGCTCGGTGCTGGCCGACCGGTCGGACCGGGTCGACTCCTCGGCTGGCTGCGGTCAGTTCGCCGTCCGCTGTTCGACCGGCGAGCGGGTCGGTGTCGGTCGGTGGGCCGTGGCTCTCTCCCCGTGGGTCGGGCGGGGTCGATACGTCGGTTGTGCTGGTCTCGGTCATGTGTCGTGTGTGTCGGTCGTGGTCTGTCGTCCTGTTCGGCGGATACCTCGGCTTCGGCGCGTTACAGCTGTCTCGCGTTCGATATCGCTATACGTCGAAGTAGTCCAGCGGCGTGTACTGGGTCTCTTCGTCCTCCTGGGTGAGGTCACAGCCGACCGTGTTCGAGAGGAACTGCTCCTCGATGACGCGGTCCTCGACGGCCTCGACGTTGTGGCTCTCGTCGGCGCGCATCACCCACATGTGGTGGTCCACGTGGTGGGTCTCGGGGTCGAGGCGGATCTCTTCGCCCTCCGGCGCCTCGGGTGCGGGATAGGTGATCCCCGATTCCAGTGCCGCCTTGACCTCCTCCTGGTTCGTCGTGCCGGCCTGCTCGACCGCGCGTTTGTACATGTAGATCGAGAAGTAGTTCGTCTGTGCCTCCTCGTTGAGGTAGGGCGCGTCGGGCCACATCTCGTAGTAGCGGTCGACGAACCCGCCGTCCTCGGTGTTGCGGGTCGTCGGGACCTCCTCCATGTAGTTGACCCCGGCGTAGATGTTGGCCATCGCCGGCGCGTCCAGGCGGACGTGTTCGTAGCCCTGGGCCATCGCCGTCGACGTGCCGATCGGCACCTCCAGCCCCGCAGAGGCCTTCTGCCGGTAGAACGAGGTGTGGTTGTTCCCGACCAGCATCGACATCACGAAGTCGGGGTCGGCCTGCTGGATGTTGTTGATCGTCGACCCGAAACTCGTCTCCGACAGCGGGATGAACTCCTCGCCGATCACCTCGGCGTCGTTCTCGCTCGCCAGTACCTCTACCCAGTCGGCCGACAGTTGCCCGAAGTTGTAGTCCGCGGCGATCGTGTAGATCTCGGTGGTCTCGTCCTCGGGACCGAACTCCTCGCGCAGGTAGGGCAGGACACTCCCCAGTTGCTGGCGGGCGGTCGGCCCGACGGCGAAGACGTTGTGGTCACAGACGCCGCCCTCGTACTGGGTCGTGTAGAAGTACAGCTGGTCGGTCCGGTCGATGATCGGCCGGATCGCCTCCCGCGTCGCCGAGGAGTACCCCGCCCACAGCACGTCGACGTTCTCCTGATTTATCGCCTCGTTCGTCAGGCGATTGTACCGCGAGTTGTCCGACCGCGGGTCCGGGTCGAACACCTCGATCTGACGGCCGTTGATGCCGCCGTTGTTGTTTATCTCCTGGATCGCCAGCAGCGACGCCTTGTGTTTGGGCGTCCCGACCAGCGAGAAGTTCCCCGACCGGTCTTCCAGCACGCCGATCTTGATCGGGTCTCCCCCGCTCGCCGTGCCCCCGGCGACGCCCGAACTCGTCCCCGAACCGCCGTCACTGCCCCCGGAGGTCCCGTCGCCGCCCCCGCCGTCGGCACCACCGGAACACCCGGCGAGCAGCCCGCTCGCCAGCGCACCGCTGGTCGCGAGGAACCCTCGCCGACTGACTGGCGACCGGTCGCTCATGCGTCCACTCCGACAAATTTACATTCGGCAACGTTTCTTCGCTCGTGGTAACTATTCAGTAGTTGGATAGCAGATTCGCTCATCCCGATACATTGTAACACAGCAGTTTCTCGAACCAGTCGTTCGGTGAGTTGAGTTTCAGTGCGAGAAACCCGAGGTATTTCTGGAGGTGATGCTTCGAGACGCCTCTGAACTTCGCCAGCCACTGGCGAAGGAA
>ENA-ORDC01001220-ORDC01001220.1-marine-metagenome-genome-assembly--contig:-NODE-1220-length-20058-cov-6.698614_pt1 | contig 20058 bp, 15 predicted proteins | sample MGYA00237783_ERZ508515 | MGnify/ENA primary metagenome ERZ508515 (study PRJEB26186, sample SAMN06268792) | marine metagenome | isolation source: Eden Landing Ponds, San Francisco, CA, USA | place... | reverse complement strand
AAGCCACCCGCCGAGGACGACCTCCGTGTGGGCGACGGCGCAGTCGCCCAAGCAGACGCCGATGTCGTCCTCACGCTCGGCACCGACTGCGCCGTCGGGAAGCGCACGACGACGTTCGAACTCTACCGTGCCGCCCGCGAAGCTGGACTGAACGCTGGCTGGGTCGCGACCGGCCAGACAGGTATCATGATCGGCGCCCACGCTGGCGTCGTCATCGACCGAGTGCCTGCGGACTTCACCGCCGGCGCCGTCGAGGACCTCGTGCTGGAGGTCGCCGCGGACCACGACCTCGTGTTCGTCGAAGGGCAGGCCGCTCTCACCCACCGTGGCTACTCCGGTGTGACGCTCAGCATCCTGCACGGAGCGTGGCCCGACGCTGTGGTGCTCGCTGACGAACCCGAACGTACGCGACGGACCCACTTCGAACAGTTCCTCGTGGAGGGTGTCGAGACGGAGAAAGCGCTCATCGAGCGATTGTCGGACGCCACCATCGCTGCACTCTCGACCTGGGGTGACCCCGAGGCCGAGCGGGAGCGGTACGAGCTCCCAGCCGCCAACGTCTATGAGGAAGACGGGGCGACAGCGTTACTCGCTGCCGTTCGTGAGACGCTCGAAACGGGGACTCAAAGCAGTCCCGCCGGGGAAAGCGTATGAGTCGCATCGTCAGCCTCACGGCCGACCCGATCGATCTCCCGCTCACAGAACCGTTCGAGATCTCTCTCGGAGTCCAGCACGAGGCCTCGAACGTGCTGGTGACCGTCGAAACCGAAGAGGGCATCCTGGGCTACGGCGAGGGCTCACCTATCGCGCCCGTCACTGGCGAGACGCGGGCGGCTGCACTTGCGACGGCACGCGAAGCCGCCGAACTCGTTGAAGGAAGAGCCGTCGAGAACTACCGGCAGCTCGTGACAGAGGTCCGGGAAACGTTCCCCGGCGCAGTCTCGGCGAATCTGGCGGTCGAAACCGCGATCCTCGATGCGTACTGCCGGGAACGAGACATACCGCTTTCGGAGCTATTCGGCGGCGGCCCCGAGCCCGTCGAGACGGACCTCACTATCCCCATCGTCGGTACTGAGGAAGCCGCGAGTCGGGCGGAATCCGCCGCGCGCGAGGGGTACTCACACCTGAAGATCAAGACCGGAAACGACGTGGCTGAGGACGTCAAGCGGGTCGTCGCCGTCCACGAGTCAGCGCCGGAGGCCGCGCTGAAGGTGGACGCGAATCAGGGCTGGACGCCCAAGGAGACCGCCTCGTTCGCCGACGCCGTTTCCGAGACCGGTATCGACCTCGATCTCATCGAACAGCCCGTGGCTGCGGACGACGTGGCCGGGCTGGCTGACGTGCGTCGGCGCATCGATGTACCCGTGGGCGCCGACGAGACGGTGTTCACACCCGCCGACGCGATTCGTGTGGTTCGTGAGGAGGCCGCCGACGCGATCAACGTCAAACTCGGGAAGTCCGGCCCGCTCGCGGTCGCCGATATCGTCGCTATCGCAGAAGGCGCGAACCTCGACCTGATGATCGGCTGCATGCTCGAGAGCGCCGTCGGCATCCACACCGCCGCCCACGTCGTCGCGGGGACGGGAGCGTTCAGCTATGTCGACCTCGATGGGAACCGCCTGCCTTCGGAGGATGTCGTGCCGACGAAGGAAGGGCCGGTTCATTATATCTCTGGGCCGGGGCACGGCATCACGCCCGAGATATGAGATGTAGCTGGCTGTTTTCGTTGCCACATCCGCAGTTGGAGAGTTCGGGGGAGTTCTCGTCGGAATCGGCAGATTGGAGGAGCGTACGCGACGACTCAGACCACGGAGGCGTTCGTTCTCACTTTCGTCTGTACTGTTCTCGTCGGCATTACGACGATACTGCGGGGCAGATACAGATGACCGACTCGTAGCAGTCGCCTGACGAGTCCTCCCGACTTCTATCGATACGAAATCGCAGCGGTTGATTGATATAGACTAAATAATATTGATTTATTTATAATTATGCCTCACCCTGATACTTATGATCTCCGCGCGACCAAACTCAAGGCGTTGTATAATGAGTGACGAAACAGATCTGATACGCATTCTCCACGTAGACGACGACCCGGGTTTTGCGGAGCTGGCTGCTACGTATCTCCAGCGAAATGACGACCGATTCGATATCGAGTCGGGTTCGAGTGCTGACGACGGTCTCGACCGTCTCGACGGCGCTGCATTCGATTGCGTCGTCTCTGACCATGACATGCCGGGACGGAACGGTATCGAGTTCCTCGAAGCCGTCAGAGATGAGTACCCGGACCTTCCGTTCATCCTGTTTACTGGAAAGGGTCGTTCGACGCCGTCCACCGAGAGGGAGCGCTTCACTGACCGACGCGCTCATAATGATCGTACTCGACTCAGTGACTACGCTTCCGGAGCCAACGCTGGAGCAGGTGCCGATCCACCACGAGTTTCACGATGTGAGCGACGTGCACTCCACGTCGTCACCGCTGGTGACCCCGAGATTCGTTGGTGATGCTGTTGCATGGGTTCCCCAAGCCCTGGAATAGTTGCACCGATACGTCCAGCCACTGGTCGATGCGGGTGCCTAGTATTCGTCCCGGATCAACGAAGGTACAATCGCAGTGGGAAGCCCGTACTCCGCCCGTATAGGGTCACGGCGCTCACTCATGACTTGGTCGCGTTAATCCGATCGGATAGGTGCGAGTCCGTTCATGCCGTCGGGTTCGTTGCTGAATTGATCTAAAAGAAGCACAGCTAAAAAAAGATCGTGTGTCTCACGGAACTCTTGAACGAATGCAGCCGCTGGATCAGTCCTGTGCCGACCGAACAGCGCCATCTCAAACTTCTATATTTTTAGATATTTGTATATGCAACTAAAATTATATTTTATTAATTTTTAGTTTTAGTCTTATTAACTATAACCCTTGGTGGCTGCGCAGTCGGTGGGTTGCCGACGCTATCAGCCACCCGATGAATCCACTAACAGATTACTTGATGTGAGCATTCTACGCGTAATATCCAGAGAATTTTCTTGAAATGAATACCCGATCACGTAGAGCTGGACGGCAAACGCCCTGACGGAAGTCGCCGTCCACCCTCGCTCCCAACATTCAAACATTCGCTGTGTTCAACGTATCTTTTAGCAGCTCTTGGTTAAGCATAGACACCGAGACCAACAAACTGCCCAACGCGGATCGGCTCAAGTTGGCAGTTTGTTTACACAAATATCATCCTACTACTGAAATGTTTAAATTGCCGTTGGAATATATGTGGTTGACGCTAGGATCCCAGTTCATACGGGTGAAGTCCGATCGCACAAACTTTTCGCTTGGACGGGCTTTCAGATGAACTGCTCGATCATATTCTCCTTCTATATAATACGTGGATTTAACACTCTGTGCGAAGAATGTATTATTTGTATACCCGAAATGTTCAGGAGCACGATAACCGCGATCAAGTGCCCGACCATTAAGCTCATCCTCACGAGCGTCCCGCTCACTTGGAGGTAAGAGGTAGTTCACATATCGCCAATTATAGCGCCATAATGTTGTAGTGTCTATTGATTTAGATTTCCGTTCAAAGTACCAATTCATCCCGGCATGATCACTCGGCAACGTATATCCGTTCGCTTGTAATGTATTGGGAGAGTTGAATTCGCTATTATAAGATATAAACACGACACCTGTAGTTGAGACGACTATTATGAAAACAATGAGAATGCTAATTATAATCTGATAGTTCGGTAACTTTACCCTGTTTGAGAGTACCTGGCGTGTATTATACATACACACATAGATTGCACTTCCAATAACAATGAGTCCACCATGGATTACTGGTTTTAGCACTCGATGAAAATTTAACGATGGAACGACTCCTACCCCTAGTTCAAGTATGGACCAGATTCCAGCTCCGACTATAAGGATTTGTAAGAATCTTGGCTGACGATAGGGATATGGAGTGCTCTTTGGTCCACCCACAAAATAGAGTACAATCCCAATACCGGCCATTAGAGACGTGAAGAAGACATCTCCAAATTTCAATAACGCAATTAGCACGACATCTATGACCGATAGACCAAATTCACCGAACAATACGCTGGTTAAAGATCCTGTTTCAAGAGAAGATGTTGGTAATTCTCGTGGTACAAAAACCGTCGATAACATCACCGAAAGCCTTTTGAACAAGCTTGATTCAATCATCCAAAGATATCCTACCAAAACAGAGGACAATGTGAGTATTTTAAGTACATTTGTTTTTTTAGAATCGAGTTTTCGATAGATGCTTGTATAACCAGCAAGGATAAATAGTCCAGTTGATATTATTGCTGGAACAATGTGCCAAATCCAAACTGATGAAGCGATAATAATAGTTAGAATAAATAATCGCCGAATTTTGGAAGAGTTACCACCATTCAACATTAAGATTATCAAAAGTATAACCATTGGGAATAATGCTGCCCAGGTAAAGTCTGCGGGCGTTATTGGTTTGAGAGATGCACCTACTGGAATAAATAATAATGGTGCTGCAATTGGTAGATCAGTTGATCTGGCAAGTAACAAAGAGATCATTGTAAGCATTAATGTAGAGATTGTTGAAAGGATGCCAAGACTAGTAGCGGCTTGAATTGCAGAAACACTCATCAAAGTAACTGAGAGTAGGTGTTCTGCAGGATATATTGTTTCAGGGATAAAACCCGTAATTTGGATTTCATGGATGATCCCAATATGATTCATTTGATCCCCAAAAGGAATCACATAACCCAATTGTTGTGGTATAAATGGAAAAGCCAACGTTAAAGTTAATACCGGGAACAAGGAATAAATTGCAACACGATTATGTCCATTAAAAATTGACATCAGAGAAATAAATATGCAGAAAAATATAACTAAAGAAAATGTTATTAAACTCATCTGGGATATTTGACGATATATAGATACCGCATAGCTATCAACAGTTGGCAGGCTTGTAATTGAAATGATGATGAAACTAGAAAAAACCAAATTCAGTTTAAGCACTTGATTGGATCGCTGATGAGGATCTCTCATAGTTTTAGTCAAATACTACGACTAACACAGGTAGAATGTGCCAAATCAGTGGTGGTCAAGATACAATAACATTTTGGTTTGTACATTTATCACCACATCTGTCCTGATTGGGAAGATTGTTAAGCTTATTACTATTGAATTATATCTGTCAAAATCATATAGGTGGATGTGCATTATGTAGCTTGGTACTATTTATGTGAAACATTATTTCACTTAAAACCACAATTGAGCCCTTATAAGCAGATTTTATTAGTGGTGTAACACAACATCCATCTATCATATGATGTTTTACGCGAGGAAGCTAGATAATGATGGCTGACGAGTCGGTAGGGATAGTCATCCCGGCGTACGACCCGGATATCCTCACGCTCGAAAACTATATCGGGTGTATCCGGGAAGTCATTGACCCAAAGGTCATTCGGATCGAAATTGACGCGCCACAGCAGTCCCACATTGACCGACTTAGAAATATCGCCAAATGCAACGCCTCAACCGCGCGGCGAGGCAAAGGCGGTGCAATCATGGAGGGCTTCGATGCCTTAGAGACGGACCTCTTGGCGTTTGCCGATGCTGACGGGTCAGTCCCTGCGGAATCGCTAGGTGATGTCCTCAAACAGGTCAAAGAAGGTACTGCCGATGTCTCGATCGCATCGCGTCGGCACCCCTCCTCGCACATTGTCGTCCACCAAACGATCCTTCGCAGACTCCTTGGCGATGCATTCGCGTTCGTAGCGCGAAAAATGCTCCCGACGCGGTGCCGAGACTACCAGTGCGGTGCAAAGGCCGTCCGGGCAGATGCCTGGAAGGCGATCGGACACCATTGCTATGAGCCCGGATTCGCGTGGGACTTGGAGTTCGTCTCGGTCGCTGGGTCGCTCGGCTACGAAATCGCCGAAATACCGGTTGATTGGGAAGACCATCCTGACTCAACCGTCAATCCAATCTCGACGTCGGTTGAACTTGCGACAGCGCTTGTCGACGTTAAGCGCCGGACCGATGCAATCTCGACGAGTCCCCGGTTCAGTAATGTCTCACCCACAGATCAGTCGAAGCTGACGGAACCCGGTGACGATGACAACTGACTCCTTCATTAGCCTCCTGATTCACCGAACCCGGATTAGTCAGTTCGTGAGCGTTGGTATCTTTGGCGCGACTATCAAGACTATTATCGTCGCGATCCTGACGGCTTTTCTGGGCGTCGGACCACTGACTGCAAAGGTTGTCGGCGCCGAGACATCGGTCTCAACGATGTTTGCGGTCAACGACCGCTGGACGTTTGCCGGGGAGGCGACACCGGCGTAGCAGCGTTCATCGGACGCAGGGGGAAATCACACATCGTACGTGTGGTCGGGCTCCGAGTAGCATTTAGCGTGTTTTACTTACTGACCAGCGCCGTCGACGTTACGCTGGCGGTGTAAGGCCTCGATTTGTGGACGGTTGAAAATATTATTGGAAGAGCTGTCGGGTTAATTATCAATTACATTACGGAGAGCCTGTTCACGTGAGATGTTGCAAGAGAATCCTAAAGTGCCGGCCACCTATATTAGTTACACCGAGTTCGTATCCAAAAATTTATAAAATATTTAAAAATGGTGTTCAGATACAAATCAAGAGTGAGTCGGAACGATTTCTTAGTAGTTCGTACCAGCAATCGACCAATTTTCAAGTATCTGTTGCTTCAGTTTAAGGTTTTGAAACAAGAAGCGATACCCGAGCCTGCGATAAAGCTTGGTGTTCGAGTTAATCAGTTTGAGTCATCACTTTTAAATTCAATTTCAACACATGACGTTAGGATATAAATTGTTGTCGAACGACCGTTCAGAACGGTACGGAAAATATTTATAAACGCTTGATGGCGCTACTCGGATCACGTAGCGGTTGGCGAGACCGTGATCCAGCTGAATGACGAACGGTTCTTGTTGTACGCTCTCAGTGAGCCTGACACTAACCGCTTGCTGAACGTCAATCCTTCTCCGCGGAGAAATTAAGCGATTATCGGAATGTTCCTCGCTGAACTCTGAGAGAGCATCTTGTCAGTATCGAAACTATTCTTGTCGATTCTGCACCGTAGCTGCAAGCAACACTCAACCGCCACGGCGTCGATTACCAATACGAAAATTCGGTGATCAGACCAGTCTCGAACGTGTCTTCCCAAATGTAAAACGGTGAATAACCGGTTCTCAAGTTGTTCCGGTCATGAGGAATCAGATACCGTAGAAAATTGGCATCAAGTATTCTTCTTTTTATGAAACAGACATATATGAATGCTACTAGAGACAGAAATATATTATACACCAACTATCAAGAAGAGATCGTTTGGGGAGATCGAAGCAAAAGGCCGTCAAAAGCCTCTCAGCCCTCCGTTGGTCAGTTCTTGACATCGCATTCGGGGAGATTCTTGGCGACTACCAGATCCTCCGAACAGTCCGGTTGGCGGATAGTCACACTAAGTAGCCTGCTGTACTTAGATTAAGCTAGAAATTGGGGCAGGTAGACGGAATCAGTGGAAAATCAATATTTCCGGAACAAAATCGGAGGTGTGTATTTATATATGGTCAGTCTTAATACAACTGGGTACTGGCCATTCGCGACCTGCACGGCATCTTACCCAATTGTGTCATCAATTGCCGCTCGATAGGCAGCCTGAGCCTGTTCGGTGACAGTGTCCCAATCATATTTGCGTGCATGTTCGGCGGGATTGGCGGTGGGACGATATCCGTTCAAAACTCGATCGAGGATAGTGGCAAGAGCTTCGACGGTCGGATCGGAGACGAAGCCGGCGTCGCCGATAACCTCGTCGGCCGCGGAGTCGGGATGGTCGGCACCAATAACGACGCAGCCAGCGGCCATGGCCTCAGCATAGGTGATACCGAACCCCTCGCGCGTGCTTGGGGAGGCGAACACGTCCGCGACGCGCATATGGGCGAGGACATCATTATATTCCTCAAGAAAGCCGAGAAAGGTAATTTGATCGCTTGTGTCGAGAATTTCTGCGTGGGCTTCTAGTGACTCGCGTGCCGGACCGTCACCGATGATTCCGAGGGTCGTATTCGGAGGTGCAGCGCGGTCGAAGGCGTCAAGTAGGACATCAACACGCTTGTCAGGTATAAGACGACCGGCGAAGAGAACATCGAAGCCATCCGATGCGGGGTCAGTCGTGCGGATGCGCTCGTAGTCGATTCCGTTGGGGACAATTTCGATTCTGTCCCTACTGGGGCCGATGGTCGCAAGCCGGTCAGCGGTGATTCCCGAGACGGCGATTGCATACTGGGGAACCCGGGCAGTGAGGTGTTCGGTAAGCTTGCCGAAAGGAGCGAGGTTGCCGAGGTAGTCATGCCAGTAGTCGCCCCAGACCTCGTGCCAAGTAGTGACTAGTGGTGTGCCGGTTCGAAAGGTGGCTATTTCAGCGGCGAGGACGGGGAAGTACGGGAAGACACTAGCGACCACGACATCATGATCGTCGATGTTTCGGCGGAGTGGGCGGACCACGTCCTTGGAGAACTCTAGGGCCTCGGTGATGGATCGACGCCCTCCGTCGCCGGTGTAAAGATCTCTTTCCGGGCTTACTGCACGGAGAGTGATCCCCTCGTGGGTGGTCTCCTTTGGGCCGTCCCAGTAGTACCGGCCGTAGATAGTAACCTCGTGTCCTCTCTCAGTGAGGCGGGTGGCGATTTCGTGTATGCGTTTCTCGGCTCCGCCGGTGACGAAAGGGTAAATAACGTTGGAAACGAAGGCAACGCGCATTCCATTTGATGATGTTGGGGGACTGGCAATACTGTTTCGAACCAGTGGTCCCGATGGTCGCAAACTAATCCAAGTACGTTTACCTCTGATCTGACCGGGGGACTATGAGCATTGTATTGACTCACTCCGCGCTCGGTGCGTAATGTACACCCCTTTTGGCGAACTTTCCGATTAAGAAACGGTAGTTCAGGATGATATCGTTGGGGCAGTACTTAGACAATCATGCAAAATTTCAGTGGGAGTGCGTCGGAGATCCGATAACGAATTTCGGGAGTTGGATACCAGTCATCGGGGACGTGTTCTGTTTTCATCCGCTGTTCGATAAGGCGAACCCGAGTGACTCCCACCGGCTGGCGTTGATCATAGTCGGCGCACACTTTCTCGTTGGGATGCTGTATGACGAGCAGCATTAGAGGAAACCAATCTTTCGGATGGATGTGGAATGATTCTGAGAGTAGTAGAGGCTTCAGAATATCCGGATCTAAGGGAATCGGAACACAACGTTATTACCTTTGTGGTGCTTTCTTCTCTACCACGATGACTGCGGACTGGGACAATGTGATTTTGCTTTCGGCCGACGCGCTGCGGGCAGACCATATCTCCTGTTACGGCTACGAACGCAAGACCACTCCGGTGCTGGATGAACTAGCTGAGGAGAGCATTCGGTTCACGAATGCGTACAGTGCAAGTTCACACACACGCGAGGCGGTACCAGCGCTGTTGACCGGAGAGTACCCGGACGTGGCCGTCGATTCGGGGTATCACCTCGCGACGGAGACGGTGGCCTCGACGCTTTCCGACGCTGGATTCGCGACGGCGGGATTTCACTCGAACCCATTTGTTTCGCGGGCCTATGGGTTCGACAAGGGGTTCGACCATTTTGATGATGATTTACATCTCGGCCAACACAAACTGATCACGCTGGCCCAGCGGGCATTCGATAAACTGCGTAATCGACACTACGCTCGCGCAGAGGAGATAAATCAACGGTCTTTGAACTGGGTGGATTCGTTAGTGGAGAACAAACCCTTCTTTCTTTGGAACCATTACATGGATACTCACGGCCCATACGATCCCCCGGATGAGTATGCGACACTATACGCTAAAGAGGGGCTTAGTGGCCGAGATACGCAGTCCCTTTATCAGCGGGCAATTGATGAGCCCGAATCGATTACCGAGGAAGAGCGCGATCTGTTAATCGACCTGTACGACGCGGAGATTCGGTACAATGACGAGAGGATCGGAGAGTTCCTGAGCGAACTTCGCGAGCGTGAGTTGCTGGAGGAGTCGTTACTGGTCGTGACGGCGGATCACGGGGACGCATTCGGAGAACACGGCTACTACGAGCATCCGCGATATCTGCATGACGAAATTACTCATGTGCCGTTGTTCGTTCGACCACCTGGCGGTGTTACAAAGGTCGTTGGGTCGCCTGTGAGTACGTTGGACATTGTGCCGACGGTTGAGCAATCTGTTGGCCGGAATCCCAATGTTTCGCTTCTAGAGGAAATTATAGATGACCGACACATCTACTCGCAAGCGCGTGGAGAGAACGAGTATGATCACTTACGACGGTACGCGGTTCGGAGTTCTGAGGGTGTGTGTTTCTGTGAGCGTGATACGGAAGCTGGAGTGGTTGACTTCATGAACGAGTCGGATCGTTCACTTCGATCAAAATTAGAAGTACACGTGAATGAACGTGTTCGCGTTGAGAAGGGCGATGAGAATAGGGAAAATAAGGAGGTCAATGAGGAGATCGAACGACGACTGAGTGCGCTAGGGTATACAGAATAATGCGGGTTGCGATGGTTCAGGACGACTGGTGGCCAAGAACTGGCGGTGGTCCTGTCCACGTCAAGGAACTCGCTATTTCGCTCGCAGAGACCTACGATTGTACTGTTGATATATATACTCGCGCGCTCAAACACGATGGCAAACGACACACCGATATCGAGCAATATGCATCCGGAGACGTGACGGTATCTCGAGTCGGGCCGTGTACTGAGTACTGGAACCCAATTGGTCGTGTTTTGTCGTTGGGAACGCCGATTCCGCAGTTGGTGCGTGGAGATTACGACGTGATTCACGGCCATACGTTCCTTCCGGCCGTTCCGACACGTCTCTCTGGGATTCTCTCTGGTGTTCCGACCGTGTTCACCGTGCATGGGACTGCCTTGACATCCGGCGTCGGGCGCGATCAATCGGCGCTCGCTGGCTTCAAGCGAGAGATTGAGAAGCACTTCGTGCTCGGCTTCGACTACGATTCGGTTATCTCTGTGAACCACGAGCATGTAGATCTCCTCAAAACAGGTCACGACGATGTACGGGCGATCCCAAACGGTGTCGACCTCGAGCGTTTCAATGTTGATGCTGATCGAACCCAAGACGTGTTGTTCCTCGGCCGTCTTGCACCAAAGAAACGCGTAACTGACCTCATCGACGCCTTTGCGAAGATTGAGAAAGAGTTTCCGAAATCGACTCTCCGTATCGTCGGGACTGGGCCGAAACGAGAAGAGCTTGAGGGGCAGGTGAACGACCTCGGAATCTCCAGTCGCGTTTCGTTCGAGGGTCGTGTCCCTGACGCAGCGATCCCGGAGTACTACGCCTCTGCGGGTGTGTTCGTTCTTCCCTCAGTCTGGGAGGGACATCCACTCACGCTTTTGGAGGCATGGGCTGCAAGTACGCCAGTAATTGCTTCATCGGTAGAAGGAATTGAGGAGTTCATTGAACACGGGGAAACAGGTTATCTTGTCTCACCCGAATCGCCAAGAGAGTTAGCAAACGCGCTAAGAACGACCCTTGAAAACTTGGGAGAAGCTCATGAGTGGGGAAAAAACGCTCGCAAACTCGTGGAGGCAGAGTACTCTTGGGCAGGCGTGGCAGATCGAACGTACAACCTGTATCAGGAACTCGTCTGATTACTCCATGTAACCGAGGTCCGCGAGGTGGTCCTTGACACTGCTGGTGTCTTGGTCAAGTCCTTTGTTCGCATAGTCCCCGGCTAGTTCATCCCAGTCTTCTCGCTTTACCTTCTCTTTGATATCTGTGAGAACTTGGCCGTCAGTTTGAGTATCCACCGGGATCCCCAACTCTGCTGCGACTGTCGGCGCAATATCGTAAATCGATGCTCCCTCTTCTGGGTCGACATTGAGGTCCCGATTCGAGATAAGGATACCCTCCGGCTTGTGATTTTTATGCTGAAACCGACGGAATGTATCAAACATTGAGCCGCTCACGTCGTAGCGGAAGTCTCGTGGGAATAGGACGATATCAGGTGCGTCTTCGAGATGCTTACCATCGTAGACCTCCTCTCTAGGCTGTACACTGTCGAAGACCAGATTCCCATCTGGGTCGCGAGCTTCCTCAAGTTCATTGATTAGCTCGGAACGGATTTTCTTGTACTCCTTCGGTGAAACGGTACCGTGGGTTTCACGTCCCTCAATATTGAGTTCGATTCCGAGGCTATTAAACAGTAGCTGGTAGGCAGTTGAGTTTGCGTGATCCACAACTTGGTTCTGTGCGGCGACAAGTGCGTCGGAAGGGAGTATCCGTTCGATATAGCTGGCTAGCCCGATTGTTTCTAGAGTGCTGTGAATTCGCCGGGGGGGGAAACCAACTTTTGAGAGTGCGTTCGAAGCAGTTCTTACAGCAGTAGTCGTGATTGAAAGGTTGTCTATCGCGTCTTCGTCTCCCTTCAGTTCTTTTTTCTGTTGGCGGAAGTATTGGGCGTCCCCTTCTGTCGTTTCGAGATAGCCGTGTTCGGCCAACCAGGAATTGACGTAGAACGTCCAATCGTAATCGCCCATTCCATGGTCGGATACGATAATCACAGTCGTACTATCGTTCCCGAGATCGATAATTTCGCTGACAAACTTGTCAACATTTTTGAGAACTTGACAGATCTTATTACGGTCATTGAGGTCATGGAAAACGGAATCTGTCACCTGAAATTGGACTGCGAGGAGGTCCCAGTCGTAGTTGTCGTCGAGGAAGCGGGCCATGTCCCGGCGATGGCGAGCTACGTTGACGTATTCTGAGACAGCATCAGAATTTATACCATATTCCGGATAGATAACGTATTCTCCGTACTTTGCTTCGTATTTTTCACGGATTCCTTCAGGGTAGAATTCGGCCTCTTCAGGAGCGAGGTATCCTGGGACAGAGGCACCATTTTCCAATTCAGATACAGGATGTGTGACCGGGTAGTTGATGCTGATTGAAGTATGATCTTTGCTGTCTATTGCATCGAATATATAGGGTGCATCAACAGAATGGCGATCTATGAGTTGCTTATCGTAAGCCTGAGTACTGAAGAAATCGAAGACACCATGCTGTCCGGGGTTGCGGCCGGAGAGGAGCGAAGGCCAAGCGCATGGGGTCCACGGGGGATGAGTACTATGTAAGTTAATGTTGTTGCAACTCCCAGCTACTTCAGATATATTGGATAAAGTTCCATCTGACAGCCATGGTTTGACCTCATTAAAGCCGATCCCGTCTAGTCCGATCAATATTACACTCTCAGAATTCATGCTAATTACTCAAGAGGGAATAGGACAGCAGGCTAGAAAAGTGATCCGTTGAATACAAATCTGGTGAACAGTGACTAGCATTTTCAAAGAATACTCATTCAGTATACCCGAGTTGTTCCAGACGGTCTCTTGCTTCATCACTAACTGAAGAGGTCGCATGTGTGAACTCACGACCCTCGCGTTGATTCTCTTGTATCATACTATCCAATAGATCGGTCATATCTTCTACTATTCCTGGATAATCATTAATTCTGTTTTGATTTTCATTTTCACATTCGAATAAAATTTCATTATCTGCCGCCATTTGCCTGAGTGCTGAAAAAATTGTCCGCTCTGGATTAGTGCTGAAGTCGCTAAGTGATATTGATTCCATTTCTGTTCGTATATATTTGTAGTCTTTTGTTCGAATGGATCGATATCGAATATTTCCATTGAGTGTGGGGCTATCCGAAAGAGTGAACTCATTTATTACTTCTCCCGATTTTATAAGAGGTAATAATGACTTTCCTTGGACAGGAAGATCTACTCCAGGTATTAAATCAACAATAGTGCTGACGACATCAATGGTTTGCACCAATTCGGAGTAGTTACTCCCATCACCTGCGGAGTCTGGTGGTTTATACACGAGAGGTACGTTTAGCAGTTCATCGTATGGCACGACAGCTTGATGTCCAACGTATCCATACCGATCAACGATTCGGAACCGTGAGGAAAAGGAAGGCGCAATTGTACTGATTGCTCTAGCCAACCAGTTAGGAACTTGCTCCAATCGGCCGTGTTCACACAGCAATTCGCCGTGATCGCCTAAGAAGAAGATAGCTGTGTCGTCATATTTTTCGATACTCTTGAGATAGTCTATAATCTTCCCGAACTGCTGGTCTGAATAGTGAATTACGTCGTCATACAGATCAATAACATCTTGAGACTGGTCAATTTTGGTATTCTTCAACTCGGATATTGTCCCACTAATAGTTGTGCTTTCGTCAGTGAACTTCCCAGACTTGGGGAAGAACGGATTATGCGTGCCAAGTGACCAAACAAACCCGAAGAATGGATCCTCTTCTGCACTTGAATCAATCCAATCGATGAAACGCTCTGTCGAAAGCTTAGCAGTGTCTGTTTCATGGGGGTCATTTTCTTTAAATATTTCATCGGTTTTATCAAATCCAATATGAAAATTGCGCATCTTAGAGACTTGGTCAACTGTTGAAAAAAGACCTGTATTATAGCCGGCTTTTTTTAATACAGCAGGCAGCCGCACCAAGTCATCCGGTATCTGATCAGCTACACTTAGAGCCCCATGAGTCTCTGGATAAAGTCCAGTAAGGATGGAAGCACTGGATGGAGATGTCCAAATCGCCTGTGAATACGCTTCTCTGAATTGATACCCGTCTTGTGAAAGAGCTTCTAAACAAGGTGTAGTATCTCTTTTATAATCTTTAACTGACGTATGGTCTGACCTCAAGCTATCAGACACATATATAAGGATATTCGGCTGTGTTGTCATAATGGCCAGTAGGTAACCATAGTTCATAAACTCTTATATGTGCATATCCTCAATTCAATGAGAGTTTTGTTCTCTCATATTGTAACAGAAATAAACTGACCCACCACAGATGAACGTTATTCCAATTAAGGGAAGTGACATCACAGACATGAGTGCATAAGCAATATCCACTACTGGCGATCCGATTGCATCTGGAATAGATAGGGCTGTTATAACCGCTGCAAGATCGTCCGCTGTGAAGATTGTCAGGGTTAAAGATGCCCCTATTGAAAGAAGTACCTTAGTGATCCATTCATCAATGAGATAAATTGCAGATATTAATGGAAACATAGAATAAATAATATAATAAAAATAACTAGGTGTGATTGATAAACTTGCGATGATTATAACTAACATCCCAAGTATCCTCGTCTGAGTACTTGACTCAGTTGAGTCCGTTTGAAAGACATATGCCACGACTGGTGTGATTATAAGAATGGCAATTATGGTGAGTAAAGTGTTGTCCGCCCACGGTAGAAGATATCCAATCGGATGTTTCACCGTTACAATCGCACTCTCCGGAGATACACCCCCCACAAGTTTCTCACTATTTCGTCGGACCAATAGAACATCAAAAATATATCGTCTAGTTGTTTCAATTCCAAATAGTAGTACCCCAAAAACTAAACCAGATACACCAACTACAATTGAGGCGAGTGTAGCGCGGTATTTTTGGCGATGGAATTGCCAGATGGCGTAAATGGCAGGTATAACTTTAAACAGGGCGGCTCCAGCGAATACAACGCCGTTTGCCACCTGTTCATCACGTTCGAGCGCAACAAATCCAATTCCAATCATAAGTGCAATATGTGTGTTAATTTGTGCTTGCATATACGCTGGAATACTCAGGCTGGAACAGATGAAAAACATAAAAATGAGTCCTCGGTCAATTGTTGTAAGAACTCGGCTATGGTTTCTAATGTATCGAATTGTAATAATTGCTAGGCCAGCAGAGGCTACGATAGAACTTAAGGAATGAATTAAGAATACAACCTCAAATTGCAGAAATGCGTATGGTATAAAGACCACTATTGTTATTGGTGCATACATATATGGTGGAAAATAGTTATAAATCTTCCCAGACTCAACGTATCCTTTTGCTGCTAGCCAGTAGGCTCGAGCTGCGTGTCCATCGCCCCCCTCGCTAAGTAATAGTAGAAAAAAGAAAGAAAGAATTCCTAGAGAGATACCAAGAACCAGAGGAAGCCGCTCAGCAATATGATACTTAAATTTGTATCCGGCACTATGATTTTCGATACTATCCTGTATCTGTTTGAGCCTACCGCTCATATTGTCTGCCCACCTGTGTGTTCGTAAGTTTCCATGAGATATTAAATCATAGACATAGTTGATAACCATTCCGGCAATAATGTAAACGATGTGTGAGACTACTCAAGGAAATCAATCTTGGTTATTCAAATTAAGCCAGATCACAATTATTAGTTGGAATACTCCCGTGTAAAATTGATGCTCAACACGCAGTAGTAATTGAAGCTTGCACCAAGGAAGGGTAGCGCGTCCACCCCACCGACTGATTCCTATCAAGACATTCGTCTCGGGGGGTCAGCTGCGAATCAATTTCTAATAGTTCGATAGCGTGACAGCGTCTATTGCCCACGCTACTGTGCCGAATCTGTGATCCGGTACTATAGCTATCAAGTGCTCCAAGGACACCACTATATGAATTGTGCCCATAAGTATTATATCCATACTGCTACCGTGGTCGATTACTCAGATGTTAAACTCCGATGTGAGTGGTTTGTCACTGCTTACACCTACATCTACCCCAACACCAGTCTTCGGCAATTTAACATTGAGACTGAGATCTCCCTCAGGACGGTCTTCCAGCACATCACCCTGCGCGCGTGGTGCCTCTCCCTCACAACTCAAGGGTAGGTCGTAATCGATAAACTATACGTGAAAGCCGGGTCAAAGGATGCAAGCGCGACGGACCGTCGCGCTCAACCTCTTCACACGTGGACGTGGCACATACGAACAGGTCCGTAATTATTCTGGCTGACACGGTTGCGACGACTACTATGTACTGTGAGCTTAACCATCGATGAATCAACGATTCGACTCCTGCTAGCTGACCGCACAGAAGTTCATTGACTGTCTATTGTAGCTTCAACGTAATCTCGCTAGTCGTATTAAAGAGATACTGAATAGAGTTGAGGTAGCTTGATACGGGCATCTTCGATGGTGAACTGCCAGTCAGTGAGTCCGCCAGCGGCATTCTCTCGGTCTGCCACGCAACAACCTCCGACCGGAAGATCGCCCCGTACGGGATTCTTCACTCAAGACACTACCGTTAACACTGCACCAACTCGATTTCGGCAATATTCAGCTATCTCCCGTATGTTGGGATGAAATGAAACCCGAACTGACCGAGGTAGGTTTGTACTTCATCGAGTAGGAAAGACCGATAGTATGCCGCAGGATCGTGGTGCTCAGGTTGTCGAGCATAGCCCGGGTGCGCTCCACATGCAAGTAGTGATTTTTGCGAGTATGATCACACGGTCGACACACTCGATGGTTTGACCGATCATTACCGCAGTAATGACTCCCCAGTCGACGGTTCCGTGGTGAGATGAACCATCTATTTCTGTTGCGCTCGTAGTGCGTGTCAATTTCCCGTCATTCCGCTTTCCAGTGGAGACGAGCCACTTCAGAATGTTGTGATATTCCTTAGAAATATTTGCCACGTGCTGTTTTCTAGTCATTCCTGTAAGCTAGATAGCTGATGTCCCATGAGCGTAGTCAAACCAAATCACAGTATTCACGTCGCATCTGGTATATTGTTGATTGGAAAGATATTCATTCCTGTAGCAACTGACATTAGTACGAGACGTACATGTCTACGAGTCCAAATATTCTGTTCATCGTTTTGGATACAGCTCGTGCAAAAACAGTGCTTCCAAATTTAAATTCGGGTTTGATGCCAACCGTATCACAACTCGCTGACCAAGGAATAACATTTAACAACGCCATGACTACCGCACCATGGACACTTCCATCTCATGCATCCCTATTCACTGGACAATACACATCGGATCACGATACGCATGCTGGAACAAAATATTTTGATCCAGACGTTCCTACTCTAGCTGAGTTATTGAGTGAAAACGGATACTCCACGGTCGGAATCTCTGGAAATATCTGGGTGAGTCCCGAATTTGGTTTTGACCGTGGATTTGATCAATTCTCAATGAAATACGACTATCTATGGGGGGGTGCCGATCTATCCGAAATAACTCAAAAAGATAGCAATTTCGAACGTTTTTTATCCTTTATAAATACACTACGATCTTCTGGTTCCGTTACACGAACCATTATTAATGCAGTTTGGGCAAATACGATAGCAAACCGATACGATGATGGAGCGCGAAGGACGACAGATCGGGCCATTGATTGGATTGATCGTAATTACTCTGAAAGTACACCTTTTTTCTTTTTTATTAACTACTTAGAGCCACACTTAGAATACAATCCTCCTGATGAATTTGCTAACGACTATCTTTCAAAGGGTATCAGTATGGATGAGGCAAATAGAGTAAACCAAGATCCATGGGAATATGTTGCCGGTGATGTAGAAATGGAGCAGTCTGAGTTCCAAGTATTAGAGGAATTGTATAAGGGGGAATTGGCATACTTGGACAATCAACTTGAGAGAATAATATCTCGCCTTAATAGCTTGAACATAATGGATGAAACGATGATTATTATAGTTGGAGATCACGGAGAAAACATTGGCGATCATGAATTAATGGACCACCAATATTGTCTATATGACACACTATTGCATGTACCGCTTATTATCCGATACCCAGATGAGTTCAATGAGGGAGATGAACATGACGGATTGGTCGAAATTAGAGATCTGTATCCAACCATTCTAGATGTAGCCGGCGTTAATGAATTACCCGAATCTAGTTCAATGAATTCCCTATTAAATATCAAGAAAGACTCAACCCGAAATTCGACAATAGCTGAATACCTACTTCCGCAGCCGTCACTGGAAGCACTTCAAAAAAGCGTTGAGAACTTTGATTCATCTGCACAAAAATATGATCACTCCTTGCGTTCTATCAGAACAAAAAAGTGGAAACTAATAGAAAATGGTGAAAAAGAAATAAAACTGTATGATATGGAATCACCGAATGAAGAGACTAATGACTTATCTCAAAAAAACCCAGATGTCGTAAGAAAACTACAAGATCAATTGCATAAAAGGCTTGGTAAATTTAAAACAGAAAATGATTATGGGAATAAAATATCAAGTTCCAGTAAGCAACGATTAGAAGACCTTGGATATCTACAGTAGTCTGAACCGATGTCGATTTTAGAAATGGTTAATAAGCCTAAAAAAATTGTCACCGATGTACTGGTTTCGACGTTTGTTAAAGCAATCGTTCGAGTTAAGGGAGTCATTCTAATACCATTAATATCACTTACATTGGGTGTTGATTCTTATGGAGCCTATGTTCAGGTTGTGAGTTTTTCAATGTTTTTAGGAGCGATATCTCAACTTGGATTGAATATGTCTCTAGTAAAATTCGCTCAGAAAAAAGACACTAATATTGGAATTTTGTACACATCAACTACGTCACTTGCATTTATAAATGGAGTTATAGGGGCGATGATTGTTATCTTAATGTCTAAAAGAATCTCTGTGTTACTTTTAAATTCCCCGTCTTATACTAAGATATTTCAAATTGGATCTATTCTAATTCCAGTCCGGATTCTCAATAAAAGTCTCAGAAATTACTTCCGTTCACAACAGAAAGTAAAAACTTTTTCAATTCTCCAAGCAATTCGATCTTATCTTACAATTGGTTCAATATTATTTACAACATTAGTAATAAACTCTAATCTGGATGTGGTGATGATCGGTGTAGTAATAGTAGAAATACTATATGTGACTCTACTACAGCTTTTCGTTTTCAGCAGGATAGGGTTGAAGCTACCATCCTATTCCGTTCTGAGGACGTGTTTAGCATATTCAATTCCTCTCGTAATATCCATATTATCTGATAATCTTTCGGAACGAGCAGATCGATTTATAGTTGGATATTTTATAGGATCTTCTGCCGTAGGGGCGTATACAATCGCCTATCGGCTTGCAAAAGTAATTCTCATATACGTTATACCAGTTCGAGAAACCTACTTTCCAGAATTATCAAAGTTACTAGAGAAAAATAAAA
>ENA-ORDC01001210-ORDC01001210.1-marine-metagenome-genome-assembly--contig:-NODE-1210-length-20204-cov-3.172803_pt1 | contig 20204 bp, 21 predicted proteins | sample MGYA00237783_ERZ508515 | MGnify/ENA primary metagenome ERZ508515 (study PRJEB26186, sample SAMN06268792) | marine metagenome | isolation source: Eden Landing Ponds, San Francisco, CA, USA | place... | reverse complement strand
CTACGTCGGCCGGCTGGGCGCCGGCGTCGTGGTCATCCTGTCGGTCTTGCTGTTCGTCTGGGCGATCTTCGGCCCGGGGCCACGCTGAATCTGGAAAAGGCGCTGACCCCGGCGAGCCGCCTGGGCGGTCATCTGGTGTCCGGCCATGTGGATGGTGTGGGCGAAGTCGCCGAAATCCGGGCCGAGGCACGTTCCTGGCATATCGAGGTCAAGGCGCCGGACGAGCTGGCCCGCTATATCGCGCGCAAGGGCTCCATTACCGCCGACGGTATCAGCCTGACCGTGAACGAGGTTACGGGCGCGCGTTTCGCGCTCAACATCGTGCCCCATACCTGGAATGTCACCAATATGGCGAACTGGCAGCCGGGCACGCGCATGAACCTGGAAGTTGATATCATAGCGCGCTATCTGGAGCGTCTGTTGCTGGGCGACAAGGCGGCGCAACCCCATGCCGGCGAAAGCATCAGCATGGCCTTTCTCGCCGAGCACGGATTTTTGAAGGACGGCTGATCATGGAACTCAACACCGTTGAGGAACTGCTGGAGGACATGCGTCAGGGCCGGATGGTGATCCTCATGGACGACGAGGACCGCGAGAACGAGGGTGATCTGGTCATGCCCGCGGTCCATGTTACGCCCGAGGACATCAACTTCATGGCCCGTTTCGCCCGCGGGCTGATCTGTCTGACGTTGACCGAGGAGCGCTGCCGGCAGCTGGAGCTGGCGCTCATGGTGGGCCGCAACGGTACCGATCTGGGCACCAATTTCACCGTGTCCATCGAGGCGGCGGAAGGCGTGACCACGGGGATTTCCGCCGCCGACCGCGCGCATACCGTGCGCACGGCGGTTTCGCCCGAGGCGCGTGCCCGGGATATCGTTCAGCCCGGCCATGTGTTTCCGCTCATGGCCCAGCCGGGTGGTGTGTTGCACCGCGCCGGTCATACCGAGGCGGGCTGTGATCTGCCGCGCCTGGCCGGGCTGGAGCCCACGTCCGTGATCGTGGAGATCATGAACGAGGACGGCACCATGGCGCGCCGTCCGGACCTGGAAGCCTTCGCCCAGGAGCATGACCTCAAGATCGGTACCATTGCGGATCTGATCCAGTACCGCATGGTGCACGAGAAAACCGTGGAGCGGGTCGACGAGCACACCCTGCCCACCTGGTACGGGGACTTCCGGCTGGTGTCGTTCCGCGATGTGGTGGATGATCTCATCCATGTCTGCTTGGTGAAGGGCGAAATCCATCCGGAAAAGACCACCACGGTGCGCGTCCATCAGGTGGATCCGCTGCGCGATGTCATGAGCGCCAAGATCAACGGGCGCACCGGCTGGAACATGCACCGGGTCTTGAACGAAGTCGCGCAAAGCGAGGCGGGCGTGGTGATCGTGCTGGGCGAGGACCACAAGTCCAGCGAATGGCTGGACAAGATTGAGGACTACTTCGCCGGCGAGCGCAAGCCCCACGGCATGAACTCGCCGGCCTATCGCAATATCGGCACCGGTTCGCAGATCCTGCGCGAGCTGGGCGTGCGCAAGATGCGGCTGCTCAGCTCGCCCATGCGTTTCAATGCGCTATCCGGTTTCGATCTGGAAATCGAGGAATACGTCGAAGCCGACTAGCAGGCTGTTGGAAAAAACCCGCTGAGCACGCAAAGGGTTTTTCAACAGCCAGCCAGGACTGTTTTCCCACTGCATGCGGGGACAAGACCAAGATGCAAGAGATCAAGACCATAGAAGGCAATTTCACGAGCACGAGCGGGCGTTACACCCTGGTGGTGACGCGCTTCAACAGTTTCGTGGTGGAAAGCCTGCTCGACGGCGCCGTGGATACGCTGGTGCGTCACGGCGTGAGCCGGGAGAGCATTGACATTGTCCGGGTGCCGGGTGCCTGGGAGCTGCCCGTGGCGGTGCGCCGGGTGATCAACCAGGGCGGCCGGGACGCGGTGATTACCCTGGGCGCGGTGATCCGGGGCGGCACGGCGCATTTCGAGTATGTCGCCGGCGAGGCGGCCAAGGGCGTCGCCGCCATTCAGAACGAAACCGGCGTCCCGGTGGCCTTCGGCGTACTCACCGTGGACACCATTGAACAGGCCATTGAGCGCGCCGGCACCAAGGGCGGCAACAAGGGCGCCGAGGCGGCGCTGTCGGCGCTGGAAATGGTCAGTTTGTTGAAGCAGCTTTGATGGGCGAGGGCGTTTCCGCGGCCGGACGGCGCAAGGCACGCCGCTTTGCCGTTCAGGCATTGTATCAGTGGCAGATGGCCGGCGCCGATATTGCCGAGATCGAGGCCTGGTTCCGTTCGGACAATGATCTGCGCAAGACCGATACGGCCTATTTTCATGATCTGCTCGTGGGGGTCACCTCGCGGGCGGGGGAAATCGACGCGGCCCTGGCGCCGGTGCTGGACCGGGCCGTGGATTCGCTGGGCCAGGTGGAAAAGGCGGTGCTGCGCATCGGCACCTTCGAGCTCCTGGCGCGGGTGGATGTACCGCGCAATGTCGTCATCAACGAGGGCATTGAACTGGTCCGACTGTTCGGCGCGGAAGAATCCTTTCGCTATGTCAACGGCGTGCTGGACAAACTCGCCGGCCAGCTCCGGGCCTCGGAGACCGGCTCCGGCGCCTGAAGCGCCCGGCGCATCGACCCTGTTTCTGGACTCTTGCGCTTGCGGGGGCGCCATGGATGAATTCGATCTGATTCGGCGGTTTTTTACCCGCGCGCCCGGTGCGGGGGGGGTACAGGGCCCGGGCGATGACGCGGCGCTGATCGAGCCTACGCCCGGCCGGCAGCTGGTGGCCACCACGGACACCCTGGTGGAAAGTCGCCATTTCCCGGCGGATCTTGACCCCGCGGCTATCGGCTGGCGGGCGCTGGCCGCCGAAGTGGAAGGCCGCGCCGCGGCCTGCGGTTGCGATCTGGTGCTGCTGGACCACCGCTTCGAGTTCGCGCAGCTCTGGTTCTACGGCGACTTCGGCCCGGACCGTCTGCGCATGTGGATGACGGCCGACGTCAGCAACCACTACGAGCTGATGTGGCCGTTCTCGCCGCCGGCCAGCCAGCGCACGCTCTACGTCACCGAGCGGCCGAATGTCGACCGGATCCTGGAGCGGCTGGGCCCGGTCGCCGAGCGGGACTCCTTTTCGGTGCCCGTCAGCGGCGGCGAGGCCCGCACCTACCGCACCTTCGTGCTCGATCCCGCCGCCGGGGCGTCCGCGGGCTGACGCCGGCCGGTCGCCAGCGCGCGACGCCGCCGCCGGGCGCGGCCGGACATACCAAGTCTTAACGCTCCGGACCGCAACATACCTCCACGGAACGGCGCAGGAGATGGACTCGTGTTGCCCGTGGGAGACGTGCGGTCGATGCTGCAGGGGAAGTCCGTGGAGGAGCGGTGTCGCATCGCCGCCCGGCTCGGACCCATGTTCGATCCGGACCATCCGTCGGCGGATGCGCGGGCGGCGGAGGAGCTCGCACGCTTCCTGGTGGAGGACGCGGTGGTACTGGTGCGCGAGGCGCTGGCCCAGGGCGTGCGGCACAGCCGCTTCCTGCCCAAGCCGCTGGCCAAGCGCATCGCCCACGACATCGAGACGGTGGCCGGGCCGTTCCTGGAAGTCACCGAGGTGTTCTCCGACGAAGAGCTGCAGGCGCTGGCGATCACCGTCGCCGAGCACGCCCGCTCGGCGATCGCCCGGCGCACCGCGGTGTCCGAGCAACTGGCGCACAGCCTCGCCGAGGTCGGCGGTCCCGACACGGCGCGCACGCTGCTGGGCAACAAGGGCGCACAACTCGGCGGCATCAGCCTGCGTCTGCTGTACGAGCGCTTCGAGCACGAGGCCTCGGTGCTGGAGCAGATGACGGGCCGGCCCGAGCTGCCGCTGGACGTCGTCGAGAACCTGTTCAGCCGGGTCTCCCGCGCCGCCAGCCGCAAGCTGTCGGAAACCTACGGCGTGCCCGACTTCACCGAGCCGCTGATCGCCGAGGCGCGCAGCAACGCCCTGCTGCGGGCGCTGCGCGACGCGCCGTCGCGCTCGCTTGCCAGCTTCGTCCAGGGCCTCGACGGCCGCAACGAGCTGTGCCCGCTGCTGATCCTGCGCGCCCTGCGCGGCGGCCACGTGGAGTTCTTCGAGATGGCGATGGCGACCCGCGCCGACATCCCGATCGAGAACGTGCGCAAGCTTATGCGTCAGGGCGGCGCGCTCGCCACCGCTAAGCTGTCGCAGAAGGCCGGCATCCCCGCCTACCTGCGCGAGAGCTACCGCGATGCGGTGGAGATGGCGCTGGCGATGATCACCGCCAACGCCTCGGCCGGTTACGCCGGCTACGGGGAGCCCACCGCCTGAGTCGCCGCACCTGAGCCGGCGCCGCGGGCCCTATCTCGCCGCCGCCAGCTGCACCACCTGGGCGTCGCCGGAACCGCCCGTCGGCCGGTGTACCCGGTCGCCCGGCAGCCTGACGGTCACGGTGGTGCCGGCGCCGGGCGCCGTGTCGATCTCGATCCGGCCGTCGTGCGCCTCCGCCAGCCGCTTGACCAGCGCCAGGCCCAGGCCGGTGCCCTCGGACTGCCGGTTGTAGCCGCTGTCGAGCTGGGAGAACGGCTCCAGCGCCTTGGCGACGTCGGCCTGCTCCATGCCGACGCCGCCGTCGGCGACCGAAAGGCAGAGATCGTCGCCCGCGTCGAGCCGGGCGGCCAGCGTGACGGCGCCGCCGGGGTAGCTGAACTTGACCGCGTTGGTCAGCAGGTTGATCAGGATCTGCTTGATCCGGCGTACGTCGGCGGCCACCGGCGGCAAGCTGTCCGGCACCTCCATGCGCAGGTCGACGCCGGCGTTCTTGGCGCGCTCCGACATCAGCCGCAGGCAGCTCTCGCAGGTCTCTCCCACGTCCAGCAGCTCGTCGTGCAGGACCAGCCGGCCCGCCTCCACCTTCGACAGATCGAGCACGTCGTTGATCAGGTCGAGCAGGTGGGCGCCGCTGGAGCGGATGTCGTCGAGATACTCGGCGCGCCGGTCGGGATCGACGTCCGGGTTGGACACCAGCAGGTCGGCGAAGCCGATGACGGCGTTCAGCGGAGTGCGAAGCTCGTGGCTCATCGCCGCCAGGAACTCGCTCTTGGCGCGGCTGGCGACCTCGGCGTCCATGCGGGCGCGCTCCATCTCGTTCTGGTAGCGCTCCTGCTCGGTGATGTCGCGCATGAAGGCGTTGAAGATCAGGCCGCTCGGGGTCTGCGTCTGCGTCACCGTCAGCTCGCAGGGGAACTCCTGCCCGTCCCGCCGCAGCGCGGTGGTGCGCACCCGCCGGTCGAGGAATCCCGGGCGGCCGGTCCGCAGGCGCTCGAGCATGTCGAGGTGCAGATCGCACAAACTGTCGGGGACGATCAGGTCGATCAGCCGCCGCCCCTGCGCCTGTTGGCGGGTGTAGCCTAGGGTGGTCTCGGCGGCGGCGTTCCAGTCGACGACCCGGCCGTCCGGGGTGATCGACACGAAGGCGTCCAGCGCCGAGTCCAGCACCAGTCGGGCGCGTTCCTCCGCGGCGTCGGCGACGGCGTGCGCCTTCGCCGTCTCGGTCAGGTCACTGCCGGTGCCGCGGTAGCCGCGGAAGCGGCCAGCCTCGTCGAAGATCGGCTTGCCGCTGACCGAATAGGTGCGCTCGTTGCCGTCGACGTCGACGCCCTGGTAGCGGAACCCGTGGAACGGCTGGCGCGCCGCCAGCGTTTGCAGATGCTCCGGCCAGCCGGGGATTTCGCGGCCGAGGAACTCGGGCAGCTCGGTCTGCTTGACGCCCAGGAAGATCGCCGGATCGCGCCCGGAGATCTGGCCGAAGCGCTCGGAAAGATAGACGAAGCGATGCTCGGCGTCGGTCTCCCAGACCCAGTCGGCCGCCAGCTCGACCACGTCGGCCAGGCGGCGGCGGACCTCCCGCGCCTCCTCGCGCTGGCGGCGCCCCTTCAAGATCAGCGACACCAGATAGCACGCCAGCGACACGAGCACCGTGAAGCCGATGATCGCTGTGATGGCGAAGGCACCAAGGATATTGGTCGTCGTCACCGTGCCGTCTTCTCAGCGAAACCATTAGACCATCCGTCATGGTCTCGCGACAGGCTTTACAAAGGGTTTATTTCCGCGCCCGGCGTGCTGGCTTTCCGGTCGGACGGGACGCCTGCCCGGCTACTGGAACGCCACCTCGGCGAAGCTGCGCAGCTTGCGCGAGTGCAGCCGCTCGCGCTCCTGCGTCTTCAGGGTTTCCAGCGCCCGCAGGCCGATCTCCAGATGCTGCTCGACGCGCCGGCGGTAGAACTCGCCGGCCATGCCGGCCAGCTTGATCTCGCCGTGCAGCGGCTTGTCGGAGACGCACAGCAGCGTGCCGTAGGGCACCCGGCAGCGGAAGCCGTTCGCGGCGACGGCCGCCGACTCCATGTCCAGCGCCACCGCGCGCGACTGCGACAGTCGGCGCAGGATCGCCGTGTGGTCGCCGAGCTCCCAGTTGCGGTTGTCGACGCTGGCGACCGTGCCGGTGCGCATCACCTTCTTCAGGTCGTAGCCGTCGTGGCCGGTGACCTCGGCGACCGCCGTCTCCAGCGCCACCTGCACCTCCGCCAGCGCCGGGATCGGCACCCACAGCGGCAGCTCCTCGTCGAGCACGTGGTCCTCGCGCACGTAGCCGTGCGCCAGCACGTAGTCGCCGAGCTGCTGGGTGTTCCGCAGCCCGGCGCAATGTCCCAGCATCAGCCACGCGTGCGGCCGCAGCACCGCCACGTGGTCGGTCATCGTCCGGGCATTTGACGGACCGGCGCCGATGTTGATCATGGTGATGCCGGAGCCGTCGGACGCCGCCAGGTGATAGGCCGGCATCTGCGGCATCCGCTCCGGCGGCGTGCCCTCGGCGCTGTCGGAGCCGTTCCGGGTCACCACCTCGCCGGGCTCGACGAAGCGCTGGTAGCGCGAATCGCCCTCGGCCATGCGCTGGCGGCCGATGCGCACGAACGCGTCGACGTAGAACTGGTAGTTGGTGAAGATCACCAGGTTCTGGAACTGCAGCGGGCTGGTGCCGGTGTAGTGCAGCAGCCGGTGCAGCGAGTAGTCGGTCCGCCCGGCCCGGAACAATGCTAGCGGCGCCGGCTGGTCGGCGTCGATCTCCAGCGTGCCGTTGACGATGGCGTCGTCCATCGCCCTCAGATCGGGCACGTCGAACAGGTCGCGCACCGGCTGGTCCACCGGCACCGCCTCGGCGCGCAGCTCGGCCGTCTCCAGGTTGATGTCGCGCTTGTAGGCGAAGTGCACCGGGATCGGCTCGTCGGACTCGCCGACCTCCACCGCGACCGCGTGGTTGTCGATCAGCAGCCCGATCTGTTCGCGCAGGTAGTCGCCGAACACGTCCGGCCGGGTCACGGTGGTCTCGTGCACGCCCGGCCGCGCCACGAAGCCGTAGGCCAGGCGCGAGTCCACCATGGCGTGCGAGCGCGTGGTCACGCGCACGAACGGATAGGTCGCACGCACCCGCTCGGCCGGCCCGCGCCCGGTCAGGAACGCCTCGAAGTGGCCGCACAGGAAGGCGGTGTTGCGCTCGTAGATCTCCTCGATCCGTCGAACCGCCGACTCCGCGTCCGCGAACGCCTCGGTCGCGATGGGCTCCTGCCTGATCATGCCGCGCCACCTTATCCTGGGGGAGCCGCGCGTCGCGCGGCCCCGTTCGCCATCGTTTGCTAGTGCTAGCCTATCCGTATGACAGCGGCGTGTTGACCGGCAACACGGGCGCCGACATGTCGTGCCGCAGGTCCGGGACGGCGGCCGGCGCGCCGGACATTGTGAGTCCAATGCGCCGACACTTTCACCAAGCCGGACGATCGGTTATCGCGGGCGCCAGGATGTCACCCGCGCCGGCATCCGGTCCCGGCGCCGCGGCCTTGCCGCGCACACCGCACGTTTCGCAGATCCTGGAGAAGCGACGCCCATGCAGAGCCTATACACCGCGCGCGCGACCGCAACCGGCGGCCGCGACGGTCACGTCCGCAGCGAGGACGGCCTGATCGACCACCAGCTCGCCATGCCCAAGGAACTGGGCGGTCCCGGCGGCGCCGCGACCAACCCGGAGCAGCTGTTCGCGGCCGGCTACGCCGCCTGCTTCGCCAACGCCCTGAAGCGGGTCGCGCGCGAGCAGCGGGTGGACTGGCCGACCCCCGAGGTGTCGGCCGAGGTCGGCATCGGCCGCGTCGAGTCCCGCTTCCACCTCGCGGTGACGCTGCACATCAAGCAGCCCGACCTGGACCGGGCCACCGCGGAGAAGCTGGTCGACGACGCGCACGCGATCTGCCCGTACTCGAACGCGGTGCGCGGCAACCTCGAGGTCGACCTGCAACTGCGATAGGGCCAGATGCAGGCGGCGAGGCGCGGCCGCGCGGCCGCGCGGCCGCGCTACCCGCGCAGCGCCGCGATCCGCGCCGCCAGGCCGCGGCTGGCGGGGTCCGGCTCGGCCTCGCCCTGCAGCACCGGAACCGCCTGCTTTGCCAAGTCCTTGCCGAGCTCGACGCCCCACTGGTCGAACGCGTTGATGCCCCAGATCGCCGCCTGCACGAACACCTTGTGCTCGTACAGCGCGATCAGTCGGCCCAGCGCGTAGGGCGTCAGCGCCCGGTGCAGGATCGTCGTCGACGGCCGGTCGCCGGGGAAGGTGCGGTGCGGCGCCAGGCGGTCGATCTCGGCCGCGTCGAGGCCCTGGCGGGCCATCTCATCGCGCGCCTCGGCCTCGGTCCGGCCGAACGCCAGCGCCCGGCTCTGCGCCAGGCAGTTCGCCAGCAGCAGCGTGTGGTGGTGCGGATCGCCGCCGCGCGGCCGGGCGGCGGCGATGAAGTCGACCGGCACCACGTCGGTGCCCTGGTGCAGCAACTGGAAGAAGCTGTGCTGCGCGTTGGTGCCCGGCTCGCCCCAGACGATCGGCGCGGTGGCACGGCCGGCCGGCTCGCCGGACAGGGCGGTGCGCTTGCCGTTCGATTCCATCTCGAGCTGCTGCACGTAGGCGGGAAACCGCGCAAGGCGCTGGTCGTAGGGGATCAGCGCCAGCGTCGGCCAGCCCATCGCGTTGCGCCGCCAGATGCCAATCAGCGCCAGCAGCGTCGGCAGGTTCCGGTCCAGCGGCGTGTCGCGGAAGTGCTCGTCCATCGCCGCCGCGCCGGCGAGGAAATCCTCGAAGCCCGCCTTGCCGATGGCCAGCGCCAGCGGCAGGCCGATCGCCGACCAGATCGAGTAGCGCCCGCCGACCCAGTCCCAGAAGCCGAACACCCGGTCGGCGTCGATGCCCCATTCGCGGCAGCCCTCGACGTTGCTGGAGACGGCGGCCATCTGCGCGCCGGCGCGCTCGCCCAGCGCGGTCGCCAGCCAGGCCTTGGCGGTGGCGGCGTTGGTCATGGTCTCCTGCGTGGTGAAGGTCTTGGAGGCGACCAGCACCAGCGTGCGCGCCGGATCCAGGTCGGCGGTGACGTCCCGCACGTGCGCGCCGTCGACGTTGGAGACGAAGTGCAGGCGCGGCCCATCGTGGTCCGGTGCCAGCGCCGGCGTGGCCATCGCCGGTCCCAGGTCGGAGCCGCCGATACCGATGTTGACGATGTCGGTGAACGGCCCGCCGGCGCCGGCGTAGGCGCCGCTGCGCACCCGTTCGGCGAAGTCCAGGACCCGCGCCCGCGTGCCCTCGACGTCGTCGCCGGCGGGTGCCGGCGCGCCGCCGCGCAGCGCCATGTGCAGCGCCGCGCAGCGCTCGGTGGCGTTCACCGGCTCGCCGGCGAACAGCGCATCGCGCCGCCCGGCCACGTCGGCGGCCCCGGCCAGCTCCAGCAGCGCCGCCAGCGCGTCGGCGTCGAGCTTCTCCTTGGCGCCGTCGAGGGTCAGATCCTCGAAGCTCCAGGCGAACCAGTCGACCCGGCCGGGATCGTCCTCGAACAGCCGGCGCAGGTGGATCGGACGCAGCCGCCGCGCCGCTGCGTCGACCTTGGCCCAGGCGTCGTCCAGGGACATCGGGATTCCTCTTGCTAGACCACCACGCTGGCGCCGGTCTCGGCGCGGCCGACGTGGCTGCGGAAAGCGGCGAACAGCTCGCGGCCGATGCCGATGTTGCCGGCGTGGCCCTCGGCCAGCGCCGACTTGTCGTGCGCCGAGCAGGCCGCCGTCACGTGCGCCATGTTGCTGCACGACAGGCCGGCGCGCACCGGCCCGTCCGCCGCCGCCCGGCGGGCGCGCTCCAGGTAGGCGCGGCGGCTGTTGCGGCTGCGCGCGCGGATGCGCTCGGTCACCTTGTCCACGGTCGGGTTCAGCATCGGTCGATCCTTTCGTGCGCGTGTCGTGCGCGTGCTGCGCGTCAGGCGGCGTAGACCACCTTGACCGGCCCGGCGCGCTCGAGCGCCACCCGGACCGGCGCCTCGGCGGTCGACGCCGCGCTCTGGGCGGCTTCCAGCGCCGCCCATTTCTCGGCGCTATGGATCAGCAGGTAGACCCGGCCGGCGTTGCGGATCGCCGGCGCGGTCAGGCTCACCCGCGCCTCCGCCGCGCCCGGCGCGTGCAGCGGCAGCAGCGCCTGCGGGCACGCCGGGTCCAGCGCCTCGGCCAGTCGGTCGGCGCCCGGAAACAGCGAGGCGGTGTGCATGTCGGCGCCCATGCCGAGGACACAGACGTCGAGCGGCAGCAGCCGCGCCTCCAGCACCGCGGACTGCGTCCGCGCGCCGTCCTCCGGGCTCGCGTCCGCCACGTACAGCGGCACCAGCTCGGCGGCCGCCGCCGGGCCCGCCGACAGGATGCCGGCGACCAGCTGCTGGTTCGAGCGCGCGTCGTCGGCGGGCACCCAGCGCTCGTCGGTCAGGGTCACGCGGACCCGGTCCCAGGCGATCTCGTGCTGCGCCAGCGCGGTCAGGAACGGCCCCGGCGTGGTGCCGCCCGGCACCGCCAGCGTGGCGACGCCGCGCGCCGCGATCGCCGCGCTCAGGTCGCCGGCGACCTGCGCGGCGAGCGCGCGGGCTAGGTCCTCGCGGTCGTTGTAGCGGGCGAGGTCAACGCCCTCGATCGGCCCGCTCATGCCTCGATCTCCCGCCAGCGCCGGCCGTCGCGGTGCATCAGCATCAGCGCGTCCTCCGGGCCGGACGACGCCACGTCGTAGGGGCTCGGCCGGTCGCTGCGTTCGGCCCAATCCTGGATCAGCGGGTCGATCCAGGTCCAGGCGGCCTGCACCTCGTCGCCGCGCATGAACAGCGTCTGGTCGCCGCGCACCACGTCCATCACCAGCCGCTCGTAGGCGTCCGGCATGCGCAGACCGGGCCGGCCCAGGCCGTCGGCGAAGGTCATGTCCAGGTTGGCGCCGGTCAGCCGCATGCCGCCGGGGCCCGGGTCCTTGATGGTCATCGACAGGGTGATGCCCTCGTCCGGCTGCAGGCGGATCGCCAGCACGTTGGGGTGCGGGTCGCCGGCGGCGGCCGGGAAGATCGAGTGCGGCGCCTCCTTGAAGAACACCGCGATCTCCGACATCCGCGCGCGCAGCCGCTTGCCGGTGCGCAGGTAGAACGGCACGCCGGACCAGCGCCAGTTGGCGACGGCGACCTTCATCGCCACGAAGCTTTCGGTGCGCGAGTCGGCGTCGCCCACGTCCTCGCCGTAGGACGGCACGCTCTCGCCGGCGCGGTACTGGCCGCGCACGATGTCGTCGCGCCCGGTCGGCGGCGCCAGCGACTTCAGCACCTTCAGCTTCTCGTCGCGCACCGCGTCCGGCTCGAAGTGCGCCGGCGGCTCCATCGCGGTCAGGCAGAGCAGCTGCAGCAGGTGGTTCTGCACCATGTCGCGCACCGCGCCGGTGGCGTCGTAGAAGGTGCCGCGGCCGGCGACGCCGACGCTCTCGGCCACGGTGATCTGCACGTGGTCGACGTGGCGGGCGTTCCACAGCGGCTCGAACAGGGCGTTGGCGAAGCGCAGGGCCATCAGGTTCTGCACCGTCTCTTTGCCCAGGTAATGGTCGATCCTGTAGATCTGCCCCTCGTCGAACACCCGGGCCAACCGGTCGTTGAGCTCGCGCGCCGAGGCCAGGTCGTGGCCCAGCGGCTTCTCCACGACGATGCGGCTCTGCGGCCCGTTCAGGCCGTGCTCGGCGATCCGTTCGGCGATCGGGCCGAACAAGTCGGGCCCGACCGACAGGTAGAACACGCAGGGCCGCTCGCGGCGCTCCCCCACCTCCGCGGCGAGCCGAACCCAGTCGTCGTGTGAGCCGACGTCGAGTTGCACGTAGCCGAGCAGCCCCAGAAAGCGCCGCAGCGAATCGGCGTCGCGGTGCGCGCTGTCGACGTGCGTCTGCACCGCCTCCTCGGCCACCCGGCGGAACGCGTCGTCGTCCATGCCAGCCCGCCCGGTGCCCAGGATGCGGCTGCCGTCCGGCACCTGGCCGTCGCGGAAGCGCTGGTACAGCGCCGGGACCAGCTTGCGCTTCGACAGGTCGCCGGTGGCGCCGAACACCACGAGATCGAACGGCGGAACCGGGACGACGCGTGCAACCATCAAGCCTCTCCTGATCCGGGGCGGGCCGCGCCGACGGCGCCGAACCGGCGCGCGCGGCGCAGCGGCAGCTTCGTTACCCGCCGTGACAATCGCAAGCGCGCCGCCGGCTCTCCGCCGACGCCGCGCCGTCGCCTGGTCCGGAAGCGGCCGACAGCCGCCGGTCGCCGCGCGCCCCCGCGGCTGCGTTTTCGGGTCCGATTGTCGGCGATCGGCGGCGCCGCTGCCAAGGCCGGCGTCGGCGTCCGGCTTGACGCAAATGCAGTGCGTTCGCGATAGTGGGGCAAACAGGCCCGCGCAGGGAGACCATCGGGCATGGACCCCACCGACCTGCGGCCCGCAGCACCCGCCGGCGATCGCACTGCCGAGGCGAGTCCGCCGCGCTCGGGAGGCCGGCCGGCCGATCCGACGCCGGTGCCCGACGCCGCCGACCGCGACGCCGAGCTGCACCGCCAACGCATCGAGCGCCTGCTGCACGGCGACGAGCTGTGGGTGGTCTAGCCGTACGCGGCACCCGCCCCCTCGCCCAAACGGTCCAAATCCGGTAGCACCGTCGGAGCGCGTCAACGCTTGGGAGGACTCCGCGCATGCTCAGCGTCCGCGGGCTCCAGGTGCCGCATCTCGAGCCGGTGTCCTTCGAGCTGGACACCGGGCGCTGCCTGGCCGTGCAGGGCCCATCGGGCAGCGGCAAGAGCCTGCTGTTGCGCGCACTCGCCGATCTCGACCCGGGCGACGGTGCGGTCGCGCTCGACGGCACCGACCGAACCGCCCTGCCCGCTCCGACCTGGCGCCGCCGCGTCGTCTACCTGGCGACCGACGCCGGCTGGTGGCTGGAGACGGTGGGCGGCCATTTCGCGGACTGGGAGGCGATTGCCCCGGCGCTGGCGGAGCTGGGCCTGCCCGGCGATTGCCGCGACTGGCCGGTGGCGCAGCTCTCCACCGGCGAGCGCCAGCGTCTGGCGCTGCTGCGGGCGCTGGCGATCGGGCCGCGGGTGCTGCTGCTGGACGAGCCGACCTCGGGACTGGACCCCGACACCACCACCGCCGTGGAGGCGCTGCTGACGGCGCGCAAGCGCGCCGGCCTGACGCTGGTCTGGGTGACGCACGACGCCGCGCAGGCCGCGCGGGTCGGCGACCAGGTGCGCCAGGTGCGTAACGGCGCGCTGGTGGCCGCATGACCGGGTACATCCGCCTGGAGACGATCGACCTGCTGCTCGCCGCTCTGCTGCTGTTCGTCAACGGCGGCTTGTCGCTGGCGCTGCAGCTGGGGCTGGCGAAGCGGCTGGCCTGGGCGGCGGCGCGGATGGTGGTGCAGCTGCTCGCCGTCGGCTTCGTGCTGAAGGCGCTGTTCGCCGCCGCATCGCCCTGGCTGACGGCGGGCGCGGCGCTGGCGATGATCCTGTTCGCCGGCCGCGAGATCGTCGCCCGCCAGGACCGCCGGCTGGCCGGCTGGTGGGCCTACGGGCTGGGCGTCGGCTGCATGGCCGTGGCGGCGATCGCGGTGACGCTGTTCGCCCTGACCACGCAGATCCAGGCCGACCCCTGGTACGACCCGCGCTTCGCGCTGCCGCTGCTGGGCATGGTGCTGGGCAACGCCATGACCGGCATCGCGCTGGGCCTCGACACCCTAACCACCACGGTCGCCCGCGAGCGCCCGGCGATCGAAGCGCAGCTCGCGCTCGGCGCCACCCGCATGCAGGCGCTGCGCCCGGCCAGCCGCACCGCCCTGCGCAGCGCGCTGATGCCGATGGTGAACGCGATGGCGGCGGCGGGCCTGGTGTCGCTGCCCGGCATGATGACCGGGCAGATTTTGGCCGGCGTCGACCCGGTCGAGGCGACCAAGTACCAGCTCTTGGTGATGTTCCTGCTGGCCGGCGCCAGCGCGCTCGGCGCCGTGCTCGCGGTGCTGGGCGCGGTGCGCCGCCTGACCGACGCCCGCCACCGCCTCCGCACCGACCGGCTGGCAAGGTGAGGGCGCGTACGAGTCACGGGCCGAACCGACGCCGACACGCGCGCTGCACCGCTCGCCCTTTGCGTTAGGCTCGCTCCACCCCTCTCCCCTTGTGGGAGAGGGTAGGGTGAGGGGTCCAGAGCGCCCCGGCAGGGGCGCGACACATAAGCTCTATGGGCTCCCTACCAAGCTATCGCGGTTTCTGAACCGGAGGACGACATGAAGCGCAGTCTGGCGGCGATACTGGCCCTGGGTCTCGCGCTGTCGCCCGGGCCCGCGGGCGCGCAGAGCTGGCTGGACCGGGCCAAGGACACGGTCGGCGGCGCGCTGGAGGGCTCCGGCGCCGGCGCGCTTGGCGAGGACCGCCTGGTCCAGGGCCTGAAGGAGGCGCTGCGGGTCGCCACCGGCCGGGCGGTCGAGGAGGTCGGCCATCCCGGCGGCTACCTGGACGACCCGCAGGTCCGGATCCCGCTGCCGAAGTCGCTGCGTACGGTGCAGACGGCGCTGCAGGGCGTCGGCATGGGCGGTCTCGCCGACGACCTCGAAGTGCGCCTGAACCGGGCCGCCGAGGCGGCCGCGCCGAAGGCCCGCGACGTCTTCGTCGACGCCGTGCAACAGATGACGCTGGACGACGCCCGGCGCATCTACGACGGCCCGCAGGACGCCGCAACCCGCTACTTCCAGCGCACCATGACGCCGGCGCTGCAGCGGGAGATGCGGCCGGTCGTGCGCGACAGCCTGGAGCAGGCGGAGGCGCTGGCGGCCTACGACCGGATGCTGGGGCGCTACGACGAGATCCCGTTCGTGCCGGACGTCACCGCGGACCTGACCGACTACACGCTGGAGCAGGGCCTGGACGGCCTGTTCCACTACCTGGCGCAGGAGGAAGCCGCGATCCGCAGCGATCCGGCCGCGCGCACGACCGAGCTGTTGAAGGAGGTGTTCGGCGGCTAGCGCTCGGTCTCGGCCTCGGGGTCGGGCCGGCAGACGGCGCGGAGCTCTTCCGACTTGATGTCGGCGCACAGCGCAGGGTCGGCGCCCAGCGACACCAGCTTGGCCAGGCAACTGTCGTCCATCGCCGGGGTGACGACGCTGCGGCACAGCTCGGGCTTGCGGTACACCAGCGCCAGCGTGGTCAGGCACAGGTCGATCGACACCTGCGCCAGGTCGCCTTCGGTTTGGCTCTCCGACTCCGGACCCGGCAGCAGATCGCAGGTGCCGGCGTCGCCGGCCACCACCGCGTAGTTGGCGATGCAGGGCCAGCGCTCGTCGGCGCTCTCGGCGCTCAGGCAGACGGTGGGATCGTGATGCCGCACCGCGAGGTCGCTGTAGCAGGCGATGCGCTGCGCCGCGGTGTCGCGCAGGCTGCAGCCCTCGCCCGCAACGGCCTCGGGCTCGCGGGCGCCGGCGGCGCCGACGGCGAGCAGCAGCAGGGGCAGGAGCACGGCCGCGAAGGCCCGCGTCGGCAGCACGGCGAACGGTCCGGACAATGAACGACCGTTCAAGCCTGCCGGCAAAGCGTTAGCAAGGCGCTAACCAATGCCCGGCATTCGCCGCAAAGGCCGGGCGGCGCACCCGCGGTGCTTCCGTGGCGAACGCTCAGAACCCGAGCGCCTGCTGCGGCGGCATGTAGTCGTAGCCCAGGTTGTCGGCGACCGCCTTGTAGGTGACCTGGCCGTCGGTGACGTTCAGGCCGTTCAGCAGGTGCGGGTCGTCGTGCAGCGCCCGCTTCACGCCCTTGTCGGCCAGCGCCAGCACGAACCGCATGGTGGCGTTGGTCAGCGCGAAGGTGGAGGTGCGCGCCACCGCCCCCGGCATGTTGGTGACGCAGTAGTGCACCACGTCGTCGACCACGTAGGTCGGGTCGCTGTGCGTCGTCGGCTTCGAGGTCTCGAAGCAGCCGCCCTGGTCGATCGCGACGTCGACCATCACCGAGCCCGGGCGCATCTTGCGCACCATGTCGTGGGTCACCAGCTTCGGCGCCGCCGCGCCGGGCACCAGCACGCAGCCGATCACCACGTCGGCGTTCTCCACCGCCTTCTCAATGTGGTCGACGGTGGAGTACAGCGTGTCCAGCTCGCGGCCGAAGTAGAGGTCGATCTCGTTCAGCTTGTCGAGCGACTTGTCGATGGCGAACACCTTGGCCTGCATGCCCATCGCCATCCGTGCGGCGTTCATGCCGGAGACGCCGCAGCCCAGCACCACCACGTTGGCCGGCAGCACGCCCGGCACGCCGCCCATCAGCACGCCGGCGCCGCCCTGGTTCTTCTCCAGGCAGTGCGCCGCCACCTGCGCGCCCATCCGGCCGGCGACCTCGCTCATCGGCGCCAGCAGCGGCAGCCGGCCGAAGCGGTCGGTGACCGTCTCGTAGGCGATCGCCGTGCAGCCGCTCTTCACCAGGCCGGCGGTCTGCTCCGGGTCGGGCGCCAGGTGCAGGTAGGTGAACAGGATCTGGCCGGGGCTCAGGCGCTCGTACTCGCTGGCCAGCGGCTCCTTCACCTTGACCACCATCTCGGCGCGCCGGAACACCTCGTCCGGGCCGTCGACGACGGTGGCGCCGGCCGCCTCGTAGTCGGCGTCGAACATCGCGATGCCGGCGCCGGCGCCGGACTGGACGATCACCTCGTGGCCGTGGTGGACCAGCTCGCGCACCCCGGCCGGCACCAGGCCGACGCGGTACTCGTGCACTTTGATCTCGCTCGGGACGCCGATCAGCATCAGAAATCTCCCCAGGGTGCGGTCTTTTGTCGTTGCGGGCGCGGCGCGATCCGCGGGCCGGCGGCTCAGTCGACCTCCTCGATCGACTCCTTCAGGAGCTGGAACATCTGGTCGATGTGCCGCGGCTCCGCGATCAGCGGCGGCGACAGCGCCAGGATGTCGCCGGTGACGCGGGTCAGCAGGCCCTTGTCCCAGGCCCGCGTGAACACCTCGTAGCCGCGCTGGCCGGGCGCGCCCTCGCGCGGCGCCAGCTCGATGCCCGCGACCAGGCCGATGTTGCGCAGGTCGACGACGTTCTTCACGCCCTTCAGCGCGTGCACCGCCTCCTCCCACTGCGGCGCCAGCGCGGCGGCGTGCTCGAACAGGCCGTCCTGTTTGTACAGCTCCAGCGTCGCCAGGCCGGCCGCGCAGGCCAGCGGATGCGCCGAGTAGGTGTAGCCGTGGAACAGCTCGATGGTGCCGCCGACGGCGTCCGCCTCCTCGATGAAGGCGTCGTAGATGCCCTTGCGCGCCAGCACGGCGCCCATCGGCACGGTGCCGTTGGTGATCCCCTTGGCGAGCGTGATCAGGTCGGGCATGACGCCGAAGTGCTCGGCGGCGAAGCTGGAGCCCAGGCGGCCGAAGCCGGTGATCACCTCGTCGAAGATCAGCAGGATGCCGTGCTTGTCGCAAATCTCGCGCAGGCGCTGCAGGTAGCCCTTCGGCGGCACCAGCACGCCGGTCGAGCCGGCAACCGGCTCGACGATCACCGCGGCGATCGTCTCCGGCCCGTGCAGCGCGCAGATCCGCTCCAGCTCGTCGGCCAGGTGGGCGCCGTGCTCGGGCTGGCCGCGGGCGAAGGCGTTCTGCTCCGGCAGGTGGGTGTGCGGCAGGTGGTCGACGCCGGCCAGCAGCTGGCCGAACTTGCGCCGGTTGTTGACGATGCCGCCGACCGAGATGCCGCCGAAGCCGACGCCGTGGTAACCGCGCTCGCGCCCGATCAGGCGGGTGCGCTGGCCCTCGCCGCGGGCCCGGTGGTAGGCGAGCGCGATCTTCAGCGCGCTGTCCACCGCCTCGGAGCCGGAGTTGGCGAAGAACGCGTGGTCGAACTCCTCCTCGCCAGGCGCCATGCCGATCAGCCGCGAGGCGAGCTGGAACGCCAGCGGATGGCCCAACTGGAAGGTCGGAGCGTAGTCCAGCTTGGCGACCTGCTGCTGCACCGCCTCCACGATCGGCTTGCGGGCGTGACCGGCGTTGGCGCACCACAGCCCGGCGGTGCCGTCCAGGATCGTGCGGCCGTCGTTGGCGGTGTAGTTCATCCCCTCGGCGCTCACGATCACCTTGGGCCGCTTCTTGTACTCGCGGTTCCAGGTGAACGGCATCCAGAAGGGTTCGAGGTTGTTCGGCGTGGCGTCGAACTGGACGTCGAACTGCGGGTCCGCGGTGGGCGCTCCGGTGCCTTCCATGGCCGCTCTCCTTTTATCGTTCTGGATCGTTTCGGCTGGTTTGTGGGGCGGGCCGCCGCCGCGCGCCTAGCGGCGACGATATCACTTGGCGGGCGACTTACAACCCGGGCCGGGCAGGGACGGGGCCCGGCGGCTGTCCGTTCGGCCAGCCGACCTAGGACCGCTTCCGCCCGATCAGCTCGTACAGCGTGACGGCGGCCGCGTTGGAGACGTTGAGCTCGCCGATCGGCCCCTGTGTCGGCAGCCGCACCAGCCGGTCGCAGGTCGCCCGGGTTTTCTGCCGCAGGCCGTGACCCTCGGCGCCCAGCACCAGGGCGACGCGCGGCGCATCGGCCAGGTCGGCCAGCGCCGCCTCGGCGTCGCCGGCGAGCCCGACCACCTGGAAGCCGTGGTCCTGCAGCGCCGTCATGGCGCGGGCCAGGTTGGTCACTTGCGGATAGGGCACGTGCTCCAGCGCGCCCGAGGCGGTCTTGGCCAGCGCGCCGGTCTCGGCCGGCGCGTTGCGGCGGGTGGTGACCACCGCGGCGGCGCCGAACGCGGCGGCGGAGCGCAGCACGGCGCCGACGTTGTGCGGATCGGTCACCTGGTCGAGCAGCAGCACCGCGGCCGGCGCGTCGGCCGGCAGGTCGCGCAGGATCGCCTCGAGCTCGGGCTGCTGCAGCGGCTCGGCGAGCAGCGCCACGCCCTGATGCACGGCGCCGGGCGGCAGGATCCGGTCGAACTCGTGCCGGGCGATGATCTCCGGCTTGCGCAGCTCGTCGCGTGCCTCCAGCAGCTCGGCGACCTGGGGCTCCCAGGTCTCCACCGTCTCGCCGGCGATCAGCACGCGCTTGCAGCGCCGCCGGGCGTTGGCCAGCGCCGCCAGCACGGCGTGGCCGCCCCACAGCCAGCCGGCGTCCGACGCCGGGTCGGGCGCGGACGGCGGGCGGCCCTTGCCGGGGCCGCGCCGGCCGGCGGGACGGGGCCGGCCGGAATCCGGGCCTGCGGGTTTAGGGCCGGCGGGCTTGGCGCCGGGGCGCTCGGGGCGGCTGGTCTTGCGTTTCACCATGGCTGCGGCTACTTTTCGCCCGGAGGCTGCGGCCTTGACAAGGACCGCGTCCGGCTGAACCGGCAATCGGCTCGGCGGCGCGGCCTGTCGCGTTTTCATCGATGTTTGACGTTGACAGTTCCGGGTGATTCGCCATAGTCACTGCCGCCGTTGCGCCAGGGCCCGCGTGCGTGCCTGCCGGCGTGCCGGGCGTTCGCTCCGGGGCACGAGCTGGTGCAGCGAACCGTGCGGGTGTAGCTCAATGGTAGAGCACCAGCCTTCCAAGCTGGGTACGTGGGTTCGATTCCCATCACCCGCTCCACGCGACCGCGACTAGAGCCAAACAAGACCTGTAACCGAAAGCTAGCAGGAGCCGCGCCGCAGCAGCGCACGCGAGATCAGGCGACGCCGGCCGCACCGCGCGCCGGCCGATTTACGCCGGACCGCTCCGCCGCACGGGCGCGAATGGGACAAGGACATGGGCAAGCAGAAGTTCGAGCGCGACAAGCCGCACTGCAACATCGGGACGATTGGTCACGTCGACCACGGCAAGAC